>WNFR01003102.1_pt1 | contig 17250 bp, 14 predicted proteins | sample 5400221 | NCBI WGS metagenome assembly WNFR01 (sample SAMN13153357, study PRJNA577476) | soil metagenome | isolation source: 40 cm soil under Madrone tree | place: USA:California | collected 2016-06-14
CGAGCGCGCCGGCGACGCTCGCCGCGACTCCGAGCGTCGTCGAGACGAAGCCGATCTCCTCGACGGAGAGGCCGCGATCGATCCAGAACGGCTTCACCATCGGTCCCATGCTCGCGTCGCCGAGCTTGTAGAGCAGGACGAACGCCAGCACGGCGGCGGCCCCCGGGCGCGCCAGCCAAGCGACGAATGCCCGCCACCAATCGGCAGCCGGCGTGCGCACGATCACGATCGGCGGCGCCAGCCGGGCCGCGGCGGCGAGCGTCAAGAGGATCGCCGCCGCTGTCCAATAGAGGAGCGACCATCCGATCCAGCCGGCGAGAATGACGAGCGCGCCGCCGCCGACGATCAGCGCCGCGCGATACGCGGAGACGCGGACGCCGTTCGCGACGCCTTCCTCGCCGGGCGCGAGGAGGCCGATCGTGTAGGCGTCGATCGCGATGTCCTGCGTCGCCGAGGCGATCGTCAGCGTCAGCACGAGGCCGAAGAGCACGGTGCCGGGGGCGCTCGCGTCCGTGAGCGGGATCGCGGCGGTGGCGAGCGCCATGACGACCAGCGCCGCGGTGATCCAATGACGTCGCTCGCCGAAGCGATCGACGAGCGGCGCCCAGAACACCTTCAGGCTCCACGGCAGACCGAGTACGGAGAGCATGCCGATCGCCTGCAGCGAGACGCCGTGCGCGCGGAAGTACACCGGCAGGTTGTCGACGACGAGCCCGAACGGGAACCCTTCGGCGAAGTAAAGGATCGCGATCCAGACGAGCTTGCGCTGCGTCGACACCCGGCGCGACTAGCAGATGCGACGCTCGGTTCCCATCGCACGGGCGCGGTCCGCCGGCACCTACTTCCTGGTGCGGTGCGCGACCCGTCGTCGCGCGTGTCCCGTCTGCGGCGCTGTGCTAGGCTTCTCTCGATGGACGCGACGCACCACTGGATCGTGTGGGACGGCGAGTGCGGCTTCTGCCGCCGCTCCGTCGAATGGGCGCTCGCCCACGACGTGCGCGGCCAGTTCCGCGCCGTGCCGTATCAAGAGGTGCCGAGTCCGCCGATGACGGCGGCCCTCGGCGAGGCGTGTCGCCGCGCCGTCCACGTGCGCACCGCCGACGGCCGTTGGCTGCGCGGCGGCCGCGCGTCGCTCTTCATCCTCGAGCGCATCGGGTGGCCGCGGCTCGCCCGCGTCGCGGCGCTGCCGCCGCTGGTGTGGCTCGTCGAGGCGGCCTACGCGCTCGTCGCCCACAACCGGGCGTTCTTTTCGCGTCTGCTGCCGCGCACACGCAGCGCCTGAGAAGAGCGTCCGCGTCCAGGCCGTGCGGTAGCGGCGGCGCGTCATGGGAGCGTTCTGGAAAACGTTTTGACTCCACGACCACCGGCGCGGTAGTTCTACCCAATCTCAGCGCGCGAGGAGACCCCCCCTATGGCGACCGCGGACAGATATGCGAAGCCGATCGGTGACGTCGAGTGGCCGATCTCCGAGGCGTTCAACACCACCTTTCGCTGGGAGTACCAGGACGGCCGCGACTCGCTCCTCAAGCTCTACGAAAAGGGCAAAGAGAAGCAATGGAACGTGAACACGCGGATCGACTGGTCGCAGGACCTCGATCCGGAGAATCCGGAGCAGCTGCCGGACGAGTCGATCCCGCTGTTCGGCTCCGACGTCTTCGACGCGCTCACGCGTGAGGAGAAGGCGACGCTGCGCCGCCACTTCCAGTCGTGGCAGCTCTCGCAGTTCTTGCACGGTGAGCAAGGCGCGCTGATCTGCACCGCGAAGATCGTGCAGCAGGTGCCGAGGATCGACGCCAAGTTCTACGCCGCGACCCAAGTCATCGACGAGGCACGCCACGTCGAGGCGTACTCGCGGCTCCTCCACGACAAGTTCGAGCTCGCGTACCCGATCACGCCGACGTTGCAGCGTCTCCTCGACAACGTGCTCACCGACTCGCGCTGGGACATGACCTATCTCGGCATGCAGGTGCTGATCGAGGGCCTCGCCCTCGCCGCGTTCGCGCAGATCCGCGATCAATCGCAAAATCCCCTCGCCGCCGCGGTCAACGCCTACGTCATGCAGGACGAGGCGCGCCACGTCGCGTTCGGGCGCTTCGCGCTCCGCGACTACTACCCGACGCTCACGCAAGCCGAACGCGACGAGCGCGAGGAGTTCGCCGTCGAAGCGTGCTACCTCATGCGCGACCGCTTCCAAGCGGAAGAGGTGTGGGAGACCCTCGGCCTTCCCGTCGATCGCTGCGCCGCGTACATGCTCGAGTCCGGGTTCATGCAGCGCTACCGCTCCGCGCTCTTCAGCCGCATCGTGCCGATCATCAAGGACATCGGCCTCTGGGGCCCGAAGATCCGCAAAGGCTACGAGCAGATGGGGATCCTCGGCTTCGCGGAGACCGACGTCCAAGCGATGGCCGCCGAGGACGAGAGGGTCGCCGAGGAGTTCGACAAGCGCCACGACGAGATCGTCCGCGTCGCCGCGACGGCGAGCGCCGACTCGACCGGCGCCGCGAGCGGCGCGGCCGCCGGTCCGGCCAATGGAGGAGCGGGTCGCGTCTCCGCTTGAGGCCGACGAGCGCATGCGGATGCGGGAGCGGTTGCTGACGCTTCTCGCCGAGCGCTCGTATCACTACCGGCCGGAGAAGCCGCGCATGGCGCTCTTCACGCGCACCGACCTCGACCGTCGCGTGCTCGGCGACCGCGGCGGCGCGCGCCCGGCGTAGTGGCGAAACGGCGGCGGGCCGGCGGCGCCCCCGCGGCGGCGCAACGTCCGCGTGCGCCCGACGTCGCACGTCGCGAGCCGGGACGTGATCCGCGCGGCGCGGCGGCGGTCGGCGCTACCCGGACGTGGTGGACGACGGCCGCCGTCATCGCCGCGGTCGCGCTCGCGCTCTACGCGAACAGCCTCCGCGGCGCGCTCTTCTTCGACGACACCAACGCGATCATCAACAACGTGTGGGTACGAACCGGCGACGTCGCGAGCATCCTCACCCGTCCGTCGTGGTGGAGCGAGGCGCGCGGGCACGGCTGGCGACCGCTCACGACGCTCACGTTCGCGCTCGACCACGCGCTGCACGGCCTCGACCCGGTCGGCTATCACGTCGTCAACGTGCTGCTCCATGCGACCGTGAGCGTTCTCGTGTTCGCGGTCTTCTCGCGCGTGGCGGCGCCGGTGCCGGCGGCAATCGCGGCGCTGCTCTTTGCGGCGCATCCGGTGCACACCGAGGCGGTCGCGAGCGTCGTCGGCCGTGCCGAGCTGCTGGCAGCCGGGGGCTTCTTTCTCGCGTGGCTGCTCTTCTTGCGCGCCGACGCGTACCGGGCCGGGTCGGCCGTGATCCTCCGACCCGACACGGAGCCCTCCGGCTCCGCGTCAGTCGTCGGCGCCGATGCGCGTCGCGCGGCGGTTCTCGCGGCACTCGGCGTCGCGACCTTCTTCGTCGCATTGCTGGCGAAGGAGAACGCGCTCGCGCTGCTGCCCGTCCTCGTCCTTACGGACGTGCTGCAGCCTGCGGCGATGCCCATACCCGCAACACGAGCGCCGGACCCGTTCGCGCGAGCCCGACCGGGGCAGGCGCTCCGCCGGCACCGCGGGCGCTACACCGCGCTCGCGGCGGCGGCGCTCCTCTTCGTGTGGCTCCGACACCTCGTCCTCGGCGGCGACACCGCGCCGATCAGCGTGCTCGACAACCCCCTCGTCGCGCTCCCCCCCTTCACGCGCGAGCTCACCGCGATCAAGGTAGCAGGACTCTATGGATGGAGGCTCCTCGTACCGTGGCAGCTCGCGGCCGATTACTCCTATCGACAGATTCCACCCGTCGCGTCGGTGCTCGAGCCGGCGTTCCTCGCCGCTTTCGCGGTCGTTGCCGCGGTGCCGGTCCTCGTGTGGTGGAGCTGGCGACGCGCGCCCGCGGCGGCGCTCGGCCTCGGTCTCCTCGCGCTCACGTTTGCGATGGCCTCGAACCTGGCCTTTCTGATCGGGACGATCATGGCCGAGCGGCTGATCTATCTGCCGTCGGCGGGGTTCTGCTTGGCGGCCGCGGTGGCGCTGGAACGCGCGACGCGTCGCGCGACCGCCGGCACGCGCGCGCCGTCGCGTGTCGACATTGCGGCGGGCGGCGGCGCCGCGAGCGCCGCGCCCGAGGTCGTCGGGCTCGACCTGAGGCGTCTGTGGCGGCCGCCGATCGCGGTGCCGCTCGCGATCGTGGTCGCGCTTTACGCGGCGCGGACGTGGTCGCGAAACGGGGTGTGGCGGGACCGCGTCGTCTTCTTCTCGACGATGATCGCCGAGGCACCCGACTCGGCGCGGAGCCATCGCGAGCTCGGGAGCGTGCTGGCGGACCACGGCAAGTTCGACCTCGCGCGCGCCGAGTTCGAGCGCTCGCTCGCCATCAAGCCCGACGATCCCGCGACGCTCTACAATCTCGGCAACGCGCTCCTTCAGGAGCGGCGTTACGACGACGCGATCGAGGCCTTCGAGCGCGCCCTCGCCGCGAAGCCGGACTTCGCCGACGCCATGGTGAACCTCGGCAACGCGGAGAGCCTCCGCGGCGACAGCGAAGCGGCGTTGGCGTCGATGCGCCGCGCGCTCGCGCTCTCACCGCGGTCGGCGAGTCTGCACATGAACGTCGCGAACGAGCTCTTCCGGCTCGGCAGACGTGCCGAGGCGCGCGACGAGTACGAGGCCGCGCTCGCGCTCGAGCCCGACGCGCCGGAGATCCTCACCAACTACGGCGCCTTTCTCCTGACGGTCGGTGACTACGACGCCGCCGCGCGCGTCTACCGTCGCGCCGGCGACGCGCCACGCGCGCTCGTCGGGCTCGCCGCTGCGTACCGCGCGCAAGGACGCGCGGCGGACGCCCGCGCCGCCTACGCCCGTGCCGCGCAGCTCTTTCCGAGCGATCCCGGCGTGCGCCAGCTTGGCGACGTGCTGCGCCGCGACGCCGCGACCGCATCATCGCCGAGCGTCGGCCCGGCAGCGCCGTCCGGCGGCGCCGCGCCACCGCCCGGCGGCGCGGGGGCGACGCCACCCGGCGGATGATGCGTCTCCTCCTCCTCGTCGCAGCGGCATGCGCCGTCTATGCCGACAGTTTCGGCGTGCCGTTCCTGTTCGACGATCGGTCCGCGATCGTGTCGAACCTGCGCATCCGCGAGCTTTGGCCCGGGCCTTTCACCTCGGCGCGTCCGATCGTCGACCTGACGCTGGCGGCAAATTACGCGGTCGGCGGGCTGCACGTCGTCGGCTACCATCTCGTCAACCTCGCGCTCCACGTCGGCTGCGGCTTGCTCCTCTACGACCTCGCGCGGCGGACGCTGCGCGCGACGGGTACCGCGCCCGGCCACGAACCGCGCGTCGCATGGTGGGCGGCGCTCGTGTTTCTCGTGCACCCCCTCCAGACCGAAGCGGTCACGTACGTGATCAGTCGCAGCGAGGTGCTGATGGCGCTCTGGTACCTCGCGACGCTCGACCTCGCCCTCCTCGGCGAGACCGATGCCGCGCGCCGCACGACGTGGTGGGCGCTCGCGATCGTCACCTGCGCACTCGGGATGGCGACGAAGCCGGCGATGGCCTCGGCGCCGATCGCCGTGTGGTGGCTCTTCCGCTGCACCGCCGAGCCCGACGAGCCGAGCGTGTCGTTCGCCGACGATCGCGTGCACGGACCGCGTCGCGTGCCGGCACTCCGGTGGCCGTTCGGGGTCGGCGTCGCCGCCACATGGCTCGTGCTCGCCGCGCTCGTCGCCTGGGTCGAGACGCCCGGCGCCGGGCTCGACATCGGCATCGGGCCTCTCGATTACCTGCGAACCGAGCTCGGCGTCACGTGGCATTACCTGCGCCTGCTCGTCTGGCCGGCCAACCAGACGATCGAGTACGACTGGCCGCTGGCGACGCGCTGGCTCACGCCGCCGGTGGTCGTTCCGGCGCTCGGCTGGATCGTGGTGCTCGCGATGCTGGCCGGCCTGCGCCGCGCCCGTCGCAACGCGGCGGCGTTCTGGCTCGGCCTGGCGCTCCTCGCGCTCGCGCCGAGCTCGTCGATCGTCCCGATCGCCGACCTCGTGTTCGAGCATCGCATGTATCTGCCGCTCGCGGGATTCGCGGTGCTCGCGGCGCTCGCCGGCGAGGGCCTCGCGCGCCGCGCGCCGCGCTCCGTCGCGGTCGCCGCCGTGATCGCCGTCGTCACGCTCGGTGTCGCGACGATCGAGCGCAATCGACTGTGGCACGATCCGGTGACGCTCTGGGAGGACGCGCTCGCGAAGGCGCCGTCGAAGCCGCGCATCTTTCGCAACCTCATCAGCGCCTACGAGGAGCGCGGCGATCGTGCCAACGCCGCGCGCATCGCGGCACGCGAAACCGCGGTGTTCGAAAGCGTGCACCGCGCCCGCCCGCGCGACCCGGAGGCGATGAGCGCGCTCGCCGATGCGTACGCGCGCGGCGGCCGCCTCGACGAGGCGCTGCCGCTCCTCGTCGAGGCGGTGCAGCGCGCGCCGAGCGACGCCCTGGTCCGCGCCGCGTACGGCAGCTTGCTGCTCGAGATCGGACGCGCCGAAGAGGCGGTCAGTCAGCTCGAGATGGCGCAGGCGCTCGCGGGCGGGCAGCGCGATTGGCTCGGCCGCGACCTGCTGCGCACGATCTCGACCAACCTCGGCTGGGCGTACGCGTCGGTCGGACGCGAGAGCGACGCGATCGGGGTGCTCCGCCAAGCCGCCGCGCACGACGACGTCGAGGCGCTGAACAACCTCGGCTCGATCCTCGCGCGCACCGGGCAATGGAGGGAGGCACGGCGCGTCCTCGAGCGCGCGCACGAGCGCGATCCGGACGATCCCAACGTCGAGAGCAATCTCGGCTGGGTGTACGCCAACCTGGGGAGGCTCGACGAGGCGCGCCAGCTCCTCGAGCTGGCGATCGTGAAACAGCCGCAGGAGCCGTCGGCACACGGCAATCTCGGCTGGGTTCGGCTCCGCGCCGGAGACCCCGCCGCCGCGCTCACCGCGTTCGCCGCCGCGCAAGCGCTCGAGCCCGCGAACGCCTGGATCGCAACGATGCAAGGTATCGCCCACGCTCGCCTCGGTGAGTGGCCGGTCGCGATCGCGGCGTTCCAACGCGCGATGTCGCTCACCTCCGAATCCGACCTCGCCCGCGAAAACCTCGCGCGCGCCGAACGCCGCGAGCAGCCGCTGCTCCCCGAGCCTGAGCCGTAGCGCGTTGCGCGCCCGCGCCGCCGCGCCGATGTGATTGACAGCCCGGGCTCTGCCTCCTATAAGCCGACGCGTCACATGCTCGAGCGCCGGTCGGGCGTCTCGAGCTTTTTTTGGTGGGCCGCTGACCGATGGGTCGAGTCGGCGGTTGGGGCGGTGCCTACGTGCGGACCGGGGCGCCGTTTTTTTGAAACTCGAGCTGACCGCATGGTTAGTCCAATCACGAGGCGTGCGGAGGGGAAGGAGTCGATGGATCGGAGCATCGAGGAGGCGCGCGCGACCGAGCGGCCGTTCGCCGTGCGCAGCGCAGTCCGGTCCCGGCGCGACGAGTTTCTCGCCAAGGTCGATCACACGATCAACCGTTCGCAGGAGTACTTCCGTCGCGAGCAGCACGCGACCGGATACTGGCATCGTCCGCTCGAGGCGAACGCCACGATGGACGCCGAGTACATCTTCTTCATGCACTTCATGGGACGGGTGAACGCCGAGCGCCAGGAGCGGATTGCCGCCCACCTCCTCGCGACGCAGCTCGAGGACGGCAGCTGGGCGCTCTACCCGGACGCGCCCGGGCACCTGTCGAACACGATCGAGGCGTATTTCGCGTTGAAGCTCGCGGGCCGGCCGGCGTCGCTGCCGGCGCTCGAGAAGGCGCGCCGGTTCATCCTCGAGCGCGGCGGCGCCGCGAAGGCGGGCGTCTTCACCCGCATCTTCCTCGCCTACTTCGGGCAGTTTCCGTGGGACGGTGTCCCGTCGATGCCCGCCGAGCTGATCCTCGTGCCGAATTGGTTCCCGATCAACATCTACGAGATGTCGAGCTGGGCGCGGGGGACAGTCGTGCCGCTCCTCGCGCTGCTCGCGAAGCGTCCCTTCATTCGCATTCCCGAGGATCGCGGTGTCGCCGAGCTATTCCAGCGAGCGCCGACGCCGGCCGACTACGCGTTTCGCCGCAGCGCCGGCGCGTTCTCGTGGCACAACTTTTTCCTCGTCGTCGACAAGACGCTGAAGCTCCTCGGCCGCATCCCGGTGGCGCCGCTGCGCGCGCGCGCGCTCGCCGCCGCCGGCGATTGGATCCTTGCGCATCAGGACGTGAACGGCGGTTGGGGCGGCATCCAGCCGGCGATGGTGAACTCGGTGATGGCGCTGCGTGCGCTCGGCTATCCCGACGATCATCCCGCGGTCGCCAAGGGGATCCAGGCGATCGAAGACTTCGTGATCGAGGAGGGCCGCGAGCTCTTCTTTCAGCCGTGCGTTTCGCCGACCTGGGACACGGCGCTCGCGGCGAAAGCGCTCCTCGACTCCGGCACGCCGAGCGACGACCCGGCACTGCAGCGTGCCGCCGAGTGGCTTCTCGAGAACCAGATCTTCAACGGCGGCGACTGGCAAGTGAAGAATCCCGACCTCGAGCCCGGCGGCTGGGCCTTCGAGTTCGCGAACGACTGCTACCCGGATACCGACGACACCGCCGTCATCCTGATGGTGTTGCGACGGATCGCGATGACGGATGAACGTCACAAGGCACACGCGATCCAGCGCGGGATGAACTGGACGCTCGGCATGCAAAGTCGGAACGGCGGCTGGGGCGCCTTCGATACCGACAATCTCCGCGAGCTCTTCAACAAGATCCCGTTCGCCGACATGGAGGCGATGCTCGATCAGCCGACGGCGGATTTGACCGGCCGGCATTTGGAGCTGATGGGCGAGTACGGCTACGATCTCGAGATGCGCGGCGCGAAGCGCGCGCTCGCGTTCATCCGCCGCACCCAGGAGCCCGACGGCTCGTGGTGGGGACGCTGGGGCGTCAACTACATCTACGGTACGTGGTCGGTGCTGAGCGGTCTGCGCGCGATCGGTGAGGATCTCCGCCAGCCGTACGTGCGGCGCGCCGTCGCGTGGCTGAAGAGCCGGCAGAACGACGACGGCGGCTGGGGCGAGACCTGCGACAGCTACTTCGATCCGTCACTCGCCGGCCGCGGCCCGAGCACGGCGTCGCAGACGGCGTGGGCCCTTCTCGGCCTTCTCGCCGGCGAGGACGAGCTCAGCCCCGAGCTCGTGCGCGGCATCGACTACCTGACGCGCGGGCAGCAACGCGACGGCACGTGGGACGAGCTGCACTTCACCGGCACCGGCTTCCCGCGCCACTTCTATCTTCGCTACTACATGTACCGGAACTATTTTCCGCTGATGGCGCTCGGTCTCTTCCGCGCGCGCGCCGAGACGGCGGCGTCCGTGCGCGAAGCGGAGGCATCGAGCGCATGAGCGCTGCGCCGCGCCACCGCTCGCTCGCCCTCCTCGGCGCGACCGGATCGGTCGGCGTATCGACGCTGGCGCTGGTCGAGCGCTTCCCGGATCGATTCCGCGCGGTCGCGCTCGCCGCGGGACGGAACGTCGAGCTCCTTGCCGAGCAAGTGCGCCGGCACCAGCCGCAGCTCGTCTCGGTCGCCGACGACGCGTCCGCCGCCGAGCTGCGCGCCCGCGTACCCGGGTACACCGGGAAGATTCTCGCCGGGAGCGCGGGCCCGCTCGCGGTGGCGACGCATCCCAGTGCCGACATCGTGCTCTCCGCGCTCGTCGGCGCGCTCGGTCTCGAGCCGACGCTCGCCGCGATCGACGCCGGCAAGGACGTCGCGCTCGCCAACAAGGAAGTGCTCGTCGTCGCGGGCGCGCTCGTGACTCGTGCGGCACGCGCGCGCGGCGTGCGCCTCCTCCCCGTCGACAGCGAGCACAACGCGATCTTCCAGGCGCTGCACGGCCACAATCCGGCCGAGGTGAAACGCCTCATTCTCACCGCGTCCGGCGGGCCGTTTCTGCGCCACACGGCGGCCGAGCTCGCGTCGGTGACGCGCGCCGACGCGCTCCGGCATCCGACGTGGAAGATGGGACCGAAGATCACGATCGACTCCGCGACGTTGATGAACAAGGGACTCGAGGTGATCGAGGCGCACTGGCTCTTCGACGTCGCGCCCGAGCGCATCGACGTCGTCATCCACCCGCAGAGCATCATTCATTCGATGGTGGAGTACATCGACGGCTCGGTGCTGTCGCAGATGGCGGTTCCCGACATGACGATCCCGATCGGCTACGCGCTCGCGTACCCGGAGCGCTTGCCGCTGACGCATCTCCGCACGCTCGATCTCCCCGCCGCGGGCGAGCTGACGTTCGTCGCGCCCGATCACGAGCGCTTCCCCTGCCTCGACCTGGCGTACCGCGCGCTCCGGACCGGCGGGACGATGCCGGCGGTGCTGAACGCGGCCAACGAGGTGGCCGTCGAGCGCTTCTTGGGGGAGGAGATCGGCTACCGCGACGTGCCCGCCGTCGTCGCCGCGGTGATGGACGCACACACATCGGGTCCCGCCGCCGATCTGCCGACGCTCCTCGCCGCCGACGCGTGGGCACGCGCGACCGCTCGCGCGCTGCGACCGGATGCAGCGGTGCGCGCGCCCGAAGCGGCGGCGCGCGAGGGTGCGGCGCGCGACGCGATGCGGGCGCCGAAAAAGGTCGCCGTCGCGCCGTGAGGATCGTCGCGTCGTGCCGATGAGCGCGCTGTCCACCGCCGCTGCCTCGCCCGGCGTCGAGATCGGCGTCGAGGTGCCGTCGCAGTCGGTCGCGGACGCGTTCCGGGAGTGCGAGCGCATCGCGCGCACGCACTACGAGAACTTCACGCTCGGATCGCGGCTCCTGCCACGACGGCTGCGCCGGCACATCGCCGCCATCTACGCGTTCGCGCGCACCGCGGACGACTTCGCCGACGAGGATCCCGACCGCGCGCGCGCGCTACGGTCCCTCGATGCGTGGGAGCGCGAGCTCGAAGACTGCTTCGCCGGCCGCCCGCGTCATCCGATCTTCGTCGCGCTCGCCGAGACGGTGCGCGAGTTCACGATTCCGATCGAGCCGTTCCGCCGCCTGCTCACCGCCTTTCGCATGGACGTCGCCTTCCGCGGCTTCGACACCTTCGACGAGCTGCGGCATTACTGCCGGCACTCGGCGAACCCCGTCGGCCATCTCGTCCTCTATCTCTTCGGCTACGGTGACGGCGCCCGCCAGGCGCGTGCCGACGACATCTGCACCGCGCTCCAGCTGACGAACTTCTGGCAGGATCTCGCGATCGATTTGGAGAAAGGACGCGTCTACCTGCCGCGTGAAGAGATGGCGCGCTTCGGCTACGGCGCCGACGATCTGCGACGGCACGCCGTGACGCCGGCGTTCCGCGATCTCATGGCGTTCGAATGCGCGCGTACGCGCGAGCTCCTCCAGCGCGGCCTGCCGCTGGCGACGATGCTCGAGCGCGGCCCGGGCCGCGAGGTGCGTCTCTTCGCCGCCGGCGGGCTCGCGATTCTCGATCGTCTCGCGCAGGTCGAGTACGACGTGTTCAGCGCCCGGCCGACGCTGTCGCGCTGGGCGAAGATCGCGCTCGTCGCGCGCACGTTCCTCGGAGGCGGTCGATGACGAGCGTTGCCAGCCCGATCGGCGACTATCGTCGACGCGACGATGTGCAGGCGGCGGCCGTCGTCGCGCCGCCGCCGCCGCCGACGCTCGACGCCGCGTACGCCGAGTGCGAGCGCATCGCGCGCGCCAGCTCGAGCAGCTTCACGCTGGCGTTTCACCTCCTGCCGCCCGATCGCCGTCGTGCGCTCGCCGCGCTGTACGCGTATTGCCGGATCGTCGACGACGCCGCCGATGAAAGTCGCGAGCCGCGCGCGGCGCTCACGGCGTGGCGCGCCGAGCTCGAGCGGCTGCGCGACGGCGCGCCGACGCACCCGGTTGCCGTCGCCCTCGCCGACGCCATCCGCCGCTTCGCGGTGCCGACGCAGCACCTCGACGAGATCCTGACCGGCGTCGAGATGGACCTGAACCCGCGCAGGTACGAGACGTTCGACGAGCTGCGCGAGTACTGCTACCACGTCGCGGTCGCGGTCGGCCTGGCGGCGCTGCCCATTTTCGGCTGCCGCGACCTGCGGAGCCGCGCCTACGCCGAGGCGCTCGGCCTCGCGCTGCAGCTGACGAACATCCTGCGCGACGTCGCCGAGGACGCCGAGCGCGGGCGCATCTATCTCCCGCGCGAGGACTTGCGCCGCTTCGGCTATCGCGAGCGCGATCTCGTCACGCACACGCGCAACGCCGCCTGGCATGCGCTGGTCGCGTTCGAGGTCGAGCGGATGCGTGGCTTCTATCGCGCGGCGCGCGCGAGCATCGCCCCGCGCGACCGCCGCGCGCTCGTCGCCGCCGAGGGTATGCGGCTCGTGTATCAACGTCTGCTCGCGCGCATCGCCCGCGACCCGGACGCGATCTTCGGCCCGCGCGTCGGCGTGCCGCTCGTCGAGAAGGCGCTCTGCGCCCTCGCGGCGTGGCTGCGCGGGCGAAGGACGGCACGATGAGCGACGTCATCGTCATCGGCGGCGGCTTCGCCGGTCTGGCGGCGGGCGTCGCGCTCGCGGCCGACGGAGTGCGCGTCACGGTGCTCGAGAAGCGTCCCGTGCTCGGCGGCCGCGCCTACTCCTACACCGACGCCGCAACGGGCGAGACGATCGACAACGGCCAACACGCGATGATGGGTTGCTACCACAACATGTTCCGCTTCCTCGACCGGATCGGCGCGACCGACAAGCTCGCGATCCAACCCGGTCTCCGCGTCGCGATGCTCGACGCCGAGCGTGGACGCGGTGTGATCGCGTGCCCGGCGCTGCCGAACCCGCTGCACATGGCGGCCGGTGTGCTCGGGTATCGACTGCTCGATCGCGGCGACCGGCTGCGCGTCCTCGTCGGCGGCCTGCGCCTCTTGGCGATGAAGCGCCGCGGCGACGCGCGTCTCGCGACGCTCACGGTCGACACGGCGCTCGATCTGCTGGGGCAGTCGCCGGCGTCGCGCCGGGCGTTCTGGCATCCGGTCGCGATCGCGACGCTCAACGAGGACCCGGCCCTGGCGTCGGCCGGTCTCCTCGCCGAGGTCATGGTGCGGGCGTTCTTCTCCGGCAAGGAGGACTCACGCTTCGTGCTGTCGCGCGTCGGGCTGTCGGACCTCTACACGGTCGATGCGCAGCGCTTCATCGAGGAGCGCGGCGGCAGCGTCGAGACGAAGGCGCACGTCGTCGGCATCGGCGTGCGCGGCGGCGAGGTGAGCCACCTCGATTTACGCGACGGCCGGCGCTTGACCGCGCACGCGTACGTGAGTGCCGTGCCGCCGCAAGGACTCTTTCCGATCCTGCCGCGCGCCGTGCGTCGCGATTTTCCGGCGCTCGGCGCGATCGAGCACCTCGCGAGCTCGCCGATCGTTTCGACGCACGTGTGGTTCGACCGGCCGCTCCTCGACGACGAGTTCGTCGGGTTCGTCGGCACGCAGACGCACTGGTGCTTCAACCGCGACAAGATCACCGGCCGCGCCGCGCGCGGCGGCGGCTATCTGACCTTCGTCAGCTCCGGCGCGCGCGCGATCGTCGACCTCGAGGCGGACGCGATCGTCGCGGCAACGCTCGCCGACGTCCGGCGTCTCGTGCCCGGCGCCGCGACCGCGACGGTGCTGCACACGCAGGTGGTGAAGGAGAAGTTCGCGACCATGTCGCCGACGGTCGAGGCGGAGCGCCTCCGTCCGACGACGGCGACGCCGATTCCCAATCTTTTCCTGGCGGGCGATTGGACGGCAACGGGGCTGCCCGCCACGATCGAGAGCGCCGTCGCGAGCGGGCACGCCGCCGCCGCGCTCGCGGCGCGGGTTGCGGCCGAGGAGGCGCGGCGCGAGGAGTCGCGCGTCGCGAGTTGATCGCGTTCGGGGGAGCGCACGGCACGAGGCCGTGAACGGAACAGCGAAAGGGAGGGCGAATGAGCACAGACATACAACAAGCGACGGTGACCTGGCACGGCACCGGCACGAACGGCGCGCGCGCCGCGCGGTCCGGGATCGTCGTCCACCGCCTGGATATCGAGACCACGAAGCGCGTCGAGATCCGCGATCTCACCGAGCTCGTCGCCGACATCGTCCGGAGCGCCGGCATAGACGCAGGGCTCGTCACGCTCAGCTCGATGCACACCACGACCGCGATCTTCGTGAACGAGCCGCAGTCGGCATTGCTCGAGGACATCGAGAACCTGCTCGAGCGGCTCGCGCCGCGCGCCGAGGACTGGAAGCACAACGACCCGCGCTACTCGGATTGCGATCGGCAGAACGCCGACGCGCACCTGCGCGCGATCGTCCTCGGCAGCAGCGTCACCGTGCAGGTCGCCGACGGCGCGCTCACCATGGGGCAGTGGCAACGCATCCTCATGGCCGAGCTCGACGGTCCACGCACGCGGCAGCTGGTACTCCAGATCCTCGCCGCTCGGTAACCCTCGCAAGCGTCCACGAGAAGTGGGAGCACCCGGGATTCACTCCCGGGTGCGACGCCCATCGCGAGCGCAGCGAGCGGGGGCAGAGATCAATTGCCGCGGCCGGGATTCACTCCCGGGTGCGACGCCCATCGCGAGCGCAGCGAGCGGGGGCAGAGATCAATTGCCGCGGCCGGGATTCACTCCCGGGTGCAACGCCCATCGCAGCAACGCGGCGCGCACGCGGGCGAAATCAAATCGCCGCGAACGCCGTCGCCGCGTGCGCGAGATCGGCGTCATCGTGCGTCGCCATCAACGTGACGCGCAGGCGCGCCGTTCCGGGCGGCACGGTCGGCGGCCGGATCGCCTGCACGAAGACGCCGCGCTCGAGAAGCGTGCGCGACGCGTGCATGGCGTCGTCGCTCTCGCCGACGATGACCGGCAGGATCGGTCCTTCGCCGGGCGGCACTCGCAAGCCGAGAGCCCCGAGTCGGGTCCGTAGCGCGGCGCTGCGCCGTAACAGTCCCGCACGCCGCTCCGGTTCGCGCGCGACGATGTCGAGGGCCGCCGCCACCGCGCCGACGATCGGTGGCGCGAGCGCCGTCGTGTAAATGAAGCTGCGCGCACGGTTCACCAGCAGATCGATGATCGCGCGCTCGGCGGCGACGAACGCGCCGGCGCAGCCGAGCGCCTTGCCGAGCGTTCCCATCTGCACGGTGACGCGGCCGTGGAGGCCGAGCGCCTCGACGAGGCCGCCGCCGTTGGCGCCGAATACGCCGGTCGCATGTGCCTCGTCGACCATCACCATCGCGCCGTGCGTGTCAGCGAGGGCGCAGATCTCGGGCAGCGGCGCATGGTCGCCGTCCATGCTGAAGACGGAGTCGGTGACGATCAGGCGTCGCCGTGCGCTCGACGTCGCGAGCGCCTCCGCGAGCGCCGTCGTGTCACGGTGCGGGTAGACGTGCACGGCCGCGCCCGAGAGGCGGCAGCCGTCGATGATGCTGGCGTGATTCAGCGCGTCGCTGAAGATCGCGTCGCCGCGCCCGACGAGCGTCGCGATGGCGCCGATGTTCGCGTGGTACCCGGAGGGAAAGAGCAGCGCCGCCTCAGTTCCTTCGAGCGTTGCGAGGCGCTCCTCGAGCGCGACATGCAGCGCCAGCGACCCCGAGATCAGCCGTGATGCGCCGGCGCCGACGCCGTAGTCGCGCGCGGCCCGCGCCGCCGCCTCGGCGAGCGCGGGGTGATGCGCGAGCCCGAGATAGTTGTTCGAGCAGAGGAGGAGCGCGCGCCGTCCATCGACGGTGACCCAGGTGTCGACGGCGCCCTCGATGCGGTGCAGCTCCCGCCACAGGCCGGCGGCGCGGATGGTCTCGAGCTCGTGCTGCGGGCGGTTGCTCATTGCGGCGGCGATCGTCGACGCGGGATGCTGCCTCGGCCGATAGTGGCCGCCGTCCGGGCTGTCAAACGGAGCCATCGGTGTGCATCCCGTCGCGCCGGCGTTGTTGCTGCTGCGACGACGAGGCGAGCTCGCTCGGGCCGAGCAGGTGCTCGTCGGCTGGGCAGCGACGTGCATCAACGGTGAGCACTCGTACCCATCGTCTGCCGCCGTCCAGCGCCGTATGTCCAGCACCGATGAGGGGAGCCATGCGTGCGCCCGCCTTGAGCGGCGAACAGCTCATGAGGCTGCGAGCGTTTCTCGAACGGCGATTGGAGTCGGCTGCTTGTGATCACAGCACGCGGCACACGAAAGAGTGGATTCTCGCGTCGGGTGCCGCCAGCCGATCGAAGGCGATACTCCGCTCGCTCGAGAGGCGGGGTGGATTCTGCGACTGCGAAGTCCTTCACAACGCGACTGGCGGCTGAGCCGCCGCACGGTGATGGTTGCCGACCATCCTCTGTTGAGGTATCAACAAAATATGAAACGTAATACCAAGTCGAGCATCACGCTTCCGGCCGAGGAGCACCGGTTGGTGCTGGCCTTGCGCGGACGCTTGGGGCTCAAGAGCAACGTCGAGGTCGTGCGTCGCGGGCTACGTCTACTCAAGGAAACGACGGATCGACAGACCCTGAAAGCAGCCTATGCGCAGGCGTCGGCAGCGAGTCGTCGGTCGACCTTGGAAGAGATCGCAGAGCTCGACCATCTGACGGGCGAAGGCTTGGATTGAAAGCCGTCGTCGAGCACGGTGGGCTGTACGCCGCCGACTTGAGCCCCCGACGGGGCACCGAACCCGGCAAGCTGCGGCCCGTTCTCGTCATCCAGACGGATCTGCTGAACGGAGCGCGACATCCGTCGACGTGGATCCTGCCGTGCACCACGAAGCTGACCGGTGAAAGCCTGTTACGCGTCTACCTTCCGCGGGGAATCGCCGGCAATGCCGCCGATTGCGAGGTCATGATTGACCAGAGTCGTGCAATCGACAACGCGCGCATCAAGAGACGGCTCGGCAGAGCGCCCGGCCGGCTACTCTCGGAAGTGAAGGAGAAGCTGCGGCTGCTGGGTGATCTCTGAGTGCGCATCAGCGCCTCGCGCGTCGCCCCGGCCGCGAAGCGCTCACCGATTCGCCCCAGCGGGCGAGAAACGCGGTGACGAACGCACGCTCTTTCGCCGGTTCCAAGTCGGGCGATAACTGCTCGGCGACGCGGCGCTCGTAGGCGGTTGACAGAAGGAAATTCTAGCCGGCTCTTCGGTCCAGCTGGTTGTCATAACGTCCAAAGTCGGATGTTCGCCTTGTCCCCCTTGTACTGCCGTTTGCCACAGCGACCGATCTGCGCGCG
>WNFR01003104.1_pt1 | contig 17249 bp, 15 predicted proteins | sample 5400221 | NCBI WGS metagenome assembly WNFR01 (sample SAMN13153357, study PRJNA577476) | soil metagenome | isolation source: 40 cm soil under Madrone tree | place: USA:California | collected 2016-06-14
TGTCCGCCTCGAACCGAGCCGCACTACTCCGGGAAATGGCCTGGGACTGAGCTTGGTGCGTGCCATTGCACGGCGGCATGGCGGCTCGGTTGTGCTCGACGACAATCGACCCGGACTGCGGGCGCGACTCGAATTCACAGGGCTCGCGATGTGAGCTCTAGCTGCTCGGACTTACTCGCTGCCGCTCCGACGCTCTCGATCCTCGATGCGGCGTGCCGTTTCCACCATCATCTCGCGGAACTCCTGCGCCTCGAGACCGGCACTGCGCAACACAGGCGTCATCACCTCGTCCGCGAGCAGATCTTCGAGGCTCGGCTCATAGCGGCAGCACTCAAAGCGCTCGTCCATGACTCCCCTCCTTACCTGTCAGATTGTACGCAGGATCACCGCGAAGCATGTCCGCTTTGTGTCCGCGGAGCGAAGATTTCGCGGCGATTTGTATACAGTGCCGACGGTATTATCTCATCAGTAGCGTCAGCGCAGCGTCAACGCCCACCGGTTAAGTTTTGGTTAGCGTCATCGCGAAATCGGTATAGCTGACGAGCCTTATGCCGAGCTCGGCGATGCGGATTCTGAGGGAGGTGCTCAGCAAAGCCGCGAACTCTTCTTGCCGGCGGTAGCCCGGCATTGCCCCGAGGAGCGCGGGGGCACGCTCTGTTGCTGGATGCAAATAAATTTCGTTGACACCGTCGGGTAGGTGCGGGAGGAGCCGGTGCAACCGCTCTTCGGTCACGGCGCCGCTCCAAGCAAGCCCGAAGATACTGTCGTTGACGACGAGGCCGGCGCGCCGCAACCGGCGACGCAACTGCTCAATCCAAGGTTGGTATAACGGCGTCGAGTAACGCTCGTGCGGGAAAGCGCGGCGGAGCGTATGGACGGGCTCAGAGGGCACACGAACGGCCCTCATGCCGTAGTCTCGGCCGATCTCGATGATCAGCCGCGCGACTGTCGGATGAAGATGCATGTGCTTGTGGGCGTTCACATGGTCGAGCCGGAGACCAGTTGCGCGAAACGCCTCGAATTGCGCCCGGATCTCCTTTGCCAGCTCATTTCGAATTCGCGGCAGAAAAAAGAACCGGATGGCGGCACGCGCCATTTTCGGATCGAACTTGCCATCCCCGCGCACGAGACCCCGAACCTCGCGACCGGGCAACACGGGACCCCCGTCGACAAGAACCAGATGCAGGCCGACCCGCAGATTTGGCAGCCGATGGGCACGCGCCACCGCATCAGCTGCAGCAGGGCCGCCGACCATCAAGCTCGCGGTCGACAGAATGCCGTGCCGATGGCCCTCTTCAACAGCTTGATTGACGGCCGGATCGAGCCCGAAATCGTCCGCGCAGACGATCAGGCTCCTCAGCTCGCCATCTCCCGGCTGCGCAGGAACTGAAAGAACTCGACGCCCTCGCGCAAACGGCGCCGCATCATCTGGGGGCTCTTGATCATTTCGGCGACCAAGGATGCGATCTTTCCGCGGCGGAAATAGAAGCGCTTGTAGAAGGTTTCGAGCGACTCGAAGATCTCCGTATGCGACAGATGCGGATAATGCAGCGGTGCAATCTGCACTCCGCGATCATCGATCAGCTCGGCATGGCTGATGTCGAGCCAGCCGTTATCGACCGCTTGTCGGTGCAAATAGGTGCCGGGATAGGGCGCGGCGAGCGAGACCTGGATCGTGTGGGGATTGATTTCTGCTGCGAAGCGAATGGTTTCCTCGATGGTCTCCTTGGTTTCGCCGGGCAGTCCGAGAATAAACGTCCCGTGGATCGTGATCCCGAGCTCGTGACAGTCCTTGGTAAAACGCCGAGCGATGTCGATCCGCATCCCCTTCTTGATGTTGTTGAGGATCTGCTGGTTGCCGGTTTCATAGCCGACCAGCAGCAACCGCAACCCATTGTCGCGCAGCACCTCGAGAGTTGGGCGCGGCACGTTGGCCTTGGCATTGCAGGACCAGGTCACACCGAGCTTGCCGAGTTCGCGGGCGATCGCCTCGGCGCGCGGACGGTCGTCGGTGAAGGTGTCGTCATCGAAGAAGAACTCTTTGACCTGTGGGAAATAGCTCTTTGCAAGGCGAATTTCGTCGATGACGTGGGCGACGCTGCGCACGCGATAGCGGTGCCCGCCGACGGTCTGGGGCCACAGGCAAAAGGTGCATTTCGACCGGCAGCCGCGCCCGGTATAGAGCGAGACGTATGGGTGCTTGAGATAGCCGATGAAGTAATCCTCGACCCGCAGATCGCGCTTGTAGACTTCGGTGACAAAGGGCAGCCGGTCCATGTCCTCGAGGACCGCGCGCTCGCGATTGTTGACAATGACGCCGTTCGCGTTTCGGAAGCTGATACCGTCGATCGTATCGTAGGGCCGACCTTCCGCCACCTCCTTGACCGTAAAGTCGAACTCTTCGCGCGCCACGAAGTCGATCGCTGCGGAGGCCTTCAGGCTGTCCTCGGGTTCGACGGCGACCTTGGCGCCGATCATTCCGATCTTCAGCTGTGGGTTCCGGTCCTTCAGCGCCTCGGCGACTTTGGCATCGGAAGCGAAGGACGGGGTCGAGGTATGCAGCACCGCGAGCTCGTAGTCTCCCGCGAGCGGCAGCACATCGTCTAGTTTGAGCCGCGCCGGAGGGGCGTCGACCAGCTTGCTGTCGGGAACGAGCGCCGCCGGCTGAGCCAACCAGGTCGGGTACCAGAAGGAGCGGATCTCGCGCTTGGCCTGGTAGCGCGAGCCGGCACCTCCGTCGAAGCCGTCGAATGAAGGCGGATGCAGGAACAGGGTCTTCATCATAAAGCCTTATCTCCGTGGGCCTTGTCTCCGTCGACCGTCATGCGGCCACTCGCCTGAACGTGGAAAATCTGGTCCCGCCAGAAAACTGTTCGTCCGCAAAAGCTGGCGACGAAGACCGCGAAGGACAAGGCATCGCGTACGGGAAGCAGCCACGGCTTGGCCGGGGGAAGGCCCAGCGCATTTGCAATAGCCCGCGCCGTGGCCCACCTGAGGACGCAGGACATCACAAGAAAGATGGAGGCGGTCAAGCCAAATCCGGTCGCTGCGGCGACGAGAGCGGCAATCGCTAAGGGATGGGCCAGCACCGACCCAGCGAAACCAAAGGGCGCGACCGCACGCACCGTCCGCGCCCAGCGCAGCTCGTGTCGCCACAGGCTCGCGAAGGATGGTTCCGACACCCGAGCTTCGACGATGTAAGGAGACAGCACCACGGCGAGCCCGAGTGCGCGGATTTCGTCCCCGATCCGGTGGTCGTCGGCGAGTTCGTCGCGTAGCCGGGTGAATCCGTCGATACGCTGGAGGGTCTCACGGCGGAGAGCGATACTCGCACCGAAACAGCCCCCGCCCAGGCCCAATGAATCGGCCACGAGCGCACCGGGGAGAAAGCCGAGATTGATGTGCAGCGCGCCGAGCTCGGACCACTTCCCGCCGGTCGAGACACCTTTGTACAGACAGGTGACGACACCGGTGAGTGGATCGTGCAGTGGTGCCGTGACCGCACGCAAATAATGTCGATCGACGCGCATATCGCTGTCCGCGAGCACCACGAAGTCGTGGCGCGCCGCCTCGAACATGTTCTCTAGGTTCGCTACCTTCCGATTCGAGCCGTTCGCCCGCGGGTCGGCAACAAGTGCAATATCGCTGGCAGGCAGGTCGCCAATGAGAGCCCGGGCGACCGCCAGCGCGCCGTCCGCCGGATCATTGACTCCGAACACCGTTTGGACGGTGGGGTAATCCTGCTCGGCAAAGGAACGGAGGTTTTCGTAAAGGCCCGGCTCGGTGCCATGCAGCGGCTTCAATACCGAGACCGCTGGCCAATCGGGCGGCGTCGGCAAAGGGCGTAGCGCGAACCGCATCACGGCAATGGCCGTGCCGATCAAATATGCCCAGGCCGGGACCAGCAGGACAGCGACGGCAAGATTTAGGCTCATATTCGCTCAACGAAGTTCGGTGCCGAACTCGGCCATCTCCTAACTAACTTAACTAATGCGCGTGCTGCTCCACTCCGCAATTGCGCGTGCATTGCGCGACGGGTTGTGTCAGGGATCCCACGCGTTCATATAGTTTATGCAGGAGCGGGCCGGTGACGGCTCCGGTCTGCCGCTGTCGAGGCTACGAGGCGATGTCATGCGGGTGGTGCTTGCCCAGCCACGAGGTTTCTGCGCGGGAGTCGAACGCGCGATCGAGATCGTCGAGCGTGCGCTTGAGAAATACGGCCCGCCGATCTATGTCCGTCACGAAATCGTTCACAATCGTCACGTCGTCGAGCGGCTGCGCGCCAAAGGCGCACAGTTTGTCGATGAGATCGACGAGATCCCGAAGGGCAGCGTCACGATTTTCAGCGCGCACGGAGTCGCCAGCAATATTGAAGAACGCGCGGCCGACCGCGGGCTGCCGGTAATCGACGCAACCTGCCCATTGGTCTCAAAGGTGCATATCGAGGGCCAGCGCTACGCGAACCAGGGTCGCGAGATCATCTTGATCGGGCATGCCGGCCATCCGGAAATCGTCGGTACGATGGGACGGATCACCGGCCGCGTGCATCTGATCTCCACCCCCGAGGAGGTGGCGCGCCTCGATGTTGCCGACCCGGACAAGCTCGCCTTCATAACCCAGACCACACTCAGCGTCGATGACACGCATGCCGTCATTGAAGCGCTGAAGGCCCGTTTCCCAACCATCGTCGGTCCCGATACCAAAGACATTTGCTACGCAACGCAAAATCGGCAGCGCGCGGCGCGGGAACTCGCGAGGATTGTCGATGTTGTGCTGGTTGTCGGTGCGCCGAACAGTTCCAACTCGAATCGGCTGCGCGAGATTGCGGCGGAAAGCGGGGTGGCGAGTTATCTGATTGAGGACGCTCGCGCGCTCGACCCCAACTGGATCGAGGGCGCTTCCGCGGTCGGCATCACTGCGGGCGCGTCCGCCCCGGCAGAATTGGTCGAGGAGGTGATTGACCGGTTGCGCGAGCTCTCGAAAGTCGAGCTCTCGGTCCTCTCCGGCGTCACCGAGAACGTCCGCTTTCGGATGCCGTCGCAGCTCACCGACCGTATCGGCTGAGAGCGTCGAAATTCCCCGAGATTATGTGACGAGGCTTTTGCTGTGCCCATTCCGCTGCGCCAAACCATTCGTGTCGGCGCCTATGTCCTTGCCCGGCACCTCAAGGGTGTCCAGCGCTATCCGCTCGTCCTGATGCTGGAGCCGTTGTTCCGGTGCAATCTCGCCTGCGCCGGTTGCGGCAAGATCGATTATCCCGATCCGATCCTCAATCAGCGCCTCAGTGTCGATGAATGCGTCTCGGCAGCCGACGAATGCGGTGCGCCGATGGTGGTCATCGCGGGCGGCGAACCCTTGTTGCACCGCGAAATCGACGAGATCACCCGGCGGATGATCGCCAAGAAGAAGTTTGTCTATCTCTGCACCAATGCGCTGCTGCTCGAAAAGAAATTGGAGATGTTTGAGCCCAGCTCATACTTTGCCTGGACCGTCCATCTCGATGGCGATCGCGACGATCACGACCGCTCGGTCTGCCAGAGCGGCGTGTACGATCGCGCCATCGCCGCGATCAAGACAGCGAAGGCCCGCGGCTTTCGGGTCAATATAAACGCCACCCTGTTCGACACGGCCGACCCGGAGCGCATTGCCGGATTTTTGGATGACGTCACGGATATCGGGGTCGACGGCATAACGGTGTCGCCTGGCTACGCCTATGAACGGGCCCCGGATCAGCAGCATTTCCTCAACCGGCGCCGCACCAAAGAGCTGTTTCGAGAGATCTTCAAGCGCGACCAGCGGCGCCGCTGGTCATTCAACCAATCGAGCCTGTTTCTCGATTTCCTCGCGGGCAACCAGTCCTATCATTGCACTCCCTGGGGCAACCCGACGCGAAACTATTTCGGCTGGCAACGTCCCTGCTATCTGCTGGGCGAGGGCTACGCAAAGACGTTCAAGGAGCTGATGGAGGAGACTGATTGGGGCGCTTATGGGACCGGCAATTATGAGAAATGCGCCGATTGCATGGTCCATAGCGGCTATGAGGCGACCGCGGTTATGGATTCGGTGAAGAATCCACTGAAAGCCGCGGCGGTGGCGCTACGCGGGGTCCGCACCGAGGGTGAGATGGCGCCGGAGATCCCACTCGACCGACAGCGGCCCGCCGAGTACGTCTTTTCTCGACACGTGGAGAACGCAATGGCGCGCCTAAAAGGCCGTGACGAGCCCGCGGAGAGCGTAGGCCGGCCCGGTTAGCGCCAACAACGCCATCCGGGTTTCCCTGGCCAGTCGTATAAGGGTCCCGATCTGCCGGGGGCGCCGAAGCACCGAGCCGAGAACGCGGGAGAGATTCGGAGTCCCCGCCTCCAACAGCGGTATCAGAGCGGCCGGCGGAAGCTCCCTGCAGGCCGTGTCGGCAATGGTCCGCGCGACAAGGAACGGGATGCCCGCCTGCGAGGCGATGCGGGCGACGACATCGCTTTCTAGATCGACAGCAAGAGCGCCTGTTTTTCGCCAAGTGCGGCTTTTGTCCGCTTCGGTCGCGAGGATCGCGCTGGCACCGAACACCGCGCCTTGAAACGCGCCGATTTCGCGGGCGAGATCGGCCACATGAGTTTGAAACCACTCAGCGGCCTGCCAGCGGTTGCGATCCGAGACCACCTCTGCCGAGATGACCACATCGCCTGCCCGTAAGGACGGCGCAAGAGCGCCGGCAATACCGAAGCTCATCAGGCAATTGGCGCCCTGGACCGCGCTCTCGACGAGTGCGGCTGTGCGTTCGCGGTCTCCGGCGCCGATCACCACGGGAAAGCCCGCTGCGCGCGCAATCTTCGCTTCAGCGGCCAGACCCGAAGTACAAAGCACCGTCGACAATCGGTGCATGCGCAATCCCCCTTTGCCCACGACTTTGAAGCGGGTCTTCTAAGACAGTCCCCCGGCAGGGCTAAGCTGGCTGGTTCGCCTGTAGGTTTACAGTACCGAGTGCTAAAGCGAGTGTAACGCTTTTCGTAAAGCCAGGATAAGCCCTAACCGCCCGCGCGGTCGTTGACTACAGACAAAAGGACGCGGGTCGGTTCGGCGCCCCGACGTTCAAATGCCGAACGGGACCTGCTGCGAGTTTCCCCTCGAAAGCCGGCGGTACCGGGCAAGAGCCCAGAGCGGGAAAAAGGCCCGGTATCCGTGGTAACGCAAATAGAAGACGCGTGGGAAACCGACAGCTGTATACCAGGGCTCGTCCCAGTTGCCGTCTTGATCCTGGCTGTCGATCAAATAGGCGATGCCGCGAGCGACCGCCGGGTGGCTTGCTTCACCGGCTGCCATCAAGGCGAGCAAGGCCCAGGCTGTCTGCGAGGGAGTGCTGTAAGGCGCATCGCCGTGCGGTGCGCCCGGAAAGTAAGATTCGCCCCCTTCGCCCCAACCCCCATCCTTGTGCTGGCGGGCAAGCAGCCAGCCCACTGCGCGACGCACTTCTGAGGAATCTGGCGCGATACCGGCGCTGTTGAAGGCGGCGAGCACCGACCAGGTTCCGTAGACATAGTTGGTGCCCCACCGGCCGAACCAGCTGCCGTCGGGCTCCTGCCCGTCTCGCAGATAGGCGATCGCCGCGGCGACGGTCGGATGGTCCGGACCGTAGCCGATTTGCGTCAGGAAGCCGAGACAGCGGGCACTGACATCGGCCGTCGGGGGGTCGAGCAGCGCGCCGTGATCGGCGAACGGGATATGGTTCAAGTAATAGTGAGTGTTGTCCGCGTCGAAGGATCCCCAGCCGCCATTCCGGCTCTGCATTCCGACGACCCATTCGGCAGCTCGATCGATAGCAACGCGATATCGCGTTGAGCCGAAGCGGTCGAGAGCGAGAGCCACCGCCGCCGTGTCGTCGAGATCGGGGTAATAAGGGTTCTCGAACTGGAACGCCCACCCTCCGGGGCGCAGTCCTGGGCGAGTGGCGGCCCAATCGCCGACCACTTCCAGCACCTGCTTGCTTTCGAGCCAGTCGTGTGCCCGCCGCAGGGTCGATTCGAGGAGTCCGTCATCGACCTCCATCAGCGCATGGCAAGCCAGCGCCGTATCCCAAACCGGAGATAAGCAGGGTTGGCAATAACTCCGCTCGCCATCGAGCACGAGGAGCTTGCGAACCGAGGCCAACGCGGTCGCATAGTCGGGATGATCGGGCTCGTAGCCGAGACAATCGTACATCATCGCGGCGTTCGCCATCGCCGGGAAGATGCCGCCGAGGCCATCCTCGCCGTTGAGGCGTTCGGTCACAAAGGCGACGGCTTTCTCGATTGCCCGCCGCCGCGGATCCGCTGGGAAGAAAGGCTCGGCGACGCGCAGCAACCGGTCGAGCATGCCGAAAGCCAGGGACAGTGGTGACGAAGTCGAACCGGTGATCCAGTCGCGCACGGACTCCGGCGGCTCGGCAAAAAGCTCGCCGATCGCAACAGCATGCGGATTGCAGGCTCGGGGCCGCAGAGCCATCAAAACGAGCAACGGCACGAGAACCGTTCGCGACCAGTAGGATACCTTAGCGATGTGAAAGGGAGACCAGCCCGGCAGCAGCATGATCTCGACCGGCATTACCGGAACGGCTCGCCAGGGGACTTCACCGAACAATGCGAGAAGGATGCGGGTGAACACGTTACAGCGCCGCGCGCCGCCCCGCGCCAGGATTGCCGATCGCGCTCGCGCCATGTGGGGTGCGTCGATTGGATCCCCCGCGGCTTTCAGCGCGAAATAAGCTTTGACCGAAGCGCTGAGGTCGAGAGCGCCCCCATGAAACAGCGGCCAACCGCCATCCGCACCCTGGGTCGCGCGAATGTATCGCGCGATGCGCGCCTGCAGCTCGGGCTCGATGCGGCCGAGGTAGTGCTGGAGCAGGATGAACTCCGACGGGATCGTCACGTCGGCCTCGAGCTCGAAGACCCAGTGTCCGTCTGGGTGCTGCAGGCCGACCAGCGACTCGCCGGCTCGCATGATAGCCTCGTCGAGCCGAGACGCGCGAACGTGACGGCGCAGCATCCTCGTTTCGTTGGGTGATATTTCATTCATGAAAGGGCACGGTGTTGTTCTTGTTCGGTTTCCGTAGTTAAGGCAAGAGGAGCACGATCGCCGCACGTGCCGCTTGAAGAGAACGTCTGGGGCGAAGGATCGATCACGAGTTGCGCCGCAGCAAAGCCGGAGCGAATAGCGCCTTCGATCGTTGCAGGCAACCCTGTATCGACATAATCGCCCGCGAGTAGAAGGTTCCTCCACCCTGTTATCTGCCCCGGGCGGCGTTTCAGCTGCTCGGGACTCGCCAGAAACGTCGCCCGCCGCTCCTTGACAATGCGCGCCGGCGGGACTGGATATGCCGGGAGCCGGTAAGCGAGGGCAACATCACGCCAAAATAGCTCGCGCAGCTCTGGTGCCGCTTGATCGACCATTCGGTCAGCAGCGCTGACCGTGACCGACAACACTCCGCGCTTGCGAAAGATCCACTCCGCCGCGCCTCCAATCACCCCGACAAAGAACGGCGCCCCTTCAGGCGAATCGCAGCGGAAATGCGCATTTACGATCGGGGAGTAGAGATCGGGCACGGTAAGCGCCGGAACGAGGCGCGCGGCAATCGGCGCCGGGACGGCGAGGATCACGCTGTCGCCGCTGCTGAGCCTGATCGAACCGGTGTCGAACACGAGATCCGAAACCCGATGCGCCTCGAAGCTCAGCGCCTTCAGCCGCGCACCAAAGCGGATTTCGGCGCCCTGCGCGCGCAACCGAGCCAGCGCCGGCTCGACAAACGTCTCCGACAAGCCGACCCGGGGCAACAACGGGCGGCATGCTGCGCCGCCCCGCCCGAGCGTTTCGGAGAGAACCTTCCAGAAGAGAGCGGCCGAGGACTGCTCGGCGCTGGTATTCATAGCGGCGATGGTCAGCGGCTCCCATAATCGGCGGAACAAGCTCTGCCTGGGGCTGAGCACCGCGGCGACAGTCGCCGACGGGTCCGCCCGCCGGAGCGCCAAGGCGGCGAGATAGTCCATCCCCCAGGTCCCGGGCACCCGCCTTCTGGACGTCAAAATCCACCAAGGCAACACGCCGCGGTTAGGCTGCACCGTCCAGCGCTGTTTCGTCGCAGCCTCGATGAAGTGAAAGAGGACCTCCGGGGGACCCTCGATGGTGCCGCGCGCGCCGACGCTTTCGAGGTAGTCGAGCGCTGCGCTGTTGCCGGCAAGAAGAAGATGATTGCCGTTGTCGATCCGGCAGCCGAGCTCCGCATCGAAATACGAACGGCAACGCCCTCCGGCATATCTGGCGGCTTCGTGCAAAACCACGGCGCGGCCCTCGGCGGCCAGGCGCACCGCCGCGGCGAGCCCAGCGAGCCCCGCCCCGACGATGTGCACGCACCCCGCGTCCGGTCGCGCTCTCATAAAAAGCCGTGTCGCAACACCAGCCAGAGCTTTCGCGATTTTGACAGGCTCACGCGGATTGCGGGCTCGCGCCATCCCGAGCGCAGCATAGCCGAGAGGGTCGCCCGGTAGATCGCGGCCATCACCGCGGCGGGACGCATAGCGCGGCGCGAGCATCGCGCCATGGCCTGCTCGGCCTCCCGGAAATGCCCCTCGGCGAGTGCAGCAACGTCACGGCAGACTGCCGGCAATGCCGGATGCCCCAAAATGGCGGCCGGGTCGGAACCCGCAATACCGTGCCGGTCGAGAATTTCACGCGGCAGATAAAGCCGCTGCCGCGCGGCATCCTCGTCGAGATCACGCAGGATGTTGGTCAGCTGCAGTGCCCGGCCGAGCGATTCTGCGACCTGGTGGGCAGCAAGGCTGCCATCGCCAAAAACATGCACCGAGAGATGGCCGACGGCGCTCGCGACACGCGCACAATAGACATCGAGCACGGCGAGATCAGGGGCCCGAATATCGTCCCGGGCATCCATCTCCATGCCGTCGATAACCGCGAGAAAATCTTGTCGGCGCAGACCGTAGCGCAGCGTCGGCTCGCACAACGCGCGGGCTACGAGTAAGTGCGGACGCCCGTCGTAGAGAGCGTCGATTTCCTGGCGCCAAGCCGCGAGAGCCGCCAGCTTGTGCTCGATCGGCCGGTCTCCATCCGCGATGTCGTCGACCTCGCGGCAGAAGGCATAGACCGCATACATCCCGTTGCGGCGGTCCTGCGGCAACAACCGCATGGCCCAGTAGAACGAGGTGCCGGCAGCCTCGACCCGATGCCTGACGGTTTCGCGCAGCGCGTCATCGCCCAGCTTTTCGGCCACCCCGTGCAGCGCCGCCTCGCTCATCTCTGGAACTGCCCCGACACGCCAATCACGAAGGCTGCGAAAAAATCGGATTTTCGGAGCTTGACGCGCGTCGCGACCGGATCGCCGCGACGGAGCCGGCGCAGCAGCCGCTCAGCGAGCTCGACGATCACGCCACATTCCCAGCGCAAACCGGAAGAGGCGACGAGCGGCGGCAGGCCACGCGCCTGGTCGACCAACGCGGCGGTGCGGTCGAGCAGCCCGTCGAGCGCGCGACGCAGCGCTGGGCTCGACGCGCCAGCCGCCAGTGCCTCGACACCTGTTCCGGCTGCGGCGAGATCCATCAGTGGCAAATAAACGCGATCGAGCAGGCGGTAATCTTCGGCGCAATCCTGCAGGTGATTGAGCACCTGCAGCGCCGAGCAAAGGGCGTCCGACGCGGGCCAAGTGTCCCGGCTTTCGCCATGCAAGTCGAGGAGCTGCCGTCCGACCGGCGAGGCCGAATAGCGGCAATACGCCATCAAATCGTCCCAGTCGCGATATCGCAGCTTGACCGCATCGAGCCGGAAGGCGTGCAGCACATCGTGGCAGTGCTGCGCAGTAGTGCCTGTCTCAAGCAAGCTTTCGCGCATCTTCGCAGCGGCAGGTGAATCCTGCCCCGATGCTCCATCGAGGATCGCCGCCATGCGATCGAGCCGCCCGATCTTCTCCTCGGCGGACAGGCCAGGGTGGTCGGCGATGTCGTCCGCATTCCGGGCGAAACGGTAAAATGCGTGCACGTGAGGGCGGAGGGCGCGGCGGATCAGAAACGACCCGACCGGAAAGTTCTCGGAGTCGCGCCCCTTTCCGGAGGGGGCTTCGACAGTGCTGGGGTCCATTTTTTGCAGTTCGGTCGGCACCGCCGTCATCTCAGATATCCGTTGGTTCTGAACCACACGACAGCATCGGCGATGGCCTGGCGCGCTGGCCGCGTTGCGTAGCCGAGTTCGCGTGACGCCTTGTCCGAAGTGAAGTACATCTTCTTCCGCGACATGCGGACGCCATCGAGCGTGACGAATGGCTCGCGGCCGGTGATTCGTGCCGCGAATTCCGCCCCCAACGCGATCGGCAACAGTACCGAGTGTGGGACCCGGAGCCGGGGAGCGCGCCTGCCGACCGCCTGCGAAATCTCGGAAAGGATCTCGGCGAGGGACAAGTTTTCGCCACCAAGAATGTAACGCTCGCCGACCCGGCCCTTTTCGGCCGCTGCGAGATGGCCGGCCGCGACATCGTCGACATGTACGATGTTGAGGCCGGTGTCGACGAAGGCTGGCATCTGGCCACGAGCGGCCTCGAGGATCAGGCGGCCGGTTGGGGTCGGCTTGATGTCGCCCGGCCCGACAGGGGTCGAAGGATTGACGATGACGACGGGCAGTCCCCGCGCGACGGCGAGTTCACGCGCCACTTCCTCCGCTTCGAATTTTGACCGTTTGTAGGGCCCGATCATGTCCTCGACGCGGCTCGGTGTCTGCTCATCGGCGGCGCCGTCGGGTACCAGACCGAGGGTAGCGACGCTACTTGTATAGACGACCCGTTCAGCCCCCGCGTTGAGCGCCGCCATCAGCAAATCCCGCGTTCCCACGACATTGGCACGGAACATCGGTGCGGGATCAGGTACCCAGATACGATAGTCGGCTGCGACGTGGTAGACATAGCGGCACCCTGCGACCGCGCGCGCCAGCGATGGAGGGTCCTCCATTGAGCCCTCGGCGATCTCCACGGAGAGGTCAGCGAGGTTGCGCCTGTCGCTGTTCGGGCGGGCGAGAACGCGAACCTTGTGTCCCGCTCGCAGCAGAGCACGCGCCACCGCCGATCCGACAAACCCGGTCGCTCCGGTTACGAGGCTCAAATCCGGCGAGAGTGGCATTTCTTAGATTTTACGGCCTACGGTTTGAGAACGTTCCGATTCAACCGTACGGATCGCGCCTCGCGCGATGGGCATATAACGCCTCGGTCACACCTTTGTCACTTGATGCGAAGACAGACGGCAGGAGTTCGGCGGATTACTTCCCGGACGGGAGCGCAGTGGCGCGGATGCGTGCCGTCTGCGCCTTGTCCGTCTCCCCGAGCACGTCGTAGGCATGGGCGAGGCGCGCCCACCCTTCCTTGTCGTCCGGGTTCTGCTCGAGGCGCGCGGCCAATCTGTCGACCATCCCGCGGATCATCGCCTGCTGCTGTTCCGGCGACATCGCCTGGGCGGCAGCTACATCCTGTGCGGTCGGTCCGGTGGACGGCGCGGCGGTTTTCGGGTCCCCTTGCTGACCCTCCCGCGTAATTTCGGCCAGACGTGCCGCCACAACCTTGCGCCAGGGCGCCTCGGCGGGGGCCTCGGCCAGCAGCGCACGGAGGGCAACCGCAGCCGCGGCTTTGTCGCCGTGCTGCAGCGCGGCTTCCGCACCGTAGAACCGGGCACGGGGATCATTTCCGGATCTGGCGAACTCGGCCTCGGCTTCCGGTGTCACGCTGCCTCGGGCCGCGACCACCAGGACCTCACCAAGCTCGGCATGCAGCCCAGGCTCATTCGGCGTCAACGCGATGGCCTGGCGGTAGGCATCGTGCGCCTCACCGAAGCGCTCGAGTGAGGCAAAGGTTCGACCAAGCAGGATCCAGCCTTGGACTTGTCCGGGCTCCTGCTGCAGCCGCATTTTGAGCTGATCGGCTGCGGCAGCGAGGGCGGCAGTATCGTGAGGACCTTGCGTGCTGGTGGATGCGCTGACGATCGCAGCGGGCGCGCCGACGGTGAAGTAAATGGCCAGCGCCGCCGCGGGCAGCAGCCCGGTAATCCCCACTGCTGCGCCTATGCGCCATGACATTTCGGCTGGGCCGCGCGAGACGAGGTTCGATTGTCGGCTTTCACGATCGGCGGCCGCGAACATCCGGCGAGTAACCTCGGCTTGCACCGTTTCGGCCTCCGCCGGGGCAACTCTCCCCTGTGCAATGTCGATATCGATGTCCGCGAGTTGGCGGCGGAAGACGGACAGGATGGGTTCACCCGGATCGGACGGTCCGGCTCCCCGCATGAGAGGTCTCAGAAGGGCGACCAGCGCCGCTACAATGAGCAGCCCCGCGATAATCCAGAACCAGATCATCCGCGGTTGCCCAGCAGCAGCGCCGCGCGCGCCTTCTCGTCTTGGGTTAAGGCGGGCAACACCGGCTCGGGGCGACGGCGGCGAGCCCGGAAAATCAGCAACCCGCCGGTCCCCAATACCAGCAAGGGCGGTGTCAGCCAAAGTAGGTAGGTTAGCGGCGTGAAGGGTGGGTCGAGCAGCACAAAGACGCCATAGCGAGCCGAGACGTAGTCGAGCACCTGCTGATCCGAATCGCCAGCGACGAGGCGCTGTCGTAACAAGGTCCGCAGATCATGAGCGAGATCGGCGTTTGATTCGTCGATAGATTGATTTTGGCAGACCAGACACCGCAGCTCTTTGCTGAGAGTGCGGGCGTGCGCCTCGAGCGCCGGATCGGCGAGCCGTTCTGATGGTTCGACCGCCTGAGCCGGCGGTCCCCCGATCGCCGTCAGGAGCGCAATCGCAAAGAGCAGCCGTCGGATCATCAGGAATCTGCCGATCCTGCAGGGATAACCGCAGCCGATGTTCTACCTACCGGCAGACGCATGCGCAGCCGGCGGTCGCTGAGCGAGACCAGCCCGCCCAAGGCGGCGAGGATCGCGCCAAACCAGATCCACGGAACCAGCGGGTTGTAATAGGCCCGCAGCACCCAGCCGCCTTGGCCGTCCGGATCGCCGAGCGCCAGATAGAGGTCCGCCAACCCATTGGTGGCGATCGCGGTGTTTGTCGTTTGGCTGCGGGCTACGGGATACCAGCGCCGCTCGGGATAGAGAGTAAGGGGAGCGGTGCCGACCCGTTCGACGACGATCTGAGCGCGCTGCGCATGATAATTGGCGATGTCCCCTTCGGTTACCCCGACAAGCCGGAGGGTCCGACCGGCGATCTCCAAGGTGTCGCCGGCACGCAACGTCTCGATACGCTCGCTGCGCCAAGCGGTCGAGACGACAATCCCGGCGATCAGAACGCCGACGCCGAAATGGGCCATGGCGTATCCCCAAACACCACGCGGCAGGTGCCGCATCCGCCGCCAGCTATCCTCCAGCGGCAGCTTTGCAAAGCCGCTCCGGTCGGCAAGATCCGTCAACACGCCGAGCATCGCCCACACGGCGAGTGCGATACCGGCGAGCGCAGCGGGAGGAGCGTCCCGGTTGAAGGCGAGGACGGCAACCGGGGCGAGAAGCGCGCCGACGATGGCGGGCGTCAGGCGGCGGGCGGCGGCGCGCAGATTGCCGCGGCGCCACGCGAGTACCGGGCCGATCACCATCGCGACGATGCCGGGCGCGAGGATCGGCACAAAGGTCGCGTCGAAGAATTGTGGGCCGACCGACAGCTTGACACCGCTCCATACCTCGGCGAACAGCGGGTAGAAGGTGCCGAGAAACACCGTCGCCATGCCGGCGCAGAGCAGCAGGTTGTTGAACACCAGGGCGCCTTCGCGGCTGACCGGGGCGAACGGGTTGCCGGTTTCGAGTCCGGGAGCGCGCAGCGCGTAGAGCACCAATCCGCCGCCGATCACAACGGCAATCAGCACCAGGATGAAAACGCCGCGCGTCGGGTCGACCGCAAAGGAATGGACCGAGGTGAGGACGCCGGAGCGCACGAGGAAGGTCCCGATCAGGCTCATGCCGAAGGTCAGGATCGCCAGCAGCACCGTCCAGCGCTGCAGGGTCTCGCGCTTTTCGACGACGGCTGCCGAGTGCAGCAGCGCAGTCCCCAGCAGCCATGGCATGAAAGAGGCATTTTCGACCGGATCCCAGTACCACCAGCCGCCCCAACCGAGCACGTAGTAGGCCCACCAGCTGCCCATCGCGATGCCGATCGTCAGCCCGCACCAGGCGGTCAGCGCCCATGGCCGCACCCAGCGCGCCCATTGGGCGCCGATCCGCCCTTCGATCAGCGCGGCGATCGCGAAGGAATAGGTGATCGAGAACCCGACATAGCCGAAATAGAGAAACGGCGGATGGAAGGCGAGGCCCGGGTCCTGCAGCAGCGGGTTGAGGTCGCGCCCGTCGATCGGGGCGGGGATCAGCCGGTCGAACGGGTTCGACGTCCCGATGATGAAGGCGAGCGTGCCCAAGCCCAGCAGCCCCTGGATCGCCAAGGTGCGGGCCCGCAGGGTAGTCGGCAACGACCGGCCCAAGGCTGCGACCATCCCACCGAACAAGCTCAGCATCAGGACCCAGAGCATCATCGAGCCTTCGTGGCTGCCCCAGACCCCGGTCACCTTGTAGAGCATCGGCTTTGCGGTGTTGGAGTTCTCGAAGACATTCCGCACCGAGAAGTCCGACACGATGTGGGCGTGCATGAAAACCGCAAAGGCGAGCGCTACCATACCGAACTGCAACAGAGCCGCGGGCTGCGCCAAATCCATCAGCGGCCGGCTGCGCACCGACGCGCCGACCAGCGGGACGGTGCCCTGCACCGCGGCCATGAGCAGCGCGAGGACGAGAGCGAAATGGCCGATCTCTACGAGCATCTCACGTCACCCGGGCCAGCGGCCAAATTCCCGTGAACCGAGAAAATAACCGGGAAAACATCATAACCCGACCCCTGCAGAAGGTAAGCTTCCCGAAAAATGTCCGCGGTATCAGCCACTTGCACCTAAATTCCCGTGAGGAACGGAAACGGGAACTTTTTTGGCCAAACCGGGAAAGAATATCACCGTAACCGGGAATATACGGGAAATTCCCCGATACCTCTCCCCCTTTCACCGGCAACCATTCGGGCACCAGTATCACTTTCCATGCGAGGAACTATGCCGGGGATATGTGGTACCGTGATGGCGAACGCGATGAAGGAAAGGAAAAATGAGGCCGGGTTGCTGGCGATGCCATGCCGGTGTCCGTAGGCGAGGCAAGGATGGTTGATTCGATCGTGGAGGCCCGGCGACAGTACGCCGAGGAATTGCG
>WNFR01003105.1_pt1 | contig 17249 bp, 10 predicted proteins | sample 5400221 | NCBI WGS metagenome assembly WNFR01 (sample SAMN13153357, study PRJNA577476) | soil metagenome | isolation source: 40 cm soil under Madrone tree | place: USA:California | collected 2016-06-14
AACGATTAGGGCGGGCACATTTTCACCGGTCAATCGATTGTGAAAAGTGAACTGCTTGGCTTCCCATGGTTTAAGTTCGGAAATGACGGCCACAACGGGATCCTGTTCAGTGACCATGGGCACGGAGGCCGTCAGGTCCGGGACAGGAGTGGGAACATCAATTTGGGCTGTGGGCGGCGGCGTGGCCTCGGTGCGCTTTGGTTTTGAAAGGACCTTTCCGCCGACAAAGACCGCAATCAAGACCGCGACCAGGCCCGCCATGACTAGCCAAGGGCCTCCCGTTCCTCTCGGCTTGACAACCGTAGGCGAGGAGACCCCGGGGATCTGCGGCATCTCCGCTTTAAACCGGTCGCTAGGTGGCTGGCTGGGTTGTTCCGGCATGCGCTACTCTCTCCAACGGCGGCTGAGTTGTTAGAAATTTTCAATTCTCGAGCAGTGGACTCAAACGCAATCCTGTTAACTTGAATACAGTCCTGCCGCGAAAGGCTTGTTCAGTCGCAATTGTATGCTCGCGAGACAAGCCGGGCAACCTCGACGACTTCATACGTAGCCAGAAAGTATGTGGAGCGGCGTACTCTGCGGGCTCTATTGGTGAAAAGGTTACAAAACTCTGCGGAATGCTTGTCACCTGCATTGGGTCATCCTACTGTAGTAATTGAGAAGCGAAGGCCGATTTTCGGATCGGTCAGCCGAGACCCATGAGCGCTGATCCCAGAGCATCTGCGCGGCAGTTCGTGCGCAGCCTGAACATTCTGCTTAAGTTCGCGCGGCTGTACGAATTCGGCCACGTGCGCACCGCTGCGCAATTTGAGACTACCTGGAAGGAATTGCGTTCCGCGCTGGATGAGAGCGGCGAATCGGGATTGTTGCTTGGCGCGTCCGGTATGCAAATCTTGCTGGATGGAGTTCCACTCGGCGCAGCGGGAGCGGAACGCAGCTTCGCGCAACTACTATCTTCTTCCGGCATCGCGAGTATTCATTTCGCGACGAATCTTTCACAGCAACATTTCGCGCGTTTTGTTCGCGCATTTCCCAGTGGAAACGCAAAGCCTTCATCACTTGCCGAACAACTCAAGGCTGCACTGGCGGGTGAAGGCGGAATCAAGGTCAACGAGATCCGCTACATTGCGGAGGACTCTTCGATTGCGGGCGCCAAGATTGCCGCAAACCTGACTGCAAAAGTCCTCGGCGCGCAGGGAGATAAATTCAGAGATTTTCTCGATGATCCGAATCGCTTGCTGCAGATGATTCTGGCTGCGGAGGGTTCGCGCGGTGGCTCAGGCGGATCGGGCGGCGGAAGCGGCCCCGGATTTGGCGGAGGAAGTGGAGTTCCCGGTGGTGGTGGCGTCGGTGGAAGCGGAACAGGCTCTGGTGGCGGCCTTCCAGGAGGGAATCTTTGGGACCCGAGTTCTGGATCTAGCTCCGGTTCGGCGGCAGCGTCTAGTTCCAACGGCGGACAGAGTTTTTCACACGGCTCCGGAGCTGGCGTGGCGGAAAATCCGGCCAGAGCATTTCCGGCGTTAGTGAGCGCGGCGGCTTCGCTGAGACAGCCCGCAACGCCGGGAAAATGGCTCACCGCTTCGGCGATGCTGCATTCCACTAGCGAAGTTGGCGGGCCGGAATTCGCGGTAGCCGAAGAAGAAGTCCGCTCCATGCTGACGTTGTTTGCGCAGTTGGGCCGCTCCAGAAAAGATTCCTCGGTGGGAATGGATGCGGGAACGTTTCAGTCGCGGCTCTCCGCCATGCCGGTGCGCAGCCAGGTGACACTGCAGCAGGCGCTTGCTGGGCTCGCCGCTCAAGCCCCGAACGAAAAACCGGATCGTCCGATGCTTTTGAAACTTGCCGAGCACGTCGCGATCCGCTTTGCTCTGGATAGCTACGAGAAAGGGGAATTGCGCGTCAACGCGGTGAAACAGTTGCTCGACCGGATGAACACCGAAATCGAAGGCCTGCGAAAGATTTTGACTTCACAAGAAGAACAGATGGCCAATGCCGGGCTGCAGGTGCAGTCCTACGCGGAATTGCTCGACCAGGAATTCTGGGAACAAGTGCCGGAGGAAAACAAGAAAGAAGTGATGATTTCGGATGAGGCCTGGTGCGTTCCGCCGCGCAAAGTTCGCTCGTTTCTGGAAGACATGCTGCGCCGCGGCGAGCTGAAAACCGTAAATGAAATATTGATGAAGTACGCGTCGTGCATCGGCCTGGAATCGGATGATGCACGGCGCACTACCGCAATCGGTCTTGGGGAACTGGCAGAACTTTATGGAAGCGGCGACGGTAGCGCGCTGATTGAATCCATTCGCCGGGTGGGCAATCAACTGGCGGCAGAGCGCGATCCCGAATTGCAGACGCTGGTGAGCGCAGCGTTCGTGCGGCTCAGCCAGGAAGCTGCTTCGAAGCGTTGTTATGCGGCGATGCAGCAAGCGCTGGCTTCGCTGGATAGTGTCGAAGCGCAGCGCCCCGGTTCGTCACAGAGCCTGCGGCCCAGGATCGGCGCCGAAGATCGAATCCCGGAATTCGTCGAGGAAAGCTTGCGTTCGGGAGAAGTTGCGGACGGCCTTTCCGACATCCTGTCGCTGATGCCCAAGGCCACCTTGCAGTACATTACCAACCGATTTGGCCATTCGGGCTTTCGCGAGGATTGTGAACTTCTCGCGGAGATAGTGAAGGGCCTCGGCGACGAAGCGATTCACCATCTCGCCGAGATACTGCAGACTTCGGGGGCCAACGAAGCTGCTGAAGTGATTGGCCTTCTTGGCCAGCTCGAGCCCGAGACGGTCGCGCGGATTCTGCCGGTACGGCTGGCGCAATGGCCTCGATCGGTGCACGATCGCTGCGTCCGACAATTATCGTCAGTTCCACCGCACACGCGGGCGCAATTACTGCTCGCAATTTTTGATTCGCTCGATGTACTGATCCAGCCGCTGGTGCTGGATGAAGTCAGCATGACCGGCTCTCCGGACTCCATTCCCAAACTTCTGGATCTTGCCGCCAGCGACGGCATTTCCGGTTACGTCCGCTTGAAAGCGATCGAGGCTCTAGGGCGGTTGCGTGCATCCGCGGCGAATCCCACGCTGCAGACGATCCTGGAGGCGCGGCAGGTTTGGCGTTGGCAATATCCGTCAGAACTGCGCGTGGCTGCGGCGCAGGCTCTTTTGCGGATTGATCCGATGGTTGCCATGGGAAAAATCGCGGCTGCTGGGTTTGATAAAAAAGATCTGGTGCTTGAGCCGATCGATCCGGAAACCAGTAGTTCGGTGATTCGTCAACGCCGCTACGCCCGGTTGAAACTGAGCCGAAATCTTATTTTGACTACTACGAATCTTCGCGAAAATTTCCGGTTGAATGTGCCAGAGTTAAATCTCGGGGGAGGAATTGGTGCAGGAGAGCGGCATCTGGCGCCGGGCACGCTGATCACGCTCAAGCTTACGCAAGGCGTTCGAACCATCAAAGCGCAGGCAATTGTCCGCGGTGCGCGTCCTCAAGCGATGGCGTTTGAGTTTGTTGATATGGACCTGGAAGACCGCGCGCGGCTGCGGAAAATTCTTCTCGATCTGGGTGGACTGCCGCAGGCTTCGAACGTTTCCAGCCGTACGCGGCGGCGCGGCCGCATTGCGATAATGAAATAGTTTACTTTCCCTTCCGATAGAGTGACTTCTGGACGGCGCATTGGCTTGGTTTATCTCTCGATTGGCGCGTCCACTGCGAAACCGCTACAATTGTAGTTTGTGCGATTTGCGCCGGACGTAATGGTCTGCCTGCAGCAGGTCGTTTAACTCGCAAGGAACTGGCAAAACACTTTCATGGACGTAGCCAAAATAGTTGACGGTGTCGTCGCAAGGTTCATTGGAACGAAGCACGAGCGCGACATCAAGAAGCTTCAGCCAATCGTCGCGGCTATCAGCGCCAAAGAGCCTGAAACGCAGGCGATGTCGGACGAGGCGTTAAGAGCGGAATTCTTAAAATTAAAAGATGAAGTGCAGGAGCGCCTGAAAGACGCTTCCGAGCCTGGATATGGCGAGATTCTGCAGGCGGCGCTGGAGCCTGCCATCGTGCCGGCATTTGCTTTGGCGCGCGAGGCTGGCCGCCGTTTTCTGAACATGCGCCATTTCGACGTGCAGTTGATCGGCGGACTGGTTCTGCACGACGGCAAAATCTCCGAAATGAAAACCGGAGAAGGGAAGACGCTGGTTGCAACTCTTCCCGCTGTGCTGAATGCGCTGGCCGGGCGCGGCGTGCATATCGTCACCGTCAACGACTATTTGGCGCGCCGCGACGCGGAGTGGATGAGTCCCCTCTATCGCGGTCTGGGCATGAGCGTCGGTGTGATCGTAAATGACCTCGATGACACGCAGCGGCGCGCGGCCTACGGCGCGGACATCACCTACGGCACCAACAACGAATACGGTTTCGACTACCTGCGCGACAACATGAAGTACGACCTCGCGCACTGCGTGCAACGTGGCCATCAATTCGCGATTGTTGACGAAGTGGACTCGATCTTGATCGACGAAGCGCGCACGCCGCTGATCATTTCCGGTCCTGCAGAGGAATCGACCGACAAGTATTACCGCATCGACAAAATCATTCCGAAACTGATTCAGGAAATTGACTATACGCTGGACGAAAAGCACCGTACCGCGACATTGACTGAAGAAGGCGTCAGCAAGTGCGAGCGCATGCTGGGCCTGGGGAATTTGTACGACCCCGCGCACATGGAACTTATCCATCACGTTTATCAGGGTCTGCGCGCACACACGCTTTATAAACGCGACGTTGACTACGTGGTGAAAGACGGCGAAGTCATCATCGTGGACGAATTCACGGGACGCCAGATGCCCGGGCGGCGCTGGTCGGACGGCTTGCATCAGGCGGTGGAAGCGAAAGAAGGTGTGAAAATCGAGCGCGAAAATCAGACGCTCGCCACCATCACGTTCCAGAATTATTTCCGCATGTACAAAAAACTTTCCGGCATGACCGGAACCGCGGAAACCGAAGCCTCCGAGTTCGACAAGATTTATAAGCTGGACGTGGTGGTCATTCCGACCAATCGCCCGCTGATCCGGATCGAGAATCCTGACGTGGTTTACCGCACCGAAAAGGAAAAGTTCGAAGCGGTGGTCAACGGGATTCTGCAGGAAGACAACACCGTCGCGCACGGTATCAAGCACTATCACGAGCGTGGGCAACCGGTGCTGGTTGGAACGATCTCCATCGAAAAATCGGAAACCATCGCCGAAATCCTGAAACGCTCTGGCGTTCCGCACGAAGTGCTCAACGCCAAGCAGCACGAGCGCGAGTCAAACATCGTGGCGCAGGCGGGGAGAAAAGGCGCCGTCACTGTTGCCACCAACATGGCTGGCCGCGGAACCGATATTCTGCTGGGCGGTAATCCGGAAGCGATGACGCGCGAGTATTTTTTGAAGAATCGTCTTGCCATGCCGTACTCGCAAGCTCCGGCCGTGATTCCCGCGGAGACGCAGAGTCCCAATGGCGATGCGGCGCCCTCGGCCGTGCCGATGGTTTTGTTCCAGCACGAAGGCAAAATTTTTCAAGTTCCTGTCGAACAATGGAAGCCCATCTTCGAACAGTTCGTACAACAGTGCAAAGCCGAACATGACGAAGTCGTCGCGCTCGGCGGATTGCATATCCTGGGCACTGAACGCCACGAAGCTCGACGCATTGACAATCAGCTTCGCGGACGCGCTGGCCGCCAGGGCGATCCCGGTTCTTCGCGCTTTTTTCTGTGCCTTGAAGATGACTTGATGCGTATTTTTGGCGGCGAACGCGTGAAAGCGCTGATGTTTCGCCTCGGAATGACCGAAGGTGTGCCAATTGAATCGAAATTAATCTCGCGTCGTATTGAGACCGCGCAGAAATCCGTCGAAGCGCAGAACTTCGATGCGCGCAAACACTTGCTGGAATACGACGACGTAATGAACAAGCAGCGCGAAACGATTTATGGGATTCGCCGCTCCGCGCTCGAAGGCAAGGACCAGCGCGACTACGTGATTGGCATCGCGGAAGATATTGCGCGCGAGCTTGTGGATACTTACTGCGGGCGTGAGCTACATCCCAGCCAATGGAACACCGCGCAATTCCTGGCTGAAGTGAACAGCGAATTCGGCATTGATGCCAAAGCGGCCGATGCGGATCCCACCGCGCTGAATCACGATCAGCTTTCCGATGCCATCGCTGAAGCCGTCGCCAAGAAATACGAAGACAAAGAAAAGCAACTTACGCCGGACCTGATGCGCTGGCTCGAACGCCGCATCATTTTGGATGTTGTGGATGGCCAGTGGAAAGACCACTTGCTGTCGCTCGATCACTTGAAGGAAGGCATCGGCCTGCGCGGCTACGGGCAAAAAGATCCGCTCGTTGAATTCAAGAAAGAAGCGTTCATCCTGTTTGAAGACATGATGGCGCGCATCGATAACGAAACCGTTCGTTATCTCTACAATGTGCAGGTACAGATGGAAGGCAACGCGCCGGGGCCGGGTGGTGCGCCTCCGGAGGGTGGCAGTGGTCCGAGGCAACCAGTAGCGGCTGGTCCGAGGTCTTCGCGTCCGCTTGCCGCCGCAGCTAGCGCCGCCGCACGGGTCGCAGACGAACCTGCGCCTCAGCTTCCAGCATTTGCGCGTGAAAGGGAACGCAAGCAGCAGCGCCAGGAAAAAGAAATGCGACTTCAAGCGGGTGCCAATCAAGCCGAAGCGCCAAAGCCAGTTCGCGCCGGAGCAAAAGTTGGGCGCAACGATCCGTGTCCGTGCGGCTCCGGGAAAAAATACAAGAAGTGTCACGGCTTGAACGCCTAGCGCCACGCACCACTGGTAAAATTCGTCATTCTGAGCCTGCCCGCCGCAGGCAGGCGAAGCGAGGAATCTCTCTTCGATCTCGGCGGAGAGAATAGGTAGACAAATGCCTCCAGGTCCAGCAGCACAGCAAATGCCGGAACGCCAGCCGATTCCTGGCGTAAAAAATCTCGTCGCTGTGGCCAGCGGCAAAGGCGGCGTTGGCAAAACCACCGTCGCCGTCAACCTCGCCCTCGCTCTGGTGAAGCTCGGCCACAAAGTTGGTCTGATCGACGCCGACGTTTACGGCCCGAACGTGCCCATCATGCTCGGCACCAATCAAGAGCCGCTCGCGACTGCCGATCGCCGTATCATTCCCATCGAAATTTCCGGCCTGAAAATGATTTCCATGGGCCTGCTAAATCCGGGCGACAAGCCGATGATTTGGCGCGGTCCCATGCTGCACGGTGTGATTACACAATTTCTGCGCAGTTGCGAGTGGGGCCAGCTCGATTATTTGATCATCGATCTGCCACCCGGCACCGGCGACGTCCAGTTAACGCTGATTCAGACTGCCGCGATTTCAGGCGCGGTAGTTGTTACCACTCCTTCGACCGTTGCGCTCGCCGACGTACGCAAAGCCATTGAAATGTTTCGTCAGGTAAACGTCGAAGTGCTTGGCGTGGTCGAAAATATGAGCACCTTCGCCTGCCCGCATTGTGGCAAGCCGGTAGATATTTTCGGGCACGGCGAAGGCGCGAAGACCGCGCACGCTTATGGCGTGCCGGTGCTTGGCGAAATTGAAATCGATCCGCGCATCCGCATCGGCGGCGACACTGGAAAGCCCGTCGCAACCCTCGGCGAGGACGCTGCCGCGGCGAAAAGTTTGTATGGCGTTGCGCACGCCGTCATCGGGCGTCTTGCCGAGCTTGGGTCTTCAACGCTTGGCCCTTCCGTTCAAATTGACTAAACTTCTTGCCACCAAACTAGGAGAGAAGCCAGCGTTGTCACGAACAGCGGACATTCGATCCTATAGAGGTAAACGCCCGACTATCGCAAATTCCGCGTATATCGACGCCGCTTCGGTGATCATAGGCCATGTGGTCATTGGCGAAGACTCTAGTATCTGGCCGCTGGTCGTCGTTCGCGGCGATGTGAACTATATCCGCATCGGCGCGCGTACGAATATTCAGGACGGGTCGATACTGCATGTTATGAAAGACGAATATCCGCTGATTCTGGGCGATGACATCACCGTGGGCCATTCCGTGACGTTGCATGGCTGCACCATTGAGTCGCGTTGCCTGATCGGCATGCGCGCCACAATTCTGAATGGAGTAGTCGTCGGCGAAGGAAGCATCATCGCCGCGGGCACGCTGCTCACAGAACGTACGGTGATTCCGCCGCGCAGCCTGGTGGTCGGCTCTCCCGGAAAAATTAAGCGCCAGCTCACCGCTATCGATCAAGCCACCATCGATCGCTACGCCCAGCGCTACGTCGAGTACAAGGAAATCTATCGCAACGAAGTGACTGGTGACTCGTGACTGGTGACTCGTGGTTTTCAAGCCGTCATTCCAGTTGTAAAACGTCGTCATTCCGAGCGAAGCGAGGAATCTCTCTTCAGTAATGGCAACCAAATCCAAGTTCCAAGCCATCCGCGGCACTCGCGACCTCCTCCCGCCCGAAACCGCGCTGTGGAACCACGTCGAACAAACCGCCCATGCCGTCTTCGGGACGTTCGGCTTCGGCGAAATCCGCCCGCCGGTGTTTGAGCCAGCAGAATTGTTTGCCCGCGCCGTTGGCGGTGATACAGACATCGTTTCTAAAGAGATGTATACGTTCGAAGACAGACCCGGTGGCTTGCCGGACCCGGCCGAAATGAAACCGAGCGACTACCTTAGTGAAATAAAGCGCGCGATGAGCTCGGGACAACTGCCCAATGATGCGGCTGTCATAGCTCAGCTGGAATTCCAGCTGGAAAACTACAATTTGAGAGGTGATTCTGAAAGAGGGCAACTAATATGGCTGTATTTCGTGCGTGGCCTTCGACTGGGGGAATCAATTAGTCTCCGTCCCGAAGCCACAGCATCCGTCTGTCGCGCATACATCGAACATGGAATGCAGCAGCTTCCGCAGCCGGTGAAGTTGTACTACACGGGCCCGATGTTCCGGCGGGAGCGGCCGCAAAAGGGAAGATACCGGCAATTCTATCAGATTGGCGCGGAAGTTCTTGGCGGCAGCGATGCTCCGGCAATCGATGCGGAAGTCATCGAGATGGTGATGACGTTTTTCGACCGCGTCGGCCTGACTGGCGTTGAACTCGATATTAATTCGATCGGTCACAACGCGCCGCACTGCCGTCCGGCGTACGTCGAAAAACTAAGAGCGGCACTGGAACAAGTAAAAGACAAGCTCGGCGCGGACAGTCAGCGCCGTGTTGAAACCAATCCACTGCGGGTTCTCGATTCCAAACTTGAGCACGAACAGCCCATCATTGCGACGCTGCCTCACATTGCCGATCATCTCTGCGCGGAGTGCGCCGCGCACTACGCCGCAGTGAAGCGTCAGCTCGAACTGCGCGGTGTTTTCTTCAAGGAAAACTGGCGGCTGGTCCGCGGACTCGACTACTACATGCGCACCACGTTCGAAGTCACCGCCAAAGGACTCGGCTCGCAAAATGCAGTCTGTGGCGGCGGCCGCTACGACGGCCTAGTGGAATTGCTCGGCGGCCCACCAACCAAAGGCATCGGGTTTGCGATTGGTGAAGATCGCCTGATTCTCTCGCTGCAGGAGAGCGGTAAGGGTGCGGCGCCGCAGGGTCGCGACGTTTACATCGCATGGATGGGCGAACGCGCCTATGCCGCGGCCATTCGCGCCGCAAAGGGTTTACGCAACGCAGGATTCAGCGTCGAGCTGCCTCCAACCGAACTAAAATTCGGCAAAGCGCTCGAGCGTGCCGATAAGCTTGGCTCGCGCTACGCACTCATCCTCGGCGATAATGAGGTCTCAGAAGGCTCATGGACGTTGAAGACTCTGGCCGACGGCACGCAGCAAGAATTCACGGAACCCGAATTACTGGAATTTCTGAAAAGCGTGAGAGTAAGTGGAGAGCGTTCTTGAATTTGTAGCGGCCGGCCTTCAGGCCGGTTCTTTCGACTTGTATTCCGAAAGGGAACTACATCGTGCTGGATTTTCTCGGTGATCTGAAACGCACACATTACTGCGGAGCGCTGCGAGCACCCGACGCAGGCAAACCGGCCATCGTTCTCGGTTGGGTAGCGCGGCGCCGCGACCTCGGCAATTTGTTGTTCCTCGATGTGCGCGATCGCACCGGAATCGTGCAAGTAGTCTTCAACAAGGAAACGCAGCCCGAAGCGCACGCCAAGGCCGAGCACGCGCGCAGCGAATTCGTCGTTGCGGTCGAAGGCGACGTCGTAAAGCGGCAGAAAGCCAATCCCGAGCTGGCCACCGGCGAAGTCGAGATGAACGCTACGAAGCTGCACATTCTAAATAACGCCAAGACGCCGCCATTTCCGATCGAAGACCAGATCAATGCAGCCGAAGAGACGCGTCTGCGTTTCCGCTATCTCGATTTGCGCCGTCCGAAGCCACACGCCAACCTGGCGCTGCGCCACAAAATCATTCTGGAAATTCGCAGGACCATGGACGAGATGGGATTCATTGAAGTCGAAACGCCCATGCTCACGCGGTCGACTCCAGAGGGCGCGCGCGATTATCTTGTGCCTAGCCGAGTGCATCACGGCCAGTTCTACGCGCTGCCGCAGTCTCCGCAGATCTTCAAACAGATCCTGATGATTGGGGGACTCGACCGCTACTTCCAGATCGTGAAGTGTTTTCGCGACGAGGATTTGCGCGCCGACCGCCAGCCGGAATTTACGCAGCTCGACCTGGAAATGTCTTTTCCTCGCCAGAAAGATATTTTTAACGTCATCGAACAGGTGATGGTCCGCGCATGTGCAGTCGCTGGAATCAAGGCCGAAGCGCCGTTTCCGCACATGTTGTACAAAGACGTGATTCGCAAGTACGGTAGCGACAAGCCGGACATGCGTTTCGGCATGGAGCTGCACGAAGTAACTTCATGTTTTCCGGAAGAAGCCAGACAAAAACTGCAAATTGAAGGAAACGTGTTCGCGTTGGCCGCCCCCGGCGCGGCAGGATATTCGCGGAAGCAGCTCGACGAACTCACAGAAAAAGCGAAGGCGCTTGGTGCGCGCGGCACGTACTTCGTCAAAGTCGCAGCCGAGGGAGGGCTGACTTCGACCGTCGAAAAGTTGATCGGTGCGGAAAATGTTAGAAAACTTGTTGACGCTTGCGGCGCAAAAACAGGCGACCTGGTTGTCGCGGTTTCCGCCAAACAAGAAATCAAAGGCACGGAAGCCGCCGCGCTGATCGCCGGACAACTGCGCCTGCAACTCGGCGAAGCGTTGGGCGCGATTGATAAAACGCATTGGAAATTTCTTTGGATTACCGGGTTTCCTTTGTTCGAATGGAGCGAGTCTGACAAAACTTGGGTCAGCGCACAGCATCCGTTCACCGGAATCGTGGACGAAGATCTGGAAAAACTTGAAAGCGCGCCATGGGAAGTGCGTTCGAAGGGCTACGACCTGGTCCTCAACGGCTACGAGCTTGGCTCCGGCAGCATTCGAATCCACCGCCAGGACATTCAGGAGCGCCTCTTCAAAGCGCTCGGCCTCAGCGAGGAGCAGCTGCGCAAACGCTTCGGCTTTTTCCTCGATGCGCTGACCTATGGCACGCCGCCACACGGGGGCATTGCGCTCGGCATCGACCGCGTGGTCATGCTCTTAGCTGGAGAAAAATCGATTCGCGAAGTCATCGCCTTCGGCAAGACTACCGCCGCCCAGGACCTGATGGCCGAATCGCCATCGGACGTGGACAAGGCCCAGCTCGATCAGCTTGGAATAGCCATCAAAGAACGCACTAAGGAGTAATTGCAAACCTGCATGAGCCGCATTCGCATACTGCCGGAAGCTGTTGCCAACAAGATTGCTGCTGGCGAAGTTGTGGAGCGGCCCGCCTCGGTTGTGAAGGAGCTTCTCGAAAACGCGCTGGACGCTGGCGCGAAGACCATTCGAATTGAGATCGAATCTGGCGGCAAGCGCATGATCCGTGTGATTGATGACGGTCATGGAATGACGCATGACGATGCGCTGCTGGCATTCGAACGACACGCCACCAGCAAGCTCAGATCCGCCGACGATTTGCTCTCTATCGCGACGCTCGGTTTTCGCGGTGAAGCACTTCCGACCATCGCCGCAGTATCTCGCCTGCTACTCGAATCTCGCGACGCCGCGGAAGCCGAAGGCACGCGCATCGAATTCGCCAACGGCAAGTTGATCAGCGTGAAGCCAGCGGGACTGCCTGCCGGGACGACGCTTAGCGTCGCGGATCTTTTTTATTCCATTCCTGCGCGTCGAAAATTCCTGAAGTCAGATACTACCGAGCTGGGCCATATCGCTTCGCTGGTTACGCACTACGCGCTGGCGAACCCTGATAAGCAATTCGTTCTGTCTACGCCAACACAACCAATCATTGATTGCCCGCCGGTGGAGAAGCTTGCCGACCGCGTTTATCAACTCTTCGGCCGGCAGGCGCTGGATGAACTGGTGGAAATTCCCGCTATTACTGCGCCGTTTCGCTCAGCGATTACGGAGCCTGCGCTCGATCCCGAAGAAGAAAAGGCCACTCTGACCATTTCGGGATTCACTTCGCGGCCGGAAATCCAGCGCCCCAACCGCAACGGGATCTATATTTTCGTCAATAAGCGGCTGGTCCGCGATCGGCTGATCCTGCACGCGATCCACGATGCGTATCGCAACATTCACCCGCATGCAATTTTCCCCGCGACGCTACTTTTCCTGGAAATGCCGTACGACGAAGTGGATGTGAATGTTCATCCCGCAAAAATTGAAGTGCGATTTCGCCGCTCGCAATTTGTTCACGACGCCACGCGTGACGCGATTCGTCAGGCGCTGATAAATGCGCGCCCCATCGCCAGCTTTGCAGTAGCCGCGGGAACCCTCGCTCCGCAGCAACCCCAAAACATTTCTTCGTGGTCTGGAGGCAGGTCTTCGCTCACGCCGATCACTTCCGTTCCGGTCAGCTCCGGCATTCCCCGTGCCGTGATTCCACCGATGGAAGAAATCGGTCTTGGCAGCGGCGTCGCCTCCGACGGAGGTTTCGATCTGTCCTCGGCGCCGATGCAACCGGTCGAGCAGCGCTTTTCGTTCGAACCGGGTTCGTCGTTTAGCGGTGGTGCGGCTTCGCTCGCACCGCCTGCTTCAGTCGATTCGAACTGGATGGCGAATCTTGCAGTCGCAAACGGCGATCAACCTGCTTCGCTTCCGCATCCGGATCAAATCGCCGACCTGAAACCACTCGGGCAAGTCAGTTCCAGTTTCATCGTTGCCGTGAACGGACAAGGACTCTGGATCGTGGACCAGCACGTTGCACATGAGCGCGTGCTGTTCGAACAACATCTCGAGGCGCGCCGTGCCGGCAAAGTTGAATCGCAGCGCATGCTGATGGCAATGGTGGTGCAACTTTCGCCGCGGCAAATCGTCACATACGAAAAAATCGCCGAGGAGCTTGCTGCGAACGGATTTGAAGTCGAACCCATGGGCCCGCGTAGCTTCGCGATTCAGTCCATGCCGGCCGGAATTATTTCCAGCGATGCGGAAAAACTGCTGACTGAAATCCTGGATGGCATCGAACGCGAAAACGCCGCCATCTCCATCGAAACGCTGCAGGCGAAAATCGCCGCGTCCACCGCCTGCCACGCCGCAATCAAAATCAATATGCCGCTCGATCAAACCAAAATGGAATGGCTGCTTGGCGCGCTTGCCAAAACCGACTGCCCGATGAGCTGCCCGCACGGCCGTCCAGTGGTACTACGCTATTCGGTGAAGGAAATCGAGCGAGCGTTTCATCGAATCTGAAAAAGTAGCGGCGACACGCTCGACGGGCAAATAGCTGAGGCCGCTGCATGAAAAGGCGAATCGTCCTGTGGGCAACGATCGGATTATTGGTCGGCTGTATTTGGATCGCCTACGCGTTCGCAAACACACCAGATGCCGCGCACTTCTGGCCTCCGCCTTGGAACTGGTCCGGGAAAAATCGCAGTGACCATTACCGAAGAAGTCAGCGAGTGGCGAGTGGCGCGTCAACGCTGATAAACTCTTCGAAGTTTTCCGCCTTAACTTAGTACTGAAAACTGATTACTGATGACTTCTCCACCGAGGCACTCGTGAGCGATTCGCAAAAGACAGCAGTCATCTTCGGCCTGGCCAACAAGCGCAGCATCGCCTGGGCTATCGCGCAAAAATTGCAGGAGGCCGGTTGGCGCCTGGGCATCTGCTACCAGAACGAACGTCTCGAACAGGAAGCCAAAGATCTGATTGCCGACCTGCCGGGTGCGGCTGGGTTTATGTGCGACGTTTCTTCCGACGATCAGATCGCTAAATTGTTCGACGAACTGAAATCGCGGTACGGCACGCTGCAAGGAATTGTTCACAGCGTGGCATTTGCGCCAGCCGAGGAATTAAAGGGCGAATTTGTGAACACCACGCGCGAGGGATTTCGTATCGCGCATGATATCAGCGTCTATTCTCTGGTCGCAGTGGCGCGCGCCGCAGCGCCGCTGATGACCGAAGGCGGAAGCATTGTCACCATGTCGTACTTCGGCGCGGAGAAAGTTGTGCCGCGCTACAACGTGATGGGCGTGGCAAAAGCAGCGCTCGAAGCCAGCGTCCGCTATCTCGCTTCAGATTTGGGGCCGAAGGGAATTCGCGTCAACGCGATCTCTGCCGGGCCAATCAAGACCCTCGCCGCGCGCGGTATCTCGAATCTAGGCGAAATGCTCAAGGCCCACGCGGATCGCTCTCCGCTGAAGCGTAATGTCGATCCCGCGGAAGTCGGTGCGACTGCTGCTTTTTTGCTCTCCAGCGCAGGCTCTGGAATCACGGGCGAAACGATCTACGTTGACTGCGGCTACAACAACATGGGCTATTAGCGCTATCGCTTTCCTGCGAAATATGAAAACTTGCTTGCAGATTGTCCTGTGACGACATGAAAAGACTTACCATTGCCATCGACGGACCAGCCGGCTCGGGCAAGAGCAGTGTCGCTCGCATGGTCGCGAAAAAACTCGGCTACTCGTATCTCGATAGCGGCGCTATGTATCGTGCGCTTGCCCTGAACGCGCTGCAAGGCGGCGGCATTGCGCTGTCATCGGAACACGAGCTTGAAGCTCTCGCTCGCGACACGCGGATTGAACTTCGCCCCGTGCCGCCCACTCTGCAGGACCCATGCATCCACAATCAGGTTTTCCTCGACGGTGTAGACGTTACACAGGCAATCCGCACCAATGAAGTTGCGCAGGCAGCATCGCGCGTAGCCACCGTCGCGGGCGTACGCAAAATACTGGTGGCCCAGCAACAGCGCGCGGGCGCTGGCGGAGGCGTTGTGATGGAAGGCCGCGACATCGGAACCGTCGTCTTTCCAAATGCCGAGCTGAAAATCTTTCTTGAAGCCACGCCCGAAGCGCGCGCCGAGCGGCGTTCCAAGGAGCACATCGAAAAGGGTGAACACGTGGGCGTTCAGACAGCGCTCGAAGAAATCCACCAACGCGACCAGCGTGACACTGAGCGCACAGTTTCGCCGCTGGTTCGTGCGCCGGACGCGATTTTGATAGACAACACCGCGATGGACGTCGAAGAGACCGCGCGGCTTATCGTTCTGCTGGCACGCGAAAGGGAAGCCAAGCTAAGCAAAGAAGTTGTCGCCTGACGTCACAGGAACACGCGAAATGGTTCTTCAGCGCGATCAGTCGCTCTGTCACTAAATGCCTCAAAATAAAGCTGTAAACTCCGACGCTAAAATTATCTTTCGGGGGCCGCAATTTTTGCTTGACAGATTTTCCGTTCTCGTTTACTTTGTGGGCACCTCAGTTGCAAGCTGCTGTTTCTCTGCAGTCCTTACTGAGCGTGGAGAGCAATGGATGGCGTCGCATACACAATCTGACCCAATGAAGCGGTTGGGATGGCTTGGCGGCGATCTATGCTCTTTCGCGCGAGTCTAAGCTAATCCCGCTAAGTCCTTTAAATATAGTGAACTAGCCCGACGGTGCTTCTCCCAGGATGGTGAAGTTTACGGTTACTTCGTCTGGTAGGGCCGCAAGGCCCGCGGTTCGAATCCGCTAAGCCCGTAAGCGCCAATTCCTCCCGGATTTGTTTTTGTTTATGACTTGGTGAACCGCCGTGCGTTTCTACGCAGACGCTGCGGGTGTGGCTGTTCGAAGGAGAGAAATAATTACGTGAGGATGTAACGAAGAATCGAAGAAAAGTTTGCGGCGTGGTGAAGGCGCGGGTTACTTCGGTCGTGGGTTCGATCCCCACCAGTGACATCGCTTCGATAGTCGCTGTAGCTCAGTGGTAGAGCGCTCCTGGGCCGCTGATTCCCGCCGCGGAAGAAGCGATGTGGTGAAGGTGCGCGTTACTTCGACAAAGAGAGCGCTCTGGGCAACTAGAGAGATGCGGCATCGAAAAGCCGCCTGCTTCGCAAGAGGCAAGTAGCTTAAACAAAAACGTGGGCCAAATATTCCCATCGGAGTGCAGACAAGATTGTCTGCACTACAAAAGCCGGGATGGTGCGGAGGAGAGCTACTTCGTCTGTGAAACGACGCGGGACTGTAGTTCCGCTACTCTACTCGATTTTCCTCCCGGCGCGAATTTGCCGAAAGGCGACGAGGTTGAGGGTTTCAGGATTTGTAGTTACAAACCCTGAGAGCTGAACCGAGAAAGGAGGAGCTAGGCAAATGACGAAGATGAACGTTTGGAAGCGTATGTTTCCGGCGAAAACGCACGAGGGTGCGGTGGCGCAGCGGGTCGATCCGCGGCGCGAACTGCGGCGCACAGTGCTGACTTGCCTGCTCTGGGAAGACACTTTCTACGAGAAAGGCAACGACATCGCGGAGCGCGTCGCGGAACTCGTGGCGCGCAACAAGCCCGAGGATGTGGCCGCGCTCGCTTGCGAAGCTCGCGACAAGATGCAGCTTCGTCATGTGCCGCTCTTCCTGGCCCGGGAACTTGCGCGGCGCAGAGGTGCAGGGCGTCTCGTAGCGGAAACGCTTGAGCACGTGATCCAGCGCGCGGACGAACTCGGTGAGTTCGTCGCGCTCTACTGGAAAGCGCGTAAGGAACCGCTCTCCGCTGGCGTGAAGCGCGGTCTGGCCGCGGCGTTCACGAAGTTCGACGCCTACCAGCTCGCGAAGTACAACCGCGAAAGCACGGTGAAGCTGCGTGACGTTCTGTTCCTCTGCCACGCCAAGCCGAAAAACGCGGAGCAGGCCGCACTCTGGAAAAAGCTCGTCGAGAACACGCTCGAACGTCCCGACACGTGGGAGGTTGCCTTGTCCGCAGGGAA
>WNFR01003271.1_pt1 | contig 17248 bp, 19 predicted proteins | sample 5400221 | NCBI WGS metagenome assembly WNFR01 (sample SAMN13153357, study PRJNA577476) | soil metagenome | isolation source: 40 cm soil under Madrone tree | place: USA:California | collected 2016-06-14
TCGCCGCAACGTGTCTCACGCTTGTGGCAGGAGTAGTATACGCAAAGAAACTGAACAATGAACAGAAACGTCTTGAAGAATGCGGCGTTGTCATGCAGGAAGTGCTCAACGTTCCGGACAACATTCCTCAAGAGCTCTTGGAAAAGGCCGAGTGCGTCATCGTGATTCCGTCCGTTAAGAAACTTGCATTTGGTGTAGGCGCAAGTTACGGGCGTGGTGCGATGGTTTGCCGGACCGGCGAGAAGTTCCGTGGAGCCTGGGGAGCCCCAGCGATGTACGCTCTCGAGGGTGGCAGCATCGGTTTCCAAATCGGAGGAGAAGCCACCGACTTGATCCTTCTGATCATGAATGACAGAGGCATGGACTCGATTCTGAGCAGCAAGGTTAAGCTCGGCGCCGACGCTTCCGTTGCCGGAGGACCCAAGGGTCGTGATGCTTCCGCAGACACCGACGCATGGATGCGAGCTGAGATTTTGAGCTACTCGCGCTCACGTGGATTGTTTGCCGGAATTTCCCTGGAAGGTTCCACGCTTCGTCCCGACGATGACGCAAGCGCAGACGTTTATGGCCATCCAATCAAGGCAAAGGACATCGTGAGAGGCAAAAAGACCGGCGTACCGGAAACCGGCCGCCACCTCGTCAACGTTCTGCAGAAGAGCGCGCCGCGCAATGAATCCGAGCGGGCGTCGAATCAGTAGGTTCCGAGTGGCGGTTGGCATCGAGCCAGCTCAGAAGCGACCGGATGCGCTCTCCAAAACTTTATTTCTCGACGAGATTCCGACTTTGCGAGATTTCTTCGTCCAACTTTTTCAGAAGATAAGGAGCTAAGTACGGTTTCAGCTCGAGCTGCTGATCAAGAGTCAGAAACTTGAATCCTCTAATCATCCCAAGGCACACCGACGAGCCGCAATTACAGCGAAAACCATCGTGCATTTCATACTCTGTGGCGGCGTAGTTTACCTTAACTTCTTCGCCTCGTTGAATGTTTTTGAGAGCCCTCACGCACAGGCAGCTGAAATCGAGAAAGCTATTCGGTTCGCAGCTGTGGTTTAGGTAACCGACAGTTTCTTCCCTGCCGAATACATGTTTCCTTTCGCCGATTTGCAAGGACCTTCGGGTGGGCGACAGAAAAGTGTTTTCTCCGTTCAAGTCGATCAGAATCTCGTTCCTGTCGATCGAAACGAGGGCGAACAGACCCTTCCTTCCGTTGGTGATGGTAACACCTAGCTTGGCTGATCGGGTCCCCATGGGTAATCTCATCTGAAGGACACCCTTCTCCGCATTCGCTTGGTCGCGCACAGGTACGCGCCCATCATCAACAATATTGTCGAAAGAACTGGTATTTTGTTTCGTCATGACTGCACTATTCTTCGCGATGTCCCGGTTCAGCACAACGTTGTAGGTTCCCTGCAGCAAACGGGGTTTTTCTAGGAGCCACACGACACGCGCGACGGCAACCGCTGGCTTGCCGCCGTATCGCTCAGGCTCATGGGGATATGCTGCGACAAAACCGAGCATAAAGCTGTTCCGTTCGGAACACTTTATTTCGTCCCGAATCTTGCATCGACAGTCGATTTTTCTGCGCGAAAATGGAGCGGGTCTCTCAGGCTTTGCAATTCTCGGTAGTAATAAAGCGGAGTGGGCCGCTTTCCGTTGAACCTTAGCTTTTTTAGAAGCTCTGTTTCTTCCTTGGTGGCACTTCCGCTGAGGGAATTATCGTTGATGAATTCTGTGAACCCCGGCTCTACCTCTGATTGAAGAGGTCCGGTCTCAACGAACTCAAATCTCCTGGGATCGCCCGAGGCTATTCTCCGATTTAACACAATCTCCATGCCAAATGTCGTTAGATCGACGTCCCAGGACTCAATCAGTGGATCCAGGAAGGCGACACAGTTTTCAGGCGACAAACTGAAAACATCCGTGTCCAAGAACTCAAGAAGGGTAACCCGCGTTTGTTCGTAGCTTCGGCCCGCAAGGCGAGCCACCAAGTGGACCCAGTTTTCACTGTTCAATTCTTCTTTGGCGACATTTTTGATCACGTCCAAAAGCTTTTGCGTGACGAGTCGTTCGAGCTCGCCGAAGGGCTGCTTCTCAAAAATCTCCCGTACCTGTTTTTCTTTGTCGGGCACGCACTTGCGGAGGATCAATTCCCTAATTTCGCCGAACATTGGCGGGGGCGGACCCACCAAATCTCTTTTTAATTCTTCCCTACGCTGGAGCTCAGCCAGCTTCGAAAGTCTGTCGCTCGGAAGCTTCAACACCTTCGCCATCTTCTGATAGATATCGGTTCGTTCAGGCGCGGGAGGCAGCTTCTTTCGGGCCAACAGCTGTGAGATATAGGAGTCGGTGACTTCGGCAGCAGTCGCTAGGTCTTTCTGCTCCAGCCCCAACTCTTCCAGTCGTCGTTTGATCACCAGGCAAACGTCCACAATGCCCCTCCGTAGGATTAACAGAGCTAGTTAATCACAAAAATAGTCCCAGATTGCACTTGACAGGTCAAGTAAATTAACTAATGATAGTTAATAGACCAAAGAAGTCTTCACGTTAAGTTGAACCAATAGTGGTCATCTGGGTGCCTTCGACGCCGGGAAGCAAGGAGAGAGTGTCATGTTTGCACGCAGAGTTTACATGCGTCTGAAGTCCAATAGCGTTGCGGAATTTACCCAGAGGTTAGAGAACGACATCCTTCCTCTGCTTCGAAAACAGAAAGGATTCCAGGACGAAATCACGTTTGTCACCCAGGGCGGCAGGGAAGCGTTTGGAATCAGTTTGTGGGATAAGGCAGAGAATGCCGAGGCCTACAACCGCGAAACGTATCCGGAAGTGGCGAAGTTTCTCGCCACCGTAGTCGAGGGAGCCCCTAAGATTGAAACCTATGATGTCGCGAACTCGACGTTCCACAAGATCGCGGCAGCGGTCGCTGCCTGATGAGTATGATTTCACCCACTAGGACGGACGAGGCTTCCCCCGGTGGCGAAAATGCCCAAGGACTCAGAATCCATCGCGAGGAGTCCTGGTGCCCTGTCGAAGAAGGGAAGGACCATGCAACACAAGAAGACGCAAATCGCACTGAGGTACGGTGGTCATCCTCCGGTATTGGAAGTGGCAGGCGCGCGCTTAGAGAGTCTTGTGGCGGATCTGAGGAGCATTATCTCCGCGGCCCACAAACTGCCTGCGGAAGTGGCCCCTCCTGCACGCGTGTGGCGTTCTTTGCGAGCGCAACTGGAAAAAGAGGGCATCCTCAGTCGTTCTGTGCAGGGCAGACTGGAAGAGCACACGCGCTTTCCAATGTTTAGGAATTAGCCAGTCACGGAAAAACCGGTTGGAAGATTCGTTAAGGGGAATACATGTATTTACTTGCATGGATCGTCATTGGAGCAGTCGTTGGCTGGGGAACCGGAAGGGTTTTTCAGGGTAATGGGTATGGACCGCTTATGGACACCCTCATGGGCATTGGTGGTGGCATAGTGGGTGGATTCGCGATGAATTCCGTAGGCCTTGGGGGCTACGGTGGAACGATCATCACCAGCCTCGTTGCAATGGTTGGCGCAGCGCTTCTGACGGTGCTCGCCGCCGCTTGCGTCAATGGCAGAAGGATTCTCGCACGTCAGCGCTAAGAATCCCGGCACAGAATCCTTAGCCTATCGGCGGTCAGCGTGAATCGACTTTCTTCTGGCTGAGTTCGGTCTTTGCCACCTCAAGTTGTAGTCTCATTTTCAAAATATTCCCCTTGGCATCTTGTACGTTTATGGTCAGCGGGAATTCGAATTCGCTTTCAAAGGGCAGCGTTGCCGCAGTCGGTGTATCCTGCAATTGCCAAGCGCCTGCCTGAATGCGATCGCCCCGAATTGCCCGAACGTGTCTCGCCCCGCTGTCAACGACGGTTATTGTGAGGGGAGTCGTCATCTTGTATCTTTCGACCATTCGCCAAAGCCGATCGAGTCTGTCGTACACCTTCAAGTCGCAGGAAGTCATATCGGGCAATGCAGGGAGAATGATCGTAAAGTCATCGATGGCGTGCGGCATTGCAACCCTCCTGCCCGTCGGCACAGAACACTCGGATTCTAGAGTCTATGACCAATTCTGCCGGTATGGATCATTTGTGCGTCGGCACATATGAAAGGCGTTTTTGGTGGCAGAGAATTAGCGGAGTCGAGAGTCAGAGCGTTTGAGGATTCGCATCACATGGCATGGCGTGAGTACCATGAATTCACCAAGCACAGTGTCGAATCGCTGCGACGAACCCAGCATTATCTGGACTGGGCCAACATGCCCGATCCGTTTCGTCATTATGAGGGCGTTCCTATACTCGATTTGCCGGCTGACCCGCCCATGCCACAAGCTCCAGCGATTGAAGTGCTTAGGGGTAGGGCAGGCAGCACCTTGGCTAAAGATGGTGCGGCATTCCTCTCACAATTAATGTTTTACTCAGCCTCGATCAGCGCATCCAAACGCGTCGCGTCAACCGGAGGCATGTACGCGTTGCGCGTCAATCCCTCCTCCGGCAATCTCCATCCGACCGAATTTCACTTCTGCACGCGGGGCCTCGCGGAGTGGCCAGATGGTCTCTATCATTATCGTGCCTCGTCCCACATGGCAGAGCAGCGCGGCATCGGAGATTTTGTCGGGAAACTGACGGACACGGATGACCCGCTCGTATTTGTTCTCACGAGCATTGCCTGGCGCGAAGCCTGGAAGTACGGGGAACGGGCATATCGGTACTGCTTGCACGACATCGGACACGCCTGGCAGGCGCTCACTCTCGCTGCTCGAGCGATCGGATGCGAAAGCTCTGGCCTTGGACACTTCCTAGATGACGCAGTGTCGGAACGCTGTCTCCTCAATCACGATGAATGGCCGATGTTGGTCGTTACGCTTCATGGCCCAGCTATTCCTCTGAAGTTGCTGGATCCAGCGGAGACCATTTTATTCGGCGGTCGACCCAATCGACTTTCGGATGAGCAAGTATCTTATCCCCAGATTGAGAAAGTCCACACTGCTACGAAGGTCCATAGCAAGGCCATGATTTCTTACGCTGGCCAGCCTGGGCAAAACCGCCGCGGCGAGACCAAGCTGCCATCCCCACTTACGACAGATTGCATTTTCGGAGAGGTCGTTCGTGGGCGGCGATCCGCTCTCGACTTCAGGGGCGGCGACGAGTCGATCTCACTGTCGAAACTTGCGACTCTCCTGGCCGTCACGGAAGAGCCTCTCTTGGCCGATTTCGCCACACTTCGTTTTGTCCAACTGTATCTTTACGTCCATCGCGTCGAAAGCTTGGCACCCGGCGTCTATCGTTACTGGCCGCAGCACGCGGAGTTGGAGAAGATCAAGCAGGGTGATCAACGCTTGGTAGCCGCGGCCCTTAGCCTTGGGCAAGACTTGGCAGCGAATGCTTGCGTCGCATTCTCTTTGATTGGCGATTTTGAAAATGCCGTTCGCAGCTACGGTGATCGTGGATATCGCTATGTACATTTCGAGGCGGGTGCAATCGGTCAGCGAATGTATCTTGCTGCGGAGGCTTTGAGCCTTCGAGCTACAGGCATTGGAGCGTTCTTCGATGAAGAAGTGCAGCGATACCTAAACCTAAAGTCCGAGCAAGGACAAGTCGTGTACCATTTCGCGGTCGGTCACCCTGTTCCCGACCGGCGTCTCGAAGCTTGAAACGAGAGGGTCAGCATCTTGCCGTAATCCTCATTTTGAAATCCGCTGTTTCTTGGGCGGGTTGTGCAGTAACGGCCCTTCCCCACATCACTTGCGAGAAAAGGCCAACTGACAAGTCTTTTCTAGAAAGCACACATCGGCTCCTGTCTCGGATAACCGATAGGAATCGGGGGATATTTCGCAACTGTGCGAAATGGGACTGCACGACTTCCATCTAAATGTCAGGATGGGTGCGTGTTGAATAAGAAAGAATCTGACAACGCGACACGGGCCAGCATCCAGAAGGAAATGGCAAAGCCGCGAATGGCAAAGTCGGTACGAATAGCGGAATCGAATTTAGATGCCGAACGGGCCGACGGCCGGTATCGAGATCTCCGTATTGAAAATAACTTGACCGGCGATCATGACGAAGAAGTAAGGCCCAAAAAGCGTGCCCACGTTGAGGTTACCGTTACCTCTAAGCCGAGGAAGTAACCCAGCGCCGCGATTCATCTGGCGGCAATCAGGGCTAAGGTAGGTACAACATGAAGACAAAACTCAAAGATCGGGGAATAGTGACGCTAGGTTTGGTCTTATTACTTGCTGGAGCGCTTTCCGCCCAGCGCACAGCTGATAAGAAATTGCTCGTCAATGGGAAAAGTACGAGTGCAGTTGTCTTGCAGGTTGATGGGCATTCTTACATAGACATCGAAACTTTAGCTCAGATTACCAACGGATCCGTGAAATTCGAACCGAATCAGATCGTACTGATAATTCCTAACTCGAACTTTGATGCGAATTCCCCGCAAGCCACCCCGGCGTTGTCAAAGGACTTTGCGAGCGCAGCGATCGCCAGTCTGGCGGAGATGAAAGAGTGGAAAGGGGTGCTGGGGACGATGGTCACCTTTGGATTGGCCGTTGACGGTTCTTGGGCTCAGATCTATCACGAACGTGTACAGACCAGCCTGGAGCAAGCAACTGTCGCAGCGGCAACCAATTCAGACCACAATGCTCTTCAGTTACTCAGCACGCAGTTTGCAAACCTGGCGAAATGGGAAAGTGCATTCGTCGCGGAACGCCAGAATCACAATGGAGCCAGGACCGTCGCTCCGAACTCCCTGCAGAATGACCCCGTGCTGGCGAAATTCTCGAACTGCGGCAAATTTCTGACGACGATGCTTGGTAGCGGTATTTTTGCCGACAATCCGAGTTGTGACTAGCCGCACCCGCCGCGCCGGGAGAATGTTCCGTTCGTTCCGCAGTTTCAATTGCATCCCGCCAAACCTGATCAAGCCCAGGAACGAAGCCAAGAGAGGAGGAAGGCGCCCCTTACTTGACGGCGTTTTTTGCCTCGGTTCGTCGGCTCGCCGCTTCGTCACGAAGATGGCTACGTCTGCCGGTAGAGACGCTAAGCCAAGGATTCCCGATAGCGGATTAGTTAGTCTTATTCTCTACCTTCGGTGTCGAAGGCTTAGCCGCGCCTGGAAAACTGGCCACACGTCCCGACCGGGATGGAACTGCGGACGATCTCCGGCCGAAGGCGGAACTCAGGGACCGACACCCGGATCCCGAGCGCCAGTACCTCGTGAAGGAATTCGCTTCAAAAGCGCTCGACGCATTCCCGCACCCGCTCAAGTACACTTCATCCTTCAAAAAAGAGAGGGGCTGGACGGAACCGGGAATTGGCGGAGACCCTGGACATTACCCCAGTAAGCGTAAAATCTCGGATTTTTCGGGCGCGTGTGAGACTGCGACAGCGCGTTCTAGATCTGTCGAAGACAGAATCGATTGCGCTTCAAGGCTGAAACAGGAACAAAGGGAGACCGCCTAACCGATTGGCGCTGTGCCTTATCAGAATTTCCACACGAACCTAGAACTTGGCGCCTTCCCTGCGCCGGTCCTGGTAAACAGGAAATACACCAAAAATTGTGGCCTGATTGCTGGTCCTTCGTGTGCGTTGTGAAACGCGGCGACAGCTGTATTAGACTGGACACGCGTTTCTCCGCTGGAACTTTATGAGCACACAAATTGTCCGTGAACCCCGCTGGCCAGCGTTCGTAGCGATGCTGGCAGCCGCCGGCGTGTACTTGGCATTGCCCGCGCCACTTTCCTTGGGCCCGAGTTGGCTCTTGCTCGTAGTTATCGCCCTTTTGCTGATTCCCATCGTCGTATCCGATCGTCGCGGTCATCACAATGTGACTCGGATTCTCACGCTCACCGCCAATCTCATCATCACCATTGCCATGATTGCTTCCTTAATTCATTTGGTCACGGGCATTCCGCAACATCTTGAGGCGCCGAAGGCACTGCTGCGTTCGGCGAGCGCACTTTGGATCGCCAATATTCTCGTATTCGCACTCTGGTACTGGAAGCTCGACGCCGGCGGTCCGCTACGGCGCGAGCGTCCGCTCGGCCTCAAGAATAGCTCGTTCCTTTTCCCTCAGATGTTGCGCCGGGAAGACCAGGATCCGCCATGGACGCCGCATTTCGTGGACTATCTGTTTCTCGCTTTTAATACAAGCACGGCTTTCTCGCCCACGGATACGGCGGTTCTGTCGCGCCGGGCAAAACTGGGTATGATGGTCCAGTCGTTGATTTCCCTCACGATTATCGCCCTGCTTGCCGCAAGAGCTGTGAACATTCTCTGAGTTGCTCTCTCTCGCTGGGTTCCTTGATTCCAGAGGCTGAAAGACGCCGTAGGCCCGTGAACCCGGATCATACGCACAGTCGGCGATTCTGCCCGCTGAATTCACCCCTGTTTTTCTTCACTGCCGTCTGGGCCACACTAGCCCTTCCAGACGTACTTACCGCAGGAGCAGGAGACCGTCTCCGCGGGGTGTTTCTTTTCCAACGGTTGCCGACAAACTGGACAATTTCTCCGCCACATATTGATACCTGTTTTTTCCCTAACGAAAGGGTCTGTTAGCAAAACAAGTTTAGGTTTCCGGAGTTCGCCTGTCTGTTCCAATAGGAACAAGAGCCAGTCTGTTCCTTTTTGTACAGGTGCTCCATTCTCGACGCAGTAGTCTGCTCAAGAATATTGGTTCACCGGGTTTCTTCCTCCAGGTGCCATTGAAAGAGATGATCTTCATAGGCGATGCCCTGTTCCTGGGAGGGAACGATTTCCCGGTTAAGGAAGCTGGTGTTGTTTCTATCCCGGTCCGAGGTCCCAATGAGACGAAACCGGTTGCTGCAGCGATCCTCGCTTGTTTGGATCAGAACCAGCTGGCATGACCATGCCGTCAGCATCCGTTTTTTGGCCCCGCTCACGCAGCTGTTCCGAATAGCGACCCAACGCCTGCGGTCAGCGCCATGGCAAGCGCACCCCAGAACGTGACGCGTATTGCACCCATCATTACCGCTGCGCCGCCCGCGCGTGCAGCCAGCCCGCCCAGAAGAGCGAGGAACGCCAGTGAAGTTCCGGAGACAAGGGGAATCAAACTTCCCGCCGGTGCCGTGGCAGTGACCAAGAAAGGCGTGGCCGCTCCAACAGCGAAGCAGCCAGCCGAGGCCAACGCAGCCTGAATCGGACGCGCGCGAAGAATCTCGGAGATGCCGAGTTCGTCGCGGGCATGTCCGCCTATTGCGTCATGGACCATCAGCTGCCTGGCGACCTGTTTTGCGAGCGAAGGATCGAGCCCGCGACCGACGTAGATTGCCATCAGTTCCTTATGCTCTCCCTTGTGGTCTGCTTTGAGTTCCTTGCGCTCCAGCTCGAGATCGGCCTGTTCGGTGTCGGCCTGTGAGTGGACCGACACGTATTCTCCGGCAGCCATTGACATGGCCCCGGCCACCAGGCCTGCGACCCCTGCGACCAATACGTTGCTGTGAGTCGCGTGCGCGGCTGCCACACCGAGCACCAGACTCGATGTTGAAAGGATGCCGTCATTCGCGCCCAGTACCGCCGCACGTAGCCAGCCGATGCGTCCGGTGCGGTGTCGTTTCTTGTTGCCTTCAGGCATTCTTCAAACCTCCTTGATCTGGGAAGCGCTAGGAACCAACAACGCCTTCTTGCTCTCGCATTCCCAGCGAGCGGGCTTAGCCGCAACCCAATCTCTATTTAGCCGGCATGGATGATGCCGGCGCCCTGGACACAGGCGAATACGTCGTCGTCTGAAATTCCGGTTTACGAATACTCACACCTTTCGCCTGGCAATTTCGCTGCTATGGTCACAATCAAGTCCCGCGCTCAAACCTTGCGCACCTGGTAAGCGAGCCACTTCTCCTGCACCGTAGCGCAGAAACATGATGTCGCGGCTGTACTGTTTGTGTCAGCTTCGGATTTGTCGAGCGTTGCATATCGAGAGTTTGGATTCCGCGATATGGCCCTGCCCGCGAAGCCGACGCAGAGGTTGGGGATTGGGGGAAATTCTTGCCGGCACAAACGTGCTGAATAGAACATACAAAGCGACGCCAACGGTGCATAGTCATCGCTACCGGGTTCTGAATCTAGGTATTTCCGGCTTGGAGGGCTACAGCGTGCGCTATATGGATCGCTACATCAGTTCACTATTCCTGGCTGCTGCCATTGCTGCACCAACCGCAATCATGGCCCACCCCAGACCTCAAGAAGGCAGCGTCCAGGTGCGGATCTATGATCGGGAGCACCGTGATTACCACGACTGGGACGACCACGAAGACCGCGCCTACAGGCGGTGCCTGGCGGCACAGCACTGGAGGTATCGCGAGTACAATAAGCAGCACCACAGAGTGCAGCGGCACTACTGGAATTGGCGCCACAGTCATCCGGACCGCGATTAACGAAAGTCGATAGAGAGCACAGCATCCGAGAGCATTGGAAGAAACCCGCAGGTTTAGCGTTAGAATCTGCTAGAGGTGCAATGCTGTACTCCTTGGTCTCGCGGTTCGGCATATCCATCCCGCTCTTGATATGCCGCGCTCTATTCGTGCTCCTTTACGCTGTGGCGCCGAGAATGGCCGCCGACCAAAATTCTCCGACGAACGATAAACAGTTGGGCACCGTGCAGACGCAGATGCGCAACGTCCGTTATCACTTTTCAGACACCGTGGCGGTGGAAATAAAATCGCTGAACGGTGAACTCGTGCCCCTAGGCAACAATGAATTCCCCATCTTCGACGACAAAAACTCGTTTAATCTGCGCATAAACACCGCGGAGATCGCCATTGATTCCTCAAACCTGGCGAATGTTCTCAATTCTTATGTTTTCGCGCGTCCGCATTCGCCCTTAGCCGACCTGTCCATCATCGTTGAGAAAGGGCGCTTGAAAGTGAAGGGAAAGCTCCATGAAAAGAGAGACATACCGTTCGAGGCGGAGGGAATTCTCAGTCCCACCGCTGACGGAAAACTTCGGCTGCACAGCGAGAAAATCAAAGCCATGCATGTTCCGATCAAAGGATTGATGGGTCTCTTCGGTATCGATCTAGGCGGGTTGATCAAGGAGGGCAAAGTTCCGGGGGTGCAGGCTCAAGAGGATGATCTGATCCTTGATCTTGAGCAGATCCTGCCGCCTCCCCATATTGAAGGCAAAGTGGTCTCCGTACGAATTGAAGGTGAGAAAATTATTCAGATTTTTGGCGGTCCGGATGCCAAGCCGATGAAAAATATCCGCGGCGGAAATTACATGGCCTACAAAAACAATCGTCTCCGCTTCAACAAGCTGGTTATGAACGATGCGGACTTGATCCTCATCGACATGGATCCAAATGATGCACTAGATTTCTATCTGGAACATTACAAAGAACAGCTTTCGGCGGGGTATACAAAAACCACACCGGACTTCGGCTTGCGCGTGTTCATAAAAGATTTTAACAAGCTTCATCCCGCAAAAGCGGACTCCCACTGAAAAGAAGTGAAGTTGGAGTGCGGAACATCCCAGCTCGTTGTGCGAACGACGTTTGTTTCCGCTCGCCCCCCATTCGAGCGAGGCGACGAGCAGCTGTTTGGGTTTTACATCCTCAGTTGCAGCAATCGATTCGATGAGTTCGACCGCCGTGTCAGCGACAGCGAAGAGGTTCAGCAAGAGAACGACGTAAATCCTGACCGCTCTTGACGCGACGCTGCTGCTTGCCTTTGAGACCAGCGTATCATGACCCGTGAGAAAGAGAGCCGGCTCGGGCGAGCCGGCTCTCTTTGTTGGGCAGGACTACTGAGGGGACGTGACGGCGGCGATGGGCTGCAGATTGAGGGAAAGGATCTTGGTACCGATCACTTCGCCCGAAACGACCAGTTCGACGCGGCGGTTCTGCTGGCGGCCTTGGGAGGTATCGTTTGACGCGATGGGCCGAGTCTTCCCGAAGCCCGTCGAAGTGGTCGAGGATTCCGGAACGCCTTGCTGCGTTAGATAGGTGCGGACGCCTTCGGCGCGCTGCTCCGAAAGATGCTGATTGAACGCTTCGGTGCCGATGCTATCGGTGTTGCCTTCGACAGCCAGTTTGAGCGACGGATAACCGAGCACGATGCCGGATATTTTGGCCAGCTTTTCGCGGGCCAGCGGGCGGAGCGTGTACCTGCCGGAGTCAAAGAGCACGTCCGACATATTCACAACCAGGCCGCGGGCGGTGTCACGAGTTTCCAGGATCAAGTTGAATTGTTGGAGGAGACGGGCGCGAAGCTCCTCGCGGTCACGCACGGCTTGCTGAAGCTGCGTGTCGGATGAGGCTGCTGCGGCGCGATTCCGCTCGGAATCCGCTTCAGCTACCAGTTGCAGTTGCTTTGCGTCGTTCCGGTCTCTTTCGGCGTCGGCCTGCGCGCCAACCGCTTGCTGAGCGGTGAACTGCGCGTCGCGGTTCTTACGATCCGCCTCATCGCGTTGCCGAACGGCATCGGCCTGCGCATCAATGGCGTGTTGAGCCATGGCTTGGGCGTCGAGATTCTGTTGGTTCGCTTCATTGCGCTGGCGAACTGCGTCAGCGGTCGTGGCTTCGGCGTGGCTTCGGCGCCGCGATTCCTCGTCTGCGCGATTTTTCGAAGAGGCTTCGCGGTCTAATCCATCGCGGCGAGCCGTTTCGGCATCCTCTTCATCGATATTCTTCACGGCGATTTCTCGCGCGTCTTCCGCCGTCTGCACGATTTCGCGCGACAATGCAATCAGAGATTTCTTGTTCTTATGTTTCCCGGTGGGCGATTGCATCCGCCTCATCCATTTGGCGAACGGCGTTTTGGTAGCTGGTCGTGGCGTACTTTTCCGAGCCAGCAGATTGCGCTATGCGAACGGCATTTGCGCGCTTCAAAAAATTCCAGTGGCAATTTGGCGTTCAGAACCAGCGGGTCGAATTTGTAGCCTGTGGGGATGTAGCCGCCGCGATCGATTAATTCGTACTTGGCATCCACGTCCTCGGTTGCACCGACCGTGTCCGAGCGAATGGAGTTCTCAAGAACCACCAAGTTGCTGGGACGACGCACGGCATAATAAGGTTCCGCGGTCACGACCAACGCGAAGGCCTGAAGGTCAGTGGTCACGTCCAGCTTGCTCCGGTGGTTATCGCCCACCAGTACTTCGCCGATGTTCACTTGCCGACCTTCCGGCGAAATTGCCCACAACACGTACGTCAGATACTCATTGCCAAAGCTCGTAGGCCTGTCCAGTCCAGAAAATTCGACTTCGATTTCTAGTGCTCCGCGTTTGCTCTCGACTTTGGCCTGGCCCGCCGCGGTAGTCATCAAATCGGTTCCTTGAAAATTGATCCTCGTGGCCCCGCTGCGGTGTCTATAGCTCACCGCCCGGGTCGTACGACTCACTAAGTTAAGTTAGTCCGAAATGTCGGTCTTGCACTGGCAGAGTCTGCCGACACTTGTGTCTGGGTCTGCCCGTGCGCCGAACATCATTACGATTGACAGCGTGATAGCTGGTATTTTAAACATGAGTCTCCTTCTCAAAAGCTCAAGTCGAAGTATCAGCCTTTGCAACCCACAATACTGTGCGATAGTGCACAGACGAAACAGTCACCTCACATCTCGGGAGGCCGTCCCTCAGCCTTGCCTGGCAGCCGCCGAACGGCTTGCACTGTGCGTCAAGATCGATGCCGGAGAGTTTTGCTTGCTCAGATGGAGGTTGTTTCCGAGGCACCTACGCGAAGATAAGGCGATCCGCCCTCTGCGGCGCAGCGAAAGAGAGGAAGAATCACAAAATCAGAAAGAAAGCGCCGCGTTCGCGAAAAGAGTAACAGCTTGTTATTTAAAAGATGAGGTTAGACCTAAATTGCGGTTGCGCGGGATTCGGTCGCAGCACCCTGCGCCAATGCTCCCAATCATCGATTGCTATTTTTATGGTGGTGGCCATGCACAGGCTGGACGGTGACTGTTGCACTCGCCGTTTTGGAGGAGTCCGCAGCGCCGGTAGCCGTCACCGTGATCGTCGTGCTGGTTAGTACCACGGGCGCGGTGAGGAGACCATCAGCCGAGATTGTTCCCGCGGTCGCTGTCCAGGTAACCGCCTGATTCGTTGTGTTGGCCACGGTCGCAGTGAACTGCTGTGTTCCACCGGAGGTGACTTTAACTGAAGTCGGGGAAACAGTGACGGAAACGGTGTTAGGCGGCTGAACGGTGACCGTTTTCGACGCAGACGAACTGAGCCCCAGCTTATCGGTTACGCTAAGACTCACAATGAATGTTCCCACAGTGTTGTAGGTGTGGGTGGCCGTCACGGCGGTGGAAGTCGTGCCGCCACCGAAATCAATTAGCTGCGAAACAATTCCGCCATTCGGGTCCGAACTGCCGGAGGAATCTGCCCTTACTTGCAGCGGTGCGGTGCCCGTTTCGGGCGTGACCGTCAGGACCGCCACAGGAGGGTTCGTAGTGGTCCCGAAGAACTCTGCCATGTCTGGAGCGGTTGGAGCGCCGCCTAATCCACTCAGACTTGCACCCAGCATCTCGGCGATTACTCTGAGGGTGCTCTCATGGGAATAAAACCCAGGCGCTGCACTAGGGCCGGTGGACTGGTAGTTCTGCTTTACGCCCTTGCCCATCATGAACCAGTAGACCTGGCCGCCTCCGTTGGTGTTATCGGAGTTGGACTCGTCGAACACAACGATGACCACTGTGTCGCCAGTCGTTGGATCTAGGTGTCCGCTGTCGAGTAGCGGTTGCAGTACATTAGCTTGGAGCCACTGGTCGGGGATTGAACTTCCGGGAAGCGTGCAATCGTGCCCGTCGTCGCACAAGTTGGGAGTCATGAATGCAAAATTCGGCAGCGTATTGCTGGCAAGATCGTGCGCAAATCCCAAATTGGAATCCTCGAAGGCAACGTAGCGGTTCAAGCAGTTGGTCTGCACGTCGGAGATGTAAGGAATCGGGCTGTGTCTGACCGCGTATGAGCCGCTATCTCCTCCGAAGTAGCAGGTGCTCGGCAAGCTTTCCGCATAGCCCTTCCACTTTTTGCCAACCGCTTGTGACGCCCGCACAATGTTATTGGCGGTGTATGGGAACCCGCAGGTCTTGGGATCACAGCTGTCGTCATTCGTGGTCACCACTCCCCAGCCCAAGTCGTCGTAGTTGCCAATCGATGGATGCGTGGGCGAGAAGTAGTTGGCCGAAAAGCTGCCCTGGCTCTTGAGGCTACACAGAAACGGCATCGAGGTATTGTTCGGACCACAGACATCGGCGTAGTCCGTGTTCTCCTCCAGCACAATAACAACGTGCTGGACTTGCGGAACTTGCGCCAAAGAGATTGTTGCGAAACTTGGGATCAGAAGAGTCGCCAGAAGACAATACCTGCTTATGTTCGTGCCCACACCCGCTCCCTGGGGCTAGGGGCACAGCTGGGTCTGCGTTGTGCTCCAAAACCGACCGAAACGCTGCAGACTCCGCCGCGCTGGACTATAAATGGTTACTTCGTTCGTTGTGCGCAAGTCAAGACTAAAAAGGGACAGGTAGTACTAGAAAAAACGTATTTGTTTAGCGTCTAGACACTTTTTCTCAAGAATTTAGTGGTCTGCATTCGTAAAGCGATTAATTTGTCGATGTGGCAGAAGAGCATACCGCAGAAAAAATCGCACGGCTCGAGCGAGAGAATGAAGTATTGAAGAAAGAGATCGAACGACTGCGGCAGTTGTTGGAAGAGGCGTTACGAGCCGCGAAGCGACAAGCGGCTCCCTTCTCGCGGCAGAAACCCAAGGGCCAGCCCCAAAGACCAGGACGCAAAGCAGGAAAGCAGTATGGTCGCCGCTATCGCCGGTCCCTTCCCGACACTGTTGATGAAGTTGTCGAAGTACCGCTGCCGGCACGCTGTCCGCGATGCGGAGGCGGGCTGAAAGAGTGCGAGACCGTTTCTCAGTTCCAAACCGAGATTCCGGAACCGCGGGTGGAGTGCATTGAGTTTCGCATTTCTGTCGGGCGCTGCAGGCGTTGCCGACGGCGAGTGCAGGGGCGGCATCCACGGCAAACCTCGGATGCCCTCGGCAGTGCCGCGTCGCAACTAGGACCGCGAGCGCTGGCGCTGGCCACGCAGCTCAATAAAGGTTTAGGACTGCCCTACGGCAAGACCACCACCGTGCTCCAGCAAGCCTTCGGATTGCAGGTGAGTCGCGGCGGCTTGTGCCAGGCCCTGGCGCGGGTGGCGAGTAAAGCGGAACCAACGTATCACGCGTTGCTAGAAGAGGTTCGCAGCAGTGCGCGTGTAACCCCGGATGAAACCGGTTGGAGAGTGGACGGGAAGCTGTGGTGGATGTGGGCGTTCAGCACCCCGCAGGTAACCGTCTATAGCATTCAGCCCGGACGCGGATTCGAACAAGCGGCCATGGTGTTGGGAGCGGACTTTGCAGGTTTCTTGGTGCGCGACGGGTGGAGCATCTATCGTCAGTTTATCCACGCTCTGCACCAGACCTGCCTGGCGCACCTGCTGCGGCGCTGTCGAGAAATGATCTTGGTAGCGGGAAGAGGAGAAGCGGAATTCCCGCGCACCATCGAAACTATCTTGCAGCAAGCTTTGCAGCTGCGCGATCGTCACGCGCAACGACAGATCAGCGAGCGAGCGCCAGAATCCGTTTCCTTAGCAGTCTGGACATCGAGAGGGTCGTCACTTACTCGGAATATCGTCCAGCGGTAGACGGCACGCACTCCATGAGCAGCTAGCGGTGGTTCCTCCCAACGACGCGATTTAACTGCCGCGAAGCGGAGGCAAGTATACCTTCTCGCGGCCCTGCTCGTCGCGCCAAAAGGAAGTTGTATTCTGACTGTATTCTGGAGGTCGCTATGGCTATCCGCCGCAGAACCGGTCTGATCGTATTTGCAGTCGCCGCGATACTCCTGGTCGCGCTTATTTTCGCGCTACCTGCCCTTGTTAACGTGGATCGCTACCGCTCCCAGGTGGTCGCCTATCTCCAGGTGAAAACGGGAAAGCAGGTTGAAATCGGTCACTTGGCACTCACGCTTTTCCCGGTAGCAATTCACATTAACGATTTCGGCGTCAGGAATCCCCCGCTATTTCCGTCCGGTTACATCGTCAAGGTGGCGCGGATCGATGCCGAACTTAGCGTTGCAGCACTTCTGCATCGCCAAGTCGTCGTCCAGTCGGTGGTGTTGGCGGACGCTGTCATCAATCTGACTTCGGATCCTGATGGCCCGTGGAACTTCGAGAATCCTCAAGCGAAAGTTTCGCAAGGCACGCTCCCTCTCCGACCGATTGCG
>WNFR01003107.1_pt1 | contig 17242 bp, 10 predicted proteins | sample 5400221 | NCBI WGS metagenome assembly WNFR01 (sample SAMN13153357, study PRJNA577476) | soil metagenome | isolation source: 40 cm soil under Madrone tree | place: USA:California | collected 2016-06-14
CGGTAATTTTCAACCGTTTCTCAATTACCAATCTCGTAATGCGCGATAGCGCGGCTTGTGACGTGTACAGATTCAAATTACACCAAAAGCAGAGCGTGCCAGACGAATATTGTACAATGCTCAAGGTTTATGGGATTTTTTCGGATCGTCAGGAATAGCCTGCACATTTGCCACGCGTCTGGTGCAGTTTCCTGTCGCAACTTAAAGAGGGTCGAAATACCGCGGGCCTGGAGAGACGAAGGGACTGTGAGGATAAAATGACATGGCAAAGAGGGCGTTAATTATTGTTGATGTCCAAAACGATTTTTGTCCGGGTGGAACACTGGCAGTAAAAGACGGTGACCAGGTAGTCGCGCCGTTGAATAAACTAATTCGGGAGTTTGAGAGGACCGGTGATCCGATATTTAAGAGCCGGGATTGGCATCCAGCGATCACTAAACACTTTCGGAACTTTGGCGGGATATGGCCCGTACACTGCATTCAGAATACCAGGGGAGCGGAGTTTCATCCCGATTTGATCGACAGCGACCGCATCACAATAATCTCAAAGGGGTTGGGCGACGAAGATAACTATTCGGCGTTCGATGGAACCGAACTCGAAGCGCTGCTGCGTGAACTTGGCGTGGAAGAGTTGGTCATCGGTGGACTCGCAACGGACCATTGCGTCAAACATACTGTTCTGTCCGGTTTAAAGAATGGTTTTAGAGTGAAAGCTGTAAGCGAGGCTATGCGGGCGGTCGAGCTTGAACCGGGAGACGGTGAACGAGCCATTGAGGAAATGAAGGCTGCGGGCGCTGAAATTGCCTGAATACAGGGTGCAATTTGCCGAGTGTAGGTTAAGATGGACGGGTATGGGAACACTAAATATCGACCGTTATCATGCGGCCATGGGTAATGCATCTTATAAAGAAGTCACTCGGCTACGAAATTCCCTGCTGAGTGATGCGCAGGCGACCTTTTACGTAACACAACGTAAGCTTCCGTTTGCGCCGTGCCTGGGACATGAACGATTGATCAAACTGCTTGTCGAAAGCAGCATCGACAGGCCCAGAATCCGATTTCTGGAGCAGGATCGCGGCGGCCTGAAATTGTTTGCCAAGGCCGTCGAAGATATGCATTTCGTCGGCGCGGTCAGAACAGTGCGCCCGGGCACAATCGTCTTTGCTCAGCAACCGTTTGCCGATATCACGGGCAATTTCGGACTTACTCAGGCTCAGGAAATCAAATTCGAACATGCCTTTGACCTCCCAATGACCACTGCCAGCCTGGCAATGCAATTCAGGATTGTCGCAGGCAACCGGTGGCTGTCGGATTTTTCGCTACGCCGAAACGGCGATATCGAACGCGCCGTCGAGGTTGCAACATACGCGTTCATCGGCGGTTTCAATGACACATCGAACATGGAAGCCGCCCATCGACTGGAGATCCCGGCAGTCGGTACTGAAGCTCATTATTGGCAACAGTCGTATATCGAATATATGACTGAACCGGAGATCGACGAACGCACCGGCAGGCCAAAGCACTTTGAACAGGTCGCCTTCGAGCGATGGCTTGATGCCAATCCAAATGGTACGACCCTGCTCCTGGACACGATTGATGTAAAAGTCGGAGCAATTCATGCAGCGATGGCGGCGACTTCGGCCGAGGCGAGAAGGCGAGCATTCAAGGGCTTCAGGATCGATTCCGGCGATTTAGCAAGCCTTGGGAAATGGTGCCTTGCGTTTTTTGAAAAAAACGGATTGAAGGGACTGATGCCGATATTGACGGGTGATCTTGATGTCGACAAGATGCGCAGCATTATCGAAACATTTCCAGGGGCGGCGGGCTTTGGTGTCGGCACAAAGTTATCAAGCGAGGTACAGACGATAGCCGGCGTGATTTTTAAGGAGTGCATGATCGATGGCATGCCGACCCTGAAGGCGTCGAACAACCCGGAAAAGACTACGTTGCCCGGGAAGCTCCAGATTTTTCGCGGAGTTGATGAAGAGGGCAATTATGTTGGAGATGTCACCGGCCTGGACGATGAAACCGTGGAAATCGAAGGAGCTGTGCGGGTTGATCGACTGCTGCTTCCGTTTTGGAAAAATGGACAACATTCGGCTATCCCCTCGATAGAAAAGCAAAAGGCATTTGTCGAAGAACAGATGCGGAGATTTAGGAACATTGATACCTATCGACACACGTTGAGCGAGTCCCTGGCCGGTTTGCGCGACGAGTTGACCTCAAGAATGAGGCAGGATAATTCCGGATGGGAAACCTTATTCAAACTGCCTGTTGATGATTAAAGTCTGGAGCTTATATTCAATGAAAATTTTGATGTTTTCGGCACTTTTGTTGTGCGCGATGACTGCCACGCTTTCTCAAACCGCGCCGAAAAAGGAGAGCAGGTTGATCCCTTATGATCAATATGTAGACGACCTGAAGAACGGTCTGCGTGTGATTACTATTCCGACCGACTATCCTAATCTGGTGGCTCTTTATATCGTCGTTCAAACCGGTTCGCGAAATGAGATCGAAGCGGGGAAAAGCGGCTACGCTCACTTCTTCGAACATCTTATGTTCAGGGGTAGCAAGAACTATACTGCCCAGGAACGAGACGCTATTCTAAAGCGAGCGGGGGCGGCCTCAAATGCCAACACCAGTGATGACCGAACCATCTATTACGAAGTATTCTCGAAGGAAGACCTTGACCAGGTGTTAAAACTGGAGGCTGATCGTTTTAAGGGCCTTCAATACTCCGAGGCTGGTTTCAAGACCGAAGCGCTGGCCATTCTTGGCGAATACAACAAGAGCATTTCAAATCCGACAACCAAATTGTCCGAGGTGGCTCGCAATACCGCCTTTACGACTCATACCTATACGCACACAACGCTTGGGTTTCTGAAGGATATCCAGGACATGCCAAACCAGTATAAGTACAGTTTGGAGTTTTACAATCGGTACTATAGGCCCGAATACACGACCATACTTGTAGTCGGCGACGTTAGCCGTGAGCAGTCCGTCGGACTTGTGAATAAGTATTTCCAGGATTGGCAACGCGGTTCTTATAAGCCCACTATTCCTTTGGAGTCCGCTCAGACTGCTCCTAAAACCGGCCATGTTGAATGGGATTCAGAAACGCTGCCCTATATCTCGGTTGCCTTTCACGGGCCCGCATATTCGGATACGAATAAGGAAAAGGCTGCCCTCGATTTGCTTGCGGCGATTGCTTTTGGCGAGAATTCGGACATTCACCAAAAGCTGGTTCTGCGTGAACAGAAGGTCGATTTTCTGGAGCCTGATTTTGAAAATCGCGTAGATCCCGAGCTATTCAGTGTATATGCACGTGTTAAGAGTCCTGCCAACGTTGACTATGTCCGGGACGAGATACTAGAAACTTACAAGAGATATTCCACCGAACTGGTACCACAGGATAAATTGGATGCAACTCGTTCGAGACTTCGATATGGCACGGCGCTGTCACTGGATAGTTCGCAGGCGATAGCGAGGTTTCTTGCCGAATATGTAGCACTGACACGATCGACCGAGACTGTTAACAAGTTATTCAAGTTGTATGACACGGTAACCCCCGCCGACATGAAGGCAGCAGCGGCAAAGTATTTTACTGACAATAATCGGACGATCGTCACTTTGTCCCATTCCAACAGCAGCGCGAAAGGGGGACAGAAATAATGTATATCGATCGCCTTAGAACCCTGATTCCGCAATTCAGTTCGCGAAGCCTGTTGCTACTCTGCGCCTTAACTGCGCCCGTCGCGCCCTTAACCCTGACCGTCGCAGGTCAAACCGTGCCTGAAGGCGGCAGGAACACCGCCAATGAAGAGGCTATATCGAGAATGAAGGCCGAACGCAATGATGCTGTCCTGATGCCCAATCGCTCGCCGCTCGTGACTTTTCGAATTCTGTTTTTGACCGGAGCAGCATACGACCCAAAGGGGAAGGAAGGCCTTGCCGCATTAACAGCCTCGATGCTGGCAAACGGCGGAAGCAGGACACTTCCATACGACCAGATCGTAGGCGCGATGTATCCGATGTCAGCGTCTTTCGAAGCTCAAACGGATAAGGAAATGACGGTCTTCGCAGGAGCCACCCATGTCGACAATCTGGATAAGTTTTATTCGCTGATTGGTCCGATGTTGCAGGATCCCGGATTTCGCGAGGATGACTTTAACCGATTAAAAACCCAGGCCATCAATTTTCTGGATAAGTCGTTAAGAAATGGAAACGACGAAGAGCTTGGCAAAGAACACCTCTATAACATGATCTATGCCGGCCAACCTTATGGTCACCATGATCTGGGCACACTGAGTTCGCTAAAGCAGTTGACGTTGCAGGATATAAAAGATTTCTACAAGGACCACTTTACGCGTTCCAACCTCGTAATCGGACTAGCCGGCGGTTTTCCAAAAGAGTTTGTCGAAAAAATCAAAAGCGACTTTGCAAAACTTCCGGAGGGCAAGCCGGATAATGCCGTGTTCGGCTTTCCGCAGATCTCAGTTGGAACAAAAATTGAGATCGTCCAACGCGAAACACGCTCGACCGCCATCTCGCTTGGCTTTCCAATTCCGATTAACAGGGCAAACAAGGACTGGGTTGCACTTGCCCTCGTAAACTCCTTTTTCGGAGAGCATCGTTCGTCGAACAGCTATCTCTACCAGCGGTTGCGCGAGGCGAGGGGGCTTAACTATGGGGACTATGCCTATATCGAGTATTTTCCGCGTGGAATGTTCAGATTCGACCCAAACCCAAATCTTGCACGGCAACAGCAGATCTTTCAGATTTGGATTAGACCGGTCGAGCCTGAAAACGGTCACTTCGCACTGCGAGGAGCTCTCTTCGAATTGGACAAGCTTGTCAAAAATGGACTAACCGAAGAACAGTTTGAATCCACGAGAGAGTTTCTCTCGAAATATGTAAACATTCTGACGGCGTCGCAGGACGCGCAGTTGGGGTATGAGTTGGACAGCAAGTATTACGAGACCGGTAACTTTAATCAATACGTCCGCGGAAAGCTTCAACAGTTATCGTTGAAGGACGTGAATGAAGTTATCAAACGATATCTCGGTTCGGACAAGATGCGCGTTGCGATTGTTACGAAAGACGCCGATGGATTGCGCGATGCAATTGTGAGTAATAAGCCTTCGCCAATCACGTATAACTCGCCCAAACCGAAGGAGCTCATGGACGAGGACAAATTGATCGAGTCGTTCAAGATAAACGTTAAGGCCGATGACGTAGTGGTTGTGCCGGTAAGCAAGGTGTTCGAGTAGCGGCCGCACGAACACCGAGGATCAGGCCTTGGATTAACGCGGATGAAACACGGATTAAAACGAATCGAGTCCGTATTGTCCTGAATGCCAGGGCATCATACTCGAACGGTAAGGTCGCCATCGTGTACCAATCTTACCTGATTTAGTTCTTGTCCGCGTCGATCACCACAATCTCGGGAGAGGTGATTTTTAGTCGCCGCTTGTTACTTTAGCGCTGAGGGTTTCTTCGGATCGCGCCGCGGCTACCGGAGGGGATGAGGACACTGCGGTCGATTCGTCGGCGGGCTCGTGGGTCCGTTTGAATCCGGACATCAATGCTGTCTTTATAACTTTCAACGGTGCGCCAAATCGCTTGTAAACCGACGTCGCCGCCAGATCATCAAAAAGCGAATAGGCGACAGGCGTAGCGATCAGCGTCAAAAGAAGCGAAAGCGTCTGACCTCCAATTACAACGACTGCAATCGACCTGCGTTCCTCGGCGCCAGGACCTGTCCCCAACGCCAGGGGAAGCATGCCTGCGACAAGGGCGAGTGTTGTCATTAAAATCGGTCTCAGCCGATCGCGATTCCCCTGCATGATCGCGTAATAACGCTCTAAACCCTTAGCTCGGAGATTGTTCATATGATCAATCTGCAGAATCGAATTCTTTTTTACCACGCCAAACAGGACAAGCACGCCAAGCGCCGAATAGAGATTTAGAGTGTCATTTGTCGCCCAAAGCGAGACCAGAGCAAAAGGAACGGCCAGGGGCAAGCTGAGGAGAATAGTTATCGGATGCAGAAGACTCTCGAACTGTGAAGCCAGGATCATGTACATGAAAGCAATCGAAAGCAAAAAGGCCCATATAAACTCAGCAAATGTCTTTTCCAATTCCCGTCCGCGGCCCGATATGGTAGTCGAATAAGCAGGTGGGAGATTCATCTGTTTAGCGGCGCTTCTAAGAGCCTCGATCCGGTCAGCAAGGGCGAAACCTGGAGCCACAGATGCCCGGAGCGAAACCTGGCGTTGTCGATCCAGGCGATCGATTCGCGATGGGCTGGTGTCTTCCTTAATCGTTACAAGATTCTGCAAATTGACAAGCCCGCCGTGTGACGAGGGAACGTACAGACGCGAGATCGTCGCAGCGTCTGTTCGATCATCCCTTGAAAGGCGAAGTTCGACATAATAGTCCTCGTCGACAGACGAATCGCGGTACCTGGTAACTTGTTGATCACCGCCGACCATCAAACGCAACGAGTTGGAAATATCCGAGGTGTCGACCCCGAGGTCGGCGGCGCGTACCCTGTCGATTTGCACTCTGAGTTCCGGTTTGTCCAGTTTTAGAGTTGTGTCTGCGTCGACGATTCCTCCGAGTGCAGCGGATTGGGTCCGCAACTGCTCGGCATATTTTGCGAGAGCGATTAGATCCGGCCCTTTAAGAACAAAGTCAATATCGAAATTCCCTCCTCCGATGTTGAACGAAGGGGCATTCCGGACACTGGTGCGAAGCTGAGTATACTTTTTGAGGCGGGCACGGACCTCCTGCATCACGTCCCGTTGAGTGTAATTTCCACGGAAAGCATCAAGCGGATGACCTGACCCTATTGACCGTAGGAACCTTGTAATCGAGAAAGTTCTTTCGTCGTGTGGTGCGATTCTTACATAAGCGCCACCCTGGTTTACACCTCCAAGAAACGATCCACCGGATGTGGCCAATACCACTCGTACGCCGGGCGTAGTCCGCAAATCATTTTCAACCGCAAGCATTCCCTCGTTCATAGCAGCCAGGCTGGTTCCCTCGGGCGCGTTTACGCCGACTTCAAACTCGGCCTCGTCGACGTTAGATGGAATGTATTCCTGCTTTACGAGGCGATATAGTGGAATCGAAGAAGAGATTACGCAGAGCGCAAGTGCTGCAACAATCAGCCTGTGCCGCATCGACCACGCGAGGATTCCCTCGTAGCGACGGTCAATCAATGCGTAGAGTCCACGCCGGGATTTTGCACTATCTTCGCCATCGGCGTGGCCGCTTCCCTTTTCAGCGTCTTCGGCCCTGAGCAGCCTTGCGCTCATCATCGGCGTCAACGTGAAAGAAACAAGGAGACTGACAAGGATGGCAACGGCAGCGGTGATCCCGAACTGGTATAAAAACCTGCCCGAAATGGACGACATGAAGGAAACCGGCAGAAAGATCACGACCAGCGAAAACGTCGTCGCCATGACGGCAAGTCCGATGTCGGCGGTTGCTTCCTTTGCTGCGCGCATCGCAGTCATCTTCTTCTCTTCAACAAACCGGAAGATGTTCTCGAGCACCACTATCGCGTCATCGATGACGACACCGACCATCAAAACCAACGCCAGCATCGTTACGCTGTTTAGTGTAAAGTCCAGGGCCTTCATCATTCCGAATGTCGAAATCACTGAGGCCGGGATCGCAATGCCAGCGATTAAGGTCGACCGCCACGAGCGCATAAACGCAAGCACAACCAGGCAGGCGAGCATGCTGCCCAGAATCAGGTGAAGCCGAATTTCATGTTGTGCTTCTTCGATATACCTTGATTGGTCCCGAATGATGTCCAATTTCACATCAGACGGCAGTTGCGCCGAAACTCGCGCCAATTCAGCCTTTACACCTTCGATCACCGCGATCGTGTTTGCACCGGACTGACGTCTGATCTCCAATGAAACTGTTGGAACACCGTTCAGCCTTGCAACTGAGCGCTGCTCCACTGTTCCGTCTTCGACATGTCCAATATCACGAATTCGGATCGGAGCGCCGTTTAAGGTGGCAATTACCAGGTCGTTAAAATCGCGAGGGTTTACGAACCTTCCCAACGTCCGCAGGGTCAATTCGCGCCGGCCCGCGTCGACGTTTCCGCCGGGAACATCGGCGTTTTGTCTGACAAGTGCCTGTCTGACTTGTGTGATCGGGATTTTATAGGCCGCAAGGCGTTCAGCATCGACCCACACATCGATAGCGCGAGACAACCCGCCGACAATGTCGACTTCGCCAACGCCTCCGGCGCGCTCCAACTGGGTCTTGACAGTCTTGTCGGCCAGCTCGGTCAACTCGCGGATTGACCGGTCAGAGGACAATGCGATCGTGATTACAGGAGCCGAGTCATTGTCAAACTTTTGAACGACAGGCGGCAGGGTATCGGTCGGCAGATCGCGAATTACAGAACTGACCCTGTCCCTGACGTCCTGAGTGGCGATATCGATCTTTCGATCAAGCTTGAAGGTTACAACTACAACCGAAACACCCTGGCTGGAAATTGACCGCAGTTGGTCAATCCCATCAACGGTATTTACGGCTTCTTCGATTGGCCGGGATACTTCTGATTCGATCTCTTCAGGAGATGCGCCTGGGAGCGAAGTTCGAACTGCAACCGTTGGAAGGTCGACGGACGGGAATCTATCGACTCCCAACCGGAAATAGCTGGCCGATCCGACCACTACCAGAGCCAGAACGATCATCGCCGCGAATACCGGGCGTTTTATACAAACTTCAGCAAGCTTTTGCATTGCGCTAGTTCAATACTTTTACCAATTGACCCGACTGAATGTTTCCAGGATCAGCGATAACCGATTCGCCGACGCTGATGCCACTCAGAATTTCGGTCCATTCCGTGGTTCTACGACCGGTCGTTACAGGTCTTTCAACTGCCTTACCGTTTTGAATTACAACTACCTTTTCGATCCCGGCGAAAGTCGTTACCGAACCGGTCGGCACCGTCACGGCCAGGCTTGAGTCGCTGGTAACAATCTCTGCTTTGGCAAAGGCGCCGGGTCGTAGTTTTCCGTTGTTACGGACCTCGGCCTCGATCATCAGGACTCGATTTTGTTCCGAAAGTGTCGGGCTTAGTCGTACAATTCGCCCCGTATACACGGTCGGGTCGCCTTCAAGCGTCAACCGTACGGCGTGGCCGGCCTTTACGCTATGAGCCTCGCGCTCAGGGACTTCGCCTCGGAACCGTAGTGGGTCGATCTTTACGACTGTCAAGACCGGCGCGCCTGCGGCGAGATACTCGCCAACGCTGGACTTACGCTCCTGGACGACCCCGTCAAACGGGCTGGCGATTGAGGTGTCCGCAAGCTGTTGTTTGGCAAGTGATAGTTCCGAGATACGCTGCTGCAAAATCGCCTGACGATTTCGGATTTCTTCGAGTCCATCCTGATAGCGCCCAAGGGCAACCTTGAAAGCAGCATCCGTGCGATCGAATTCAGCTCGGGGGACAATGCCCTGCTCGACTAATTTAGCCGAACGGTCGCGGTTTGCCCGTGCTTCTTCCAACGTGGCTTTGGCCTGGCGAACGGTGGCTGTTTCCTCTTCTACGATGCGTTCATCTGAACCGGTTGGAGAAAGACCAAGGCGGGCTCTTGCCTGTCCAAGGGCAGCTTCCGCCTGTTGTACTTTGAGTTCGTAGTCTTTTCGCTCGACGGTCGCAAGGACCTCACCTTTTCGGACTACACTACCAAGGTCGACGGGGAGAGAGCTCAACCTGCCAGGCACTTTGACACTCAGGGTTGCCTGGTCCTGTGCAGCAAGGGCGCCGGACACTGAGACAACCTCACCGACCGGTGTCTCGGCCACAACCGCTACTTTTACAAGCCTCGGTTCGGAACCGACCGCCCCGGGGGGTAATTGAGCAGCGGTAGCGGGGTAGTCACTTTTGCACGATAAGCACGGTAGCAACACGGCCGCAGTAAGGCAGATAAAAATCAGACGGCGGATTACTAAAGGAGAATTTGGCGATCTCATTCTTGTTTGTTAGGGGAATGGTTAACCAGTTAACAACGTCAAAACCGCCTCAGTTTAACATCATTGTGAGGCATATTTCACCTTGAGTCCGGCGAAATGTAGCTTTCAATTTCTGGAGTTTAGACAATCAGGGAATGTCGACATCGAAATTTTATAGAAAATGAGTCTGGGGAACGCAACCACGGGCAAGTTGCCGATTCCACAGCTGGAAGGCGGAGCGGCAAGAATGGTTGAGTTTTGTAGAGTTAGAGCGGGTGGCGGAATAACCACGACATTTTCAGAAAGAATGTTCGCCCGTTGCGGCGGAAACCTGGCTCAAATTGTCCAGTAAATGGATTGTAACCGTTTCGATTGAGGTCATCGTTATAGCCGGCGTAGATCGCCGTGCCGGGATTCGGTGTCCAGCCGAATAGAAATTGTCCCCGCATATTGGAACTCAGGGTCGTATAGTCGATCCGTGCTCTTGCAAAGATGAAGCGAGTAAATTGATACGTTGACTGTAAAGACGTGATGTTGTCATCGAAAGCGGTAAGGCCAGTGTCCCAGCGAATCAGGCGGGCCTTTGTATAAGCAAGTGAAGCTTGTAAGGCGTTTGTCGGCTGGAAGTTCAGATTCAGGTTAACATTCAACGCGTTTCCAGGGGCTGGATCATACGGTGCGTTGGGATCCAAACGCCCGACGGGACTTACTCGTGGGAACTTGTTCCCTGCCCCAAAATCCAGATCAAAGGCGCCTCGTTGAAAAATAACGAAATAGTGTGCGGAAAATTTCTTGTTGAGGACTGTAGATCCAAAACTGTAAATGCCGCGTGCCACATTCGAGCGTTCCGAACTCGGGCCATAAAAAGCGCCGGGCTGTCGCGCCGTTCGTTTGGGGCCAAATTCCTCCTCGATCAGCCGCCCATAATCAGTGGTTAGCCCGAAACCCACATTGGATTGATGTTGAAACCGAAAGTTCGTTTCGACTCCGACGCCTGCCTCCTGCGATCGTCCCTGCCAGTCAAAGGTTATATAAGGATTGGAATTAATACTCCAATTTACCAGTTTTGCCTTGGGTTTGGGCTCAGTCTGCCAGTAAATAAAGAAACCCTGTCGATTAGTGTTAGTACGGCTTGCAAAGCCGACATCCGCCCGGAAATCTCGCGTCCTGCCTCGTGCGTCATAATTGTATTGCCAATTCCGCTTCTCGACGTCGTAATGAAACGCATAGGCAAATCCATTGCCGGTTCGGAATTCATTCCTGTCCTGGTTCGATCCGCTAAATTGATCTTTTGCCGGGTTAAAGAAAAACTCGCGACTATTGCTGGCCTCGGCTTCGAAGTTCAAAACGGTTTGCTTATCGAGCCTGAACCGGCCGTCAATCCCTCCAAGGTGATTGTGGCGATCGATAAAATTGTAAGTTGTCGCGATTAGTCCAATGCTTGATTCAGCGCCGACATCGTGCTTTAGCCTTAGGACGCCAATCACGGCATTTTTGTCGAGAAACCGATTGACGCACTCCTGTACTGATTCATTCTGCGAATGCCGGTGACACGTAACACTCGCTGGGTCGTTTCGCTCGTCCTCTGTTAAATCGCCAGGGGCGTTGTCGGATGCGACCAAAAATCCAAAAGTGTTGCGTCCCAATTTTCCGGTCAGTTTCAAGGCAAGATCAGGGTCCACAATTGCCCTTGTGTGCACCACTGTATTCATCGTCGAAAAGATTTCTTTGCCCTCCAGGAAAAAGGGACGCTTCTCGTCGAAAAAGATTGGAAATCTCTGGTTCGCAGTAACGACCGTCTGGTCTGCTTCGATCTGAGCAAAATCGGGGTTGTAGGCAAAGTCCAGCGTAATGGTCGGTGTCAGGCTGTACTTCGCCGTTAGACCGATATCTGCCTTGATGGGTGCACTTACAAATCGTCCTGGATCCGGAATGCCGGCCACTGCCTGCGGGGAACCCGCGTGAAAGAAAGGGGTGCGCTTCCCTGTTTCTGAAAGAGTCACGCTGGGGATCAATTCGAAGGTTCGCTCGGTCGAGATCCCTTCAAGACCGGTGAGGTGAGCCTCCTGACTTAATAGCCCGCTCTTGTTTCTGTCGTTTGGCATCCACGAGTCGATTTCGTCATTGAAACGATCGATATTTCTCCAAAGATGGAACCCCCAAAGCTTTCCTTTGCCGGCCTGGTACCGCAACGATTTGAAGGGAATGGCAACTTCGAGCGTCCAACCATCCGGTGTGATAACCCCCTTGGATTCCATGACGATATCGACACTAAAGTCCGTTCCCTCGCCTTCCGTAAAGATCCCATCCTGCTGAACACCAAATGGGTTCCAGGCAAAGATGTAGGCCCTGCGGGTGTCGTTGAAAGTATCCAGGTAAAGACGGACGTTGTCTTCATTTAGCACATTGTCCCGCTTTGCCACTGAAGCGCGAACCTTATCGGGATCGTCGAAGCAATGAAAACCCACATATAAAAACTTTGAATCGTAACCAAGGAGTACGTGCGTCGGCTTGGAAGGTGCTGTGTTATCTCCCGGGTTCGTTTGCTTGAAATTGCCGAGAACCACTGCGGATTGCCAAACTGCGTCATCGAGTTTGCCATCAATCACGGGTGGCTTTTCGAATCGTACCATTTGAACTGGTGGCAATTTTTCCGGAGATCCACCAGAAATGTATTTGGACTCGTCAGCGGTCACAGAATCGCCAGGTAAAGCCGACGTGGAGCCGGCATTGGTCATGACCGGCGAAGGAGTAGGTATTGCGGGAGATGTCTGCGCCGCCGCGTATCCAGAGAGGGATATGATACAGACAAGTAGAATTAGAATGCGGTGCACGGTGTGATACCCGAGATCGTTTGGACGTTTCGAGGAAAACAGTAAAAATCAATTGCTGTTGAACGTGAAAACAGTTAAGAGAGTTGCAGAGTCAGGAAAATAGTGACGGCATTCGATGACGTCTACGGTTATGTAAACTTCAGCTCGTGCCGGCACCGGGTTCAAGTGCTTTGGGACATCGATTAGAGGCAGCTATCTGGAACCGCCTGAACCATTGCGCAGCACGATTCGACCATCGCCAGTCTGAAGTTTCAAAAGATTGCCACCTCTTCCTAAACGAAACCGTCGAATGTGTTTGTTTTCGCCGCCAGGTTCCTCAATGCCATTGCTTTCATTAACTATGTTATCCCCATGAGCTTCAATCGATGCATTGGCGTCCGGGGGCAATTCAAGTGAAATAGCGCCATCCCCTGTCTGTGCGGATAGTTGGTTGAATTTCCCCTGTAAAACGATCCTTCCATCACCGGTGCGAATAGTTGCATCGCCGTCAAACCCCTGTACGCGCACCGAACCGTCACCGGTTTCTACTTTGAGGTGTCCCCTGGAGTCAGTAACAAAGATCGAACCATCGCCTGTCCTGAGCTGCAAATCGCCCGAGACTCCATCGACGTCAAGTTTGCCATCCCCTGAGCCAATGACCAGGCTGGCTGATTTGGGAACGTAGATCTCGAGATTTACATTTCCTCGAACGTTATATGAATCCCTATTCGGCCCATCGTTTCCCTTCGCATTTATGGTCACTGTATTCCCTGCTTGAGAGGCGTCGACTGAAATCCGCCTAAGTGATTGTTCGTCGGCAGCCCGCTTTGTGATCGAGCAGGAAACTTCGTTTTTGTCCCAGGTCCGAACGGTCACGGTGCCATCGAATGTCTGAACTGACACCTTTGGAGATTGCCCCACTGTAAAGGTTTTGTTATCCCGCTCGACAAGGCGGTAATCCGCGCCATTTCCACCCGGTCCATAAGCGCGCATCACGCTTCTGTTGACCTCCATAACCTCACGCTGGGCCTCTTTTTGCGCGCGCATCACTTCCTTTTGAATCTCTTTTGACGACTCGATCTGTGCTTTGATCGCTTCTTTATCAATATCAATCGAGGCTTCCGCTTCACGCGCAGCTCGATTGGCCTCACGGGCTATACGGGTTGCCTCCTTTGCAGCAGAACGGTCATCATCAATGTCCTCGTTATCTTCGTCCTTCAGCAGGTTCGAAACATTGCTCAGCGGGCGATTGTCTGCAGCATGCCGGATATTTATTTCACCGTTGACGTTATCCAGCCTGATCTGAATTCCGCCGCGTCCAAGAGTTGCCGAAAGATCCCGGCCAACATACTGCCCATGGCGCACCGGAATCCCAAAATCGTTCTTGATGGCACCGTGAACAGTGTTCGCGCGAATCTGGGCGTTGACGTCGGACGGAATGACCAGCTCAACACTGCCATTGACCGAGCCAACCGACACATTCCGAACATTTGTAAGATCGCCGAATGTCGCATGGGCCGCGCCGTTTATCGTTGAAAGCTTGACGTCGCCGGCTAACCCATCGGCCCTGACCTCGCCGTTAATGGAAGATGCCTTTACAGAGCCTGTCACCGATCTAATATCAACTGCGCCGTTTATGACTTCGACGGAATCGATTCTTGCATTTCGGGGCACTGTCAAAGTGTATTCAACCGAAGCAGGATTATAATTTCTCCGGCCGTCGTCGCTTGAAAACGATAGATTTCGGTCCGGGTACATGGTTTTGATTCGCAGACTGTCAGCGTCGGATTCGACCTCGATCTTTGCTTCGCTAAGACGTTCCTGGTTGTAAGCGTGCTTTATTGCGTCGACCTTCACCTCGTTCTGATCCCAGGTCGTGATATGTACCGCGCCATTTATGTTTTCAAGGCTGACCCGACCGTTTGGTGTCAACTTATACGTTTGATGGAATTCCTCTCGCAATTCGTCGCTCTTTTGAGTAAGTGCCGTCCCTGAGCAGACAAGTGATATGGCAAAAATGGCCAGGTAGAGGAGTATGCGTCGTTGTGTCATTCGAATACCTTTCAACAGTAAAGTTCGAATCGGAACCCTCGGCTCGTGCGTCGTTCTACAGTCTTAACCCCATTCGTTGCGATTTCGTGACACATTTTGTTTTTGCTGAAGGGTGAAATTGAATTATTCGTAAATTCGGCCGCGAAGTTTGATAAGAGGCGAAAAGTGGCGCGAATATATAACGTTGAGGATATCGATAGAGGCTAAACTAAGCGTGATGTCTGGCGTTAGTGCTTTTTGCGCAACCGGACGGTGCCGCTGTGGGAGGACAGATTCAGGAAAGACTCGCCACTGCCAACGGTGCCCTCGATCGAGCCGCCGGCGAGTATTTTGGACGGTTGATGGTTCCCCGTATACTTCAGAGGGAAATCCGTAACGATGTCTCCGCCCTGGAAAACTTTAGCTTCGACATGGAACGATGAAGTGCCTGGGAGAACAAAAGTGATGTCGCCGCTGAGGGTAGTCATTTGATAACGAGCATTCCTGGAAAGAGGCCCATTCATGTAAATCCCACCACTGATTGATCGGACCTCGACGTTGTTCAGACCGATTCGTGAAAGTCTGACGTCACCGCTGGTTGAGTTTACGGTCAGGGCATCTCCGGCGTCGCGTGGATGCAAATCGCTTGCAACAATCCCGCCACTAATGGATCGAAGATGAATTCGACCGCCAGCATCATCGACTGATACTTCACCGGACGCGGTATTAAGATCTACACCGTTGGCAACTTTTCGAGCGGAAAGCGTACCGGATGCACTTTCAACCTTAGCCTCGCCAACGTCGTCGACATCGACGTCACCTTCGACGGTCCGCACTGTTAATCGCGCGTCTCGCGGGACATTAAGAGTTATGTCTCCGGATGACGAACACCCACCTCTCCCACCAGGATCATCGCTTTCCGAATCAGAAATCAGAACGTCAACTGTCGTCGCAGGAGCTGTTTTTTCTGTGCCGTCGCGCCGGCGAAAATCGATGCGACCCTCACCCGAGCTATCCACCAGGACCTCTGATTTATCCCATCCACGAATAATGATATTGCCGGAAGAAACGCAGATCGAAACCGCCACATTCTTCGCTGCAGGAATTCTGGCAACTCGATGATCATCGTCATGATCAACTTCGATGGCCTGTGCTGACGCGATAAAATGGTTGCCCAGAAGGAGCGTGGCAGCCAAAAGTAAGGTGAATCTCATCTGGTTAACAAATCCCAAAAACCTAACGAGCGGCCAAAAGCGACTGGTCGGCAACCGCATTCAGCAAATCAACTTTGCTCTGATAGGAAGAATAGAGAAAAGCGACTGCATCCTTGTCCTGTGGGTACTGCCTGGCAGTCTTCTTGGTCGCGTCGATCGCATGATCTACGACAGCCATGTTCCGCAGGTAATCTGCTCGCACGCTGGGCTTTAGGGAACTCTCGCCGCTGGCCTCGATTGCTCCGGTCAGTGTCGCAATCGCCTTCAAATATCCGACTTCCCCGGGAAGCGGCTGGTTAGCAGGATGCATGGCGAGCATGTTTCGGGGGGCCGCGGAGCTTCGTCTATGCCGATCAGGAGTATTGGTAGATCGAGGACGTTCAACTGGCACCTCCGTTTTCCCTTCGGTAAACTTATTAGCCACGAAATCGTCGGCCAAAGCTCGGCCAGCCACGCCCGGCATTCCCTTAGCAGGCGGAATAGAGGCACTCGTTCTCGGATCCACTGGCACCTTGACGAAATTGTATGCGAGACCGGCGGCGATACAAACGACCAAAACAGCAAGCGCTCCAGCATACGACAAATGGGCTGTGAAACGCCCAGCTGTCAAACCGGACAGCCGATTGAAAAATCCCGCGCGAGGTTCCAGTTGGAGAGTCTCAATTCGGGAGGCCAAAATTGCGTTATCGATACGGCTTCGCAATTCTTCAGACGGGACCGCGAAAGAAAATTCAGGTTCAAAGGCTGAATCAAGAACAGAGTTCTCTGCCTCAACCATCTGCGCAAGTTCACTGCAGGCGGCACATGAACCTAAATGAAACCTGACCCTTTCCATCTTTTCGGGCGACAGTTCCGCATCAAAAAATGCCTGCATAACCGATTCTTTAACACACTCGCTCATTTCCGACCTCCAACCTTGCCGTAAACCCTGACGAATTCCTTGCGGGCACGGGCAACATAACTCCCTACGCTGGTTTCGTTTAACGACAACGCCTCGGCGATCTCCTTGTACGAAAGTCCCTGCTGTTTCAACGTCAAACAGCTTCGCATAGGCTCTTTTATCTTTTTAAGCGCAATTCGCGCCTTCTCAACCAGTTGTTTACGTTCGTACTCCTCGGCAGGCGCCGGCAGCGCTTCAAAGTGGGAAACGGCGCTTTTGAAGTATTCGTCGTCACGCACCGCCGACCGATTCTG
>WNFR01003110.1_pt1 | contig 17235 bp, 11 predicted proteins | sample 5400221 | NCBI WGS metagenome assembly WNFR01 (sample SAMN13153357, study PRJNA577476) | soil metagenome | isolation source: 40 cm soil under Madrone tree | place: USA:California | collected 2016-06-14
GGCTGGCCTCGATCGCCACCCATGCACGCCCATCGCGCGCGAGCAGCCGGGCGGCGGCCTCAGGGCCTGGGCTTCCGGCGGCATAATTGGGTAAGTCCTTGGCCGGATCGCGCACCCAGCAATCGATAAGACCCTCGACAGCGCGCCAAGCCGCCTCGACCGTATCGGCGCGCTGGAACAAAGTGGCATCGCCGATCAAACAATCGTAGATGAGCGGCTCGTAGCCGACGGTTGCAAGCGGCTCGAAAAAGTCGCGGTAAGCAAAATCCATTGCCACACCGTCGATCTCAATTTCGGAGCCTGGCCGTTTGGCGCTGAAACTGACCGACAGTCCTTCATCGGGTTGGAGGCGGAGCGTCAGGATATTGGACGGCAGTCGCTCGACCGGGGTGTTGCGGAACAGGGCATACGGCGCTCGCCGAAACTGCACCGCAATCTCGGTCGTGCGAGCCGGCAGGCACTTGCCGGTGCGCAGATAGAACGGCACGCCGGCCCATCGCCAATTGTCGATGGCGAGCTTGAGCGCCACATAAGTTTCCGTCCCGGAATCCGCAGCAACGTCGGGCTCGTGCCGGTAAGCCGGAACTTTTTGTCCGCGCACGATCCCGCCGCCATACTGGCCGCGTACTGCGTTCTCCGGCGAGACGGAATGGACAGCCTGGAACAGCTCGGTCTTTTTGGAGCGCACCGCGTCGGCGTCGAACGAGACCGGCGGCTCCATCCCGATCATGCCGAGGAGTTGGAACAGGTGGTTCGGCACCATGTCCCGCAGCGCCCCGGTTCGTTCGTAGAACCGGCCGCGACCCTCGACACCCACAGTCTCAGCTGCCGTGATCTGCACATGGTCGACATGGTCACGGTTCCAGAGCGGTTCGAAGATGCCGTTCGCAAATCGCAGCACCAAAATGTTCTGGACCGTTTCCTTGCCGAGGAAATGATCGATCCGATAGACTTGGTCTTCGGACAGCACCTTGAGGATCTGCGCGTTAAGTGCCTCCGCGGACGCGAGGTCGTGCCCGAAAGGTTTTTCGACGATCACCCGCCGCCATGCTTCCTCCGATTGCTGGGTCAGCCCGGCGTAGCCGAGCTGCTCGATCACCGGACCGAAGAACCGGTCGGCGACCGCCAGATAGAACAACACATTGGCGGTATTGTTCTGCTGTTGCCGCTCGGCCAGCAGCCTCTTGAGATCTCTGAAGGTCTCAGGCTGAGTAAAGTCTCCGCGCATGTAGCGCATGCGCCGGGTGAGCCATGACCATGCCTGAGCGTCGATCCCAGCCGCTTGCGTGAACCCCTGCATCATCTTGGTCAGGCTCTGGCGCCACTGCTCGGTCGTCCGGTCACTATGATCGACACCAATGACGGCAAGCGCGTCTGGAAGCTTGCCGGCTTGCACCAGATGATAGAGCGCCGGTACCACCAGACGCTTGGTCAAATCCCCGCCAGCGCCGAAGATCACCAGGGTGGCGGGTGGCGCCTGACGACCCTGAACGACTTTTGCCGCGGTCATTGCGGTTTTGGGCGCAATCATGGAACCCAGCTTATCCCCCAACGCAGGACTCGACCGGCGGTCAGGGGATGGCCTCGTTTTGGCCTTTTGCTCCATATTGCTTCTCCTGGGCGCCCGTCAATCCAATGCGCCAATCGCCACTCGGTTCAATGTTCTCAACACGGCTGCGTCGGCGTTGTCGGTTGAGAGATCACGATAAAGTGCGAGATGGCGCTGGGCCGGCCGTTCTTGCGCTGCCTTTAGATTAGCTGCGCGCGCCGGCGCCGCGGCCGCTGGAATCGAATCGCAGCCAGTCCCTGAAAGACGGTTGTCTCTGGAGCGCGTTCCGATGGGCGACAGCCGGGCAGCTTCACCTCTCCCCGCAAGCGGGGAGAGAGAGCGGAAAGACCCGCACACGCCTTTATCTGAGCGCCTATCTCGCCGTCACCTCACAACCCGAACACCCACACGACGGTGGCGTTGCCCTGCATACGCAGTTCCGGCGTCCGCGCGACGCGGCCGCGGCTGTTGCGGGGGAGCGGCGCACCGCGCCCGTCGCAGCACAGGCCCGACGCGATCGCAATGTATTGCTTGCCGTTCACCGCGTAGGTCATGGGCGCCGCGTTGAAGCCGGAGCCGACATTGATGCGCCACAGCTCGTCAAGGGTCTGATCGTCATAGGCGAGGATCGTTCCGTCGATCATGGCGGTGACGACGATGCCGCCTGCGGTGGTGAGTGCGCCCGCCGAGTTCGGATACGGCAGGTCGATGCGCTTTTTCACGTCCGCGCCTGCCGGGTCGATCGCGATGAGGCCGCCGGTGACACGGCCGCCGTCGCCCGTGATGCCGCCGGTGATGCGGCCGATTACATGGGCGCTGGTGTCGGTCGTGATCTGGCTGCAGCCTTCGTGGAGCGGCACGTACAAGAGCCCGGTCCTGCGGCTGTAGGAGGACGGCCAGTAGTTGGTGCCGCCCGCGATGTTGGGGCAGACCTGCCGGGCGATCTTGTCCTCGATCGAGTTCGCGGCCGCCGCATAGACCTGGATGTCCCGGCCCGGATCGTAGTCGAGCGGCTTGCCGGTCTTGGGGTCGATGCCCTTCGTCCAGTTCACCTGCTTGACCGTCTGCACGGCCTTGAGGAACTGCCCGTTGATGCGATCGAAAGTGTAGGCGAAGCCGTTGCGGCCCGGATGGAACAGGATCCGGCGATCTTCGCCGCCGACCTTGGCGTCGATGAGGACGTGGCTGCCGGTCTCGTCGTAGTCGCGGTTATCGTTGGGCGTGTACTGATGATACCACCTGATCTTGCCGGTCGCGGCATCGAAGGCGATCGCACTGTTGGTGTAGAGATTGTCGCCCGGACGATAGCTCGCATCGAAGGCCGGCACCGGGTTGCCGGAGCCCCAATAGGTCAGGCCGGTGGCGGGATCGTAGGAGCCCGTGCTGTAGAAAGCGCCGCCGCCGGTGCGCCAGGCATTGTTCTTGTCCTTCCAGGTCTCAGCCCCGGGCTCGCCCGGCGCCGGGACCGAAAAGGTCTTCCACTTAAGATTGCCGCTCCTGGGATCGAGCGAAGCGATCCAGCTGCGCGTGCCGTGGTCGCCGCCGGAGGCCGGTACCAGGATCGCGTCCTTGAGGGCAAGCGGCGCGGCACTCAACTCGGTGAGACCGACTTCGTCCTTGTCGAGCAGGTTCTTGTCCCACACGACCTTGCCGGTTTCCTTGTCGGTCGCGATCACGCGTCCATCATAGCCGGTGATCGAGACGACGAGATTGCTCCACAGCGCAACGCCGCGGTCGCGGTCGGGCTTGCCCTGGCCCGGGTCCATCTTCCAGACGACCGGGCCGGCGGCGCCGGAGCGCACGTCGATCTTCGACACGATCCCGGAGCTGTCGGCCATGTACATGAAGCCGTCCTCGACGAGCGGCGTCGCTTCAAGGCTGTCGTCCTTCGAGGTGCCGCCGAGGGCCACCGCGAACAGCAACCTCAGGTTGGCGATGTTGCCGCGATTGATTAAGTCGAGCGGGGAGTAGCGTTGCGCGCTGTAGTCGTGATGGTGCATGAGCCAGTTCTGCGGCTCCGGATTGGCGAGCCGCTCGTAGGTCGTGTCGGCGGCGCGGGCCGGAAGCGTCGCAAGCGCGACACAGGTCATGATGGATGTGGAGATGGTCGTGCGCATGTGGGACGTCACCTTGCCTGCGGGAACCGAACTATACCGACGTTTTTCTGACACTATAGCGGATTGCGGTGAAATGGAGCCGGCCGACAACACCAACTTCCGGTGTCATTCCCGACCCACACCTGCACTGATCCCCCCTCCCCCCAGGAGGTGCTTTTTCCTGCGACTGGAGAGTATGATCCGGGGAGGATCGCCGCGAACATCCGGTGACAAACCGCAAAGAGGAGACATGTCGAACCTCGCCTGCCGCGTTGCGGCCCTCATTCTTTCTGTCTGCTGCACACAGACCATCGCCGCCGGAGAGCTTGCAGGCTCCGCTCCAACCATCGCCGGCCGCTGGGGTTTCGATTTTAATGGAGCAGATTTTGCGAACAATCCGGGCGATGACTTTTTCCGTTATGGCAATGGTGCCTGGCATGACCGCGCCGTCATCCCGCCCGATCGCAGTTCGATCGGCGTTGATACGGCGTTGAGCATTGTCGGTGAGGCCCGCATCCGGGAAATCCTTGAACGCGGTGAGACCGGCATCGGCCCCTCGCTGCGAGCGGATGCCGTCAAGATCGGCGCCTTCTATGCGGCATTCATGGACGAGGCGCGCGCCGAGGCGCTCGACGTCGAACCAATTGCTCCTCTCTTGCAGATGATCCGTGCGGCAGCCACGCGCGAGGAAGTTGCCGGCCTCATGGGAACGGGCCGGCGGTCCCTCTTCAGCTCGGTTTTCGGTCTCGGAATCAGTGCTGACGACAAGGCGCCCGATAAGTACGCGGTCTCAGTCCGGCAAGGAGGTCTTGGCCTAAATCGCGACTACTATATCACCCCCCGGCTTGCCGAGAAGAAGGCGGCGTACCTTGCCTACATCACGCAACTGCTCGCGATGATCGGCTGGGACGCTCCCGGGCCGTCGGCGGCGGCGATTCTTGATTTCGAGACTGCGATCGCCGAGGTGAGTTGGTCCAATGCAGAACGGCGCGACCCGGAGAAGACCTACAATCCGACGAGCGTTGCAGCGCTCAGCGAGGCGGCGCCATTTCCGTGGCGCCGGCTGCTCGCCAGCGCCGATCTCGACGGCCTCGACCGCGTCGTGGTGGTGGAGAACACTGCGATACCGAAAATCGCGGCTGTGTATGGGCGCACACCCTTGGACACGCTCAAGGCCTGGCAAGCCTTCCACCTCGCCGACGGCGCCGCCCCATACCTTTCGAAGCGCTTTGTTGCCGCGAACTTCGGCTTCCACAGCAGAACCATGAGCGGCGTCGCGGAACAACCGGAACGCTGGAAGCGGGCTGTCGCCACCGTCAATGGAGCGATGGGACAGGCGATCGGGCGCGTTTATGTGGCGCGCTATTTTTCTTCCCAAGCCAAAGCGCAGATCGATGATCTTGTGGCGCAACTGCGGATTGCCCTCGCAGCGCGCATCGAACGGCTCGCCTGGATGAGCCCGGCAACCAAGCTCAAAGCTTCCGAAAAGCTCGCGCACCTCAACGTCAAGATCGCCTATCCGGACAAGTGGCGCGACTACGCGGCCCTGGAGGTGCGGCCCGACGACCTTTTCGGGGATATGCAGGCCGCGCGCAAATTCGCCTGGCTGCGGCAAGTCAACCGGTTGAATTCGCCGGTTGACCGCGAAGAATGGTACCTGAATCCGCAGACGGTGAATGCCTCCTACAATGCCAATCTGAACGAGATGACTTTTCCCGCCGGGATACTCCAGCCGCCGTTCTTCGATCCTGCCGCTGATGCGGCGGTCAATTACGGCGGCATCGGCGCGGTGATTGGCCACGAAATGATCCACGGGTTCGATGATGAGGGGCGCAAGTACGACGGCATGGGCGTCCTCGCCACGTGGTGGACGGATGGGGATGCCACTGAGTTCAATACGCGCGCTGCCGTGCTCGGCCGACAATTCGACACCTACGAGCCCTTTCCGGGTTTCCACCTGAAGGGCGACCTCACCATGGGCGAGAATATCGCCGATCTCGGCGGAGCGCTGGTCGCGCTCGACGCCTATCACAATTCCCTCGGCAACAAGCCGGCGCCGGTGCTCGACGGCCTGACCGGCGACCAGCGTTTCTTTTTAGGCTACGCGCAGAGCTGGCGTCACAAGTCGACTGACGAGTCGACCCGCCAGCTGATCGTATCCAACCCGCATGCGCCGGCGAACTACCGCGTCAACGGTGTGGTGAGGAACATGGATGCCTGGTACGAAGCTTTCAACGTGAACCCGAGCCATAAGCTTTTTCTCGCACCCGAGAGCAGAACTCGTATCTGGTGAGACAAGCCTCGAGAGCGAAAGGCGGCGACATCGGAGTGTGTCGGTTCGCGTAGATTCCGAGCGCCACCCGGTGCGCGTCGCGTCCGAAAGATGGCACAGCGCGCCGCAGACAAGCCGCGATTTGGTAATGCGCCGTCCATTGGTTCGTAATGTAAGGACCGATAAGGTCTGTCGCATCGTTCCGAGAGCTTCACTTTCGCCGGCCCAGCGCTCGGCGGTCCGCCCGCATCATCTCGACGAACTTCCCACGGGCGATCGCCGGCGTCATTGCGGCTTCTGAGGCGAACTTGACCCAGCGCAACCCGTTTGCGCCTGAAGTATGGCCAGCAACCGCGAGATCAAATGGTCCCTCACGTCGATCATCGCGACCGGTTTGATGCTGTCGTTCGCGCCAACCGGACTATGATTCTGGGCGTGCTGTGGTGTGCGCTCGTCACCTGCGCGATCGGTTCACTGGTCTATGACGTGGGTCGCTGGCTGAGTGCCTGGTGAGGGTTTCTCTTCCGTTGAGACGTCCCCAACCTCACCGCCGGCGCGCTAGCCCAGATTTATCGCATTAAACCCTTTGCAATGTACGCAACCGTACAGACTTCCAAGCATATATCGGCGACGCGAAACCGTACGCGGGGCATTGTGGACGGCGACCAGCCGAAACGAGAGGAAGAAAGAATGAAATACCTCACTATTTTTTGTTTGTCACTTGGACTAGCCGGCTGTTACGGCGCCGGTCCGTATGCGAGCGCCGACGGTTACGGTCCCACGGTGGATTTAGCCGCTTGTGCCCATTCTCCGGTGCAGACCACCCGCTTGGACCAGTTGTGCAACCGACAAGACGCAAATCCGTACGGGTCGAACTGATCGCAGCCCATTACCCGGCCTCACCGGGTAATGATCGGCGACCAGCCTCATGCCTTTCGCTTCGGTATGGTCGGCCAACTTTCGGCGAATGGGCCTACGCCGCTTCTCTCGTTTGGTCAGCTGCCAACATTCTCGCCCTCGCTTTGCCTTCGGGCTCACTGTTGTGCGCACCAGAGCCTCGTCGTCTTTGGACACCCGGCCCTGCCACACGCGTACGTGGCCGCCAATCCTTCCTCGACCAAAATGTCACCAACGTCCCGGCCGTTCGTCTTAAGCGTGCCGCATGTGCGGCCGAAATTGCAAAACCACTTGCCCAGCGTGGCTGCAGGGCACGGACATATGACCGGCGAGTAGTCCAACCGGCCGGCCAGGATTAGATCACGCATACGTCTTGCGGCCTTGTCGCCAAGGTCCCGCTCGGCCTTGCACTGAGCGTCCCGTGTCTCAGGCGCAATGAAGCCGACGAGGTGGATCGTTTTGCCGTTCAACGCGATGGTGTCACCGTCGATCACCCGAACTTGCCAAGGTTCAATGACGTCCGCTCGCGCCAATTCGCCCGCCAGGAAAAAAATTGCAACGAGCACCGCCAAAAATGGTTGCAGCATGCTCGGTTGACCTCCCCGTGCTTGTCTTACCGCCGCTTCAGGTACGATGATATGCGCCTCACCGCCCGCGAGCCAGCCGCCAGCCCTTGACGGCTTTCAGTAGGCGTCAAGCGGCCTTCTCCCGGCAAAATTGAAACTCATTGTGCGCCGCTTTCGTCATCCGCTCCCATCGCTCGGCATGCTCGATCTTCAGCCCGAGGACATCCCGTGCTACAAGGTTGGGCACCACGGATCATACCCGACAATCAACCAGTGGCTTCGGTCCGGTCCGCTAGGCTTCGAGCGGCACGCACCGGCAATGACAAAGATCAAGGAGGGCGCCGATTATGGATCCGATCAGACGCAATATACTGGCAACGGGCGCCGCGGCCGCAACGCTGGCCGCAGCGCCGCAAGTGTTTGCTCAGCAGGCGGGGCAAGGCGGAACTGCCAAATTCTACGAGAAAGGCCCCGTTCGTATCCGTTATGACGAGGCCGGTTCCGGCTTCCCGTTGCTGCTGATCGCCGGCGGGGGATTGAACTCGGTGATGGCCGGGTTAGCCACCAGCCCCTTTAATCCGATCGAAGAGTTCAAGGGGGAGTACCGCTGCGTCTTCGCTGACCTGCGCAACGCCCATCCCGGCCAGTCCACCGGCCCCCTCGAGATCGACCGGCCGTGGGATGCGTACACCGACGACCACCTCGGGCTGATGGATCACTTAGGGATCGACAAGTTCATGGTGTTGGGATTCTGCATCGGCGGCCCCTTCATCTGGAACCTGTTGAAGCGAGCGCCTGATCGTGTCGTCGCCGCCGTACCGGCGCAACCCGTTGGGTTCCGGCCGGAGATGCCCACCCTCCTCTACGACAACGGTATGACCAATTGGGGTCCGGAATTGGTGAAGCGCCGGCCTGAGATCACGATGGAGATGGTCGACAAGTTTCTGACCAAGCTGTATCGCACCAACGACTTCGCCCTGACCGTGACACGCGATTTCGTGCGTAATTGCCAGACCCCCGTCCTGATCCTGCCGGACGACATCCCTGCGCATCCCTACGCCGTCGCCATGGAGTGCGCGATGCTCGCACCGAGGGCCGAAGTAAGCATCTATCCGTGGAAGGAACCCAAGGAGCGGATTCCGCTGGCCGTGCGCCAGATACGCTCCTTCCTCCGGGCGCATCGGCTGGCTTCTGCTTAAGGCGGCTTCCAAACGACAGGGCGGTGGGGCTGGCGCCCGCCGCCCTGCAGCGGGCTGCGAGGACACCATGACACTTCCGCGCCGCAGATTTCTGCATCTCGCCGCGGGCGCGGTCACGTCGCCAATGCTCTATACGGCCGGACGCACACAGACCGTGCGTCCGCTCGCCGAACGGCTCGCCGACTACGCCCACAGGCTGCGCTATGAGGACCTCGACGGCGCGACCATCGAGCGTGTCAAAGTGCACACCATCGATTCAATCGGCTGCGCTATCGCGGCCTTCGACGAGAAGCCGGTCAGGATTTGTCGTGAGGTGGCGCTGGCGAGCGGTGAAAGCGGAGCGACCGTCATCGGCACCAGGCGGCGGGCTGCGGCCGATCTTGCGACATTCGCCAATTGCGTCGCCATTCGCTATCTCGACCTCAACGACGCCTATGTGGGGCGTGTAACCGGTCACCCGAGCGATGATATTGCGGCTTGTCTTGCAGTCGCCGAGGTTGAGCGGGCGGGCGGAGCTGAGCTCATCACGGCGATCGCTCTCGCCTATGAGGTCAACTGCCGGCTCATCGACGCTTTCGGCATCAGCATCGGCGCCCGCGGCTGGGACGTGCCAGTGTTGAGTCTGCCGGCCGTTGCGCTGGCGGCTGGCAAGCTGATGAAACTTTCCTCGGATAGGCTGGCGCAGGCCGTCAGTCTCGCACTCAACGACCACATCGCGATGGCGCAAACCCGGGTGCAGGCGTTGTCCGACTGGAAAGGAGTTGCCGATGCCGAGGCCGGACGCAACGCAGTTTTCGCCGCCATGCTGGCGCGCGCCGGGCTCACCGGTCCGGCGCCGGTCTTTGAAGGAAGGTACGGCTTCTTTGCGCTCGTCGCGGGGCCGGCCGATGTCGATGTCGATGCCTTCGGCCGCCGCGGCGTCCCATTTCGGATCAACCAATGCGGCCTGAAAGCCTACCCTGCCCATATCACGGCCCAGACCGCGATCCCCGCCGGCGTTGCGCTCGCTAAGGAAATCGGGGCTCTCGATCGTATTGCCGCGATCGAGATCGGCACGACTCGCCGTGGTTACGAGATAGCAGGGAGTGATCAAGAGAAATGGGCGCCGGATACCAAGGAGACGGCGGATCACAGTTTGCCCTACATCGTGGCGCGCGCCATGTTCGACGGTGCTTTCGACAACGACAGCTACGCGCCGGACAAGCTCCACGATCCGCGCATTCTGGCGTTCATGCGCAAGATCACCGTGAAGGAAGACCCAACCTTTGCCACGCTCACCATCAATGTGCCGCCGACGCGCCTTACCGCGACACTCGATGATGGAAGACGCATCACTCGCCTGGTCGACAGCGTGCCCGGTTTCCCGGGGCAGCCAATAAGCCGAGCCGATGTCGAGCGGAAATTTCGCAGCAATGTCGGCCAGCGCTGGCCAAGTGAGCACACGGACGCCGTTTTGCGGGCGCTTTGGGCGCTCGATCGGACGGACAATCTGTCTCTCTTGCTCGCCAACCTCGCTCCACCTGGATGAGCAAAGAAACACCGCAGGCGCGGATGCGCCTATCTCGCATTTGGCCCACTTTTGAACGGCCGCCACTTGTAGCCCGGATGGAGCCACCGGGTCCGGCCTCCGGCCGGCCCGATGGTAAACTCCGCGTAATCCGGGAACGGCCGAAGGATTCGCGAGGCTGATCCCGGATTTCGCTGCGCTCCATCCGGGCCGCGGTATCGGATCGTTCGCAGGTTGCTTGTGCAGCTTGTCGACCAGGCGTTAGATTGCGGGAACAAGCTTGGATAGGGAGGAGCAATCATGATCGTCAATCGCCGCACGTTCTCCACACTGCTCGCCGGCGCGATCGCGGCGCCGCGCCTGGCGTTCGCGCAGGCCAAGACCAACTGCGCCTTCTACTCGGGCGTCGGCGGGCAATTGACCCACTTCGAGGTCGATTTTGACGCCGCCACACTGGCCAAACGCGCGGCCGTCACGCTTCCCGGCGGGATTCAGTATGCTTGGCCCCATCCGTCCCGAAGACACTTATATGTAGCGACAAGCACCGGGGGCGTCGGGATCGCGCCGGTGCCCGGATATCCGCCCAACCAGCACTATCTTGCGGCATTCCGGGTCACGCCATTGGGTGAACTCTCGCTCCATGGCGACCTGATCAAGTTGAGACAACGGCCGATCCACGCCAGCGTCGATAGCGCCGGCGAGCACTTGCTCGTCGCTTATAACTTCCCCTCCAATGTCTCCGTTCACAGGATCAAAGGCGATGGCAGCATCGGCGATGAAGTGAAGCAGGCGGACGATCTCGATAGGGGCATCTACTTCCATCAGATCCGGGTGACGCCCGGCGATAAGACCGTGCTCATAGTCGCGCGCGGCAACAATCCCGAGGGGACCAAGCCAGAAGACCCAGGCTCGCTCCACGTCTACAATTTCCAGAAGGGCGTGCTGTCGCACACGCGCAAGATTGCGCCGAATGGCGGCTACGGTTTTGGCGGACGGCACCTCGACATCCATCCGACGCAGCCCTGGGTCTACCTTTCGGTCGAACGCCAGAATCAGTTGATCGTCTACAAGATGACGCCGGACGGCGATCTCGTTCCGGAGCCCCTATACACGAAGTCCACCCTGGCGGACCCTGATCACAAGTTCCGGATCCAGGGCGCCGGCCCGATTCACATCCATCCCAATGGCCGTTTTGTTTATCTGGGCAACCGCTCGGGCCTCGCGACCGCTGCCGGGCCCGGCGTGGAAGACGTGAACGGCAAGATGGTGTTCAGCGCCGGCGAAAGCAACATCGCCGTGTTTGCCATCGACCAACGGACCGGCGAGCCAACCGCCATTGCGCACGCCGACATTCGCGCCGCCCATCCGCGCACCTTCGGTCTTGATACGGGCGCGCGCGTCCTGATCGCGGGTTCGCTGTCTCCCAGCGCGCGGCGGGAAGACGGCAAGGTGGTAGACCTGCCGGCCGGCCTGACCGTGTTCCTGATGGGCGCGGATGGCAAGCTCTCCTTTGCGCGCAAGTACGACATCGATGTCGGACCCCATACCCAATGGTGGACCGGCATGATCCCGCTGGCATGAGGCGCATGCAATCTGCAATCGCACTGCGCCCAACCAGAGCGCGTTCCGTTGAAGTTGATCCACCTCTCTGCCTGTCGCCTCACATAGGCCCGGTCAAGCCCGGCAATGACGTTGAACAAATGTCAGCGGAACGCGCTCTAGCTAATTTGCGCCGGAAAGTAGCTAGCTACTGACAAATGCCGCAGGGTCATCTTCAACCGTCACTCTCCATCGCCGGTGACGGCGGCTTATCGTCAGATAGCTTCCGTGCTCGCAGCGTGCCGACTACGGAAGAATCGGGCCAATTGCGGAAATCGCTGCCACCACTTCCGCGTATACGGGCAGGTGGTGTATCCTTCTTGCGAGCTGATAAAGGGGTTGCCGAAACCACCGTGGCGAACTGGCAGTAAGGGTGCCGTCGGCCGGCGTTCACTCAGATATTTTTCGGTCTCACGGCATCACACAATTCCCACCCGTGCGCGCTGCACATAGTCAACGTGCGAGCGTCGTTGAACCAATCAATGGGAGACCACCAATGAGAGCTTCCTTGATCGCCGCCGGGCTCGCAATGTCGAGTCTCATCCCAACCTCGGCATTTGCTGCTCAGGATTGCGCCGGCCTTGCCAATCTGAAAATCGACAACACCAACTTGCTGTCGGCCGTCGAGGTCCCGGCAAGCGGCGACCTGCCGGCCTATTGCCGTGTGCTGGGGTATGTACGTCCCGCTATCAATTTTGAAATCAAGCTGCCGCTGCAAGGCTGGAACGGCAAGTACTATATGGTCGGTTGCGGCGGCTGGTGCGGTACGGTCAACTCGGAAGCGCCCGGCTTTTCCAACGCCATGAATTTCGGTCTGCGACGCAACTATGCGGTTTCAGTCTCGGACTCGGGTCATTGGGGAACAGGCGTTGCCGATGCGCGATGGGCCATGAACAATCCGGTTGCCCTGATGGACTGGGCGCAGCGCTCCGTTCCGGAAACCGCTCGCGTCTCCAAAATCATCCTCAAAGCCTATTATGGAAGTGAACAGAGGAAGTCCTACTTCGCTGGCTGTTCGACAGGCGGGCGCATGGGAATCATGGCGGCGCTGCGCAATCCGAAGGATTTCGATGGCATCATCAGCGGAGCGCCGGCGCTGGATATGACAGGCCTTAACATGCTTCACGGCTGGGTCGCGAAATTCAACAGCGGACCAGACGGCAAATCCATCTTATCACCGGCCAAGGCCAAATTGCTCCAGGACGCAGTCTATGCTGCGTGTAGCGAGAAGATTGGGCTCGCTGACCCGGTCGTTGCCGATCCGCGCGCCTGCCATTTCAAACCGTCCACTTTGCAGTGTCGTGCGGGCGATGGTGCCGATTGCCTGACGGAGGCCGAAGTGAACGTAGCCGAAAAGATTTACGGCGGACCCGTTAATTCGCGCGGGCAGCGACTCTATCCGACCGGCGCTCCTCTGAGCTCGGAACCATTTTGGCCGCTATGGATCACTGGAACGGGTGGGCTGCGGATGCCGGTATGGGCGCAAAGCTTTTTTAGCTATGTGGCCTTCGACCCCCCGGCCGGCCCGTCGTTCAAAATGACCAATTACGACTTTGACAAGGACCCTCCTCGCTTGGCGTACACGGCTTCCATCATCAATGCCGCGACATTAAATCCGGGCAGCGGGGAAATCGAATTTGATGACATGAATGCTTTCCGGCAGGCCGGCGGAAAGCTTGTGATGTGGCATGGCTGGGCGGACGCCCTGGTCCCGCCTCAGCTCACCGTCGACTTCTATGAAACGCTCGCCAAGAAATCCGGCGGGATGGCGGCCACGCAGGACTTTGCTCGCCTGTTCATGGTATCCGGCATGGATCATTGCGGAATCCAGACCAATGGACCCGGAATCTCCCATACCGGCATCGATCCGCTGACCGCGCTCGAACAATGGGTCGAGCGGGGTCAGGCTCCGCCCGAATTGATCGCGACCAAGACGGCACCAACCGGCAATCAGACGTTGTGGCGGCGTCCGGTCTGCGCCTATCCAAAGATCTCCCGGTACAAGGGCAGTGGCGATCCGACCGATCCGGCCAACTTCGCTTGCGCCGAGCAATAAGGTTCCCGCGACGCTACAGGATGGCAGCTAAGGGTCAGATTCGCCCGTCGGATGCCTCGTTGCCGACGCCTGGTTTGCGTTCGGAAGCGGAAGGTCGCGCGGGACCAAGGCGAGATGCGGGCGCGTTCCTGCGATTTAGTCGTACGCCGGACATGTTTCGGCAGGCCATCTCCTTGATGATTATTCAGCGCTGTTCTTCGCGCAGTCATTTCCAGGGAATGTCAGATTTTACACTCCAGGCTGTAAATTCATTGACTATATATTAAATAATGGTATAATGAAATATAAGCCATTCGCGGCGTGGCTTGTTTCAGAACTTCTGTTTGCAGAACTGCGTCCCGCCCCCCGAGCGAGAGAGCCGCCATGACCGCGCCCGCGATGACCGACGCCCCAAACACATCACAAGACACATCCGCCGCCTGCGAGGTCGGCTACGGCAAGCCGCCCCGGCACACGCAGTTCCGCAAGGGCCAGTCCGGCAACCCGGGCGGCCGGCCGCGGCGCCAGCCGGTGCAGCGCGCGAACGCGCTGCTGCTGGCGGAGGCTTATCGCTCCGTCGCCATAAAGGAAGACGGTCGCATGGTCCCGGTGACGGCCCTCCAGGCGGTCCTGCGCAGCCAGATCGAGCTTGCCATCAACGGCGACTACCGGGCGCAGCGCGACATCCTCAAAGCTGTCCAGCACCTTGAGCTCCTGAAGTCCCTTGGCGAGTACAACGAGACTGACGTCGGCGACGAAACCGATGTCGACGACGAAACCGACGAGGCCGGCCAAAGCGGCGAAGAAGACGAAACCCGCGACGCCGGTGAGACCGGCGAGAGCGGCGAAGAAGACGAAACAAAACCCGCTGCGCGGTACGCCGGGAATCCCTCCCCGTCTTCGGGGAGGGTGGACGCGAGCGCAGCAAGCGGCCGGGTGGGGATGACACCGCACCGCAGCGTAGCCCCACCCGGCGCCTACGGCGCCTCCCTCCCCGAAGACGGGGAGGGAGGCGAGGGCGATGAAACCGGGAGCGACGCCACCGGCGCGGCCGTGGCGGCGGCGCCGGACCCCGCGCCGCCGCCAGAAAACGGCGCCGCTCCGCCCGTTTCCTCCGCCGCGCCGCCGGCCGCGCCGCGGGTCCCGTCCGCGCTGCGGCGGTCGGCATCGCCGCCGTCCCGCCGCCGGACGCCGGCGCCGGCCGGATCGCGTGGCGGCAGGCGGCGGGCCGTCACAACGGAGCGTGCAACCGGCGGCGGGCCGGCCGCGCGCGAAGGAGGCAGAATTCCGCGCGAGAATTCCAGATCCGCGGAAAACTCCGGAAAAATTCCCTGTTAAATTCCCTGTTCTCAGGGAATCGGCCGCCCGCCGCGCACCGTCGCGTCCAGGTTTTGCCCCGCCGGCAGGGATATAGTCGAAGAGTGTTAGGTCAATTACGCGCCGTGGAAATCCAGGCTAGACTACTTTCAATTTTGCGCCGGAAAGTAGACTAGGAGCGCGAGCGCTGACCCGGAGGATTCGCCATGTCGAAGCAGGACTCCAATGATACTGCCGCGCTCGAGCTCTCGCGGCGCAAGCTTCTGGCAGCGGCCGCGAGCGTCGGCGGCCTCGCAATGACTGCCACCGCGCCGGCGCTGGCGGCGACCACAAAAGCGGACTTTAGCGGCTTACCGCCCTATGGCAACGGCACGCTTCCCCCCGGCGTCCGGGCGCGCCTCATCCCGAACATCAATGGTCTGACGGTGAACATCCTGGAGGCGGGCTTTGAGACGCCGGGTCGACCTCTGGTGCTCATGCTACACGGTTTTCCCAACCTCGCTTATAGCTGGCGCAAGGTGATGCCACCCTTGGCCGCCGCGGGTTACTATGCGGTCGCCCCCGATTGTCGTGGGTTTGGCCGCACCACCGGCTGGGACGATTCCTGGGACGCCGATCCCCTGCCATTTCTTGCTCTCAATCTGCTGCGCGACCAGATCGCGCTGGTCTCTGCGCTCGGCTATCGCAGCACCGCGATGATGGTGGGACACGACCAGGGCTCGCTCATGGCTGGCTTGGGCGCATTGATCCGGCCCGACATGTTTCCTCGTCTCACGCTCATTGGCGGGGGTTTCGGTGGGCCACCATCGTTTCCGTTCAATACGGCCAACGGCGCTCCCACGCCGCATCCCGAATTCACCAACGCCGAACTCGACGCAGAGTACGCAAAACTCGATCCTCCACGGAAAGGTTATCAGGATTACTGGAGAAGCCGCCAAGCTGATCGGGACATGAAGCACGTGGCCCAGGGAATGACCAATTTCTTCCGCGCCTTCTATTACATGAAAAGCGCCCCAGAGGGCGGTTCTATCAGACTATACCAATGAAATCAGTAGCTTAGCAAGTCGCCGCTTCCAGGGCTAGGTGGCCTGAAAGCAGAAAGAAAGCACGACCGGCTTGTTTTGACCATCCACCGTCGGACCAGCGCACTCACGTCCCGGGGACGTGGTCCGCTTGTTCTTGGCGCGGTGCCCCGGGTGGGTGGGGGCGACGGGGTGGTTAGACCCGTGTGGGCTCCCGACAGGGGCGCAGCCCATGAGATACCGTTGACGGGCGACGGGTCGCCGCTTCAAGCTGGTCGTGCATCTGCTCGACCTGCGCCCGTAGGTGAATATTCACGATGTCAAAGAACCGACTCGGATCGGTCGCTGGCGCCGGCCGGATTGCCGGTCGCCCCAAACAAAGAACCCGGCCAGGTCTCCCCACCTGGCCGGGTTCCCATCGCACCGCGCGGGGCTCTATGCGCATTGATTACCCGCGTCTCACCTGCGCCATGGGTGCAAACTTCCGCAGGGTTTAGCCAAGCCCCTGTTCGATCAGGTTCGGCCGCTTGCGCGCTTCACAGGTGAGTGCATCGCCGGCCAGCAGTTCGTCCCCGTGCGTCGCGATGATGATCAACGCCAAGCGCCACGCCAGCTTGCCGTCGCTACAGTAGAAACGATCAACAATCTCGCCGTCGCGCTTGAACGTCACGACTAGGTCATTCCCCAGAACAATGTCCATTTACGAGACCCTCCAATCGTAGCGGGCGGCAAGCAGCTGCCGAATGCGGCGGACGTTTAACGACAACGGTTAGTTGGATGACGACAGTCGAAAGTAGTGCGATGATCAGAGTGGTGTCTTCGATCATGGTCAGCCTCGTAGCGCACTCACCCGCGCTTGCATTACCGGACAGGAACCCATAGATGCGCGTCGCTGCACGGGCGCGTTCCTTCCTATGGGCGCCTAGGTGGCAGGGGCGGAGACTGCAATCTCCGCCCCACTGCTACTGAAGCCGGTTGACGGACCCCGACGCTGCCGCGACCGCCTTGAGCAGCGACGCGTCATCCATCGCCGTCGCGGTCGCCGCGGACACTTGCTTCAGCAAGTCGTCGTCGGTCAGGTAGGCGACGGCCTTCTCTTTGAGGGTGGCGCCGCTGCCGAATTGAGCGGAGACAAACCGGCAGCGGCGCCCCCCTCAAAGAGAAGGCCGTCGCCTA
>WNFR01007211.1_pt1 | contig 17235 bp, 14 predicted proteins | sample 5400221 | NCBI WGS metagenome assembly WNFR01 (sample SAMN13153357, study PRJNA577476) | soil metagenome | isolation source: 40 cm soil under Madrone tree | place: USA:California | collected 2016-06-14
AGCCATCAGGCAGGAATCGTTGGCTCAGTTGGGATTCTGCACGGGGTTGGTTTCCGACGACGAATCTTGTCCCGCGTCGCCCTTCTGAGTCATCTGCCGATGAATCGCGAATTCCTTGTCGGCCTCCGCCTTGCGGCCAGAGCGACTGTACGCGGTCGCCAGATTGTAGTGGGTCGCGGGATTCGCAGACTCGAGTCTTACCGCTAGTTCCAGCGGCGGAATGGCCTCGGTAAACTTCCTGGTGGAAATCAGTGCTTCGCCCCAGCCGAGGAATGCATCGCCGAAGCCGGGGTCGAGTTTGCCCGCGCGCGCGAAATGTCGAATCGCCTCCTCCCACTGCTGGTCCTGGCGCGCCAGTTCCCCAAGCACATACTCCGCACCCGCGTTGGAAGGATCAATCTGGAGCTCTCGAAGGCACTCCCGCTTTGCTTGCTCGGCGACGTAGGCTGAAGGATTCGGCCTGGATAGCAGAAGACGGCCCAACCGGAAGTGGATTCCCGGAGCTTGCGGGTTCTGTCGAACAATCGCGCGATACTCCGCCTCCGCCTGGTCCCATTTTCCTTGCTGCTCGAAGGCCTCCGCATTTAGCTCATGTGCCTCGGTTGAGGTCGGGGCCGATCGCGCCAGCTGCTCTGCTGCCTGCGTCGAAAGGTCAGAATAGGCGTGCACGAGCAGGTAGAGAACTTCCGGATCCTCTGGAAAATCCCCGCTGAGAACACTCAGGAACTCAGCAGCATCCCCCGGCCGGTTCAGGGTCATGGCACAATGCACGCCATCCACGCCGGCTTGGCGTCTGAGGTCCCTGGTCTCGAGTTTCCGAATGTTTCGCCTTAGCGCCGGAAGCGCCTCCGCACAATGCCCATGCTCAGCCAGTGCGAGATCGTGTTTGATGGTCGAGGAAGTCCCGGCGCCGGAAAACTTCTGTGCACTCTGCGCATGGGCTGTGGCGGCCGCGAGAACGATCGGAATAAAAACGACCGACCTCTTGAGAGACTTGCGCATGGCTTGAATCCTAATGACAAAGACGCCAGGCATCCAAAGATGCCTGGCATCGGTGATCTGGTTGCATCGTCAGAAATACAGCTTCAGGGCGAACTGTATTTGCCGCGCGTCTTGGGTCGTGGTGATGATGCCGTTGCCGCTGGGCTTCCCAAAATTGGGATGGTTAAACAGATTCAGGAAGTCGGTTCGGAATTGCACGCGTATGCTCTCGGTGACTGGGAAGTTCTTTTGCATGCCCAAGTCAACGTCTGCATACCCGGGACCGATGGCCGGACCTTGCGCCGGACAGTTGCCAAACGTGAACACGGGCGCCGCCGACTCGAAGCTGGGGTTGTACCATTGAAGCCCGGCTTCGGTTGTGGTCTTGGGATAGCGAACCGGACCGTTGCAGTTGGGCCGGGCCCCTGGGGAACCAGTTCCGGAGTAGTCAGTTCCGTAAAGCGCCAAGGGAAAACCCGTCTTCCAGGAAACAATCGGGTTCATCGACCAGTTGCCCACCACAGCATTCACCGCGGTCGGGAGTTCCTTGGCAAACTGCCTTCCGCGACCGAATGGCAACTCGTAAACCGCATAGGCGCTCAGGACATGCTTGGAATCCCAATAACAGCGTGCCCAGTCAGCGCGCGGGTTGTAGAGGTTCTGGAAGTAAGGACTCGCCGGGCTGGTCTGGGTGGTGCTGCTCCAGGTGCCAAAGTAACCGCTGTTGTCGGTCATGCACTTGGAGTAAGTGTACGACACCTGGGCATCCAATCCTTTGCTATAGCGCTTTTGCAACACGGCTTGCAGAGCGTTGTACTTCATGTTGCCGTTGGAGTTGGTCAGCTTGACGTTACCCAGATGGTTGGGGCCGAACGTGCCATCCGAATTCTGGCCTCCGATGTAGGGATAGTTGCACGGGGCCGTGTGTACAACCTTATTCGCATCCGCGGCCGTGCAGGTAGAGGTGCCCGAAGGCGTCAACGCAGCCTGACTCAACCATTCGGGGACCATCAGGTGAGTCCCATGCTGGCCCACGTAGCCGATTTGAAACGTGGTGTTGTTGGCGAGCTCATGCTGGATGGTCAAGTTGTATTGTTGCGACATCGCTGGCTGGACCGTACGGTTCCAGGCCAGCAACGTTGCTTTCAAGAATGGACTGGCCCCGGACACGGTGCCGGCCACTGGACCCGCCTCAGTCGTAAAGGGCGCGCCGGTGGCAACGTTGGTGGCTTGCGATTGCGGCGGCGTGTTGGGCGGATTCTGGGTGAGGCGCAGGTTGGTTCCAGTGCCCTCCAGATACGAGGAAACCGTGTAGGCGCCGCGAATCACGGTCTTCGGACCCAGCGGGCTCCAGGCGAAACCGACGCGCGGTTCGAAATCCGGCAGGCCGTAGGTGGTGTTGTACAGCCCTCGACTGAAGCCGTTAGTCCCTACCCCCACTACGGGAGTGGTGCCGGGATACTCGAGAGCGCCGGTCAGAGGGTTGACGTTGACCTGGCGATTGTCCTTTTCGACCCATGGCGTGCGAGCTTCATAGCGAAGTCTCAGGTTCAAAGTCAGATGGTTCGTGGCGCGCCAGTCATCCTGCACGTATCCGGCGACGAGCGCATCCAGTTGGTGCCAGGCGCCACCTCCGCCAATCACACCGTGGCCGACCAGCTGAGGAAGTCCCAGAGCAAAATCAGCGGCGGCGGCCGCATTGGCGTAAGCACCCGTGCTTCCGGGAGCCGTGTATTGTCCTTGGTAAGACAGCAGGCCCAGTTCGCCTCCGTTGCCTGCATAAAAGACGTTGATGCGGTACTTGTTGAGTTGGAAACCCGCCTTAATCACGTGCTTCCCCCGGCTGTAGACGATGTTGTCGTCAAACTGGATCACCGTGGAGGCAAAGTTCTCCAGGGGCACGGCTTGCCCGATGCATTGCAGCGTTCCACACCCAGGCTGAGTAATGGTGCCGCCCTGCGAAAAGGCAAACAGCGGAAGACCCTTCGTGGTTGCGCCGGCAATACCGAGTCCAGCCGCTAACGTCCCGACCGAATTCGTGAAGGTGTAGTTGTTGTTGACGAAGGACACCCAGTTGAAACCAACGCGCGCCTCGTTCAGCAGGTTGGGACTGAAGGTGTGAGTCCAACTCACCAAGCTGTTCTTCAAATGGGCGATGGCGACCTGGTCTCCGAGCAGCTGGAACGAGTTGCTGTTCGGATCGTTTTGATTGCCGTGCGAATACCGGCCGAAGAAGCGGTCCTTGTCGGACAAGTTGTAGTCGACCTTGATGTCGTACTGGTCCGAGTTGTATTGCTGAGCAATCACATTGGGAGCCAGTCCGAAGCCGTTGGATACCGCGGTGGATACCTGCGGATACAGCGACGAGGTCAGCAGCTTGGTGAAGGCTGGATCCAGCATGTTGGAAGGGATGATGTTGCCGGCGAATGCCGTGGGCGTCCCGGTGACCTGGCACGGCGTGCCGGATATTCCAGTGCCGGCCGCGCATGGGTTATAGAGCTGGTTGATCGTGTGCTGGTTGGAGTCCTTATCGTTGCAAATCCCCGCCGTAAATCCGGTGCTACAAAGGGACGCGAAGTTACCTCCAATCTGCGCTGTGGTCAAAACCGCAACGTTCTGCGTGCTGGCGGGGTGATCGAGCCGGCCTCCCTGATAGTCCCCGAAGAAAAACAGCTTGTTCTTTATGATCGGCCCGCCGACGGTCCCACCAAACATGTTCCAGCGCAGCTTCGGGGTGGGCAGCACGCCAACTTTAGGATCGCCTCTTCCCAGTCCGTTTTCCCATTGATTCGCGTTGAAGATGTCGTTGCGAAAATACTCGAACGCGTCGCCATGGAAGCGGTTTGTACCTGATTTGATGGTGGCGTTGACGATTCCGCCCTGATAGTTCCCAAACTCTGCGGAAGCGTTCTGGGTGATGACGTTGAACTCCTGAATCGCATCCGGCGACGGCGTCAAGCCAAGTCGGTTTTCCGATACCTGATTATTGTCCAGGCCGTCGAGAAGGAAGTTGTTGGCCTGCTCACGATTCCCGTTGATATAGGGCCTGCCTCCGCCCTCGGCGGTGTTGGAGCCAAGGTTCATGCTCTTGGTATCCACGGTCACGGCGCCGGGAGAAAGCAGCGTCAACTGGACAGGGTTGCGGGTCGCGAGCGGCAGGTTGTCATTCGTCCTGGCATCGATGATGGTGCTGACCTCGGTGCTCTCGGTCTGCAGATCGGGCGCTGCACCCGACACTTCGACCGATTCGGTGACTTGCCCGACTTTCAGCTGGGCGTCAACGCGCGCTGTCTGGTTCAGCACAAGTGTAAACGGTGGCCGAACGGTTTTCTGGAAGCCCTGAGCTGCGATTTCGAGCTTGTAGGTGCCCACCGGCACACGCGGCAGATTGTAAGCTCCTGATTCGTTCGTTTTCGCCGTCCAGGTCGTCCCGCGCTCGGTGTCTTTGACCGTGACGCTGGCGCCGTTGATGGGCGCTCCCGATTGGTCGGTGACGTTGCCGACGATGGCGGCAGTGACTTCCTGGCCGAAGACGGGCAGCGGGAGCGCAAACAGCCCCGCCAACACCAGAAAAATACATGCAGTAGAGAATGCTCGCTTCATCACAGAACCTCCCACGCGCTTGAGTTGCGCTGCAACCAGGGAACCCACATCAAGAATGGACATATGCTATATAGCACATCGAAAATCCGGTCAAGAAAAAAATGTTGATAGCCCGCAGCAATTGCATTGATCCTGCTCTGGATCCGCTGCATAGCACTTCGCTACCCCCCGCGCGCCGGATGGGGGCGCGGGGATCTTATGAAAAACGGAAGTTTCCGAGATTTTGCCTATGTTTTCTGGTATTAATTCCTTTCTTGCCGGCCCTCTTCCCGGTTGCTAATTCGATCTCGTAGCGGCAAAAGGCACGCTGGATCGGTGATCGTCAGCCGTATCGCCGTCGGCTGCTATATAGCGATATCGCCGCCCCGAAGCGGGAGCGGGATCCCCGCAAGCCACCTCGCTTTACCTGGATCAGGATATGTGCTATATAGCGGAAGGCGATCCTGCGGCATACTCGGGACGGCACTGCGGATCCGACTGGTTGGGTGTTAGATTGATCATGCGATTAGGCAGGACCATGCGACAGAGCCGAAACGGAACACCCGCATATAAGAAGATTCAAAACGTTCTCCGCAAGCGTATCGAAGGGGGCCAGTTGAAGATCGGCGATGCGGTCGACTCAGAGCGCGAGTTGGCCAAAATCCATGGAGTGAGCCTGATGACGGCGCGCCATGCCCTGGCTGGACTGGAGCGCGAGGGTATCGTGGAGCGCCGCCGCGGCTCGGGCACATTCGTTGCGCCGCCCAAGATCCATTTCAACAAGCTGATGAGCTATACCGAGCACATGTCCAGCCGCGGCCTGGAGCCCCGCTCGACGGTGCTATCCGCAAAGCTGATTGACCACCAGCTGGAAATCGCGGCACGGCTTGGGCTACCGGCGAGCAGCCACCTGGTCAAGATCGACCGGCTCCGCCTGACGGGCGACGATCCCTTCGCGCTGGAGACCTGCTACCTGCCAGCTCCCGAGTTCTCGGCGCTGCTGTCGGCCCCGCTCGGCAAGAAGTCCCTGTTCTCCACGCTGCAGCACGACTACGGGGTAGAGCTCGCCTACGCCGACGAAGAAGTTGACGCAACCCCGGCGGACGCACACCACGCGGAGCTGCTCGCGGTTCCACGGGGTGCTCCCTTGCTCCGAATTCGCCAGGTGATCTACTCAACCAAGGGGAAAGCGGTTATCTACGGGGTTGGGTTCTATCGGTCCGAGCGGCACACGCTGTTTATCCGCCGTTTTCGATAGGCGCCGTGCGCCCCTCCGTTTTGGCGGGCAGGCCGCTGAGGTCGCCACTTGGCTTTCGGAGACACAGCGGAGTTTTGGCCCGCCGGCGGACTCGAAGAATTATCTTGCTGCTCGATCGATGGCGCCTTCCGCTAGAGGGTCTCAATACTCTCCGGTTGCACCCGCGCATGGCTCCAAATCGGAGGCTCAACCCGCTGCCTTTTCACGGTGCGCCCCAGGAAGAACAAAGCGACCCCGGCACACAAGATGACTGCCACAATCGGCAGCCACAACCGCTGGGTCGCAGCGTAGGCCGCCCCCAGAAGGACACCCGCCTCTAAGGCGATCGCCAGCGAACTGCCGAGCGTTGCTCCGGGATTGCCCAGGTGGGCCAAGCCGAATAGGGCGGCCGTGAACACAAGAGCACCCCATGTCCCGACGATCTTCGAACTGAGGCGAAAGAGCAATCCGCGAAACAAGATCTCTTCCATGATCCCGGCGCCGACAGCGAAGAAAAATCCCCTCGCAAGGTGGCTGGTCGTCCCCCAGCCGCCCACGCGATAGATCCCTGCCATCCACAGGACGATCATCACGGCGGAAAACAAAAAGGCACCGAACGCGATCCCGGCGAACAATTCCGGAAAGGCCCTGCCAGTTGCAAGCTCGGTCGGATTGCGTCTCTCGATCCAGTTCGAAGCAGCGACGTAGGTCCCGAAACAAACCAGACCCAGCATCGCGGCGCCGGCTGAGGGCCAGTGCTTGCGCAAAACGGGTTGAAGCCCGGCGACAACCAGAACAATCGTGACAAGGTTCAGCACAGCCAGACCGACCTGTTTCCACCTTTTGCCCAAGACTTGCCTCTGTTGCCCAAAGCTGATACGGCGGTGCGATGAACGAAGTTCCGGAAGATGACGTCGGGGACCGGTCGTTTGATCCCCTTCCCTCTCGCCGGCATTCTTAACGATCTTCTAGGACTACGACGAAGGCCTGACGCATTCGTCTGCCGACACCCTAAGCCTGACTCTGGCAACAACTCGGCCAAGGGGTCTCCGCTACGGGTCTTTGCCACGGGACTTTTCCACGGTCCCTTGCCACGGGCCTCGGCCACCTCGGCCAACGTCGGCACGGGTCTCTGTCCCATCCGCTTCCCTCTGTGCTAAACTCGCCCCCGTACCTCGCGGGTCCCGCCCGCTCGACCGCCGTCCAATCAGGGACCCTACCTACGATCCTCCTCGCGGGACCGTGGATGGAGGAGTTGCGAGCACACCTGAGGTGTGCCGACTCCGCGTCCGCGCCCACCTCAATTTGAGGAGACAAGAACCGTGAAATATACCAAGCTCACTCCGAACCTGGTCGTTCGCGATGTCCAGGCTGCCGTCACCTTTTACCAGTCCGTCCTCGGCTTTCAGCCGGGCATGACGGTTCCCGATGCTCCACCGTACATATTCGCCTCGGTCACCAATGGCAGTGGCGTCGAGATCTTCTTCAACGACCAGAAGGCGGTTGCCGAAGACTATCCGAAACTCGCCCAGGATCCCATCGGCGGCAGCTTGACTCTGTTCCTTGAGTGCGAGGGAATCGAGGATGTCCTGAAGGCGGTCGAGAAATCCCGAGCCCGGATTGTCATGCCGCTCAAAACTCAGTTTTATGGCATGCGCGAATTCGCTTTTGTGGATCCTCAAGGCTGGACCATCACGATGGCGGAACCAGTGAAGTAGAAGGCTGGAAACGGGAGGTCGAGGAGTGGAAAGTGGACTCTTCGCCCCCGGCTTCCAGGCATGTTCGGCGATCACGGCAACTGGCTCGCAGCAAGATCGATCAAGTCCGCGCCATGACTCGAGATCGGCCGACCGCACGCCGACCATTACCCACCGGCAACTGCCCCCACGACCAGAAAGGGCTCTGCACCCGATGCGACGGCATCGGGCAGCGGTGCATCCGGTGGTTCGTGGGACAAATCCTCCTGACAGGCGAAGAACCGCAAGAACGGACGCCGCTGTTTGGAGACATGATCGCGGATTGTCCCCTGGAGCATGGGGTACCGGGTCTCGAGCGCATCGAGGATGGAACGCTGCGTAACCGGACCCTCGACCTCCAGCGTTACCTCGCTGCCGACACGCGCCAGCGTGCGCAGATGCGACGGAAGTATGACTCGTACCATGACAGTGTGTGCGTCTGAGTTACTCATGGCAGCGTCTGCACCTCAACCGAAAGTACCGCCGGGAGATCGCGAACGATGGGCGCCCAGCTGTCGCCGGCGTCCGCCGATGCGTAAACCTGGCCTCCGGTGGTGCCAAAATACACGCCGCATTTATCAAGCCGGTCGACGGCCATCGCGTCGCGCAACACGTTCACGTAGCAGTCACGTTGCGGCAGTCCCTTGGTAAGCGCTTCCCACTCGTTGCCGCCCGAGCGACTGCGATAGACGCGCAGCTTGCCGTCGGGCACAAAGTGTTCGGCGTCACTTTTGATCGGAACCACATAGACGGTTTCCGGTTCGTGCGCATGCACGTCGATCACGAACCCGAAGTCGGTGGGCAAGTTGCCGCTCACCTCATGCCAGGAATCGCCGCCGTCGTCAGTGCGCATGACATCCCAGTGCTTCTGCATGAACAGCACGCCCGGCCGGGATGGGTGCATCGCGATGTGGTGCACGCAGTGTCCGACCTCGGCGGTCGGGTCGGGGATGTGTTGCGACTTCAATCCCCGGTTGATCGGCAGCCAGGTCTTCCCCGCGTCGTCGGTGCGGAAGGCCCCCGCTGCCGAGATGGCGATGTAGATCCGACCGGGAGAGTTCGGATCAAGAATAATTGTGTGCAGACACATGCCCCCGGCGCCGGGTGCCCACTTCGGACCTGAACCATGGCCGCGCAGACCAGAAAGCTCGGCCCAGCTCTTGCCGCCGTCGGTCGAGCGGAACAAGGCAGCGTCTTCCACTCCGGCGTAGAGTGTGTCCGAGTCGGTCAGCGACGGTTCGAGATGCCAGACACGCTTGAACTCCCAGGGATGCGGCGTGCCGTCATACCACTGGTGAGTGCCGGGAACGCCGTCGTAGACGAACTTGTTGCTCTCGCTTTTGGGCATTCCGCCCGGGGCGGTGGTCTCACCTGCAGGCGTTCCTGGCTGATGCCAGGTTTTACCGCAATCGTCTGAGCGTTGAATGATCTGCCCGAACCAGCCGCTCGACTGGGAGGCATAAATCCGGTCTGGATCGACCGAAGACCCTTTGACGTGGTACATCTCCCAGCCCGCAAAGTGCGGGCCGCTGACGTCCCACTTGTCGCGCTTGCCGTCTGCGGTAAGGATAAAGGCGCCCTTGCGTGTGCCAACCAGTACTCGTACTTTGCTCATGCTTCACTCCTTCCAGCGATTTGTGAATTCTCCAGGATTTCATTTCTTCGTTCGGGCCCGGGCTGAATGGTGGTTCACACGGCCGCCGGAAAGCCAGGGCAGGACCGGAGTCGGGTCGCGTTCTTCCCACCGTTGCCGCACGATCCCGAGAAGCTGGTCGCGATTCTCGGCCATTTTTGCGATCACTGCACAGGGTGCCCCGGTCTCCTCATGCCGTGCTCCCCAAATCAGGAGTTCCAGCAGTACCGGCGCCAGGCCGATTCCTTTCTCGGTCAGCCGGTAGTTGACTCTTCGGCCGTCGCTCTGCTCCGGCTCCGAGGTGATGATCCCGGACGCTTCCAGCTTGTGCAGCCGGTCTGCCAGGATGTTGGTGGCGATCCCCTCGCCCGCTCCCTCGAACTCCTTAAAGGTCCGGAATCCGCGCACCATCAAGTCGCGGACGATCAGCAGCGACCAGCGATCTCCAAACACCTCCAGACAGATATTGACGGGGCAGCCGGAGCGACGTTTTGACGGAAGTCTGCCGGACACTCCGGCAGAGTATCAATGTCACTTGCAAAATGCAAGTGACATCGGGGCGCATCCAGCCACACATTGTGGATTCGGTTTCCCGGCTTAGAACTGGTCTTTGTGCTGTTCGAGCGCGATCCGGACCAGTTGACTTCTGGTGCGCACGCCGGTCTTTGAGAACAGTTGCTGGAGAGTTGCTTTTACTGAGCTAGGGGAGACTCCGATCTGCTCGGCGATTTCCTTGTTGGCCAACCCTTCGAACACCAGCGACAACACTTGCCGCTCGCGCTGCGTGAATGCCAGTTCCGAACGAGATCGCACACTGCCGGAAATCGCTCCTTGCAGCAGTTGCTGGTCGTACCAAACCTTTCCAGCCATCACGTCGCGGATCCCCTGGGGGAGCATCGCCGCCGAGTTGTGCTTCATGAAGATTCCAGAAATGCCTGTCTGGATCAGTTCGGCCACTCTAGTTTCGTCGACGCCCGCGGTCACCACCAACACCCGGCCCGTGAACCCCTGCTGTTTCGCCAGACGCATGAACTGGATTCCGTCACGATCGCCGAGATCGAAATCCAGCAGCACGATATCGACATGGGTTTGCCGAAGCACTTTCAGCGAATCCTCAATGGACCCGCAGTGGGCGACGACGTCGAAGCCGGGCTCGGTGCTCAACAGGCGGGCAATGCTCTCTCGAAAAAGAGCATGATCGTCCACCACGAGAATGGCGACGTTCCCTGTCACGGGTTCATGCATTCGCGGTTTCCTTGACCGGGGAGAACGAGTGCAACAGGATCGCGAAACAACAGCCTCGCGCCCTGGGTTCGTACGTCAGCTCTCCGCCAAAACTCCTCATAATCGCGCGCGACATGTAGAGCCCCAGCCCGGTAGAGTCGGCTCCGCGTTGGAAGGGCCGGAACAGGTTGTCCGGCGCCGGGATCCCGATGCCAGTGTCTTCAAAACGAATCACTACGTTGTTCTTTTCTTCCACCACGGTAACACGGAGCCGCTTGGTCTCGGCGGACTGCATGGCACGCTGGCTGTTCTTCGCAAGATTGAGAAAAACCTGGATGAGCCCGTAGCGGTCGGCCCACACCAGGGGCAGTGCGGCTGCCGGCAGGCGCCATTCAACTTCCATTTCTGATTCACGATACGCCGAATCGATCAAAACCCGGAATTCGTCGAGAACCGATGTCAAATCGACTGCGGCAGCGTTCTCGGCAGCCGGCGGGCGCAACTCCAGCGCCGACACCTTCTCCAGACTCTGAATCAGAGTACTGAGGGCACGGAAATCCTCGTTGTCTTCGAGCTCCCGTACATTCGAGAGATTCTTGTGCACCACCAGCATGGCGCTGCACAGGTTCCGCACCTCGTGGGCGACCGCCGCCATCAGGATGCGGCTGCTTTTCAGGAGATGATCGAGGCTCAGGTCCTCGCGGTTCCGCAAGTCCTCCGACAAGTCGACCACGATCGCGGCCAGACGCGGGCCCGACAAAGCGGTATAGGTGGAGAACCAGATACCCGCAAGAAAGACTTCCCCGTTGCTTCGTTGCCCACGGCATTGCAACGCCGTTCGAAAAACCCGCGATGCCTGGGTCTGCACCACGGTTTGCAGGGCAGGCAGATATGCGCTGATGGCCTGCGCTTGCAGAGAGCGCGCGCCGGGCGCAAGCAGTTGCTGCGCAGCTTCGTTGGCGAGCAGAATCTTGCCACTCAGATCAATCGTCACGATCGCTGCCGGACTGCTTTCCACCAGAATCTGCAGTTGCTCCTCGGCTTCCCTGCGCAGCTTCATCTGGTCCCCAAGCTCATCGAGGTGCTTGCGGACCGCGGCTCGGCGATTGCGAATGAGTTCGGAGATAAACAGCCCGGTTCCGATGAAACCGGCAGAGCTGAAAACCAGGTGCACCGGAGTCTCGTTCTTCGGCAAGTTGCTGAAGTCGAGGGCTGCACACAGCAGCGCGATCACGACCAGGGTTTTGCGCGAGAGAAACCCACCCACGATCATGATCGGAAACAAATAAAGGAAGCCCAGCGAGATGTAAGGCTCGGTCCACCAGTCGATGGCCGCGATCGTGGTCCCCAGCAGCGCCGCCACCACCAGCAGTTTGGTTCGGTTCGCGGGCGCATAGATGGTCGACAGAGGGTCTTTCATGATCGCCCCGACGGGCGTGTTTGTGATTCTGTCCCATCGCAGCACCACAGTGAAATGCCTTTCCGGCAACTGGCCAAAAGATAGCATCCATCAGCCAGCGCTCATGCTCTCAGCCCTGAAACCGTAACTACAATAAATACTTGGGTTTTACAACACATTCGGGAGGTTGTGGTACGGAATCAGAGCACCCGTCTCATGCCAAATGTGCGCGCCAGCGCCACCCTTAGCCGATCCAAACGATAGCCACCTTCCTTCCGAACGATAGCACCAAACCTTAAAGATAGGATTCCATTCTTCCAACAATTTGAACAAGCTAGCTTATTCAGGCCCGGGATCGCAGCAAGTCCGGGATCGTCGAGCCTGCTGCATGATTGTTCGTAAGATCTACGCCTCCCCTTTTTGCGATTTCCCCCAAAGTCTGACTGAGGCTGAACCGCATGATCGTCGATACAGACGTCAACACACGCATGCAAGCTGCGTTCGAGAAAGTCTCCGGTGTATCGCGCACAACCGCTGGCCAGGAATTGCCGCCAACCGGTGTTGGTTGGAAGGGGAATTCGCCCAGTATCACCGAGTCGGTTCCGCAGGGGTTGATTGGCACAACCATCGAGGACTTGCTGCTCGCCAGCTTTGAGGCTTTGGACCTGCTCGACATGGGATTGGTTGTATGCAACGCATCCGGGCACGTGTTGATTGCCAACCAGACAGCCGGACATATTCTAAGCAATCGCGACGGTTTGGAAATCGATCGTGACGGAATGCTGCGCTCGACACACACATCGAGCTCCGCCTTGAGTGAGCTTGTGGAACGAGTCTCCCGGGATGGCCAGACCGGTGCAGCGGTCAGCCCTGACGCTGCGTTGTCCGTGCCTCGTGGTCCCCATAAACGAGCGCTCACGCTTCTGGTACATCCGGCGAAGGCGGACATGAGAGGTGTGCCACACTCGCAGCAGGCAGCGGCGTTGGTGATGATCGTGGACTCGGCCCGTCCTGTGCAGGCCACCGCGAGTGAGTTGCGCCAGCTCTACGGTCTCACTTCAACTGAAGCCCGGCTGGCCAACCTGCTTATGGAAGGCAGAGATTTGGATGAGTGTTGCGACCAGCTGGGAATCCAGCGGTCGACGGTTCGCATGCATCGCCGCAATCTGTTCTCGAAGATCGGTGTCCGACGGCAGAGCGAGTTGGTCTCGCTCTTGATGAAGAGTATCGGACTCGGTCCGCGCGACAGGTAGCGACATCCCCACTCTCTCGGCTGATCTCGTAGCTTTCCTCCGGTCGTGTCTGCTCGACGAACTCGTATCGTTCCACGAGAGTTTGACCCGTTTCTCCCCGGCGTCGCCCCACCTTCATTCATGTGGACGTAGACGACGCTCTGCGATTCGCTTAGTCTCTTTGTGATTCTGAAGCCTCTGCGCAGATCTCGAAAACCCCTCCCCCGACTGGCATTTGAGTCTGGTCGGTATCGTTAGAACTCAACCGACACAGCAGGCAGGGCAAGCAAAATCCGCGGCTGCTATCCCCCTATCGGCTTCATGGAGTGCTTTGCATGGCCACGGTTCGCCACGCACCGACCACCGGAGACGATTTCCAGTGCCCCTGCTGCGGCGCGTGGGAATCGACGGGCGGCTGTGCGGATCCGAAGGTGTGCCTCACTGCCTTGGCGCTTGCGGAACGGGAGTGTGCAGGCGAGCTTGCGCATTCCCTCAATCCGGTATGCGACGAGGTCAACCTGGAGGCGCTGTGGCGGGCAGGCCTCGAAGCGCTCGATTTCTTGGGGCTCGGATTCGTGGTATGCCAACTCTCATCCTGCGTGCTGGCCAGCAATCGGACAGCGGACGAGATCCTGCGCCGTCGGGACGGTCTGCAGTTGAATCTTGCCGGCGAGTTGTGTACGACGGCGCCTGGCACCCAGTCTCTGACGCGCTTGTTTGAGCAGGCCGCACAGGCTTTGCGGCTGGGCGATGCGCAAAAGCAAAGCGCGGCGGTCTCGGTGCGGAGGAAACGTGGCAAACGCGCCCTGGCGTTGTATGTGCGAGCTGTCGCAGCAGAGTCTGAAGCGAGCGGGAATGGGGATGTGGTCGTGCTGGTGGTGATTGCAGATTCGTCGGTCCCGGTGAAGACCAGCGAGACGGACTTGTACCAGCTTTACGGATTTACCTCGACCGAGGCCCGGCTGGCCAATCTGTTGATGGAAGGCAAAACGCTCGACGAATGCTGCGCCGGCCTTGGTATTCGCCACTCGACCGGTTGCAGCCATCTCAAACGTCTCTTTAAGAAGACCGGAGTCCACCGACAGACCGAACTCGTTTCCCTGCTGTTCAAGAGTGTGGGACTACTGCGGTTGAGTAGGCAGGTAATGGATCCTCTCCCCTTGGGGTCCGCTGTAGCGGAGGACACGGCACCAAAGTGTCCCCTGGCGGGCGCGACTCGTGTGCCAAACACCTTATGAGCGGGTATGTCAAGGCTGTTGGCTGCCTAAAGGGGCGGGCCGGACACCCGAGCGAAACGCCTTGCTGTGCGTGGGTTTCAGGAGACCGGCTGAAGAATGTTTGCTCCTCTATCATTCAAGTGGACGTAGACAGTTACTTCGGTCTCGCCTAATCTCACCAGAAGTTTGAGAAGACCAGACTCCCTCCTGGTCGGTAGCTCCCCCAAATAAAAGATGTGGGTACGCACGGGCAGATCTCTCCCTTGTCCCGTCAAAGGCACACATTCCAGGTACGTGCTGTGGAGAATTCTGTGGAGGATTTACATTGGCCTCGAACTATGTCAGGGCTCGCTCGTCCCGTCGAGATGCGGCTAGTGCCGATGTTCGGCTCCTCTCACTCATCGAAAACCAGGCGCTGCTTGCGCCGACAGGTCCGGAAGGAGGCCGCAAGGTCATGAGAAAGGTCTACCAGGTTTGCTTGCCAGTACTTCTAGTCTGTCTTGCGACAGTGGCTGCGCGCGCGCAGTCGTTCCGAGTGCAGTGCCCCAGCTCCACGCCTCTTCACAGCGCCACTTCCGGCGCCCCGGGCGCGATCAAGTGCCAGCAGATTTCGGGCGGTGATGGTTACGCGACCATGGCCGACGGGACACAGACGTACCTGTTCGCCTTCGGCCCGCTGTCCGGGCTAAATGACATCGCCAAGGGCCTGCCGGGAACACAGCTCAACTCGGTCTTTATGACGCCCTACGATCCGGCCGCCGCACCCGGTAGCGCTGCTTCGAATGGGGCGGTGGGCCTCGTGCCCAACCCGGAGGCCGCGAACGACCCCCTATGCAGCAAAGCGTCCCCACCAAGCTACTGTACGACCGGTTTCGATGGCCACGTCGATACCCGCCAGATCATGGACGTCGGAGTCCTGAACGGGAACATGCCCGCTCCGATGATAGCCATCGACGAGGATGACGAATTCTTCCTGACTCTGACCAACGTCGGCATGATCATGCGACCCGACTTGTTCGAGCAGCACACGGTCCACTTCCACGGTTATCCCAATGCGTCCGCCTTCTATGACGGTGTGCCGGATGCATCGGTGGCGATCAACATCGGCGGCAGCTTCACTTACTACTACTTAGCGCCCGATGCAGGGACTTATTTCTGGCATTGCCACATTACTCCGCCCGAACACTTGCAGATGGGCATGGTGGGGCAGTTGTATGTGCGCCCGCGGCAGAACAGGGTCGCAGTTAATGGCAGCCTTTACGCCGGACTCATGGCGCAACAGGGTGATCTGCGCACTTCCTGTCCGAATAGCGGTCCCGGAACCACCGGTCCTGCCGCCGACATCCTTTGTTCAACTCCGTTGCCGCCTTCGAACACTGTCGCTCGCGTGCCCAATAAGTTTGGCAGCCCCACACTGTATGCCTACAACGACGGTGACGGTACAACTGCTTACGACGTCGAATACCCCATCCAGATTCACGGCTTCGATCCCAACTTCCACTTTGTCGGCATGACCTTCAACCCGGAAGGGTTCTCGGACATGAAGGACAAGTACTTCCTGCTGAATGGGCGGAGCTATCCGGACACCATCAATACAACCGGCTATCAGGATTCCAGTCTGAGCCCTGGCAACTCTGATTTCGTTGGGTCGCCCCGTGTATCCAACGCGTTCTATACACAGGATGCGGACGGTGTTCAGCGTGCTTCGCAGCCTCTTCCCACAGTGATTAATATCCCGGTCGGTGGTCGAGCCCTGCTGCGGATTTCCGACCTGGATGTCTCCGAATATCAGACGCTGGCATCCCTCGGAGTCCCGATGCGGGTGATTGCCATCAACGCGCGCCTGCTGCGGGACCAGGCCGGAAATAACCTCTACTACAACACCAACTCGATCACGTTGGCCGGGGGCGAGTCGATCGACGTGATCCTGGATGCCACCGATAGCAGCAAGTACCCCGCGGGCAGTGTCTTCTATCTCTACACGCCCAATCTTGATCACTTGTCGAACGATGCCGAGAACTTCGGCGGGCTGATGACCGAGGTCCATATCAATTAGGAGAGCAGCAATGAGTGCAATGAATACAGAAAAGGCGATCTCGATGACACGACTGCTTCCAATCGTGATGGTAGCGGTGACCTTGCTGCTCACGGCTACGGCGCAGGCTGCGGCTCCTGGGATAACTGGCCCTATCTTCAATTTAACCGCGCAGGCCAATTACATCAGCCAGCCGGACGGGGCGATGATTTACTCCTGGGGCTACGGCTGCAATAGTACGCCGACCGGCTTTAACCCGCCTGCAGCTAAGATGCCGGGTGCGAATTGCCCGAACATGCAGGTGCCGGGTCCGACGTTAATCGTGACGGAGGGACAACCGGTCACCGTCAACCTCACGAACAACTTGCCGGCTGCGGCGGGCAACACCTCGATCCTGTTTCCTGGCTTCCAAGTGACCGCCACCGGTGGAGTGGCCGGCTTGTTGACCGGACCAAACGGCGACGCGGCTCCGGGCGGCGGCACGGTGAGCTACAGCTTCACAGCCGGCTCGCCGGGCACGCGTGCCTATTACAGCGGCACGCAGGGCGACCTGCAGGTGGAGATGGGTTTGTACGGAGCGATCATCGTTTTGCCCGCAAGTGCTCCAACTTGCGCGAATACGAATCTGGTAGCGGAAGGCGCCCACAGCGAAACCGACTACCGGCTCACAGCGAATGGTGCTGCATTCGACCATGCGGCAAGCTGCTATGACCGGGAGTATCTCTTCCAGTTCTCCGAGATGGACCCCAATATCCACGCCCAGGCGGAAAAGCAGGCCGCTAAGACGTGCCCTGCGTCACCCAACACCGGATGCTTGGACGTCGCGACCGAGCCTTACCGTCCCGCCTACTTCATGATCAATGGCCGTTCTATGCCGGATGACATGGACACCAACTACGCGGTGGAATATCCGCACCAGCCTTACAACGGCAACCCGCACATGCACCCAGGCGAATTGG
>WNFR01004291.1_pt1 | contig 17233 bp, 16 predicted proteins | sample 5400221 | NCBI WGS metagenome assembly WNFR01 (sample SAMN13153357, study PRJNA577476) | soil metagenome | isolation source: 40 cm soil under Madrone tree | place: USA:California | collected 2016-06-14
TCGTCTTCCGCGATCCATATTGCTTCGGGAGACTCGGTTGGCGTGGCTGTCTGCTGATATTAGGTGCGGGCTTGTTTGTCGGCATCGGCATCGAGTTTTTGGCAGTGAATATTTTCAGGCTATGGGCTTACACGCCGACGATGCCCCTTCTTCCAGGGTTGGGCGTTGGGCTTGCTCCTGTCACGCAGATGGTAATTTTGCCGGCGCTGACCTTTTACGCGGTGGCAGTCTGGCAGGGCAACGGAATCTATGAGACTTCAATGAAGAACAAAAGGAGAAAAATCATGAGAATTGTTTCGCGAATGTTGCTGCTGCTCGTCCTTGGAGTAGTGTTAGTCACACCCTTGTCTGGCCATGCTCAGAAAACCAAACCGGCAGAGAGAACGCTTACAGGCTTCGTAAGTGACAATCAGTGCGGCTTGAAGCACATGCCGGGCATGGGAGACGACAAATCCTGTGCGCTGATGTGCGCGAAGAACGGCAAATTCGTCTTGGCCGATCAGGACCATAAACGAGTCTACCAGCTCGACAAAATGGGCCAGGAGAAGGCGCGAGAATTTGCCGGGCAGAAAGTAAAAGTAACTGGTCGAATCACAAGCAAGACGATCCGCGTCACCGCGATCGAGGCTGTCAGTTAGGCACAACCGAGACGTTAGCTATCTAATGTCGAAGTAAGCATTCGACCTTGATGCCGATTTTGAGACGCCGATGAAAACAAAGCGGTCGACGATGCGGTCGACTATATACTTCGATACTAAATCAATTCACGGGACCACTCGTTCCACGGTTATCCTCGGGGACTTTGGTCTCCGTTGAATCTTATGCACACTGGAGGTACTTCGATGCGACGAACCATAGCTTTTGTGGTCTTGCTTACCGCGACAGGTCTTTTGGCCGGTTGCGCGACGGCTGACAAGTCAAAGACGGCTGGCAACGCGAACCTCGCTGTGACCCCAGCCAACGTCAACACCGGCACAGCAAATACGAACAACGCGAACGCTAACATGCCAGCAAACATGAACATGGGCAACAAGAACATCGGTAACATGAACATGAGCAACATGAACATGGGTAAGCCCAACAAAAAAGCCAACGCTAATAAGACTCCGTAGGTCTTCCAGGTTCGATTTGATGACGCTAGTGTCTTATGCAGAATCAGACTAACAATCAAGTTCCGGCCGAAACCAGGTCATCGGTGATCCAGGTCAATATTGAGAAAGCGTATGACGCCAGCGAGTACGCGAATCTTGAGAAATACCTGAGCAAGCTCAGCGGTGTTCAGGGGGTTCATCTTGACCGTACACGAGGTGTGGCCCACCTGACGTATGACCCTTCAGTAACAATGGCTGAAGCAATTGAGGCTGATCTTCATGGCTGCGGTTACAAGTGTGATTGCCAAAGACGCGGCGACTCGAAATGCCAACCGGGTCATCCGCCTGTTGGAACCAGGGATGAAGCAGTTCGGGTCGCAGCAAAAACGCTGGAAACCGGAGCTCGCGCGCACGTCCTCGATGGAAAAGCCGGCCATGTGATGAAACTACCACGACCTGGTGAGTCCGCCCATGCAGAAATGGAGCATGATGAGCATGCGGGACACGGGGCAGAGATGGTCCGTGATCTTCTCCGACGTTTCATTGTCTCGATAATCCTTTCGGTCCCTATTGTTCTTTTCTCTCCCGTGGGGAAAATGTTGGGTCTGTCTGGGATACCCCCTTTCAACATCCCGTCGCAACTGTTCGGATTCCTGCTCGCCACTCCCGTGGTCTGGTGGGGAGGATGGCCGTTCATTTCCGCGGCCTGGCGCGCGCTAAGGCGTGGCGAAGTCAATATGATGACGCTGATTGCGCTCGGCATTCTTGTCTCGTACACGTACTCAGTTGTCGCGACATTCCTTTTCAAGGGTGAAGTCTTTTACGAAGCCGCAGCTATGCTCACTTCATTCAGTCTTGCTGGTCACTGGCTGGAGATGCGCAGCAGGTTCGCTACCGGGAAGGCGGTTGAAGCACTGCTGAAGCTTGCTCCGGCGACCGCGCACGTAAAGCGCAATGGCTCAGAATCTGAGATCCCGCTCGAACAAGTCGCAGTGGGTGACGAACTAGTTGTGCGACCAGGCGATCGCGTTCCCGTTGATGGAGAAGTCATTTCCGGTTCTTCTTACGTAGATGAGTCGATGATCAGTGGCGAACCCATACCTGTGGCCAAGAATCAGGGAGCGCGCGTCGTCGGCGGCACGGTGAATCAGACGGGCGCATTCAATTTCAGAGCAACCGCGGTTGGCGCCGACACCGCGGTCGCACGGATTGTGCAGATGGTCCAGAATGCCCAGGCAAGCAAAGCGCCGGCGCAGCGCATAGCGGACACAGCGGGGAAGTATCTTGTCTTTGTAGCAATGGGCTCTGGCCTTCTCGCTTTTCTAATTTGGTACTTCCTTGGTGGCGAAGGATTCCTGTTTGCGCTCACAGCTGCGGTCTCTACAATTGTCATCGCCTGTCCTGATGCTCTTGCGCTCGCTACTCCCACAGCGATCACGGTTGGCGTGGGAAAAGGTGCCCGCGAAGGAGTTCTCTTCAAGAACGCGACCGCGCTGGAAGCAACCGCCGCAGTTGACACGGTGATTTTTGACAAGACGGGCACTCTGACCGAGGGCAAACCAGCGCTGACCGACGTCATTGCTGCAAACAGTTTCAGTGAAACTGAGTTACTACATTTTGCGGCTTCCGCCGATCAGCCTTCGCAGCATCCCCTTGCGCAAGCCATCGTCACAGGAACTCAGGCGCGAGGTATTGGACTATCAGCGCCCGAGAATTTTGATTCGATTCCTGGCCACGGAGTTGAGGCAAGCGTTAATCAACGCCGCGTACTCATCGGAAACAGGAAACTGATGGTGCGCGAGAAGGTCGCATTGGATGGACTCGAGGAACGTGTTGGCACTCTTGCTGCCGACGCCAAGACCGCGGTGTATGTGGCGGTAGACGGACAAGCGGCTGGCGTAGTCGCAGTTGCCGACACGATCCGTGAGAGCGCGCGTCGAGCGGTGATGTTACTTCACGGGTCCGGTGTGCAGACGGTAATGTTAACCGGGGATAACAAGTTCACAGCTGATGCTGTGGCAAGACAACTTGGATTGGATACTGTGATTGCAGAGGTCTTGCCAGAAGACAAGGCTGATGAGGTAAAGAAACTTCAGGCAAGAGGTCGGAAGGTCGCGATGGTGGGAGATGGAGTCAACGATGCTCCGGCTCTTGCCCAGGCAGACGTTGGCATTGCCATCGGAGCGGGAACAGACGTGGCTGTAGAAACAGCCGATGTGGTGCTGGTCAAGAACGATCCCTCAGACGTGTCGGGTTCAATCCAGCTCGCGCGAAGTGTGCGCGGGAAGATCAAACAGAATCTCTTTTGGGCGGCCATCTACAACCTGATCGCCATACCGGTCGCCGCGGGAGTGCTTTATCCTTCGTTTGGTTTGCTTCTACGACCGGAATGGTCTGCTCTCGCGATGAGTGCTTCGACGGTGACCGTCACACTCAATGCTTTGCTGCTCAATCGTGTACGATTGACTCAATAACCACTCGTCTTTTCTGGCTTCGATGCGAAACCAGTGCTTCAGTTGACCGGCGTACTTTGAGCGATGCCATCCTTTGTAACCAGCACCATGCGAAACCGTGCTTTGCCTTGCATCATGCGAGCGTAAGCATCCGCCTGTTCGAGAGGAACGGTCTCGATCATCGGGCGGATACTCTCCAGCACGCTGAAGGCAAGTGCGTCCTCGGTATCGATCGCCGTCCCGGCAAGTGAGCCGTAGATCGGGCGCCCGCCAAAGACAAGAGGGAACGCACTCAATTGGATCTGGTCCTGCGGTACACCCACCACGATGAGCTTGCCGCGGGCTGCCAGACCGGACACAAGTGGTCCCATGCCAGCGCCACTGGGCGCGGTTGCGAGAATCGCTCTGGCCCCGCCCATACGCTGCAGTACGGCTGCGGCATCGTCGACTGACGTATCGATGTAGATGTGCGCGCCCAAATCTTTCGCAAGCTTTTCCTTGTCGCTTCCACGTCCGATAGCGACTCGATGTCGTGGCAGTCCGTTTGGCGTTCTGACCTCATTGCCTGACTAGTGCGGCACAGCCCCGATGCGATTTAGCGGTTCCACGCGCCATTTGACACCTATCTTCATCTGAGGTATCTTGATATCAAGAGATATAACTCTTGAATGATCGAAGATGGAAGGAGTGGTAAGGGTATGGCACAGGTATTAACAGAGGACACGCGGTCGGCTTCGGGTTCAACCGGAAAGCTCGTTAACGTCGTACTGTGGGCTTTGCAGATTGCCGCTGCCGGGATGTTCCTGATGGTGGGGTTCTTGAAACTGTCGGGAAATGCACAACTGGTTGGGCTGTTTGAGGCCATCGGCATCGGGCAGTGGTTCCGCTATCTGACCGGCACGCTGGAAGTGTTGGGCGCGTTTCTGATTTTGATCCCGCGCACGAGCGGATTGGGCGCATTGATGCTCGCCGGGATCATGATTTGCGCTGTTGTGACGCACCTCTTCATCGTCGGCGGAAGCCCAATGATGGCGATTATTCTCTTAGTCGTCACGGGCATCGTCGCGTGGGGACGACGCGAGCGAACGATAAATCTTTTGGCCCAGCAACGATAAGATCGAGTGTTGGTAACGGAAACACGGGAGGAATTCATGATTAGGATTGGTATCATCATCGGAAGCACACGGCCCGGTCGCAAAGGCTTAGCCGTCGCCGAATGGGTCTATGAGATCGCGCAAGAGCGTAGCGACGCCGAGTTTGAACTCGTGGACATCAAAGACTTCAACCTGCCGCTTCTCGACGAGCCAATGTCGCCGATGATGGGCGAGTACACCCATCAGCACACGAAAGATTGGTCCGCGAAGATCGCGTCCTTCGACGCCTACGTCTTCGTGACGCCCGAGTACAACCACGCGACTTCGGGGGCGCTCAAGAATGCTATTGATTTCCTCTACCACGAGTGGGTCAACAAGGCGGCTGGATTCGTCGGCTACGGCGGCGCCTTAGGGACACGCGCGGTGGAAAATCTCCGATTGATAATGGGGGAACTGCAGATTGCCGATGTGAAAGCGCAAGTCGGGCTTTCCCTCTTCACGGACTACGAGAACTTCAGCGTCTTCACGCCGGCTGCCCAGCAAGAACAGTCGGTCAACACCATGCTTGACCAGGTTATTGCCTGGGGCGGCGCATTGAAGTCTCTGCGGAAGTGAGCGCTATACTACGTCGAGGCGATCCTCGAAACTTCTGATTAGGGTATCGGGTGGTCAGAGGTAAGCCGCAGCGGCTCGGGTACACACGACAATTCGATGAAGGGAAACAATCAAGAATCGGCGTTCGGGCATCCAGGAATTGAGCCTCGCTGGACGAGAAGCGGAAAAGATGGTGTGGGCACCGCTTACTCAGCCTCAAGCCGTGTTTGGTATAGCCTTTCTTCCGGAATACTCAACGAGATTTATTATCCGACAATCGACCGGCCGCAGATCCGTGACCTACAGTTTCTGATCTCTGACGGCAAGACGTTCGTCCATGAAGAGAAGCGTCACCTCCGATCCGAGATCGAGAGTCTCGCTCCCCACGTGCTCGGCTTCCGCGTGACCAATACAGATCCCGAAGACCGTTACCGGATCGTCAAAGAAGTGATCGGTGACCCTCATCAGGACGGAGTGCTGATTCACACCAGGATAGAGGGAGGCGAGAATTTTCTGTCCCAGTTGAAGCTTTACGTCCTGCTTGCACCTCATCTCGACGTTCCGAAAGAGCAGCGCGCTCCCCTTCATTTCACCTTCTATTGGCCAAGGGAAGATCGGTGGGAAGGAAGGGATTTTCAAGTCGCCATTACCTAAAGTGCTAAAGACAACAACTTCAAGGAAGGAATAAATCATGGCAACAGCATTATCTCACCCACCTTAGGTCCCGGAAGATCTGTGATGCCTTATCGCAGTACGATCGCCGCTCCCGCTAAGATGACCGCAGACAACCACGCCCAATCTCCGAACCAGGAGACCGCTGCAGCACCCGCAATGCAACCTGCAAAGAAGCCAACGAGAAGTTTCAAGGTCTTTCGTAGGTGCTCATCGGCGTCCGCCGTCAACGGCTGACTGCGCGACAGCGTGTCCAGAAGCGACAACGCGGCGTTGGTCAAGTTGCCGGTCATGACGGCCGTCGAAGGCGCGACAGGAAAGGAGACACGTAAGAGAGCGAACTGACATGCCATCGCGGATACAGCAATCATGGCGATGACAACTGACATCCAGCCGTGCGGATTGACGGCGGGACTATAGATGACGCTGAAAATCAATACGCACGTCAGCAGCAGAAAATGAATCAGGAGAAGCGGCCGTGCCAGGGCAGGACCGCGTCTTTTCAACGCCTTGGCGATCCGCCAAACGGTGGCGACGGCGATCACGAAGACGGGCACAGCCAGGACCTGGGCCAGGTTGGGTGGTCCGCCGCGCACTAGTAGTGCCGCTATCACCACAAGGTTGCCGGTGATGTGTGCGGTGAATAGCCCGAGGCTCAAGAACCCAATGACGTCGACCATACCTGCAATCACACTGAGCAGAGGCGGAAGACGTCTTTCAAACCGCAGCAACTCAAGCGAATCGTTTACTGATCTCGATTCTATGGATGCAGGCATTTTCGCTCTCCACTCAGGATTTCGATCGCGCTGCGCCAGCGAAGAGACGATCGATGACGATCTTTGGGACAATGAGACCGGAGCTCATAGCCAAAATGATAGTGATAGCGATGAGGCCGTCAGCGATAGTCCCCCCTAAAAGCTGGAAGGTCGCATTCGAACTATTGGCAAGTTGCAGGAGCCCGCTCACCATTCTGAACAGGAAGACTCCCGGCATCATGGACACCACTGAAGCAAATCCGATCGCCGCGAACGGCATTTGAGAACGACGAGCGACTGGAGTGAGGACCAGCCCCACGAGCAGACAAGCAACGAACGCGCCGGTTCCTACACCAGCCCCAACTGAAAGTGTCCACCACCTTAATGCGTGAGCCAGCATTCCAACTGCGACCGGCCAGCCCAACATGCGCAAGGGTGTTGAGAAGAAAATGCTATACGCGGCAACGGCGATTCCGGCAGCAATCACGTCGAGCCACAACGTCACTGGTCGGCCGGGCTCATCCACCGGCAAGGAAATGTTGAGAAGACTCAGTCCAAGGAGCAGTCCTGCCGCGATCGCCAGAATTATTAGGCTTGCGTAAAGTAGGCGGGAGGCGCCGAGAGATATGCGCACCGCAGCGAGGTCGATCATGCCGTTGAGCACATGCGGCCCCGGCACCAGAATCATGCATGGGCAGACCGCTACGAGGCGTAACGACGAACTCAGCTGATAGCGAACCGCCAGGGCGCCAATAATGCCGGCGAGTAGCGCCGCACAGAACGGCTGTAGGAGCGGGTTGCTGCTGTACTTCGCCAAGGTGCGCCGCAGAACGGCACCGACCGCCGCGCTGGCGAATATGAGCAAAACTGCAGCGACATGCTGGACGCCAAAGATCACCGACAGTGATGCTGCGCCAGCCGCGGCCGCGACCGCGAACAACCAGGTCGGTGCCGGCGGCGCCTGCGAGATCGCGCCGATCGCCTCCATTGCGGCGGGCAGCGCGATCCGGCCCGCGCCCACCTCGTCGATTGCTCGCATTGCAGATGCCACACGATCCATGTCCACGCCGGTTGGATCGGCTGCACCAATGGCGACCAGTATGGTTCCCAAGTCTCCGACCTGAAGTTCCAGCTCTCCCCAACGAGGAATGACCTTGGCGCTCAGACCGAGATTGCTGGCCAGCCGCTCGGTTGCAGCCAGAGTCTCATCCGTGGACTGGCCATTGACGTGCAGCACACGAGCGAAACTGAGTATTAGATCAGTTCGTTCTTGCGAATTCATATTGTAATGCCAACTTGCTCAGTTAGCTGCGCTAGCAGCCGCGACGTAGGGCTTGACCATCTTCGCCGGATCAACGACGCGGTCGAACTCGTCCTCCGTTACGAAGCCAAGGTTGAGCGCGGCGACCTTCAGCGTGAGATCGTTGTCCATTGCGTAGTGCGCAATTTTCGATGCTTTGTCATAACCGATCACGGGACTCAGCGCAGTCACGAGCATCAGGGAACGGTCCACATACTCCTTAATCTTCTTCAGATTCGGCTTCGTCCCCTCGATCAGGAACTTGCGAAAGTTTGTGCACCCGTCGGTCATGATCGTGATCGAGTGGGTGACGTTGAAGATGGTCAGAGGCTTGTAGACGTTCATTTCGAGATAGCCACCAGCGCCGCCAAAACCCACCGCGACGTCATTGGCCATTACCTGCACCGCAATCATGGTGAGTGCTTCACACTGGGTCGGGTTGACCTTGCCTGGCATGATCGACGATCCCGGCTCATTCTCCGGAATCATCAATTCGGCAAATCCCGCGCGTGGCCCACAAGACATCAGTCGAATGTCGTTGCCAATCTTGTAGAGCGACACGGCGAGGGTGCGCAAAGTGCCGGACAATTGGACCAGCGCGTCGTGAGCGCCCTGTACTGTGAACTTGTTGGGTGCGGTTACGAAGGGCAAGCCAGTAAGGCCGGCGATCTCGGCCGCCGCCGCCTCCGCGAAACCGGGCGCCGAGTTGATTCCTGTTCCCACTGCTGTGCCGCCCAATGCGAGACGGTAGACGCCTTTCAGCGCATCTTCGATCCGCTCAAGGTCGTCAGCGAGCAAGCCCTCATAACCCGACCACTCTTGCCCGAGAGTAAGCGGCGTGGCGTCTTGCATGTGCGTGCGACCGATTTTGACGATGTCTTTCCATTGTTCGACCTTCGCAGCGATCGCATCGTGCAGCGCCTTCACCGCCGGCATGAGCCGTTGCTTCACATTCACGGCGGCCGCGATATACATGGCCGACGGAAATGAATCATTCGACGACTGAGCCATATTCACGTGATCGTTGGGGTGCACCGGCGTCTTGCTTCCGAGTGGCGTGCCCGCGAGCTGGCAACAGCGGTTGGAGATCACCTCATTCACGTTCATATTGAACTGGGTGCCACTGCCCGTCATCCACACATGCAACGGGAACATGTCGTGATGCTGACCAGCCAGGATTTCGTCGCAGGTCTGAACGATCAACTTATACCGCTCGTCGTCGAGCCTCTTGCCGTCATGGTTTGCGGTGGCCGCGGCCTTCTTCAGGATGGCGTAGGCGGTGATCATCTCCCTCGGAATCAGGTCTTGACCAATGCTGAAATGCTCAAGTGAGCGTTGAGTTTGAGCGCCCCACAGTTTGTCGGCGGGAACGTCAACTTCACCGAGACTATCAGTCTCCTTGCGAATGTCCATATTCTTCACATCACTGTTTGCTTTCATGGCTGTCTCCTTTTCAATAATTTCATTGTGAGCCGATGGACGCGACAACAGACAGGGTTCTTGCTACTCCTTCGACGTAGACAGGGGGTTGTGGAGTTAGAGTTGCTCAAACCGTTCTATCAGTCAAGGCCTACAGTTTTGCTTACCGTGTTCGCTGGTCATTTCATTGAGGTGTTAGCGAGCTAATACTCTTAATTCTGAATAGCGTGTCCAGATGCGAAAGGGCGATTGCGCGACGAAGAAGCGGCGACCCAACGGGGGAGAATAGATGACGCTGAAGATTCAGAGATGCGCGGCTGGCAAAGAGGTAATTTTCCGGCTGAGTGGCCGGATCGAGCCGGAACAATTGGCAGAGTTGCAAAAACTGTTCAAAGCCGAAGCAAAGGAGCAGAGCATAGTTATTGATTTGACGGATGTGAAGCTCGTGGATCGGTCCGCAGTGAAGTTCCTGGAGGTTTGTGAAGCAGGCGGGATGAAGTTGGAGAATTGCCCAGCGTATATTCGCGAGTGGATAGTGACAGAAAGAAGATAAAGATGAGCAGCGAGATGAGAGTCGTTGGGGCAGCCCAGACGCTCCCCGCTCCCGGGAGATACTATTACAGGTTTCTCATGCGGTGGCCTCCTCGTCACTTTGCTCTGACGCGCCAGCCGCCTTATACCCGATCTTCTTCAACAGGCGGATGAGCGTCGCGCGCTCCGCCGTGGTCAGGGAGGCGGAAGCGAGCCGTTCCATGTCGGCGGCGTGCTCACCGTAGGCGAGTGTGATCAGCTTCCTGCCCGCTTTCGTCAAATGAACTATCCTTGCCCGCCGATCGGTGCCGTGCGCGCGCCGCTCCACCAGCCCCTTTGTCTCTAAGCGATCAACGGCAACCGTGATCGAACCGCTCGTCAACAGAACTTTTCTTCCGATCTCGTTAACAGGCAGCGGCCCTTTGTGCAGCAGGGCTTCGAGCACGGCAAAATCGCTGCCGCACAGCTCCAATTCCGAGATGCTCTTTTCGGCATAGGCCTGAGCCGCACGAGCCGCCTTCCACAAGACCAGGAAAACGTGAACACCACTTCCGCCAGTCAACGATTCCAGTTTAGGTATACTCATCGCTATGTTGCCTTGATGTCAAGATACGTTAGGTTAAGGTGGGTGTCAAGAGACCTGCCCGCAGGGTAGTGCCCTAATTTGAGATTGTCCCAGTGCATTCTCAGTGTTCTCCGTGTCTCCGTGGTGAAATGGTTTTCGGCACTTTTATTACTACAGAGGCACGGCGAACACTGAGAACCCGGTGGGACGTGAAATGAGGACACCAGTGCCCGAAGCGATGTGCATGAAGAGGCTGGGTATTACCGCCTTACATCAGGCGGCGCAGCCGTTACGAGGAGACATTTAATCTTATCAGACCAAGCCTAATCCTTCGCGAACACGATGCGCGTCCCGAACTTTCGGCCGACACCATTCGAGAACGCGCCGAAGTCAGCACTCGCCAGATTATTCTGAAAATCACGGGGGTTGAAATGATTCGTCACATTGAAAATCTTCAGGCCCAGTTGGGCACGATACTTTTTCCACCGTCCCGGCAACCTGACACTCTTCATTGCCTGAACATCGAGCGAAGCGAACGTCGGGAAGCGCCCGACGCGATCGCGCGGTCCCACGAAGTTGCGCTCCTCGTCAATGATTGAAAATGGAAATCCGTTGCGAATGTCCAAGACGGGTGTCAGCGTAATTCCATATTTGGCGTGATAGTCGCCCCAAAAAATAAAGCGGTTTGGGACGTCAAAGGGCAGTCGCGAACGCTCATTGGACCGGATGATTGGGTTGTCGAAATTGCCGAAGTAGGAATTGAAATCGTTGAGGTCGCCCTCTGCAGAAGAGCGCACGTAGGAGGCGTTAAACTCGTCATCCTCATGAAACTTGTATCGTGCGGTGACCTGAAATTCGCGGTAGCGCGCACTACCGGAGTTGGCTAATAGGAGAATGCTTCCTTCAGTCGCGGACTCGATGGGGTTGAGCACAAACTCCCTCCGGGCCTTCCGCTCCTGATAGCCGACACGGACGTATAAGTTCTTCCACCACTCGCGATCCATCTCAATGTTCCAATTGACACTACGTGGTGTTCGAAACCCGCCATCTTCAAGCACTAAACGCTCCCGCTGAGGTACACCAATAATCTGCTGACCGTCTGGTCCGAAACGAGTAAGTACTCGCTCCTGCAACTGCGTGAAGGCGGCAACGTTGAGATCTATCGCGTCGTAGAAGATCCCGACGCCGCCGCGAATGACCATGCGCTCATCGAGACGTGGCATAAAAGCGAAACCGATGCGTGGCGAAAGATTGTTTTCACTCGCAATATTATCGCGGTCATAACGGACGCCGTAATCGAGTGTCAGGCGACGGTTTACCGACCACTTGTCCTGGAAGTAGGCGAGAAACGCGTTCTTGTCGCGGCTGAGTTCGCCATTGCCGACAAAGTCGAACTGCTGGCTTCTTGTGCCGTCGGCCTTCAGAATACGGACTGTGTTGCTCGTGTTGCGTCCGTTGTACGTAACGTAGCTGGCTCCCGCACCCACCTTCATGAAGTGCTCGCCTGCGAAATTTGGCGGGCTAAAACTGTAGGCTTCAAGCCCTTCATATCGCTTACTTCGCCGCGCCTGAGTATTGAAGAAGTTTCCTGAGTTCACGTCCGGCGCGAGATCCATCGCTGCATTGCCCGAACTGGGAAAGACGTCGGCGTCGAACTGCTTAATGCTGAAGGACGATTCCAGAACGGACTTGCTGCTCAGGATCCGGCGTTCATTCACTGCCCAGAAGAAGCCGCGCTGTTTGAAGTTGGGCGTCACTTCCTGTGGATTAAACGTATTCAGCCCGACAAATCTCAGCTTCTCAGGAAACAAAGAAAACGTTGTCGTAAGGTGGTTGTTCTGATTAATGTCCCAATCGAGCAGTGACAACGAATCGAAGCTTTCGAGGCCCGTATCGCGCTTGAGCGGTGGCAGGCTCTCGATAGGAGTACGGACGAAACGGTATTCGAACGATTGGATAAACTTGAGCTTGTCCTTAACGAGAGGGCCGCTAAATGTGACCCGTGGAGTGAAAGCTTCGATGCCGGCAAAGGCACCACCACGACGACGCGGTCTGGGAGAAATGCTTTGGAGTTGCACGTTGAACTTATCTGAACCTGACTTTGTTTGAACAGCCGTTACGGCGCCGGTGAACTCACCGTACTCGGGGGCATAAGGGTTGGTTAGAACCTCGACAGATTGAATTGCTTCAAGCGGCAGGTTGATCCCAAATTCGCCGGTAACCGGATCGGTGACATTGGCGCTGTTGACCGTGAGCCCACTCTGACTGGCACGCGCGCCTTTGACATTAAGTAGACCATCCGGCCCGCGGATAACTCCTGGGACGAGGGGCAACGCATCATCGAAGCGCTCGTTCACGAGTGGCAGAGCTTGCAGCTTGTCTTGCTTAAACGTCGCCGGCGGTGCTGCTTCATTAGTGTTCAGTCCGTCGCCGTCTGCCACCACCATAACTGCGCCTGATACTTCCGCCACCTCGAGTTGGATACTTTCGACTGTGGTCAGGCCTGGGCGAATGGTGACGCTCCGGGTCTGCTGCTTGAAACCCGTAAGACTCAGTTGCATGGTGTAAAGACCGGCAGCAAGATCGGTGAACCTGTACTTACCCAGTTCGTTCGTCACCGTCGAGAGGGGAGTCCGACCTGGCGTCGTCGAAGTCAACGTCAAACTCGCGCCGGGCAGGTTCTGGGTCTGGCCATCGGGACCACTAACGCCGACGGTTCCTTCAAGGGCGCCTGACTGCGCTTCGGCAGAGCGTATGGACGCGGCGCCAAGCGAAAGAGCTAGCAGAAGTAGCAGTCTCGCCACCAAGCGCGCCAAAGTAGGAGGACGGAGCCCCGAGGTGTTTTGTGCATTATTCTTACGTGTCATACTTAATTTGCTTGCTCTTGGTTAATCAACCGCCGCAGCGTTGGACCAGGCGCCGCAGCGCTGCTACTTCTCGTCCAAGAGTGCTCCTTTTTGTAATTATTTCGGATACGCCAACCGCCACAGTCACGTGGCGCAGGGTCTACCATTCGCCGCGAAACACCCCATAGGCTGTCGCGCTAAGAGCAAGTTACATGCCAGCGGTGTTGGAGCTCGAAGTAGCGGAATTACTTGAACAGATTGAAGGGGCCACTACTAAATATGCCCGAATTGTCTAAATATGCCGGAAGTGTCGAGTGGACCGCAGTTGTTATAGAAGGCTCGGGTGACAATTTCTGCTTTCACTTCAGGACCGTAGAAGTGACAGTATGTTGCCAGTGACGAGTTACGGTCACCCTTGCGCGGTCCTCACTCCGTACAAGGCAGGCAGTGGGGATCAGTGGAAGTTAACCACCCACCACGAGTTTCGCTGGACACAACTGCCGAGGCGATAGTTAGTCGTTTCGGCAGTTGTTGTTACTAATCATCTGAAACTTTGGCTGCTATCTGATCGTCATTAGCGGTAACAAATGTGAGTTGGAAGAGCGCGATCAAATTTCTGGCCGAGGTACCGCGAACTCGAGAATTTAGCCTGAAGCAAGTACGACGCAAATCAAAGTTTCTCAAAGAACCTCAAGATCGTGCTTATTCTTGACTGTTCATTCCAGAAAGAGTATAAGATCCGATCAGAGAGGTAAAGACAGTCGGATGGCACGCCAAAAAGAGTTCGATCGGGAAGAGGCTCTCAACAAAGCAATGGAGGTCTTTTGGTCACGTGGTTATCAGGCGGCATCCATCCAGGAATTAATCAACCACATGGGCATCAACCGCCAGAGTCTCTATGACACCTTCGGAGATAAGCATGCGCTTTATCTTCAGGCGCTGGATCGCTATCGCGAAGTAGAGGGTCGCAAGCTTCTTGAGCTGCTGGAGCGGCCGGGCTCGGTGAAAAAGAGTCTGCGGCAGTTATTTGAGGGCGTAGTTGAGGGAGCACTATGCGACGATCAGCGGCGCGGCTGCTTTATGGGTAATGCGATGTCAGAATTAGCTGGCCGCTGCAAGGCCACTGCAGCCAGGGCTTGCAGCAATATGACAGCGTCAGAGGGGGCTTTTTATCGTGCGTTACTACGGGGAAAGAAGGAGGGCGAATTCAAAGGAGTTCGCGATGCTCGTGCCGTGGCGCGATTTCTCTACAGCAGCGTTCAGGGTCTAGTGCTGATGGGGAAAGCCACACAAGATCGCGAGACGCTGGAAGACGTGGTGAAGGTCACGCTCTCGCAAAGTAGCTGTCATCACAGGAGGCAACTCCGGCATTGGTCTGGCAACAGCGAAAGAGTTCAAGGAGCAGGGCGCACAAGTCATCATCACAGGACGTGACCAGCAGACGCTCGACGCAGCTAAGCAAGAGATCGGCGGTAACGTTGTGGCGGTGCGCTCGGACACATCCAGCTTGACGGAAATAGACAAACTGTTCGCGACTGTAAAGGAAGAGTTTGGCCACGTTGACGTGCTCTTCGTTAATGCCGGCATCGGCAAGTTTGCGCCGGTTGATGCTGTGACGGAGGAGTTCTTTGATTCCATCATGGACATCAACTTCAAGGGCGCCTATTTCACTATTCAGAAAGCACTACCGCTGCTTAACGACAATGCTTCCATCATCCTCAACACGTCCATCCTCGCGAACATTGGAATGCCAAACACGAGCGTGTACGCGGCGAGCAAGGCGGCGCTTATGACGCTGGCGCGAACGCTTTCCGCCGAACTGATCAGTCGCGGCATACGTGTTAACGCCGTCACTCCCGGCCCGGTTGCAACGCCAATCCTCGGCCGAATGGGAATGCCGCCGGAGATCCTCGAAGAGACGGAGAAGAATATTCAAGCGCAAGTGCCCATGAAGCGATTCGGACGGCCCGAGGAGATCGCCAAGACCGTGCTCTTTCTCGCCAGTTCCGACTCTTCCTTCCTGCTCGGGACAGAAATAGTCGCGGATGGTGGCCTGAGCCAGCTTTGAGTTGAAGACAAAGCTAAGAAAGGATAGACGAAGATGAAAGAGGGAGGTCGTGGCCAACAACCTGGGACCGCTATCTACAACAAAGGGTAGTCTCCTAATTTGTAGCGCCCCATTCTTGTCGATCTGACTCAAGGAGGGGCGCCCACGGAGGGACGCCCCTACAAATTAGAACCCAACAAAGACGTGACTGGACGAACTAGACTTTGCAAATTATCCTGATGAGGTTGCCACAAATATAGCGAAGGACAGTTTTCCACGGAGGGTCAACGATGGCTAAATGGACTTTTGAACCTGGACACACGGCAGCCGAGTTTCGTGCCCGCCATATGATGGTGACCTACGTCCGCGGACATTTCAAAAACATTCACGGCACACTTGAGTTTGATCCAGAAAGCCCGAGCAATTCTTTGGTCGAAGTACAAATTGATGCCAGGGGAATTTGGACGGGAGTCAAAGAACGTGACGACCACCTGCGCAGCGCGGACTTTCTTGACGTGGACCATTATCCGGAGATCACCTTCGCGGGCAATCAAATCGAGGTCAAAGGCGAGCATGACTACGCAGTCACAGGCGATCTCACAATTCGCGGAGTTACGCGCACAGCCACGTTGAATGTCAGCTACCTGGGACAATGGGAGACGCCCTGGTGGGAGGATGGAGTTGACAAGGGGCCGAGGACGCGCGCGGGTTTTCTGGCTACTACTCAGATCAATCGTCAGGACTTTGGAGTTAGTTGGCAAGATATAATGGACCGCGGAGGTATTGTCGTCGGTAATGAAGTCGATATCGCCATTGATGTTGAAGCGGTACTTGAAGACACCTGACGCTGCTCGCCCGCTTCAGATTCTTTTTGTCCTGAGCGACCCGTGCAAGCAATCATCAGCGGCGTCCCTCAGGACCAAATCCAATTTGTTCGCTCGTTGTTGCTCGAGCCACTCGGGACACCAATAGCTGACGGCAACAGACGTGCCGCGGAAATGTCCGTGTACTTGGCGGTTCTGTTGGGAGGTGTCCGTGGCTTTTTGTCTCTCGCAACAACAAACGGCCACACCGCGCCATGGCCAGGAAGTCAGACTCGGGCGACCTTGCGAAAGAAGCCGCCACAGACGAGCGTCGCCCGCGGACTCTGTCTGCCGGTTACTGGTGACTATGAATTGAGGAAGCAAACTTGCCTAGCTTTCATGTACGTTATGCTTCAGCCTGTCGTTATGAAGCGTTAAGGTCTTTCTTCGACAGTTAACGACAAGCTGATGAATATATCGGACATAAAAGGAGCATCACAACGGAACATTCGAATGATTTGGATGCCTCCAAGAATTGTGACGAAAGGGAAATCAAAGTGCGATGCGGCTGACAGTAAGTGGTGGCGATCCCGGCGCCCGTACAAAGCGAATAATGTCTTCGCTGCCGGCTTCGGTTGGAGCGGCGATAATTGTTCTCTTGCTACTCGTCATCGCATGGCTCGACTACTCCACCAGTACAGCTCCCGTTCAACACTTGTACTACGTCCCGATCGTTCTTGCCGCAATCATCTTTGATTATTGGGGCGGGCTGGCGTGCGCAATGACGGCAGTAGTGTTTTACCACCTGGCCAATGAACATTTGCGCGCACTGAATTACGGCGAAAGCGACTACTTGCAGGTGTCGCTCTTTCTTATTGTGGGCGTCGTCACGGCCCGGCTGGCCAGGGATCGACACGCGATTCAGATGCTCGCAGGGACAGACGACCTCACGGGCTTACATAATTTACGCTCGTTTGAATCCAAACTACTTGCCGTAGTAAGACGGGCGCAAGCGCGGCGGACGCTTGTTTCCATGTTGGTTCTCGACGTGGATCGCCTTAAA
>WNFR01004296.1_pt1 | contig 17231 bp, 14 predicted proteins | sample 5400221 | NCBI WGS metagenome assembly WNFR01 (sample SAMN13153357, study PRJNA577476) | soil metagenome | isolation source: 40 cm soil under Madrone tree | place: USA:California | collected 2016-06-14
GCCGGAATCGAGAGCGGGACTGACTAAAGTGACGCGGCCATCCAATGGATCGTCAAGTCCGGCCACGGTCAGCTTCGCCGGATTGCCGACTTTGAGCAGGGCTGCCTCGGACTGCGCAATGTGCGCCTTGGCGATCAGCCGGGACATGTCCATTACCGTGAGCAGCGGCTGATTTGCGGTCGCCAACTCTCCGGCATATTGCGGGCGGTCGGTGACCACGCCATCGAACGGGCTGCGGATTTCAGAGTAACTGAGTTGCGCCGTCGCGCCACGGAATTTGCCGTGTGCAGCGGCCAACTGACCAGTCGCCGTTTTCAACGCGTCTCTTTCACCGATGCGCCGCAAGTCCGCAAGCTGGCGCTGCACCACTTCCGACTGGGTGCGCGCCTGAGCCAGCGCAACTTCCGCGGAATCGAGATCGCGGCGCGGTAATGCGCCCTGTTGAAACAGCTCCTTGCGGCTTTCATAGACTTTTTGTTGTGCGTCGAAACTGGCCTTTGCGGCAGCCGCGTCGAGCTCCGCTTTTTGAATTTGCTGCGGAAGATTGGCGCCGGTCGCCGTGGAATAGCCCGCTTCCGCTTGTTCGAATTCGCCTTTGCTTTGTTCCGCGGCTGCCGACAAATCCGCGTTTTCAAGAATTGCCAACAGCTGGCCTTTTTTCACGCGGCTGCCGCGCTGAACCGCAAATTCCTTTATGGTCGAAGAAATCTTGGGCATAACCACCGCCTGCTGCACCGGAAACACCACCGCTTCGGCGGACACTACCTCTTCAATCGGAGCCTTGCGAACCGGAGTGACTTGAACCGGCACCACCGGTGCCTTTTCTTTTTCCGGGGCGCTGCAGCCGAAGCACGCGCTCAGCAAAAATAAAGCGCTGCACATGAGCAAAATAGAAAAAGGCTGTCGCGGGAAAGAGGGCTGGCTCATGGCGTGGTCAATACTCCGGTAAGAGTTTGCAAGCTGGCAAGCGCGACGCGATAACGAACAGCGCCATCCTGGTATGCCGCGTCAGAGGCAGCAGCGGTGGATTGCGCGTCGACGACTTCCAGGACTGTAGCCTCGCCGTCCTGATAGCGCAAAGTTGTGAGGCGCAGACTCTCTTTCGAGAGCTCCGCGGACTTCGAGAGGCTGGTTAGTTCGCTTGCAGCAGTGTCGGCTTCGGCATAAAGAGAACGCAATTCGGCGAGCAGCTTTCTCTGCGCGAGAGATAGTTCACGTTTGGCTTGATCCCTGCGGAGTTCGGATTGTTTGACGTGGCTTTGCGTGGCGCCCCAGTTCCACACCGGGATATTTAGAGTGGCGACCGCCGAAGAACCCAAATTCGAAACGCCATTGGTGCGCGTCGCAAAATGAGTGGCGTCAATTCCGTAAAAGTAATCGAGACTCAGAGAGGGAAGATAGCCGGAGCGCGAAGCGAGCACGTCATGATCGGCTTGTTTGACAGTTTCCAAAGCCGCGCGAATATCGGGATTATCCCGCGCCGCCCGTTGTTGCACTTCGTCCAAGGTCGGTAAAGGAACGGCGGCGTGCAAATCCTCGGCCAATTCGAAGTTGTCGTTGAAGTCAGGAAAAATCAGCACGGCAAAATTCAGCCGCGCGTTGAGGACGGCAAGTTTGGCTTCCTGAAGCTGACGTCTGCGATCGTTGACCTGCAACTCCGCCTTGATGACATCGGAGTGAGCCACTTCGCCGCCGTGCTCTAAATCCTGAGTTATTTTCGAAAAGCGTTCGCCTTCATCGGCAGCTTTTTGTGAAGCGTCCAACTTTTGCTGGGCTGCCGCGACGGAGTAATAGCTCTGCACCACGGTGACCACCAACCCACGCGACGCGATCTCGGCTCGGGCTTTTGCCGCAGCCGCGGCCGCAGCCGCGCGGCGAAATCCGGCGACACCTGCAAAATCCAGAGTCTCGTGAACGTTTCCCTGGCTGACGTATTCATGGGTTGCGTTGTTGGCAATAAATCTGACGGCGTCGGCCTGCCCGGTTCCTTGCGAATAGATGGCGGAGTTGTTGTAGTTCACGCTGGGAAGTAGAGCGTCGAGCGCCTGATTTTTGTCCTGATGCGCGAGGCCGGCATCGGTAAGCGCCGCCTGATAGGTGACGCTATTGTGCCGAGCGCGGTCCAAAGCATCTTGCAAGCTGAGCCGGACTGGCGCGGCAGATTGCGAAGAGCTTTGCTGGGCCGATGAAGGCAGCGCCAGGAACAACGCTGCGGCCGACAGTGCCAGCAAGCCGGATTGCAGAATGCGTTTCTTAACAGACATAAGCGTGATCTCGGAGGAAATCTAACGCACCAAATTCCGCGTAGAAATCAGGTTACCGAGTGGAAGATAAACGCGCGATTAACGGTTTTACAGCTGTTTTGGTAGAGAAACGGTAAAGGTGGTGCCGCTGGAATCCGAGCTGGTGAGTTCCAGTTTGCCGCCATGAGCCTCGGCAATCCACAGGCTGATGGTGAGTCCCAAGCCGGCCCCGCCCCCGCCACTCTCGGAACGCGAGCGAACTTTATCGGCGCGGAAAAATCTTTCGAAAACGCGCGGCTGCAATTCTGGCGAAATGCCTTCGCCGGAATCACGAATGGTAACGGTGTAAAGCGAATCCTGCTGGGCGCAAAGGATGTTTATTTCACCATTTGTGGGAGTGTATTTGACGGCGTTGTCGATGAGATTCAGGATCATCCTGCGCAGCAAAGGCTCGTCGGCGCGGATGGGCATCTCTTTGTGAGCATCGCAGTGCAACGTGATTTTTTTCGCGGAGGCCAGGGTGCGTATGCGAGCGCATTCTGAAACCAGCTCATCCAGATAAAAATCGCCGAGCACCAGCGGATGCTGGCCAGCGTCGGCGCGAGCCAAAGTGAAGAGGTCCTCGACAATGTGTTTGAGGCGGTGCGCTTCGGCTCGCAGGATGGCCAACGATTCGCGATATTCCTCCGGCGAGCGATCCGATTGGGAAAGAGTTACATCCGCCTCACCGCATAGAATCGCCACCGGCGTGCGTAATTCGTGCGATGCGTCGGCTACAAACCGGCGCTGCTGATCAAAGGCCTGGTTGAGCCGGTCCAGCAGGCTGTTGAACGATTGCGCCAAATGACCGAGTTCATCCTTGGCGTTTTCGACCGCAAGCCGCTCGTGCAGGTTGTCAGCACGGATGCGGCCGGCCTGAAGGCCCATGGCGGCAACCGGCGCAAGACTTCTGCGGGCCAGAAAATAGCCGCCCGAGCTGGCCAGGATAACCGTGAGCGGAATCACCAAGCCAAACGTGGTGGTGAGGGTCTCCAAAAATTCTTCTTGCGGATGGAGCGACTGCAGAACGATCAAGGAGCAATCTTTTCGTTCGACCGAAAACCTGCGCACATAGCTGCGGAATTTGTGCCTGCCCAGGCGGATGGTTTGCAAGGTTCGCTTGTCGCTGGAAATTCGCCGCACCGATTCCGGGAGCGAGCCGGAAGCGGCATCGTCGTCTCTATACAGAGCTGCACGCTCGTCGGACGATCCCAGGACCTTCCCAGCTTCATCCACGACAATAAACAGGGTGTCGCGGAAGCGATGTTCGGTAATCGCGGCGGAGATACTGTCCTGCAAATTCTCCGGGCCCGACGGATCGCGCACCTCGGCATCGACCGTTTTCAGAAAAGAATCGGCCTGCTCGACGACCGCGGCGTCGGTTCGGCTGATGGCATCTCTCTGCACGATAAAGTAAGTAACCACTGTGAGCAAAACCAGCACGGAAGCCAGCACGGCGGAGTACCAGAGGGTTAGGCGAATGCGAACGGAGTTAAGCATTGCCGGACTTTCGCGAATTGGCAGGCTTGCTGTCGCTGGGTTCATTTCCAGCGGAGAGCACGTAACCGGAGCCGCGACGGGTGTGCAGCAGCGAAATCGCCGAACCGCTATCGACTTTTTTGCGCACGCGATTTACGTATACTTCGATCAAATTTGAGAATGGGTCGAACTGTTCGTCCCAGACGTGCTCGGCAATTTCGGCGCGGCCAACCACCCGGCCGGCATTCCGGGCGAGGAATTCGAGCAACGCGTATTCCTTGGCAGTCAGAGAAATGGCCCGGCCAGCGCGGGAAACGTTTTGGCCGACGGTGTCGACGATTAAATCCGCGACGACCAGTTTGGCTGCCTGAAGACTTCCGGTTCGACGAAGCAGAGCGCGCAGTCTGGCCAGCAATTCGCGAAATTCGAAGGGCTTGGTCAGATAATCGTCGGCGCCGCTGTCCAGGCCAACGATGCGATCCTCGACCGCGTCGCGCGCGGTAAGCATCAGGATTGGCATACGCTGGCCGGACTTGCGGAGTTCGCGGCACACCGCGAAGCCATCGGGCGCGGGAATCATCACATCCAGTATTGCCAGGTCGTAGGTATTGATGGCGGCTTGGTACAGCGCTTCTTCGCCGGTACTCACGACGTCGAGCGCGTAGGAATGTTCGCGCAGCCCTTTGGCGATGAATCGGGCGATTCGCGTATCGTCTTCCACCAGCAATAGCCGCATGATGGCATCATAAGCCTATTCGGCTGGCGCACGCACGGCAAGGCGACGACGTACTTCGATTTTCGGCTGTGGGAATTTACCCTGTGTTTATGTTTTGGCGGCTAGAAACGATAGTGATCCAGACTGCTGCTTTCTCGTGAAGGAGATTTACCAAGATGATCCGCAATTACACTCGATCGATGATTTTCTGCCTTTCACTCGCTCTGTTGTTTCTGGCCAGTGGCGTAATTACTTCAGGTGCCGCGGCTCAAGGCGCTTCCGGATATCACGTCAGCAAGACGCTCGCGGTCGGTGGCGACGAAGGCTGGGATTATGTCGCCGTGGATAGCGCTTTGCGGCACGTTTATGTTTCCCACGGCGCACACGTGGTGGTGCTGGACGCCGACAGCGGCGCAGCGGTGGGAGATATTCCGGACACCCAAGGCGTGCACGGCATCGCGATTGCCTCAGACCTCGGGCGTGGATTCACCAGCAACGGCCGCGCGAACACCGTAACCATTTTTGACCTGAAAACTTTCAAAAGCTTGGGAACGGTGAAAGTCGGAACCAATCCTGATGCCATCGTGTATGACGGCGTGACCAAACGGGTATTCACGCTGAACGGCCGCAGCCAGGACACCACGGCGGTTAATGCGGCGGACGGCAGTGTTGTGGGAACGCTGGCTTTGGGCGGAAAACCGGAATTTGCAGTGGCCGACGGTAAGGGAAGCATCTTCGTCAACATTGAGGACAAATCTGAGTTGGTGGAATTCGATGCACAGAAGGTCACCGTGATTCACCGCTGGCCGTTGAAACCGTGCGAAGAGCCGTCGGGGCTGGCGATGGATTTGAAATCGCGGCGGCTATTTGCAGGCTGCGGCAACAAGATCATGGCGGTGATCGACGCGAACACCGGAAAGATCGTAGCAACTCCGGCGATTGGCGATGGCGTGGACGCCAATGCGTTTGATCCGGCGACGGGCTATGCGTTTTCGTCAAACGGCGAAGGAACGTTGACGGTAGTTCACGAAGATTCGCCAGACAAGTACAGCGTGGTGGAAGGTGTCGCCACCAAAAGATCCGCCCGCACCATGGGCTTGGATCTCAAGACCCACAACATCTTTTTGCCGGCAGCCGAATTCGATGCACCGGCCCCCGGCGAACGGCGTGGAAAAATGAAGCCGGGATCGTTTGTAGTGCTGGTGGTTTCGTCGGCGCACAACTAGCAACGGATTCTGCCTCCGGCCAACGTGTAGCACTTCGAATCCGAAATACCTGGAATTGGCCGCAGCGTACACCTAACGTTCTCTCAGCAACACGTCGGCATCAGACTGGATAGGGGCAAACAACGTATGAACCGTAGTCACGCCGCAACGACGCCGCGTGAGTCGACCGATACGAAGTTGTCCTTTGCGATTCTTGCTGGCCTCGGCTCGGAAAAGGAAAGAGTTAGTTGGTAGGACTAATGATACGGGCAAGCTTGAAACTCGTGTTACGGAGATTGCGGTCGAGTTTGTCCTAATCGCTGAGGCTCAGCACCGCGAGAGTGCTATCCGCCATTTACCGCTTGATGGTCGGTTTTCTAACTGTACCTCTCATACGTCTTCATACGTCAGATTAATATGGGCACTCGTACATGGGCGCCGAGGTTCGGGCCGGTGGGCATGCGGAATCTCACAAAGCCTGTCTTGGCGTGTCTGCTCACTGTGCTTTCGACGGCGATGATGGCGCAGCAAGCCTCACCACCTCCGTCCGTTCCCAAATTCAGGGTCCGGACGGAGTTAGTGACTGTGCCGGTCGTGGTCTTGCGACAGGGCAGCCCGTTCCGGCAACTTCATATTCGGGGCTGGCTTGATGAGCATGTAACCGGTCTCACCAAGGATGACTTCGAGATCGAAGAAGACGGCCAGCCAAAGCCAATTGCATCGTTTGAGGAAATCGGTAGCTCGAATTTCCCTATCAAAAGCGCCACGCCGCCGCCGGGCGTGTTCACCAATGAGATCATCTCAGACGGCCCCGTCTCGATGGTCGTGATCCTTCTGGACCTGATCAACACGCCATATCTTTACCAACAAGCCGCCAAAGGAAAACTGCTGGAATACCTGCAGCGCGACTTCCATGGGGACCAACCCACCATGCTTGTGGCCCTTCACCCCGATGGACTGCGGATTCTCCACGACTTCACCACCGATCCGCAGCTCCTCGCGAAGCTGATGCGGCGTTTGGGGAGCAACGTCGAGCACGATCCCAATTTGGACAACCAGACAGAGACGGAATTCAGCCATTCCATCACCAATGAGATCGACATTCAGGTGGAATACGATGCGATTGAGAAAGAGTTCCTGGCACTCTCTACCGGCCAGAGCCGCGGCCGCGACCTATACTTAAAAGAGCTTCCGCGGGACCGCCTGGAAGCGACGTTTCTTGAGCTCCAGCAGCTCTCACAGGCGCTCTCGGCCGTGCGCGGCATGAAGACCCTGGTGTGGGCTACCGGTGGGTTCATGTTGTCGTACAAAATGGATTCAAGAGACCAGCGGCTCGTAGACGAGTACGTTCACACCGTGAAGCTGCTCAGCGCTGCCGGAATCGTCGTCTATGGGATTGATATTGTCCCAGAAATGGTTAACCCGGCCGTTACCAACCCGCAGTCACGGTATCCTGTTGTTCGCGCTGGCAACATACAGATCGTTCAGAATTTAATGGATGTCTCGCAGCGCACGGGCGGCGATTATTGCTCGTTGCGAAAGGATCCCGATCTCTGCTTCCTGAAAGCCCTGAACTACAGTTCACGGTACTACATGCTGAGTTACTACGCGCAACCCGCCGAAGCCGCCCGGTGGCGCAAGATCCATGTCAAAGTCCGCGGCGCAAATCTGCAAGTCCGGGCACGAAGCGGTTATTTTTCGGGCGGCGCGGACGATGACCCCGAGCAGCGGCACAAGTCGGATATTGCGCAGGCGTTCGCTACGCCAGTCGAGCACCGTGGACTGCCGATCAGCGTTCGTTGGACAGCTTCCGCCGAGGAACCCCTAGTCAAGACGGCGGGCAACGCTGCAGCCTCCGGAGAAGAACCACAGTTGCAGCGGCGCCATATGCAATCCTTCTTGCTTGAAATCGATCCCGCCGCGCTAACGGTGAACGCCGCTGACAACAACCACATAAAACTCGACGTCGTGGCGGTCGCCCTCGACCTTAACGGCAAGATCCTTGCGGATTTGGCCCGACAACTCGATCTCCATCCGAGTGCGCCCGAGCTGGAGCGACTGCGTCGCGGAAAGCTTGCCTATTCCAACGCGGTCTGGGTTTCATCCCATACCTCGAAGGTGCGATTCATGGTAAGAGATGACCTTGACGGGCGCATCGGGACTGTCTCCGCACCGATCGAATCCCAACCCTAAACAGGCTGATTAGCTGACGGCGTCGGCTCCATTGACCGAGTGGACTTGGTTGGCGGTCGGTTGGCACCCACTCAGCAAACGCACAAGGCGCCTTCTACAAGTACTCGGCCATCCGCAGATTCGAGGAACTTGGACAGGTCGGCGAGGAATTTGTTTAACGCCCATGTTGAAGAAGCGAAAACAAAAGGGCGGATTACTGACTTCCAGTGGGGATCGCAAGAGAATGCAGTCGCTCCTTACGATTTTTGTTACGAAAAGCATTCACGCAAGTCGCTCATCGATGTCAAAGCCACCAGTGGGGGTTTCGAACGCATTATTCATATATCTCCCGGAACTCTTTGCTATGCGCGATTTCTCTGAGCCCTATTACATCTATCGGGTCTACGAGATCGGGGAGGGTGGCGCAAAGTTCAGGGCTTCGAAAGAAATGTGGGGCTTTGCTGATTCTGTCTTGAAGGCAATAAGTACAGCAGTTGGTTATAATTAAAAACGGAGGAGTGGGTGAGCGGTTGAAACCGGCGGTCTTGAAAAACTAAATCGCCGATTCGCTATCTGATAGAAAATTCAACTAAATCCCTTTGCCAGCCGTAAGATAGCGACAATTTCTGTTTTTTGGAGTTATTTCATTTTTGTTCATTTTGCGCCTGTTTTAGTGACAATTTGGTGACAATCGCGGATTTAGTCTCTCACGCACCTGAGTGTCACACACTCATTCTTCATGCGCGAAGTTCTTAGCGTCATCGAACTATTTCAGTCGATAGTTTGAACGAACTGACGAATATTCGATTTCTGACGGTCAAGCTGGGACTGGTTAAGTATTGTTGCTCGTTATGATTGAAAGCAGAAGAGTGAGTGGGGCGATTGAAACCGGATTCACTTCCCTAAAGAAGGCTGGTCCTGAGAAACAATAGTTCTCAGGACCAGCCGAACTTAACTACGGTCTTGGTTTCACGGATTCAAGCAGCAGTTCATAAAGATCATCGAACCCTTTCATCGATCCATAAGCGGCTGCTCGATTTGAGTCCTTGTGCCAGAAATCTTGATCGGTAATTTCAGCACTTGCCTCAAGGAATTTCACAAAGTTTTCTTTTGTCCAATCCAGTCTCGCTTGATACATCACACCTAAAAGGTAAGCCTGTAGGAGCTTGTGCAGCGAGAATAGGCCTGGAGTTTTTTGAATTACGTAATCTTGCGGATTTGCGAAAACCGCCGGATTAACATCCTTTAGAGCATTCCAGTAGGGCGCGAGCACGCCGAAAACGACTTCAGCCTCTTCTGTGGAGTCGTTGCAGGTAGAAAGTTTGCCAATCTGATTTAACCAATTATAAACCGGTCGGATACTTGCCATGAACGAAGTCGCGCGTACTACTTTACCGCCCTTCGATTTCGGGCTTCCCGTTTCGTCCGGCATGGCGATCAAGCCGAACCATGGCGAGCCAGGCTGCTGGTCGAGCTTTGAAATGACGCGCGTTACCACAATTTTCCAACGCTCACTTAAGGCTATGGAATCATCGCCCTTTTTCGCAGCTGTGGCGGTGAGAATCGCATTGACAAGATCCGTTCGAACCGATTTCGCGTTCCCATTGATGATGTTGAATTGATTCATCTCAGTGACGCGGTCAGCAACTTCGATTACTACGAAGGCTATGGGAAATGGTTCCAATGCCGATTCACCTTTTTCCTCTATCGCGTACCTCAAACCAGCAATGCGATGCTGGCCATCGGTCGTTTGGAGTAGGTCGGTTATCGTTAGTTGGCCATTCTGGAATTTCAAAGGAGTGCGTGCCGTTAGAATTACGGCAGTGGGGAACAATCCTCCGCCGTTGCCCTCACCATTCACAATACTGTTAATTAGGTGGCTTCCAATTCGAGTTATTCGCGAACGTTCGGCCGGCCTTTGATAGCCCTGCCCAGGATCGTCGGGTTGCAATGATGATTTGTAATGGTCGATTGTTGAGACTGCGATTAGGTCCTTGGCAGGCATCACTCCGGCGAAGATACGTACTCCGTTTTGCGTGCCCAAGATCGCAGGGCACACTACGTTGAGGCTTGCCTTATTCTTATTGGACACAACAGGACTTGCCGCAGTTTGTGGCTGAGTTGCAGTTTGCATTTTTTTTCCTTTTGCCGGACCGCCCTTAGTTTGTGGGTCGTACTTCGACCAGGTTAGTGGGCGGCCCGAGCTTGTTCTTATCGGAAGAGGAAGATACTATGCTCGCGTTATCAATGCAAATTATTTCTGATCAGAACTATTTCTGCAGAATCAATGATTCGCCTCCTACTAAGTAGCTGATATAAAGGAACTTAGCAAGATACTTGTTCGTCGCGCTAGAATCAGTCTATGCGAACTAGTGCGGGTAGAATGGCATCAGTTGTTTTGCGGTGTACTCTTGAATTTGCCCTGAGGGAGAGTTTTGAGCCAAAACAACGCAATCTCCGCCGACTGCAAATTGCATAATCCAATCCATGCAGGCACCACAAGGCGTGAATCGGTCTCGTTCGGCCGCTATGAAGACGGCAGTTAGGAACCGGCATCCAGCGCTGACCATGTTGGTAATTGCGTTCACTTCCGCATGGACATCATGGCTTCGAAAACGATGTTCTACGTTACAGCCAACATAGACATTTCCATCAGCGCCTAGTACGGCACAGCCCACTTTAGTTGGTCCAATCACGTAGGCATTTTCCCTGGTCTGCCACGCGGCCAACCCGAGTTTTTCAATCTTCTGACTAGCGATCTGATTTGCTGCGCTAATATCCATAAGTACTCACGAGTCTTTCCATGGTTCTGTCCCATTCCTCCCTGCTCGTACGCTCTGCGGTAGCTTGCTGAAAGGCAGCGACAGCAGGTAAAGCAAGTCTGGTCCACCCTTGCGGAGCCCTCTGGCGATCAATTATCAGCGCGCGTTGGAATTCATTTACAACGTTACTTTGATTGGCGAGCTTTGTAGCAGCTTTTGCAAGCCTGGTGAACACGTTTCTCGCCAGCTCTCCTCCCGATCGCGCGGCGAGTTCGATTAGGGACCTAGTGGCCCCGTATTGAACTTCGCTCGAACCATCGGCCAATGCCTTGCCAAGCGATTCAATATTCGCCACCGAGGCAAACCTTCCAAGAACGTGTGCGGCCCTCCAACGAATTACTGCTTGTTGGTTACTTCGCATAAGGGAGCGCACTAACTTCTGCTGTCGCTCGCTAAGATTTTTTCGACGGAGCACGTTCGCACTCGTCCAGCCCATCACCGAATCTATTTCTGTGAGTAACCTCAAATCACTGTCGGTTGTGCTGCTGTCCAGAGGGGCAGTGAATAACGCCTGCCACGATAAAAACCATTCTATTTGCGACTTTTGGATTTTGATGATCTTGAGAACTTGATTCAGCGCTTTCGCTGTTAAGAGCTTCTTACTAAGGGGCGTCATGATCTGGTGCAAAACATCGCTGGCGGCCTTTGCACTCGCTGCGATCAAATCCCATCGCCGCTCAGCGAACATTGCGTGGATAACTGTCGACATTTCCAGGGAAACGTTTTCATGGCGGCCGTCGGACAATGCATAACCAGCTCCATATATATTCCAGTCATACAAAGATCGAATGAACCGATCAGTTTGATTAGACGTCAGTTGCTCCATCGCGAAAACAACCGTGTCAAACGAACTTCCTCTAAAAGTGATCCGATTAAACGTCGCCGGAGTCCATAGCTTGGGATTGCTCGCAACGTGCATTGCCGCCAGAAAATCATGCTTCAAATGGTGATCGAAGTAAGCCGTCGTGTTGGCACGGATCACCACACGAGCGGAAATCAGTGCTTGCGTTGCACTTGTTCCAGCGATGCTCCGAAATTTATCAATCGGAAAAGTTCTTGTGCCCGCTTCATACACCTCGAACGCAGCTCTTGCAATCCTCTTCAAATCGGAAGGATTTGCCGCGTGTCGCTCAAAGAAGTCTTTAAGTTCCGCGGCTTTTGTCGCCTGCACAGCTCCGTGTCGCAAAAAGCTATCCAGAAAGTATGGGGTGCGAAGCAGAGTACGAGTTGCACTAGATGCCGCGTTCCAAAATTCCCTAGCTTTCCCATACTTCGGAATATGTTTCAGTACCTCGCGCTCAACGAGCGGCAGAATCAGGGCAAATTTCCAGCGTTCTGGACGTTTCAATTCTCTTCTGGCAAGCCGATCCGAAACGACGACCCAAGTCCGAATCGAAAATCGAACAAATTCATCCAGCGAATTGAGAATCTGCCCGGCCACAAGCGAGTTCACCTCATTCAGACCGTCGACGAACATTACCTTAGTCGAGCTAACTTCCAAGCTGTCCAGATCAGCCGACGTAATTTCAACGTTTGCGAACCTTAGTAAAAGAAAGTCGACGCATTGAGAATAGTTTGCTAGATATTTCCATTCGTCATAATCCTTGGCCGTCCACTTCTTGAGACTAACCTGCACAGGGATGTAACCGCGGCGCGCCGAATGTTTTGCGAGCCGCTTGAGGAGAACCGTTTTCGCCCCACCTCCTGGTCCGAGGATTAACACACGACCATTCCGAGAAAGCTTCGTGAATATTTCTAAGCCTCCAGTGGACTCCTCGAACTGGTCGTTAAAAATGCCGTCGTATTTGCGAGACCATCCTAACCTTAAATCGAATGTAGGTTTCGGCTCCTTGAAGAAGGCCGCCTTTCTGAGCAATCTGTGCTTAGTGACCGTCATGTCCAACCAGTCTTATTTTGATGCGGTTTCGTCATTTCGTCGAACCGCCTCCGGAATGAGGCCCCATCTTCGAACGCTTGAGCCTCTTTACAAGCTCATACGCAACAGCAGTCGCGGTCGACACGGCGTATTTGGTCCACTCCTTCCTCATTTCCGCATTCTTCGCGGCACCTGCGTCGACGAAATCCGATATGCCACGTACGATGAGAAAGAGCGGGTTGTAGCGGACGAAGGATCGGCTCTCAAAAATTGCCCTCGCAACTCCAAAGGCCTCCATTTCGAAGGCAATCGCTTTATCGAAGTGGTCGACTAGGAATTTTTGCGTGGGATTTCCAGCATCACCGAGGAGAAGATCGCCAGAAACCAGGTTGCCAATATGAAGTACAGGCGGTGTACCTTTTTTTTTCGGTCTTCTCGTTTTGACATGCGTACGCCACTGTTTCGGTTCAACGCGAAGATTCTCGATATGAGAGCGATGAAGAAAGTGAGAGGGGTGGTCGTGAGGGTTTTTTCGTGGCAGAACGAGGCCCTTCTTAAATTTCCAGTAACCTGAAAAATCGATATAGTCCGCGACCACAACGTCGCCCAACTTCACGTTTCGTCCTTTGCAACCCCCGGCCGTCCCTATAAGAATCAAATAGTCGGGCCTGAAATCTTCGACGAAAGCACCCGCTACCTGCTCTGAAATCACATTAGTTTGTCCGGGAGCCCGACATCCTACTAAACCAAAGGACTTGCCCTTCTTACTCGAAAAATAATAGGGAGTTTCCGATAAATTTTTCTTTAGATCGAATGCGCTCCTAACGATGTCGAACTCCTCCACGGTTACAGTAATGAGCGCAATTCGCGCCTTTCCAAGGCGACCCGATATTTTAATGGCGGACATATAATGTCTATGTATATAACGAACACTATACAGACGTTCGAGAATATAAACAAAGGCTAAACTTAAGTTCGAGTCAGCTGCCTCAATTATTAGCTAGACCAAAGGTTGCGCGAATGCGGCTTATTGTTCGTTGCGACTCTACGTCGCATTCCCAAACCCGCACCACCTTCCATCGCTGTTGTCTCAATTTTCGCGTTACGCTCCGGTCTCGCTTACGATTAGTCGAAAGTTTTTGTCTCCAAAACGAAAGGTTGCTCTTTGAGGGGCGATTGCAACGGGTGCAACCATGCCAAAAGCATCCGTCGACAAATAATGCGATTTTGCGATCAGGCCAAGCGAAATCCGGCTTTCCAACCACTTTCCAGTGCTTTCGCGAACCTCGAAGGCCAAGCTTTCTCAGAATCTTTCCCATCAATTTTTCCGTAGTGTGGTTTCCTTTTGACCGAACTGAAGCCATTATTCGTGATCGCGTCGTTTTAGAAACTCGGTCCATACGCAGAGTTAATTTTAGCGTGAAGAATACTTCTGGAGATCCTCGTCGGAAATTTCGTCTCGCGGAACCAGGCGATAATGTCTTTCTTCCACGACATGCACTTCGTTTTCCTTGTCCACCGACAACTCAAAAAGTGCAATAGTTCGATCAGGCATAAATTGCGCTGATATCGGCCTACAGGTTAGAACCGGATATCTCTCCCGACACCAAAGATAATCTTGTTCCGCTTGTGCCGAAGAGAGTTTGTCTGAGTTTCCCTTCGCTTGCACTGGAATCATGTATTGCTGCCCGTTTCGGCTGAGGCCGACGTATAGTTCGTCAATTTCAATCTGCCCGAGATCTTTCACTGTAGTCCTAAGATGGTTTTGCAAAGAGTATGTTGCGATGCCCAAGAAAATGTCGATCAACCGATTGTAACGGACCTTCGCTAGAAGAGCTTGCTCGTCGCTTTGCGCATATTTTGAAATGATTTCGGGAGTTGAATCAGGTACTTTAATGGCCGCCATATCAGGCCGGGGGATAATCCTACTGGGAGAACCCAGTCGAAATTTGTATCTCCCTCGACCTGCAAGTTTGATAGCCCACTCAAGACCCGCAGTCGCGCTTTCTTTAATCCCAGTCGGAAACTCACGTCGGAAACGGTAGGTGTATAGAATATCTCCAATATTCTTGATCGAATCGAGTTTGAGAGCTTGGATGATCTCCGATAATTCGGAACGCTCGAAATCAAAACTTTTGGAATTGGTTTTGTAATGTCTGCGGAAGAGCTCGGACACTACGGCGTCATAACGCGCTTCCTTTTGCGAAGCGTTGTCGTGTTTCCCTCTACTTGCGGGCAAGTTCTTCTTCTCTGTGGCGTGCGGCGAGATTTTCTTCGGCAAGACAATGCCTCTCGTACCACTCAACGCTTATGCGCGCGCGTGGTAAACCTTCCTGGTTCTTGGCGGAATGACATTAGTTTTTACTCCGTATTTGAGCGCCGCCCCGGACATATCTAGTTCGAGCAGATCGAGACCAGAAGGGCTCTTGCGCTCCCGTTCGCGAAGCGGCACGTCCAGTCTCTCGATAACCTTAGATGCCACCGCCTGGGCTAGGAAAGGCGGTACTGAATTGCCTATCTGGCGAAATCCATGCCACTTTGTCACGTGAAAACGGAACCAGTCGGGATACGAATGGAGTCTAGCGGCCTCTCGAACCGTTATGCAGCGGGGCGAGTACGGATGGATCGGTCGCGGAGATGTGAATGCGCCCCGGTCACTGGCTGTGCCAGCGCGCAAAGTATTCGATATTCCGTTCGGGTCCAGCTTTAGAAACCTACTCACTGGCTCGATGCGTCCTGCCTGAGTATCGCTGAATCTTTGCATGGACAATTCGGTGTGGACCGTTCGGAGGCTCGACGAAAGTAACAACTTCCCCTTTAGCGTGTCGTTTGATCGTCGTAACCGTCGCGCGTATTCACTTGGCTTACTAAAATCTGCATAGACCCAATCGCGTTCCAGCAAGACTTCAAAATCCTCGGCTTCGGGAAGGTCTCCAATGGCATCAATGACCGTAGGAGTTTCCTTCAACTTCGCGGGATTGGGTTTTCCATTCTTTCTATAGTGGCTAGGCTCAGGATATTTCGGGAGTGCGTATCCTCGCCTTGCTCCATACAGGAATAACCGTCTCCTATCTTGTGGAACGCCATAATCCGCAGCATTCAGGACCTGGTAATTCTGTTCGACGGAATATCCCTTCTTTACAAACGCCTCAATAATCTCCTCCAAAAACCGTTTGTGCTCGCCAATCGTAAGTCCCTTCACATTCTCGAAAACAAAATACTTCGGGCGAAGCTCTGCCACCAAGCGAACAAAATGATGGACCAAGGAGTTTCTAGGATCGTCGAGAGCCCTCTTGCCAATCAAACTAAAGCCCTGGCACGGAGCCCCGCCAAAAACCACATCAATATCGCGATTGTCCAGCTTTGCCTTGTTTCGGATGTAAGATCCATCTATATCGGTCACACTGCGACAAATTGTCGCGCAATTGGCAAAGTTGAATTCGTGCGTCGCGCAATGGATCGGATCGTAATCGACTGCAGCAGCGATATCGAACCCTGCTTGCTCGAATCCTAACGACATGCCACCCGCGCCCGCAAAGAGATCAATACCAACTGGTCTTGTAGCGTTAGTCATCGGAAACGGATTCTACCAGCCACGCCAAATTTTGAAGATCCAAACCTTTAATCCTTGTGGAAAAGTCCTCGAAAGCATTGTGGCGAATAAAAAACGAAGTTTCAAGCGCAATCGCACAAACTCTTAGATTTTCACTTCGAATGGGAGCCATTGGCCACCGAAAGGAAAAGGCTCCCAGCATGAAGGAAGAGCGAAGTATTTTATGGGTACGGCTGGAATGGCCCACCGAGATCACGGAAACTGAAGTTTTTAAAAAAGTATCCACTCTGCCGAGGGCCAAGGAGCACGCGTTTGTTGTCGCTGGCGAGGAACCCATAAGGCTGAGCGTCGGGTCGCAAACGTCGCGCTAATTCTTTTCGACTTCTCGATGACTCGAAAAGTTTGCGCAAAAGTCTTTCACTTGCTTCACTTAGATTGGCCACGTTTCGGCTTCCTTTGGAACATTTATCATTTTGATAGAGTCCACAGGAATCGCCGAACATTCTGAATATCCAATTCCAAGTTTATAGAAACTCGATGGCAATAATGGACGATGGTAATTACTCTCTTATGTGTTCTGCTCCTCTGCATCGCCAGCAAGTACAGCGGCCTCCGTGGCTCATCTTGCGTAGCACGTCCACGGCAGTAGCAGGAGCAATAGGGTTCCGCAGACTGAGACCGGCCATTACCCGTGCAAAGTATTCAATTCGCTTATCGTCGCTCGATGGGCGTTCGCTCGAACCAGGGTAACGGTCGCTCAGCTTAGCCTCGCAAAACTCCTCTGCTCTATCGTAAAGCGCCTTTGGGCAACAGGAAGGTACGCGAAAGTAGAAGTGCTTTCCATTTATTTCACCCTCGAATTCCCATTTAAGCCAATACTTTGAACGACGGCAGATTCGACGAACCTGAGCTGCATTGTTCGCCTTTTTTAGAGCCTCCCAAAGGTGCGGCTCGCCCATAATCGGTGGGGCCTCAACCGTCACCGTCTTTCGTCCAGTCGAGATCGCATCGAATTCCTCTTCCTCCTGCCGGACCCGCTCCCGCCACTCCTCGCCCATCGCTTTGTGGGCAGAAATTTTACGCAATTTTTCGCCTGACCTCAGTATTTGCAGCGTGTCTCGATCTTG
>WNFR01003113.1_pt1 | contig 17230 bp, 12 predicted proteins | sample 5400221 | NCBI WGS metagenome assembly WNFR01 (sample SAMN13153357, study PRJNA577476) | soil metagenome | isolation source: 40 cm soil under Madrone tree | place: USA:California | collected 2016-06-14
TCACGGCGAGAATGCGACATGCGATCTCCTAAGGGCGTTCCAGAAGTTCCTGGGCTTGCGTGCCGATAGTTCTGGCGCGCAGGCGATACCAGATGACGATCAACGCAACGGACACGGCAAAAATTAGCGTGGAGATAGCGTTGATTTCGGGAGTGATGCCGCGGCGGAGGCGGCCCCATATTTCGAGGGGCAGAGTGTTGTCGCGGCCGATCAGGAAAAAAGTAACGGCGATTTCGTCCATGGAGAGCGTGAAGATGAGCAGGCCGGCGGCGATGAGCGAAAGCTTGAGATTGGGCAGCGTGACGCGCCAGAAGGTTTGCCAGGGCGTGGCGCCGAGGTCGAGCGAAGCTTCTTCCTGAGCGCGATCGAGTTTTTGCAGGCCGGCGAAAAGTTCGGTGGTGGCGACGGAGATGAGCGCTGTGCCGTGCCCGAGAAACACGGTGAGCAGGCTGAGCTGCATCCCCGCGAAGACGGCAAACATGAGCAAGGAAAGGCCGGTGATAATGCCAGGGAGAATCAGCGGAAGCAGGACCAGACGGCGGAAGTGAGCTTTGCCCGGAAAGCTGGTGCGGTCGAGCGCTAGCGCTGCAAACAGGCCGAGAGTGAGCGATAGCGCGACGCTGGCTGCGGCTACGATGAGGCTGTTTACGACGGATTCCCAGATAGCGGAGTCGCTGAATAGCTGACGATACCAGTCCAGAGTGAAATGGCGCGGTGGGAAACCGCCGACGCCGTCGCGATTGAAGGAATAGAGGATGAGCACGGTAATGGGCAGATAGATGAAGGCGAAGACCAGCGCGGCATAGATCGTGAGGATTGAAGATCGTTGGTGTGAGCTTGCGGAGGTCATTTGAAGGCCCATCGTTTCTCGAGGCGCTCGGTAGTGAAGAGCAGGGAAACAGTGATCAATAAGATGCAGACGGAGATGGCGGCGCCAAGCGGCCAGTCATAGGCGGCGCCGAAAAGGCTCTGCACGATGCTGGCGATCATAGTGACGGAGGGCCCGCCGACGAGGAGCGGCGCGAGGAAATCGCCGAGCGAAAGCACAAAGGCGAACGTGGCGCCCGCGAGCAGACCGGGAAGGGAAAGGGGAAGAATGATGCGGAGAAATGTGGCGCGGCGATCGGCGCCGAGATCTTGCGAGGCTTCGAGAAGCGGGCGGGGAATGTGCTCGAGACTCGCATAGATGGGAAGAAAGACGAACGGCGTGTAAATGTGCGTGAGCATGAGAACGACGGCGAAGGGGCTATAGAGAAAGAAGCTAACCGGTTCGTGTGTGATGTGAAGGTATTGGAGAAATCCGTTCAGTACGCCGTCGCTGCCGAGAATTGTTTTCCACGCGTAGCCGCGAACAAGATAGCTGACCCAGAGAGGCACGATCACGAGTTGATAGAGAAGTTCCTTGCGCGGACCGGCGTGGAAGGAGAGATAGTAAGCGAGCGGGTAGCCGAGGAGGAGAGAGCAAAGGGTAACGGAAGCGGCGATGCGCGCGGTGCGCAGGAAAACCTGCAAGTAGAGGGGGTTGGTGAAGAGCGCGCGATAGTTGTGCAGATTCCAGTGGTGGACGAGGAAGCCGTCGCGCACCAGCCAGAAACTGTGAGCGAACATCAGCGCGTAGGGAAGCAGGAGAAAGAGGCAGACCCACAGTAGCGGCGGGATGGAGATGATCGTTTTGTAAGCGCGGGAGTACATTTACCGTGGCTCGTGATCCGTGGTGCGTGATCCGTGAGGAGTCGGAGAGTCGGTGACGGGAACGGCGTCCGCGGCGGAGAAAATGAATTCATGCTGACCGGTGAGCGGACCAGTGGCGGGAATTCTGGCACGCAAGATTTGATTGCCGCCGCAATCGATTTCGAGCAACTCGCTGGCGCCGCTGTAGATCTGCTGCCGAATGGTTCCGTGGAAATGTACGGCGTTCGGAAGTTGGAACGAAGCAACACCGAGGTGAATCGCTTCGGGTCGAAGCGAGAAGATAGCGGCACCGTCAGCCAGCGAAGTTTTCCACTGCAGCGCGCCGCAACGAACCACGCCATCATTGATTTCGCCTGGAAGCAGATTGGTTTGTCCAATGAACTCCGCCGTATACGCGGTGGCGGGGCGCGAATAGATTTCGCGGGGCGACGCAACTTGTTCGAGGGCTCCGTTGCGAAGCAAAGCGACGCGATCGGAGAGAGCCATGGCCTCGTCCTGGTCGTGCGTGACAAAGAGGAAAGCGATGCCGATTTCGCGCTGCAGGGCCTTCAGCTCGCTTTGCATCTGCTTGCGCAGATTGGCGTCGAGCGCGGAGAGCGGCTCATCGAGCAGCAAGAGTTGCGGTCGATTGATGAGCGCGCGGGCGAGAGCGATGCGCTGCTGCTGGCCGCCGCTGAGGGTCGCAGGGCGCGCACCGGCGAAGCTGCTCATTTTAACCATGCGCAGAGCTTCTTCCACGCGTCCGGCGATTTCCGCTTTCGGCGTCGTCTTGACCCGGAGACCGTAAGCGACATTGTCGCGAACGTTCAAATGTGGAAATAGCGCGTAATTTTGGAAGACGGTGTTCACGCGGCGTTTGTAGGGCGGCAGCGTGTCGAGCCGCTCCTTGCGCATCCAGATCTCGCCGGACGTGGGCTGTTCGAATCCAGCGATCAAGCGGAGTAGCGTTGTTTTGCCGGAACCGCTCTCGCCAAGCAGCGTGAGGAACTCCCCGGCGGCGATTTGCAGCGAAATATTCTTGAGGACTTGGCTGGCGCCGAAGCTTTTCGCCACGCAGCGGACCTCGAGAAGCGCACTGCCGGAACTAGCGTACTCTGGCGAGATGGCGCCGGCAGCGCTCACTGTGCGCTCTTGACCTCGTTCCAAATTTCGTTGTATTTCGCGCGCCGGGGCACGTCCTGCCAGAAGTAAATGCGCTTCATGTACTCATCAGTATCGTCGAGATGAAGAATCTTGCGCTCCTCGGGAGTGAGAAGTTGTGACGTGGCGGGATTCGCCGGCGTGTAGTGGGTAACGTCGGTGACCAGTTTTTGCGTTTTCGCCTCCACCATATATTCCAGGAACTGCTGCGCCAGGTCTTTGCGAGGGCTGGCGGCGGTAATCATCAAGTGGTCGATCCACCCAGTCGTGTTTTCTTTCGGAATGGTTTCGGCGATGGGAAAATTTATCTTGCGCAGCTCATTGGTCATGAGCGGCCACCCCATTGCCGCGATGACTTCATGATTCTGGAAAAGATTGGTGAGCTCGCCGCCGGTGGACCAGTATTTGCGGATGTTGGGCTTGAGCTCAATGAGCTTTTTCTTCACCGCTTCGAGTTGCGCGTCGGTCAAATTGTAGAGCTGGGCAGGATCGGGCTTATCGTAGCCGAGCACCTGCGCAGCCATGTACACGCTCGAGAGCTCGTCCCAAAGAGAAATTTTGCCCTTGTATTTAGGTTGCCAGAGGATGCCCCAGGAGTCGGGCGGCTGCGCGAACGCGGAGGTGTCATACAGCAGCGGATTCGGTCCCCAGACAAAGGGCACGCCGTACGTTTGGCCATTGGCCTTGACCAGCGGAGAATCACGCAGCCTGGAAGAGAGCTGATTGTAGGAAGGGATCTTTGCAAGATCGAGGGGTGCGGCGAGACCGGCGCGGACAATAGAGGTGGCGACGTCGCTGGACGGCGAGATGACATCGTAGTTTGAAGCGCTGCCGCCGCGCAGCTTGGCAACGAGTTCGTCGCTGGACCCCATGTACGCGGCAACGACTTTGCAGTGGCAGGATTGCTCGAACGGTTGCAGGAAGGATGGATCGGCGTAGCCTTCCCATACGAGCAGGCTCAGCGTCTCTGTTTTTTGCTTGCAGGCGCCGAGAGTTGTAGAGAGCAGAACTATGGCGAGAAGCAGGGAACGTCGCGTCATTTGTGGATGATCCTCGCGTCTTAACTTTGCTTGCGGTTGCTACACTACACGCTCGCTGCCGATAGTCGTCAAGAGTTTGCTCACCGCGCTTAAATACTTTTCATCTAGCTCGCGGCAAGTTTGTCCTATCCCCTAAAACGTGGGCGGAGTGTTAACCCAGAGCAGCCATGCTTCCGAACGCCCGGGATTGCGCCATCGATGCGGCGTGGAGCTCTCAAAATATAGGCTGTCACCCGTCTTCAGGACGTAATGCTCGTCATCGCCGAGCCAGATTTCAAATCCGCCGCGGAGGACGTGCAGGAACTCCTCGCCTTCGTGTACGTAGGATTCGCCGCTCCCGCCGCCCCCTTTGACGCGAAAGAGGTGGGGCTCCATGACCGTGTTGCCCCAGGCGAGCAACTCCATGCGCACGCCATCTTTGGTCTCCAGAACTTTTCGATGCGCAGGCCGGACCAGCCGGCGGTTCTCACCGGCAGTCTCGAACAGCGACAGAATATTTGTGCGATAGAAACGCGCGATGCGCCGCAGGGTGGCAACGGACGAGCGCATCTGGCCGCGTTCGAGAGCGCTGAGAAAGCCGACGGAGACTCCCGTCGCGCGAGCCACTTGCGCGAGTGAAAGTCCGCGCCGCGCGCGCAATCGGCGAAAGCGCTGCCCCGGGAGCGTAGCGGCTTCCGCGGGCAGCGCGACGGCGCCCTGTCGCTTGAGCACGTGAACGATGGCTGGCGGGTTTAGTCCGCGCGCGCGGCGGAGGAACAATGCACGCTGAAGCAGGCGCACATCTGCCTCGGTATACAAGCGATATCGGCTCTTGGTGCGCTGCGGCGTAACGAGACCCAGCGTTTCCCACGCGCGCAGAGCGGAGGACGATATCTTCACGCGGCGCGCGACTTCGCTAATGCGAAGCAACTGCGGCTGGTGATTTTGCGATGCTTCCGATGAATTCTTTCTTCTTGACATTGAGTACTAGCTTTCTCTAAGTTTACGGGATTATAGTAAGGTTCAGCCAAGAGGACAACTCGAAGAATCGAAGTGGGCAGTAAAATTCCTCGGTTAGGGGTGGGGTATGAGGACTAATCTTCTCGATGGTTTGAATGGCGACGTGTGTCGTTTCGCGTTGCGTTTGTTCTTAGTGCCGGTGATGTTGTTGCTGCCGTTTGTGATTTCGACGCAGGCCCAGAGCACCGGAGGCCGCATCCGCGGCACGGTGACGGATCCAAGCGGCGGTGCCGTGAGCGGAGCAAAACTCCAGCTCACGAACGAGGCCAACGGAACTCAGCGGGAAACCGAATCGGGAGCCAATGGCGAATACATTTTTCTCGAGGTCCCGGTAGGAACATACCAGCTCGAGATCAGCCAGCCGGGCTTCAAGAAGTACTCTCGGAAGGGCCTGGTTGTGAACCTCAACGAAGTGCTGGGCCTGGATACTGCGCTACAAATTGGTGGGACGAGCGAGGTGGTGGAGGTCACTGGAGCACCGCCGCTCGTGGACACGACCTCGACGCAACTGGGTGCTGTGGTGAACGAGCGCGCCGTGAGCCAATTGCCGCTAGCGCAGCGCGACACTTATCAGTTGCTGCAGCTTCAGCCCGGCGTGCAGTCGCAGGTTGGGTTGGATACGGTTTACGGTAGCGACCGCGCGGGCGTTGTGAGCGTGAATGGTGGGCGCGGGCGCGACAACAACTTCACCGTGAACGGCGGAGACGGGAACGATCAGTTCGCGGGATTGCCGGCAATTCAGCCCTCTCCGGACGCGATTGCAGAATTCCGCGTTTTGACGAACACCTTTGACGCGGAGTACGGGCGTAATTCGGGCGCGGTTGTGAACGTGGTGACAAAATCTGGAACAAACGATTTTCACGGCAACATGTACGAATTCTTTAGGAACCAGAATTTGAACGCGAAGGGTTTTTTTGACACGACCAAGCTGGATTATTTGCAAAACCAGTTTGGTGCCACCCTCGGCGGCCCGATTCGAAAGGACAAGACATTCTTCTTCGTAACCTATGAAGGCGACCGCATTCGGCGGGGCTCTTCGGGAGATACTGTGACCGTGCCGACAACTGCGGAGCGGGTGGGTGATTTTTCGGCAGCCCCAGTCTTTGCGGGAACGCTGGCCAACGCGAATATCCTGAATAACCGGCCTGGGTGTTTGGCAGCGCTGGGGCGCGGTTCCAATATTGCGGACGGCACACCGTATGCAAATATTTTCACGAACAATCAGATCCCCACGGCGTGCATGGACCAAACCGCGTTGGATTTGATGAACCAGTTTGTGCCGCAGGCAAACATCGGCGACAGCCTTTTCCAAGGTGTCCCGCTGGGCCATGACCGCAGTAATCAGTTCACCGCGAAAATCGATCATACGCTTACCAAAAATCAGCATCTGACCGGCTACTACTACTTGACGGATCACTATCTGGCAAAACCTTTCGCGCGATTCCAAGCGGGTGGCGCAAATCTTCCAGGATTCGGTGATCTGACTGACGAGCGCGTCCAGCAAATAAACATCAGCCATACGTGGACGATTGGTGCGACCGCGGTGAACGAGGTGCGGTTTACGCTATTCCGCGAAGGGCAGGGAACGTTTTTGCATCCGCAACACACGGCACTGGTGCAGGACTCCTGCAAAACCGTCCCCACAGCCAACTGCTTCGCGGACCCGACCAGTCCGGACATAGGAATTCACCCGGGATTGGGCGCGAGTCGCGAAGGAGTTCCGTTCATCAACATTTCAGGCGGGTTCAATATCGGCAACAACTTCGAAGGCGAGTTGCCGCAAGTGGGCAATACGTTCCAGTGGTCAGACAATTTCGGTAAGACCATCGGCAAGCACGATCTGAAGTTCGGAGGGGACGTTCGTTACCAGAAGTTTGATCAAACATTGTATTTCGACGTCAGTGGCCAATATTTCTACTTCGGGGGCGGGCCGAACGATCCTTGTCTGGGCACGATTGATCCGACTTCCGGAGTTTGCAGCTCGGTCAATCTCTTTCCAAACTATTTGCTCGGTTTGCCCGATGAATACGGCCAAGGGTCCGCGCAGCAGGAGCGTGTAAGAACCAAGGCGCTCTACCTATTCGCGCAAGACAGCTACAAGCTCCGCCGAAATGTGACGCTGAACTATGGTTTGCGCTGGGAGTTGACGACTCCACAGGCCGATGCGGGACAAAAAGTGCAAACGTTCCGTCCCGGACAGGCCACGACGATCTATCCATGCCAACTCTCGGCGGCAACTCAGGCGTCGCTCGGATACCCAGACGCGAATTGCAATCCGGGCGGTTCTGCGCAGGCAGTATTCCCGTTGGGTGTCGTCGTTCCCGGTGACACGGGCGTTCCAAAGGGACTGTCCAACACGTACTACAAGTCATTTGCGCCGCGAATCGGTGTGGCCTGGAGTCCTGACGCCAAAGATGGATTCTTGGGCAAGCTGTTTGGTGGCACTGGGAAGACCAGCATCCGCGCGGGCTTCGGGATCTTTTACAACCCGGTGGAACAGTTGGTACTGGAACAATTCAGTGCGGAGCCGCCATTCGGCGGCAGCACGTTTGTGTTCAACACGCAATTCAATACTCCGTTCCTTGGCCAGGATGGAAGCACGACATTCCCGAACCCATTCAATGGAATCCTTAACCCGCCGCGCGGGCAATCAGTGGATTGGTCTGTATTCCGCCCGATTCTCCTGTTCGGCCAGGCGGCAAAAAATCCACGAACACAATATGCCGAGCAATATAACCTGACGATCCAGCGGGAAGTCGCGAAGGACTTAGTGCTGCAACTCGCGTACGTAGGGCGTCAGGGCCATCGTCTGCTCGCGTCACAGGACCTCAATCCCGGAAACCCGCAGACGTGTCTCGATCTGCAGACAATCTCTGCCTTGCCGCCAAACAACGATCCTTCGCTGGGTTGCGGACCCTTCCTCGCGGACAGTCCCTATACCCTTGTTGTCCCAGCTGGCCAGACTTTCCATCTGCCCTACGCTCCACCGAAAACACTGGGTGGACCGAACATTCCGTGCCCGATTGCGAACGCTCCGGCCGCTTGCACGATCACAGGGGCATCAGGCGGTACACCGATTACGCTGGTCGGAACTCGGCCGTACTCCTCGCCGTTTTGCGATCCGCTGAGCGGGAATGGTTGTCCCTCGGATGGCGTGCCAGTGATCTCGGATATTTTCACGCAGAACACAATTTCGAATTCTGCCTACAATGGATTTCAGGCCAGCCTGGAGAAGCGCTTTTCGCACGGACTGCAGTTTGAGGCGGCGTACACGTACGGGAAGTCTATCGATAATGCGTCGACGTTTGAAAGCTTAGTAGATCCTGTGAACCCGAGGCGAAACCGCGCCCTTTCCTTATTCGATGCGCGGAATCGTTTCGTCTTCAGCTATTACTGGGAACTGCCAGTACCGAAGTACGAAGGTTTCAAGGGGAAAGCGCTGGACGGCTGGGCGATGTCAGGTATCACCACGTTCCAGTCTGGTTTCCCGATTCGAATTACGGAGCAGGATGATATCGAGCTGCAATCCAGCTTCGACTTTGAGACACCGGGCCAGCCGAACATCGCGGCGCCATTCCATAAGCTTGACCCGCGAGGGCCAGGAAACCTGGGATTCAATCCCGATGCATTCACGGAGAATACCGTAGCGCCCGGCACGATTGGCAATGCGCCACGGACAATCTGCTGCGGGCCGGGGATCAACAACTGGGAAATCGCTTTTCTGAAGATCACTCCGCTCACCGAGCGCTCCAAGCTTGAGTTTCGCGGGGAATTGTTTAACGCTTTCAATCATGCGCAGTTCTTCCAACCGGACGGCAATTTTACGGATGGAAGTGATTTCGGGCGCGTGAAACGAGCGCGCGATCCGCGCTTGATACAGTTCGCCCTCAAGCTGTCCTTCTAAGGCAGCGAGGAAACTAAGAGTAGCGAGAAGGCGTGGCCCGTAAGGGCCGCGCCTTGCCGTGCCCAGAGAACGATTTGACACATTCTGACTACAGGGAAGAGACCTGCGTGAATTACGGAGTGAGCCATGCATGAAGGACTTCAGAAGGAAATCGCGATTTACGAGAAGCGTACGCCGAAATCAGCCGAGGCGCACGCGCGCGCATTGAAGCGCATTCCGTTGGGGGTCGCCAGCAATTACCGCGCCTATGACCCTTATCCGATTTTCGTAAAGGAAGGGAAGGGCAGCAAGATTCGCGACATTGACGGGAATGAGTACGTTGACCACAACCTTTGCTTCGGCGCGCTGATGGCCGGGCATTGCCATCCCGCCGTCGTGAAGGCGATCGAGAACGCGCTGCACGTGGGAACTACCTTCGGCATGCCTCACGATATGGAATGGGAGCTTGCGGAGGAAATCTGCGCGCGCTACCCGGTGGAGATGGTGCGCTTCGGCTCGAGCGGGACCGAAGTCACCATGCACGCATGTCGCATGGCCCGCGCCGCAACCAAGCGCGACAAAATTTTGAAATTTGAGGGTTCGTACCACGGCCTGCACGACACGGCGCTGGTCAGCGTCAAGCCGAAGCCCGAAGACTATGGCGACATCAACGCCCCGACGTCCGTGCCCGGCGGACTAGGCGTTCCAAAAGCGAGCGTTGAGAATGTCCCGGTGGCAACCTTCAACGATCTCGCCAGCGTCGAGCGGCGCTTCAAACAGTTTCCTGGAGAGATTGCCGCGATAATTCTCGAACCTATTTTGATGAACGTGGGTCTCTGCATGCCGCAACCCGGCTTTTTGCAGGGGCTGCGCAACATCGCCACCAAAAACGGGGCGTTGCTGATTTTTGACGAAGTCAAAACCGGCGCAAAGCTGGCTTGGGGCGGCGCGAGCGAATATTTTGGCGTCAAACCGGACCTGATCTGCCTGGCAAAGTCGATCGGAGGCGGCGCGCCACTCGGAGCATTTGGTGCCAGCCGCGCGGTGATGGACCTCATCTCGCAGCACAAGGTCTTTCATGGCGGAACGTACAACACCAACCGAATCTCCATGGCCGCGGGCCTCGCCACATTTCGCGAAGTGCTCACGCGCGAGAATTATGCGTACGTCGACAAATTGAGCAAGAAGCTGACCGAAGGCTATCGCCGCATTGTGGCCAAGTCCGGTTTGCAAGCCTACGTGGCCAGCGCCGGTGTAAACGGGGCGCTGATGCTGTATCCCAAGGAGATTCGCAACTACCGCGACTGGACGACGATTGACGTCGACCTTTGGCGCCAATACTGGTTTGCCATGGTGAATCGCGGTGTGCTCGCGCAACCCTATTGGTGGGACGAGCAGTGGACCATTTCCGTGCAGCACACCGAGGCGGACATCGACAAACACCTTGCCGCATTTGAGGATGTCGCTCCAGCCCTCGCCAAGGCGCAGCATGAACGCGGCGCCGCGGCCGTGGGTTCCGCTGGACACTAAACGAAATCATCAGCGTGCTCGGCTGTACGGGCCCCTGACGGAGAAGACGGTTGTCCAAAGAAAGCATCGAACCGAGCACGCTGACAGAACAAGAAGCGCCTCACCTGCGGCGAGTTTTAGGCCGCTGGGATCTCGTTCTGCTTTTTGTGGTAGCGGTCTTCAACCTGAATGTTGTGCCGTCCATCGCCGCAAACGGCGGCGTGACGGTCTGGCTGTGGATCATTTCGCTGACCCTGTTTTTTTGGCCGCAAGGTATCGCCGTGATTGAGCTCGCGCAACGCTACCCGGGCGAAGGCGGCGTCTATTTGTGGGCCAAAAAAGAGTTTGGCGACTTTCACGGCTTCCTTTCGGGCTGGTGCTACTGGACCAACAACATGATGTACGTGCCCACGATCATGCTGTATTTCGTCGGCGTATCCGTGTTCGTGTTAGGGCCCAGGCAGCAGTCGTTGGCGGACAACAAGGTGTTCGCGCTCACCGCTTCGCTTGCTCTTCTTGCCGTCCTCGTGGTGCTGAACGTTATCGGATTAGGCGTGGGGAAATGGATCAACAACGTAGGCGGGGTGGGGACATTTGTCGCCGCCGCGGTGCTGATCGGCCTCGGCGTCATTGTCTGGTTTCGCTTTGGGACGGCCGTGACTGCCACGGACTTTCATATTCCGGCAAATCCTAGATTTGTTTTGAACTCCTTTGGCGTGATCTGCTTTGGTTTGGTGGGGCTGGAGCTGGCATCCATCATGGGCGACGAAATCGAAAATCCCCGGCGGATCTTGCCGCGTGCAGTAGCTTGGGGAGGAGTTTTGTCGGGTCTGCTGTACCTTGGCACCACTTTCACTTTGCTCGTTGCGGTCAACAAGCAAGACATCAGCGTCTTGCAAGGCATCGTGCAAGCCGTCAGTCACATGGCCGATAAAGTCGGCGTGACTTGGATCATCGCTCCCTTTGCCTTTCTCCTCAGTGTGTCGATCGCCGGAATCGGTTCCGCGTGGCTGGCCGGCTCGGCGCGTATACCCTTCGTTGCCGGACTTGACTCCTACATGCCGTCGTGGCTCGGCAAAGTGCATCCGCGGTATTCGACGCCCTATGCGGCGCTGATCGTGCACGCCATCGTGTCCATGATTTTGATCGTCGTGAATTTCACCGCCGCGGGAGTGCAGGAAACGTTTCAGAAGCTTTTATCGCTGGCGGTCGTACTGCAGTTGGTTCCCTTTTTGTACATGTTCGCGGCGCTCCTGAAAATCGCCGGCCAGTCCTCCTTCACAAAAGTGCAATACAGCAAGCCGACCTTGCTGTTGGCTGGCGCTAGCGGGCTGGTGACCACGATCGTTGGCATCGCTCTGGCATTTTTCCCCGCGGCGCAGATCAGTTCGATTTTTTCCTACGAGGTGTGGATGGTTGGCGGCACGCTGTTGTTTGTCGGATTAGCCGCGTTTTTCTTTTTTGTGTATGGCCGGCGCAAGGCGGCGCGCAAGTTTGACGAAGTTGCTGCGGCGGGATGAATCGATTGGCGTCGGCCTCGCTGAATTCGGAGGTTGGTCATGTCGGGCAGTGTAAAGACGGAAGTTCGAACGTATCGCAACTACGTGAATGGGCAGTGGCTGGCAAGCGCATCGGGTGAAACATTTCCGGTTTATGACCCTTCGACGGAAGAGGTGATCGCTCGCGTCAGTGCGGCCGGCAAAGCGGATGTGGACGTAGCCGTGAAGGCAGCGCGGGATGCGTTTGATTCGGGGCCGTGGGCGAAGACGACCGCGCAGGATCGCGGACGCATTCTCTTCAAGCTCGCGGAGAAAATTCGCCAGAACGCGGCAAGCTTGGCCGACCTCGAATCGCGCAACACCGGCAAGCCCATCGTCGAAGCGGAATACGACATCGCCGACGTGGCCACCTGCTTTGAATACTACGGCGGCCTGGCGACGAAGATTCTGGGGCACGTCAACCCGGTGCCGGCGAATGCGCTGAGCTTTACGCTGCGCGAGCCGATGGGCGTGGCTGCGCAAATCATTCCGTGGAACTACCCGCTTCTCATGGCCGCGTGGAAGCTGGCGCCGGCCGTGGCCGCTGGCTGCACCTGCATTCTGAAGCCAGCCGAGCAAACTCCGCTCACTGCATTGGAGTTTGCCAATTGGTTTGAAGAAGCGGGCCTGCCTCCCGGCGTCGTGAACATTCTCAACGGCTTCGGTGAGACAACCGGCGCAGCTCTCGTGGCGCATCCTGGCGTCGACAAGGTCGCGTTCACGGGCAGCGCGCCGGTCGGCAAGGTTATCGTAAAGAGCGCAGCGGACACGCTGAAGCGCGTGACGCTGGAGCTTGGCGGCAAATCGCCCAATATTTTCTTTGCCGAAGCGGATTGGGAAGCTGCCGTGGATGGTGCGCTGTTCGGCGTTTTCATCAACCAGGGCGAAGTCTGCTCAGCCGGCAGCCGCATTCTGGTGGAGAAGAAAATCTATTCCAAATTTGTGGAATCGATGACGGAAAAGGCCAAGCGCATCAAGCTTGGTCCGCCGCTCGAACGTGAAACCAAGATGGGTCCGTTGGTCAGCAAGGAACAGTATGACCGCGTGCATTCCTATCTCGAGGTTGGGAAGAAAGAAGCCAAGGTCGCGATTGGGGGCGGCCGGCCGAAGCAGTTTGGCAAAGGCTATTACATAGAACCCACGATTTTCTACGACGTAGAAAACACCGCGCGCATCGCGCGTGAAGAAATCTTCGGCCCGGTAGCCTCGGTCATTCCCTTCGACGCGGAAGCGGACGCCATTCGCATTGCCAACGATACGCCCTACGGTTTGGCCGCCGCGGTCTGGACGCGCGACATCTACAAAGCTTTTCGCGTCGTGAAATCCTTGCGCGCCGGAATTGTTTGGGTCAATCACATGCAGCCGACCTATGTCGAAGCTCCGTGGGGCGGCTATAAACAATCCGGCTTCGGTCGCGAACTCGGGCCCTGGGGCTTGGAAGAATATCTCGAAACCAAACAAGTTTTTGTGAACCTCGACGAAACTCCCATTGGATGGTACTGAAATGCCTACGATTCACATTCGCACGGAGATTCCCGGACCCCGCTCTCGGGCCTTGATGGCCCGGCGCGAAGCCGCCGTTCCTCGCGGGCCATACAACAGCACTCCCGTCTTCATGGCTTCCGCGGAAGGCGCGACGCTTGAGGACGTGGACGGCAATCGTTATCTCGACTTTGCCGGCGGAATCGGCTGTCTTAACGTTGGCCACAACTCGCCGCGCGTGATGTCGGCATTGCGCGATCAGCTCGAGAAGCACTTGCATCTTTGCTTTGCGGTGACTCCGTACGAAAGCTACATCGCGCTCGCGGAAAAATTGAACGCGCTGACACCCGGCAAGTCCCCCAAGAAAACCTTTATCGTCAACACCGGCGCTGAGGCGGTGGAAAACGCGGTCAAGATCGCGCGTGCTTACACCAAGCGTCCCGCGGTGATTTGCTTTGAGGATGCATTTCATGGCCGAACGTTGTTAGCCATGACGCTCACCAGCAAAACGCATCCATACAAGGCCGGCTTTGAGCCATTTGCCAGCGACGTCTATCGCATACCGTTCGCCTATCCGTATCGCGGTGAAAAAGGCGCGACCGCGGAGACATTCGCGCATCATCTCGAGAACGCCTTCAAGCGCACTGTAGCGCCGGAGTCGGTGGCTGCGGTCATCGCCGAGCCCGTTTTGGGTGAAGGTGGATTCGTCGTTCCGCCGAAAGAATACTTCGCGCTGTTGCAAAAAATTTGCCGTCAACACGGCATTCTCTTTATTGCTGACGAAGTCCAGTCCGGCTTTGCGCGCACGGGGAAATGGTTTGCCAGCGAGCATTTCGGCGTTGAGCCGGACCTCATCGCCATGGCCAAATCGCTCGGCGGGGGTATGCCCATCGCCGCGGTCACGGGTCGCGCAGAAATCATGGACGCGCCCGGCGTGGGAGCACTTGGCGGAACATTCTGCGGTCATCCGCTCTCTTGCGCTGCGGCTCTGGCTGCCATCGAAACGATCGAGAAAGAGAATTTGCTGAGTCGCTCCGTTGCCATTGGACGCCGCTTTGAGGAGCGTGCCCGCGCCTGGCAGAAGAAATGGCCGCTCGTCGGAGACGTGCGCGGCCTGGGCGGGATGTGCGCGATGGAGTTGGTGCGCGACGCGGCCACGCGAGAGCCTGCTGCCGCGGAAACCAAAGAGGTCGCTCGATTCTGCTATGAGCACGGGCTCATTACCATCACCGCCGGAACATTCAACAATGTCATCCGGATTCTGGTTCCCCTGGTCGTCACAGATGAACAGTTTGACGAGGGACTCGGCGTGATCGAGTCGGCCCTTGCGGCCGTTGCGGATCGCAAGCAAGCCGCGCTTTCGCACGCCTAGAAGAAAATCTATGCCGGCAGCAATCGAATCGATCAATTTGGGCTTTCTTCTCGACGGTCAATGGCGGAATGACGGTGAGCGTATCGAGATTCTTTCGCCCGGCGCCCGTCAGCGCGTCGGCGTAACCTACCGCGCTACTCGCGCCGACGCCGAGGCTGCGATCCGCGCCGCCACTCGCGCCTTTGAAGTAACGCGCCATATGGGCGGCTACGAGCGGCAGCGAATTCTTCGCGCAATTTCCTCTGGAATTGAGAAGAACAGCGACGAACTTGCGCGCATGGTGGCCCTGGAAGCCGGCAAGCCCATCAAAACCGCGCGCGTGGAAGTGGACCGCGCGATTTTCACTTTTAGCGTTGCCGCCGAAGAATCTGTGCGTGTGGGCGGCGAATATCTGCCGCTGGACTGGCAGGCATCCACCGCCGGCCGGTGGGGAATTGTCCGGCGCTTCCCGCTTGGACCCATCGCGGCGATAACGCCTTTTAATTTTCCGATCAATCTGGTCGCGCACAAGGTGGCTCCGGCCATCGCCGCCGGATGCACGATCGTCTTGAAACCTGCTCCGCAGACGCCGCTGACCGCGTTGCGCCTGGCACAGATCATCGAGCAGGCCGGATGGCCGGCGGGCGCGCTGAACGTCCTGCCGCTTTCCAATGAAGACGCGGGCATCCTCGTCTCCGACGACCGCTTGAAGCTGCTGAGCTTCACCGGCAGCACCGCCGTGGGCTGGGCGCTCAAGCAGAAGGCAGGGAAGAAACGAGTGGTGCTGGAGCTGGGCGGCAACGCCGGCGTGGTAATCTGCGCCGATGCAAATCTGGAGTATGCCGCGGACCGCTGCGTGACCGGAGGGTACGGTTATGCCGGGCAGTCCTGCATCTCCGTGCAGCGGATCCTTGTGGAGGAGAGCGCTTACGACAAATTCCTTTCTGCTCTGGTTGCGCGTGTGCAAAAGCTCAAGGTCGGCAGCGCCCTGGACGAAAGCACCGACGTCGGTCCGCTCATCAGCGAAGAAGCGGCGGGCCGCGTCATCCAATGGATTGAGGAAGCGGTGCGCGGCGGAGCCAGGATTGTTTGTGGAGGCCATCGCAATGGCTCGATGGTCATACCGACCGTTTTGACGAACACCAGGCCGGACATGCGCGTGAACTGCATGGAGATTTTCGGCCCCGTAGTCACCGTGGAGAAGTTTTCGAGCTATGAAGAGTCTTTGAACGCGCTCAATCGCTCCGAATTTGGTTTGCAAGCGGGAGTTTTCACGCGCGATTTCAAGCGCATCACCAAAGCGTTCGAGACGCTCGAGGTCGGCGGCTTGATGATCGGCGAAGTCCCCACGTTCCGGATTGACCACATGCCCTACGGCGGCGCAAAAGATTCGGGACTCGGCCGCGAAGGTCTGCGCTACGCCATCGAAGAAATGACCGAGCCGCGCCTTCTAGCCATAAATCCCGCCGGTCTGTAAGGAGCGCAGTAACTTCCGATTTCCCGACAAACCGTCCATGGGAAGGCCGGTTGTAGGGCCGTGAGCGCTGTAGGCGATTTATCGCCAGCTATCCAAAAATTGGGTCAAGATTCTATGCATAAAGGCTGGCGCGCGGCTTGGGTATTATTCAGACGAATCCGTGAAATCCTTGAGTCCAACCTTACGCAGACCCTCTAGAAGTTGTTCCACAATCGACGTGTCTGCGAACCATTTTTCAGCATCTTCTCGGTAGTATTTCCTGTCAAGATATAGCGGTTGGTGCTTGCGCACCAATTCGCTGGAGGCGCGCGCCATTTCTTGGTGCACCGCCCAATTTCTCAAGGATGCGGTAGTGCGAAATCGTAACCCCGGGGAGCGCGTCAGGTCCTGCCATAGTTCAGCCAGCCATTTCCGTTCACAGCTCCGCCCCGGCTTGTTCGGCCCGAGTATGCGGCGTACCGGTCGGGCCAATTCTTGTAGTGTTTGATTTAGTTCGCCGGCACTAATATGGGAGCGCCTTTGTCTTTCACGAAGAACACGACGAATTTCGCCGGTTTGGTTTGGCTCGCGTTCCGCCCAACGACGTGAACATCAGAGGGACCTTCATAGAACGTCTGCCCGGGTGTCAGAGTCACTTCCTTCCCGCCCCTCGCCTGCATCACGATCGAGCCTTCCAGCACATAAATGAACCCATGTGCATTGTGGCGATGGATTGGATCCGTACTGCCCGGGGGATACTCCACGGTGATCATCACACCTTCCTTGCCAGGAAACTCCGTCAGGTCTTTTGAAAAGAGCGGCGTCACCTTCGCCTCTTTCGTCTCCAGCGGGATGGACACAAGACATACCAGCATCAAGATCAGTTTTGTAATCGTCATAAGCAAACCTTTCCTTTGAATGAGGCCGGTTCACGCAAACCGGCCTCGCTTTGACAGATCCACTAGTGGGTGCCCGCCGCCGCTTTCGCCGCGGACTGAGTGAGCCAGGTTTCGAAACGGGTCTCGCCGAGTCGCGCGCCATCGCCGGGAAGGAGTGTCCTCTCGCTGATGTCCACGCCGTAGTAGCGCGCCTTCGGGTCTGCGACAACCTCGCGCGGATCCTTGTGTGCGGCGAGGCCTT
>WNFR01006453.1_pt1 | contig 17225 bp, 12 predicted proteins | sample 5400221 | NCBI WGS metagenome assembly WNFR01 (sample SAMN13153357, study PRJNA577476) | soil metagenome | isolation source: 40 cm soil under Madrone tree | place: USA:California | collected 2016-06-14
TCCTATGAACTCTCGCGCGAATAAGACTCCAATGAACTTCAAGACGATCGATCAGATCGATGTGCCCCAAGGGCGAAATGGAAAGCACAAGGAAGTGGTCACGCAAATTCTGTCGGATCTAGATCAGCTCCCAGCGGGGATTGCGCTCAAGGTTCCATTGGCGGAATTGGAAGAGAGCAAGGAAAAGGTGCGTTCCGCGTTGAATCGCGCCGTCCACAAAGGCGAAAGAAATGTGGCCACGGCCAGTGACGCTAACTTTTTGTACGTTTGGAATGAAGCCGAATAGCGTGGACGCAACAAGTCGTCAGCCGTAGTATCGAAAGTCCTTCCAGAATTCAGGCCAGCTTTGGCGGAGTCCGCGACAAACGTAGATGTCGGGGTGATCGCGGGTCTCTTCGTTTTCTATGCCATTGGGATTCGGTGTATGTCCTGCAACTTCGCAGGATGAGAAATTCCGCTCCAGGAAGCTGTGCGACAAGCCCAGGACAATCAAAGTTTCGGGCGGGGGATCGCCATAGCCGCGCTGCCAGAACGAATTGACTCCGCTGATGGCCTGCGGCAGATCAAATTCTGGGCCGTATAGATTAATGGCTCCCGCTTCTCCGTAGTTGGCGCCCAGAATGGCGAGGCGAGCTCTATCCTGGGCGGGAAGGGAATCGCGAATTTCAGCAACCTTCTGAACTAGTTCGTGCCATCCGAGTTCTTCTCGAAAATCTCCCTGAACTTTTACTGCGCGCTGCCACCATGGAGAGTTGACGGGCGCGATCGGCAGTGTGAGAGCGGCCGTAATTGCGATGTCGAGGAGGAGCATGGTCCACGCCACCGCTCCTACGATCCAACGCCATGAATGGCGCAGAGAAGAAAACCAGCGTTCCCCGCAAACGCTTCCGGCGGCATAGAGCATGGGGTAGGCGCCTGCAAGGTAATAGCTGCGTCCCTGGGCGACGACAAACAACACCAGAGGCACGACATACATCCAGCCCATCATCCGAAAATGCCGGCCCTGCTTTGAAATCAGGCAATAGTAGAGTCCGGCAACGGCCAGCAGAAGGCCTGCGATCGTCGTCAGCTCCAATTGTTCCGGCAGAAAGTTTTTGGCGCGGCCGATGCGAACGTCTCGTTCGTGAATGTGATGAAGGAAGTCGAGCGAGATGAAGTGGTGCTGAGCCTGCCAGATCAGGTTCGGCAGGAAGACGATGATCGATGCGGCAACTCCTAACCAAAGCCACTTGCTGGCGAAATGTTTCGGAGCATCGGTGAGCAAGACACCGGCGACGATGCCGAGCGCAAAGAATCCCATGGTGTACTTCGCCATCATTCCCAAACCAATTGAACAGCCGATCGCCAGCCACCAGCGCGGGTCTTGGGACTTCAGAAGGCGAACTACGAAATAAGCGGTGAGCACCCAGAGCAGATAGTCAAAGGACACATACTGCATGAGCGCGCCACCGGCCAGACAGAACGGGATCGCGGCGGCGGCAGCGATGAGTTGTGCGGTGCGGCCTCCGCCGAGTTCACGAGCCATCAGTCCGGCGAGAACTACGGCCGCGGCTTGCGCCAGCGCGGCAAAGAAGCGGAAGCCAACCAATGAAGTTCCAAACAAGATCAGCGAGATGCGCGCAAAGAATGGTGTAATCGGAGGATAGGCAACGTATCCCCAGGCAAGGTGGCGCGCGTCATCGAGCGTGGCCAACTCATCGCGATGGAAACCGTATCGTCCACCGGTAAGGAGATGGACGATGACTGTGGCCAGCGCGACGTAAATCAAGAGGGCGACGTCGCTTGTGCAGGCAGAGACCAGTTTTGCGGGTTGAGTTACCACTGCTTGCGAGGACATCGGTGACATAGTACCTGCTGCGTACAACATATGGGAACGGATCGCGGTGGCTTCGCGTCCGTCGCGCTAGAATGTTGTTTCTTTCGAGAGGCTCATGACTAAGCTGCAAAGGAATCCGGATTGGGACATCGCGCGTGCATCCACGCTGGCTGCTTCTCTTTATTTCACGGAAGAGGCGTTCAACGACGAGAAGAACAGGATTTTCTCGAGTACATGGCAGTTGGTAGGACACGTGCGTCAAGCTGCGAATGCCGGGGACTACTTTACTTTTGACTTGATCGGCGAGCCACTGTTAATCGTGCGTGGCGACGATGGCATGTTGCGCGCGTTCTATAACGTTTGCCGGCATCGTGCTGGAAATCCGGCGGAGGGATGCGGAAATCGAAAACTTTTTCGGTGTGGTTATCACGGATGGACTTATCGTCTGGACGGCGCTTTGCTGGTGACGCCTGAGTTTGATGGGGTTGAACATTTCGATCCGAAAGAACACGGGCTCGCTCCGGTTCAGGTGGAAGAGTGGTTCAACCTGGTGTTTGTGAATCTGGATCCCGGGGCGGCGCCACTGGCGGAAAGCCTGGGCGAACTGCCGGCGCAAGCGGAGAAATTCAACTTCCGGCGCATGAAGTTTTCCGAACGGCGTACCTATGACATGAAATGCAACTGGAAGACTTATGTGGACAACTATTTAGAGGGCTACCATCTGCCGAGCGTTCATCCGTCGCTGAATCGGGAGCTCAACTACAGCTCGTACACGGTCGAAACCTATCAGCAACACGTGCGGCAGTGGAGTCCGATCCGCGGCGCTCAGACCGGGGACAGTACTCCGCGACGCTACCAGCAGGCGAGCGAGGATCTGACCGCCGACTATTTCTGGATCTTTCCGAACTGGATGCTGAACTGCTATCCGGACAATGTTTCGCTGAATATCATTCTGCCGCTTGGACCCGAACGGACGCTGGGGATTTTTGAGTGGTACGTGCCGGAGGAAAATCTGGGCTGTGAAGCTGCACGCAAATCCGTGGACTTCAGCGAGGAGGTACAGATGGAAGACACCGCCATCTGCGAAATCGTGCAGAAGAATCTGCACTCGCGGAGCTACCACAGCGGACGCTACAGCGTGAAACAAGAACGGGGAGTGCACGCGTTTCATCGGATGTATCGGGAGCTGATGCCAGGGAGCTAGGGACGAGCAGTCAGCAGTCCAGCGTTCAGCATGCGGGGGAGTCGATCAATTACTGGGAAGAGTCTGGCTTCGAGAAGCGTTGAGTGCTGACTGCTGAATGCTCTCATCCCCTCTTCAATAGCAGGCAAGTCATATCGTCGTGCTGGGGCGTGTTGCCTACGAACGCATCGAGATCTGCCAGGAGGCGGCGCAACATCTCGGGGGGCGTGCTGGCGGTTGCGGCGTCGATAAGGCGGACTAGTCGTGGTTCCTCGTATTCCTCGCCTTGTGTGTTTACGGCTTCGACTACTCCGTCGGTAAATATGACAAGCCAATCGCCGGCACTCAGTCGGGTCGAACCGGTTTCTTGGATGGCATCCGGCAAGATACCCAGAGGGATGCCTCCTGTGTCGAGGCGCTCGATGGCTCCGGAGTTTCTGCGGATGATCGGCGCGTTGTGTCCAGCGTTGACGTAGAGGACATTTCCAGTGGCGGGATCGAGCTCGGCCAGAAATGCAGTCGTGAAGCGGACGCCGCCCTGACTGTTGCTGCAGGCGTAACGATTCAGACTCACGATCAGTTCTGCAAGCGGGATGCTGCTACTGGAGAGGGTGCGCAGACTCGCTTGAAACGTTGCCATCAGCATGGCTGCAGGGATGCTTTTGCCGGCGACGTCGGCGACAACGAAGAGAATGCGGTCGTCGGATAGAGTGGGGCCCGGGCGCAGAATGACATCGTAGTAGTCGCCCGCGACGGTATTCGCCGGACGCGTGGCATAGGCAATCTGGTATCCGGGAAGTTGTAAGGGAGCGCCGGGCAAGAGCCATGCCTGGATGTCCTTGGCAATTTCAAGATCGCGCTTCATCACTACGCGGTCGGCCAGCTCTAAAAGGAGGACGAGCAGCAGAAGGAGGCCGCCCCAGAAGCGAAAATCAAATTCAATGACGTGAATCTCGCCGGTCTTGTTGCCATAGGTGAAGCCGCCGGCAGGAGAGAACAGCAAGACCAAGGCGACAAGGAGCAGTACTCGACGCGCGGGGCTAAGCTTTTCGAGGATGGCCCAGAAGAGTTTCTTGGTAATGTCCCAAGAGCGACGAATCCACGACTGTTGCTCGGCTGAGTGTTCAAGCCCGGTGGAATAGAAGCGATATCCGGAGCGCGCGTCTTTTTCAAACTGCGACCAAAGTTGGCTTAGCTCCATGCCTTCGCTGACGCGCTGCCAGAAGCGCTGCGCGTCGGCTTTCAATCGAGAAGGGGCTGGGCCAGTTTGTGGGGGAGAGGACATTGGGAAGAGACATTATAGGCGGTGCCGTCTTAAAACAAAGCCAGTTGCTGCTCTGTTTGCATGACGTGGCTCCTCCGTGCCCTTCTTCCATGTTCTCCGCCGATTCGATATTTCTGCCGCAGATTTGCCATCAGGCGCGACAACCGCTCCGCGTATACCTTGGGCAGAAATGCGCGGTCGGTATATCGCTTTCGGTAGAGTTCAACGAGAGTAGGGAAGTGTTCTTCCAGGAAAGGAAGAAACACTGCGGCTGAGCACGGCTTTAAGAATAGAGCGTTTGCGTAAATGTATCTGGCTCCGGCTTCGCTCGCGGCTTTTACCAGGGCTTCCAGATCGCGTGGCCGGTCGGTGATTTCGGGTAGTACGGGCGCGCAAATCACACCGGCCTCGACTCCTGCGAGATTCAATTGTCGGACAGTCTCAAGGCGCAGGTCGGGGCGTGGGGCCCGGGGTTCGAGGAGACGGGCCAGGTCGGTGTCGACGGTCGTCACTGTGAGATTGACATAGAGCTGATTGTTTTCCGCTATGCGGCGCAAGATCTCTACATCGCGAGTTACCATGTTCGACTTGGTCACAATCCCAACTTCCAGTCCGGAGTGACGTGACAGTTCTTCCAGAATGGCGCGCGTCACTTCGAAACGGCGCTCGGCTGGCTGATAGGGGTCGGTCGCGGTGCCGATGGCAATGCTTTCACTGGTCTTGACGCGGCGAAGTTCTTGCCGCAGCAGGTCGGCGGCGTGCTGCTTGACGAAGATCTTTCGCTCGAAGTCGACGCCGTCGCGGAGTTCCATGAATTCGTGGGTGTAGCGCGCGTAGCAGTACTTGCAGGCGAACTCGCAGCCTCGGTAAGGATTGATCGCCCACGTGAATGGGAGACTGCGCTGGCTCACGACTCGACTCAACAGCGAACGCGATCCGAGCGTGAAATACTCGACGTTGTGGCCCTCGCGGAGGGACTCACCTTCGGCGGCGATTCGGGCAATGCCTACGAGTTTCGGGCGGGCGCCGGAATCGGGGAGGAGCGGGAGGGAAGACATACTGATATTCGCCTTGAAACTATCTCCCGGTGGTATCTTGATCGGTAGTCCGGCAACCTGACAAACACTTTCATGGACGTCCTCAAAACTCTCTTTGAGCGGCATTTTCACGCTCCGGCCGAGCGGGTTCAGCCCTTGCAGGGGCAACTCGGTGGGTCGGGGCGAAAGATCATCCGGCTGGCCAACAAGGATGTAAGTGCGATCGGTATTCTCTACGATGTGCGCGAAGAGAATGTCGCGTTTGTCGAATTTTCCAAACACTTTCGGCGTCATGGACTGCCGGTGCCTGAGATTTACGGGGAAGCGTTGGGAGATGGCGCTTATCTCGAAGAAGATCTGGGCGACACAACGCTGTTTGAGTTTCTCTCGAAGAATCGATCGGGGGAGTCGATCAATGCCCAGGCGGTGGACGCCTATCGCAAGGTAGTGGCCGTGCTGCCGCGTTTTCAGGTCGAGGCTGGCCGTGATTTGAATTATAAAATTTGCTATCCGCGGGGGAGTTTCGATCGGCAGTCGATTGCCTGGGATCTGAATTATTTCAAGTACTACTTTTTGCGGTTGGCGGGGATTGCGTTCAATGAGCAGGCTTTGGAAGACGACTTCGGACGTCTGACCAAATTTCTGTTGGGCGCGCCGCGTGAATACTTTCTCTATCGCGACTTTCAATCGCGCAATATTATGCTGCGCGACGGGTCGCCTTTTTTTCTGGACTACCAGGGCGGACGCAAAGGCGCTTTGCAATACGATATTGCGTCCTTGCTTTATGACGCGAAGGCCGATCTGCCGCCGTCGTTGCGGGAGCAGTTACTCAATCACTATCTCGATACGCTGGCCGGATTCGTAGCGCTGGATCGCGACGTGTTCCTGCAACATTACTACGCATATGTCTACATCCGGATCATGCAGGCACTGGGGGCGTATGGGTTTCGCGGGTTTTACGAGCGCAAGGCGCATTTTCTTCAGAGTGTGCCGTATGCGCTGAAGAATGTCCGCTGGCTGCTGCACAACGTCAAGCTACCGATCGCATTGCCGACGCTGTTGGAAGCGTTCCACAGCATGCTGGGATCGGAAAAGCTGCAGACCGTGGCGTCGAGTGGAGGACTTCTAACAGTCCGCATTTTCAGTTTTTCGTTTCACCGCGGCTTGCCGGCGGACGACACTGGAAATGGCGGCGGCTTTATTTTTGACGGACGAAGTTTGCCGAATCCGGGGCGCGAAGAGCAGTTCAAGCCGCTTACGGGCAGGGATGCGCCTGTGATCGACTATCTGAGCCAGCAGGAGAGCGTTCACCAGTTTCTGGCGAACGTCACGTCACTGGTGGATGCGAGCGTGAGCAGCTATCAGCGTCGAGGTTTCAAGAATCTGATGGTCTCGTTTGGCTGCACGGGCGGTCAGCATCGCTCAGTATTTCTCGCCGAGCAATTGGCCAAGCATCTCGGTGGCCAGAATGGAGTTGAGGTGGCGGTCCATCATCGCGAGCTAGATAGGCTGAAGGAGGAGAGAGTCATTTCATGAAAGCGATGATTCTCGCGGCCGGGCTGGGGACGCGCTTGCGTCCGCTTACGGATGATCGTCCGAAAGCGCTGGTGGAGGTTGGGGGAAGGACGATGCTTGAGATCGCGTTGGCCCGGCTGCGCGAGTTCGGGGTGCGTGAGGTGATCGTCAATGTGCATCACTTCGCCGATATGGTTGTCGATTATCTGAAGGCGAAGGACAACTTTGGGATGCGGATTGAGGTGTCGTGCGAGGACATGTTGCTCGACACGGGCGGGGGCCTGAAGAAGGCGGCGTGGTTTTTTCTGGAAAACGCCCAAGGCGAAGAGCCTTTCATTCTTCATAACGTGGATGTCATCAGCACGATTGATCTGCGGCGCATGCTGCAATTTCACAGCGAACATCAGGCGCTCGCTACGCTGGCGGTACAAGACCGGGAGACTTCCCGTTTTCTGCTATTCGACGAGCATCTTCGGCTCTGCGGACGGCGAGTTGGCCGGCAAGGAAAGACTGAAATCGTGCGAGCGTCGCAACACATGGAAGCACTGGCTTTTTCCGGTATCCACGTGATCTCGCCCCGCGTTGTGGGAATGATGAACGAGGTCGGCGCGTTTTCGATTATCCCCACTTATCTGCGCCTCGCGGCCGAGGGCGAGAGAATTTGTGCGTTCCAGGCGGACGAGTATTCGTGGAGGGACCTTGGCACGCCAGAGAACGTGGCGCTGGCGGCTGAAGACGTGCAACGAAGTGGTCGGCCGCCCGACGCGTAGTGACCGCCGGTTGCCAGAACTTGCGATTGGAATAGTTTGCGGTCTAACCTGATGCGCTAGCACTCTGAAGCACGTCCACCGCGTACAGGGCGCCCTCTGGGGTTTCTTCGTGTTTGAAGTAAACGAAGACGTCGCGTCCCGCGGCGAGGTGTTCCTTCATGCGTCCGACCATCGCGTTGCGTTCGTCAGGCGTGTAACTCGGTTTGCGGTAGCGATAGTAGACGAAGTCGGCGGTAACGATGTCAGGCGTGGTGCGCTCTTCGGTTTCGGCTATGCAGAGGGCGATATTGCGTTGCCGAAGCGTATTCCAGGTGGCATCGGTTAACCAGGAGTCGTGACGGAATTCAAACGCAGCGCGCACGGTTCGTGGCAGGCATTTCAAGAATTCAGCGAGGACTGTCTGATCGGCTTTGAAGTTGGGGGGAAGCTGAAAAAGAAGTGGGCCGAGGCGTCCGGCGCGTTCGAGAGCTTCGAGCGTGCCGAGAAATCGCTTCAGGAATTCGTCTGTGTCTTTCAGGCGTTTGATGTGGGTGAGGACCTGGTGGGCTTTGATGGTGAAGCGGAAATGGTCGGGCGTTTCGGCGATCCAGTTCTGAATGGTCGTCTCTTTGACTAGTTGGCGGAAGCTGTAGTTGACTTCGACGGCATTCAGCTTGGTCGCGTAGTAGTTCAGGAATTTTTTTTGCGCGAGCTTTTCGGGATAGAAGGCGGGCTTCCAGGTCGGGTAGGCCCATCCGGAGGTGCCGACGTAGAGGTGGGGCATAACACGAAGTTGGCGGACAAGAGTGTCCGCCCTACACGAGCGCGATTATACCTTGCGGCGTTTTTTCGGCGCTGGTGCTTTTCTCGCGGGCGCACGCTTCTGGGCTTGCGCTGCGATCGCGATGCCTTCTTCTTTCTTTTTTACTTCCTTCTTTGCTTCCACACCAAGGCCCGCGAGTTGCGGCAACTTCTGCTTCAGTTTCAGGACTGGCTCGAACAAGTCTCCAAGCTTCTCGACGCGCTTGAGTAGTTCGGGGGCTTCGAAGACTACGTGTTGCGCGTCTTTCTTTTTGAAGGTGCGCTCGACTTCGTCCCAGGTGATGGGCGTCGATACGGTCGGACGTTCGCGTGCGCGCAGGGAATAAACGGCGATGGTGGTTTTGTGCTGATCGTTCTGGCTCCAGTCGACGAAGACTTTGTTGGTACGGACGGCCTTCTTCATGTCGGAGACGACCAGATCGGGATGTTCCTGCTCGAGTAATCGCGCGATCGCGTGGGCAAAGGGCTTAGTTTCTTCGTAGGTCGTTTTCGTATTGAGTGGAATGTAGAGCTGCATGCCTTTCGATCCTGAAGTTTTCGCAAAACTTTGCAGGCCGAAATGATCGAAGATCGCGCGGACCCAGAGAGCTACCTGCGCGCATTGCACGATGGTGGCGGGTGGTCCGGGATCGAGATCGAAGACGATCATGGTTGGCTGCTCGATGTTCGACGCCAGCGAGAGCGAGGGATGCAGTTCCAGCGACGCCAGATTTGCAATCCAGACCAGCGTCGCCAGATCGTTGGCTAGAATGTAATTCACGGTGCGCTGGTTGCCCTCGCTCCAGATGGGTGCGGTCTTCACCCAATCGGGACGATGCTTGGGCGCGTTCTTCTCAAAAAAATACTCGTGATCCACGCCTTCGGGATAGCGCTTCATGGTCAGCGGACGTCCGGCGAGATGTGGCAGCAGGACCGGTGCGACGCGGACGTAGTAGTCGATTACCTGGCCCTTGGTGAAGCCGGCGGCAGGATAGAGGATTTTGTCGAGGTTGGAGAGCTTGAGCTTGCGGCCTTCAACTTCGACGATGGTCTCAGTCGGCATAGAGTGGTCGATTGTCAGCCGGTAGTCGTTCACTCGCTGTCGTCCGTGGCTGTTTCGCAATCCGCGGGTTGTGAATGACTGGCGGCTAACGACCGGCGACGACTTGCTAGTATAGTTGGCCAACGCAAAAGGAGTTCTGATGCCAGGTTCGCGCCGCGAGTTTCTCTATGGTTTGGGAGTCTTAACCGGATCTACGCTGTTTGCTATGGAGCATAGCGAGCCCGAACTGATTCTCTATAACGGCAATTTCTGGACGGTCAACTCGCGCCGGCCTCGAGCGCAAGCGGTGGCAATTTCCAACAGCCGATTTCTGGCGATTGGGTCGAATGAGGAGGTCCTCGGACTGGCTGCGGGCAATGCTAAGAAGATCGACCTCGCCGGGAAGACCGTGTTGCCGGGGTTTATTGATGCGCACTCGCATCCGGCGGAGGCGGGGCTTTCACATTTGCGGATGGTGGATTGCGATCTACGGTCAATCGCAGAGATCCTGAAGGCGTTGCGAGAGCGCGCTGCGAAGACGCCGGCGGGAGAATGGGTGCTGGGCTTTAAGTATGACGACACGAAGACATCAGAGGGACGGCCGCTTACTCTGCAGGATCTCGACGGGGCGGTTCCCGATCATCCTGTATTCGTCGTCCATCGCGGAGGTCACACTGCGTGGACAAATTCCTTGGCTCTGAAGCTAGCCAAGATCGACGACAAGACGCCTGATCCTCCGGGCGGCAAGTACGATCGCGACCCCGCTACAGGGCACCTGACGGGACATGTGCGCGAGCATGGTAAGGACGTATTCGAAAAGGCGACCCCGTCGAAGTTCACTCGCGACGATCATCGTGAAGGTGTGAAGCTTATCTCGAAGATGATGACTCGCACGGGTATCACTTCGGTGACCGATGCGCTTGGTAGTCCGGATGGCTTGCGCGCCTACCAGGATGCGCGCGAACTGGGACAGCTCTCCGTGCGGATTTATTGCCACATCTATTACATGTTCATGGACCAGATGCTAGCGGCGGGCGTGAAGACCGGCCTGGGCGATGAGTGGGTGAAGGTTGGCGCACAGAAGATGATTTGCGACGGGTCGATCTCGGAGCGTACGGCGCGATTGTCGCAGCCTTATATCGGGCGTCCAGATGATTTTGGAATTATCGTGACTTCAGAGGAAGAACTCTATCAGCAGGCGCGGAAGGCACACGTTGCAGGATGGCAACTCGGCACTCATGCCAACGGCGATGTTGGGATCGATACAACTCTTCGAGTGTACGAACGGCTTCAGAAAGAAATGCCGCGGAAGGATGCGCGCTATCGGTTCGAGCACTGCACGGTTGTGAATGATGGACTGGTGCAGCGAATCAAGGCGCTGGGCGGGATCCCGACTCCGTTTTCCACTTATGCTTATTATCACGGCGAGAAGATGAAGGAATATGGGGCGGAACGTGTGAATCACATGTTTGCACTGCGTAGCTTTATTGACGCGGGCATTCGGCCTACACAGGCGTCGGATTATCCACCGGGGCCGTTTGAGCCGATGATGGCGCTGCAGTCCGAGGTCACGCGGACGGATATGAAAGGCAACGTCTGGGGGCCGCAGCAGAAGATCACACTGGAGGAAGCGATTCGGGTGGGAACAATCAACGGGGCTTATGCTTCCTATGAAGAGAATCTAAAAGGTTCAATCGAAGCAGGCAAACTGGCTGATCTGGTTGTGCTGGGGCGCGACGTGTTCAAGGAAGATCCTTCCAATATCATCAACATTCCGATCGAGCGGACGATGGTGGGCGGGACGTGGGTCTGGGAAGCGTGAGCACTTCGGCCGATCTTTCAAGCAATTTGATTTATTTCTTCTTTTGCTGCGCGGCAGCTTGCATCATCTCCTGCATTCGATCCATGGTTGGTTGAAGCTGTTCGGGATTGCGAATGATGTTCAAAAATATTGGGCGAGGATCGATGCCGGGGACGCCGCCGAAATAGCGATAGGCATCACGAAGCGGCGGGCCTGCGGGAGTGCCGGCAGCGGGAATTGATTGCGGGAGTTGAAAGGCGTACATGCTCCCGCCGGCAAGGACTTCGTGGGGGTAGCGCATGAGCCAGAGGCAATTGTGGCCGTCGGCGATGCTGCCGACGGAAACAACGGCCCACCGACCTCCGTCCGAAGGCGATGGCTCCTGACAGCTCCAGAGCTCGGCCTCGGGAACGTAAGCGCCGGGCTCGGAGAGGCCATACTCATCCAATAACACATGCTTGAGTCCGCGTTGCTGTAGGAAGGTTTCGACTGCCGGGAGAGACTGGTTCCAATCGAGATTAGAGTCGTTCACCAAGAGGTAGCCGGGGCGTCCCATGCTCAACACATTCAGGAAGGGAAAATAATTTGGATAGGCTCTGATCGCCGTGAAAAGGGAAGTAACCGCCAGGGCGACAGTCATCCAGATGGCGGGGCGTGCCCAGCGCCAGCTCGAAGCTTGCAGTGACTGCAACATGCGTGGAAGAGGTGCTAACAGAAGAATCAGCAGCGCCAAGGCGATGGTGAAGTGGCGGATGCTTATATCCAGGCGATTGAGCATCGCCGCAGCTACAAAAACCACGAGTGAGACCCATACGGCACGCCAGCGAAGCTCCATGGCACCCGGGATCGCGGCTTGCTGGCCACGTGAACGGCGTTTCAAGCTGATTGCAATCACAATGGCTAGCAGGAGCAAGAGAAGAAATGAGAGCGGGGATTTCAAGACGAACAGAGTCGGAAAATAGAACCACACACCATGCGAATAAGTGTGGCCTAGAATGTAGGTGGGGCGACTGCCTGCGCTCAAGGCAAACAAAAGAAGACCGCGGAGGTAGAGCCAAAGGGGCATCAGCAGGCGACGCAAGAAGGGCGATCCGGGGAAGTGCGGGATGATGTTGAACGAATCCGTGGACTGGTTCCAGGAGAGAACAAAATACGTGAGGTAAACAAGCAAGGCGGCCCAGAGTGTGGCTTTGGCCACATTGAGCCATCCACGGCGGCGCCAAATTCGTCGCGCGGCTTTATCTGCTGGCTGATCGGGAACGCTCCGCCATCGCAAACTCAAGGCGAAAGCGATAAAGACGAAGAACAATAGTCCGGAAGAGAACTTCGAAAGAAAGGCGCCGGTAAGAGCCAGTCCGAACTTCAGGATGGTGCCGGGGGACGGAGAGCGCCACATCTCCGGCAGTAGCCAAATGGCCAGGACCCAGAACAGGACAATTGCAATATCGGTAATTACGAGCGGGCCGAAGGCTAGAAATGCCGGCATGCTTACATAAATGGCGAGGCACAGCAAACCTCCCCAGACGCCTCCAAGGCGCGAGCCAAAAACGTAGATCGCGAGGCCGAGAAGCAGGGTAAGCAAGAGCATCGGCAGTCGGGCCCAAAAAACGGTGGAGTAGGGATCGTTCCAACGCATGATGAGCCAGTGTCCGAAGACCCACTCTCCCAGAAACTGGTTGAAATTCTTGTTGCTGAAGGTCCAGGAAATGTGAGAGTAGTCGGCGTGGACTCGGCGGAGGACTAGCGGCAGGGCGGCGACTACCTTCGCGAGTGGCGGATGTTCTTCGTTCATCCGCAGGTCCAGCTTTTGGAGATAACTCACGCCCGCGCCGATGTGCGCTACTTCATCCACGGTGACCGATTCGCGGAGCGCAGCACCGCCTGCCAGCAACGCCATCAGGGCAAGAAGCGCAGCTACGGCGAAGAAGATATTTCCAGATTGCTGCATTTGGACTGACATTGATTGTGCAGATAATACACGGCTTTAGTGGCGGTGATTGTGGTTTGTGCGCACGATTCCGCGAGTCTTAGACAAAATTGCGGGGCGGCAAGTCTATTTACTTATTTCTGCCAGGGCAGGAAAAGATCGAGGAGCGCAGAGAGTGCGCTCGGCGGGCAGCGAACCGGTGCTGGCGGATTTCACAAGCATTTCCAGAGCGAGGCCGGCCATGGGAGGAATCACTACCGTGGTACGTAAGTACCCGCTGCGTACCCATTCCTGGCCGGTTCTTGTGACTCCATCGCAACCCATAAATGGAGTGTTGAGCCAGTGCTGGCGCGCAGCTTCAGGGAGGCTATCGAAGGCTTCGCGCGCGCCCATCGCCATGGCATCGTTCTGGCAGACGACGGCCTGAATCTTAAGCTGGCTGGACGTACTCAGCGAAAGCCAGGACTTGATTGCCTGATGGGCGCCACGTTCCGACCAATCGCCTCTCAGCACTTTCATTTCGACTTTTTGGGGCTTGGTGGCAAGCATTCCCTGAGTGCGGAGATTTGCGGCGCTGCTGGTGGACGGACCTTCAATATAGAGAATGTTGCCTTCGGTGGTGAATACAGCGAGTTGTTTCCCTTGAATCCGGCCGACTTCTTCCTGGTCGGGGCTAACTGCAAACACCGCGACGGGCGCGGCTTTGCGAAGTTCGGGGATGTAGTCGGCTTCGCGGTTCAAAATTCCCCAGGCGATTCCGGCGGCCACCGCCGCTTTCGCGACCTGGTACATAGGCGTGCCGACGGGCTCAACGAGAATCGCGTCCGGGCGGTGATCCTTGTCCTGGATGATCTTGATCAATTGTTGGCACTGATCGACTGCGTTATTTTCGGCGTAGATGACGTTGAGTTTCACGCCCATCCGGGCAGCGACCTCGGCGGCAGATGCCGATTGCTCTGCCTGGTAATCGTTTTCTCTGTTGGTGAGAGCAACAACTACATTTTTATAGGTCATAGAAGTCGAGACTTGTTGTCGGCCTCAAACTCCCGAGCGGGGCCTGCGATGCATCGAGATTTTCCTATGGAGATTCTAATATCTACAAGTTACGGTAGTGTTTTGCTTTGAGGCGCATGCAGTCTTTTCAGTATCGCTGCGCGACCTAACCCAACGGCGATTGCCACGTCTCTATATCCGGGGTGCGATTGACAAGTTCTTGCACCCGCAAGTACCTTCGAATTTCCGGATGTTTCCAGCCTTTGGAGGTGGAATGAGGTCTCGTCGAGTTTTGTTGATCGTGCTTGTTTTCTGTTTTTCCTCTCTTGCATTCAACCAGGATCTCGTGTCTTTCGAAAAACGTATCACGGTGAAGAAGCTGGCCAATGGCCTGACCGTGATTATCTGCGAGCGGCCGGAGGCGCCGGTGTTCTCCTTTTTCACCCACGTCGACGCCGGTTCGGTTCAGGATCCGCTGGGCAAGACCGGGCTGGCGCACATGTTCGAGCACATGGCGTTCAAGGGGACCGACAAGATCGGCACCCGTGATTATGAGGGCGAAAAGAAGGCGCTCCAGAGAGTGGAGGAGGCATACGCTGTGTATCTGGCGGAGCGCGACAAGCGCATTAATCGCGACGAACAAAAGCTCAAGCAACTGGAGAAGGCCTGGAAGGATGCGATCGCAGAGGCCGATAAGTTTTCCGCGGCCTACGTCAACGAGTTCGGCAAGATCGTGGAGAGTGAAGGCGGAGAGGGAATGAACGCTTTCACGAACTATGACGAAACGGGCTACAACTATTCGTTTCCGAGCAACCGCGTGGAGCTTTGGGCGTATCTGGAGTCGGAGCGGTTTTTGCATCCGGTGATGCGGCAATTCTACAAAGAGCGGAATGTCGTGATCGAAGAACGGCGCATGCGGACGGACAGCAATCCGATTGGGCGGCTGCTGGAGCAGTTCACGACAGAGTCTTTTGCGGCGCATCCTTATCATCGGCCGACGATTGGCTGGATGTGGGATCTGAACTCCTTCTCGGCGACGGATGCGCAGAAATTTTTCGAGCAATACTACGTGGCGGCGGACATAGTCGTGACGTTGGTCGGAGATGTGAAAGCGTCGGAGTCGATGCCCATTATTGAAAAATATTTCTCGCGATTGCCGACGCGTCCGGCACCGGATGAGTCCACGACTACCGAGCCGCCACAGAAATCGGAGAGGCGGGTGGTGCTCCACGATCAGTCGCAGCCGATTTACCTGGAAGGCTATCACCGGCCGGATTCGTACAGTCCGGATGACGCGGTGTATGACGCGATCACCGATCTGATGTCGAGTGGGCGGACTTCGCGTCTCTATCGCGCGCTAGTACGTGACAAGCAGATCGCTTCCGACTCGGCGGGATTTTCCGGGATGCCGGGCAATAAGTATCCGCATTTGTTTGCTTTTTACGCAGTGCCGATTCCGGGACATAAACCGGAGGAGATGGCGACCGCGATTCACGCAGAGATTGAACGACTGAAGAAAGAAGACATCACGGACGAGGAATTGAGAATGATCAAGACGCGGTCCAAGGCGAATCTCATTCGCTCGCTGGGATCGAATGAAGGTTTGGCCTCAAACCTGGGATTGTTCCAGGCGCGTTATGGCGACTGGCGCGAATTGTTCCGTTCGGTGGATCGCATTGACAAGGTGACGAAGGCGGATATTCGGCGCATTGCTAACCAGACGTTTGTTCCGGACAACCGCACGGTGGGAGTGATTGAGTTCGCGGGCGGGCCTCCGGGAGTTGGCGCGGCACCGCAGGGAGGTGGTCAGTGAAGCGCTCCCTGATTGCTCTCTTCTTTTTTGCACTTCTCCTGATTGGTGGCAATGTCCAGCTGTGGGCGCAGGCTTCGGATTGGAAAGATATTAAGATTCCACCGCTGCCCGCGTTTCATCCGCCGCAACCTAAGCGCATTGTGTTACCGAACGGCATGGTGATCTTCCTGCAAGAAGATCATGAACTGCCTCTGGTCGATGGGATTGCGCGCATTCGCGGCGGGGGCCGCTCAGTTCCGGCCAACAAAACCGGGCTGATTGATATCTATGGCGAAGTCTGGCGGACGGGTGGGACGAAATCTCAGACTGGCGATCAGTTCGACGACTTTCTCGAGCAGCGCGCGGCGCGCGTGGAGACGGGCGGCGGGATCGACTCGACGACGATCAGCTGGTCCTGTCTGAAGAGCGATCTGGACGACGTTTTCAAAGCGTTCCTGGACCTTCTTCAGAACCCTGAGTTCCGGGATGACAAGATCGAAATCGCGAAGAAGGGAATGTACGACTCCATCTCGCGGCGCAACGACCAGCCTGACGCGATTGCGGCACGCGAAGCTGCCAAGCTCGCGTATGGTCCGAACAATCCGTACGCTCGTGTGCCGGAGTATGCGACGGTGGCGGCGGTCAAACGGCAGGATCTGGTCGAGTGGCATCACAACTACGTACATCCCAACAACATCATTCTGGGCGTGGTGGGCGACTTCGACTCCGCAGCGATGGAAGCTCGGCTGCGTCAGGTCTTCGGATCGTGGGCGAAAGGGCCGGCTGCCAAGGATCCGGAAATCAATTTCACTCCTGCCAAGCCCGGTAATTATCTGGTTGATAAGACCGATGTCAACCAGAGCAATATCTACATGGTCGGGTTGGGAACGACGCGGAAGAATCCGGATTATTTTGCAATTTCTGTTTTCAACGAGGCGTTCGGCGGCGGATTTTCGTCACGGCTATTCAGCGACATCCGCACGACGAAGGGTCTTGCATACTCGGTGGGCGGCGGGATCGGCACTGGATGGGATCGTCCGGGGATGCTGCGGCTGGTGATGAGTACGAAGAGTGAGACTACGGTGGAATCGATCCAGGCGCTCGAGGAAGAAATTGCGGATCTTGACAAGAAGCCAATTACAGAAGAGGAGATCAAGCGGGCCAAGGATGCAATTTTGAATTCGTTTATCTTCCGGTTCGATTCTCCGGAAAAAGTCCTGCAGGAAAAAATGGCGTATGAGTTCTACGGCTATCCGCTGGATTTTCTGGAACGGTACCAGGTGGAGATCCAGAAAGTGAACAAGG
>WNFR01003117.1_pt1 | contig 17221 bp, 12 predicted proteins | sample 5400221 | NCBI WGS metagenome assembly WNFR01 (sample SAMN13153357, study PRJNA577476) | soil metagenome | isolation source: 40 cm soil under Madrone tree | place: USA:California | collected 2016-06-14
GTAGGTGATATCGAACAATGACGGGGCGCGCCCGCCGGGAGTTTCGGGAATTCCAAATGTGTAGCCCGCGCCCGATCCGGCGTAGAGGTTGGGCATGAACTGGGATTTCGTGATCATGGCAGAGCGGTCCGCGAGGGTGGCTTGCAGCTTGGCGGCTTGGATGTCTCTGCTGTTTTGCAGGGCCAGCTCGATAGCATGTTTAAGAGTGATAGTGACCGCCGAACTGCCCGCGGATGGAGCTTCCTGCGCTCGGGCCGTGAAAGAGGCGGAAAAAAGCAACGGAACGAGCAGAACGAGTAAGAAAGAGTTGGCTTTCGAGCTGGTAAAGCCTGTTCTAGTCATGCGAGCACCTTTTTGCTCCTTTAGCCTCAAAACCGGCGGCCCTTCGAAACTCCCCTCAAAGCTCGGGGTAAACAGGGTAAATAACCCGCCGCAGTGCAAAATTACTCGTAACGCAGGGATTCAATTGGTTGCAAGCGGGCGGCCTCGTTCGCCGGCAGGTATCCGAAAAAAAGCCCGGTGGAACAGGAAACCGCGAAGGCAATGACCACGCTTAGACCGTTGATCGGAATGCGAAGGTTGCCCGGCAAGAGCGGCTGAATGGCAACGGGAATGGCGACGCCGATCAAAATCCCAATTACCGCGCCGCCTCCGCTGATCAAGAAGGCTTCGATCAAAAATTGATAGAGGATTTCGCGGTGCGCGGCGCCGATGGCTTTGCGGATGCCGATCTCGCGAGTGCGTTCGGTGACGGTGACCAGCATGATGTTCATGATGCCGATGCCGCTGATCAGCAGCGCTATGAAAGCGATCACCAGCAGGACGATCGTGAGCGCGAGAGAAATATTCTGCGCTGCACTTAAAATGGCGGCGAGCGTTTGCACATCGTACTCGGCTTCGATGGGATGGCGGCTCATCAGCAGCCGGGCCATTTGGCGCTCGACGCCAGGAACGTCTTCCGGGCGCATGGCTTGCGCGTAGAGGACGCGCAGCACATCCACGCCGGTGTAATACTTCATCAGCGTATGCGGAATAATGACCGACTCTTTCTGAATTTCGGAAAGGCCGAAGGTGGCGACGCGCTCACGGAAGACGCCGATGACGGTGAAGGTCAGCTCGCCCATGCGAATGTTGCCGCCGATGGGATTTTCCAGCCCGAAAACGCGATCGGAAAGGTCCTTGGTAATGAGGCAAACTTTACTGCGGGTTTCCATGTCCGCGGAATCGAAATAGCGGCCGCGAATAATCAGCAGGCGCCGTATGGCTTGAAATCCTTCAGTGACGCCAATGAGATTTATCGGACGCTCCGTGCCGCCGACGATGACGGACATGGGCAACTCGCGCGTGCCGGCGACTTCCTGCACACCCGGAACGGAAGCTTTCACGGCATCCATATCGCTGACCGTGAGTTCGTAGCTAAGAGGCTGGCCCTTCGACCCGGCATGAATCAACTCGGCCCAAACAAGATTCGAGCCGATGCCTTCGATTTGGGAGATGACGAATCTGCGGCTGGTAAGGGCGACGGTGACGACAAGAACGATGGAAGCGCTACCGATGATCACGCCCAAGGAGGTGAGAATGGCGCGCAGCTTGTTGCCGCGGAGCGCGTCGATGGCCACGGACAACGTTTCGCGCAAGTCCATCATGACGTGGCCTCGGGCCGCGAGGCTTCCTGTTTTTTCAGCCGCTTTAAAGCTTCGCGGGCTTCCTTGCTTTTCGGCTCCAATTTGACGGCGATTTCATATTCCTGAAGGGCTTGCTGGGTTTTCTGCTGATTTTCGTACAAACGGCCGAGCGATTCATGGATGCGCCAGAGGGGCGGGAAACCGTTACGACGCGGGGCTTGCTTCAAATATTCGCAAAGCAAACGCTGCGACTCCTGATCATTTTCCTTCTTTATTACCCACGCCACACCGCGATAAAACTTGGACCGCGGGTCGGAGGGAGCAGCCCTCTCGCCTTCGTCCACGACGAGCAGGAGCCGATCGGCTTGATCGTGCTTCGTGGCATAGTCGCCGATATCGTAGATTAGCTCGGCAGACTTTGGATGCAGCGCCAGAGCTTTATCAAATTCCGCGTCTGCGGCGGCAAAGTCCTTCTTTTGCCGGCGGCAATTCCCTGCTGCGTAGTGGCCTTCGGCGGCGTCCAGCGCAGCGAGCCGGGCGATTTCCGGACCGGCTTTATCCTCGCCTCCGCCGGCGATGGAGGGAGCGCTGCAATCAAATTCAATCAGCGCCTGGTGCGCGGAGAAGTTGTTCTGGTCTAGCTGGACGGCTCGCTCGAACTCCTTGCGAGCCTTCTTGGCGAGGGATAGCGCGGAGAACATGCTGGAGTGGTCGGCTTTTTCGCCGTAAACCTTGCCGAGCCACTCATGGTAGAGCGAACTCTGGGGATCGATGGCCACTGCTTTTTCTGCGCTGGCGATGGCGGCATCATGCTGCTGGAATTCGTAGTAGGTCTTCGCCAGGAGGAAGTGGATTTCGGCATCGCGAGGATTTTGCGCGGCGGCTTGTTGCAAGAGCGTCGCCGCTTTGGAGTAATCGCTGGCTTCGAAGGCTTCCCTGGCGGCTCTGAGGCTGTCGTCGCGGCGCACACGGTCCGCTGCCCGGGTGTTCAGCAGAGGCGCCACTGCGAGCAGCGCGGCAAACAGAAGGATCTTAATTGGCTTCACTTCGGCCACGGATGTAGCTCGCATCGGTATTTACGATCCTCACGGGCATGCCGTCCCTGAGATCCACATCGCCCGGCAAAGCGACCATCTCCCCTTCTTTCAAGCCGCTGACGACTTCATAGTTCGTCGCGTCGGCAATGCCTACGTGAATTTCGCGTCGCTCCAGCGTGGCTTTGCTGACCCCCAAAGCATTGCGCAAAACCACAAACACAAACCTTCGGCCATCCTGCGCTTCCACCGCGCCGCGAGGCACGGTCAAGACGTTGACGCGCTCGCTTGCTTTGATGCGCACGTTCACATTGACATTGGGCAGCAACTCGAGGTTTTGATTGTCCACCTCGCACAGGAGTTCGCCGACACTGCGCGGCCCGCGGGCCACAACCTGCTTGGGAATGACCTGAGTCTTGCCCATCCAGGTGCGATTGGGCAGAGCGTCCCAGGTGATGCGCACAGGTTCGCCGGGCTCGAGGCCGCCGATCTCCGGCTCGTCGATGAACGCTCGCACGCGGACTTTGTGGAGGTCAGCCATTTCGGCGAGAAGGTCGCCGACTTTCACGTAATCGCCGGCTTTCAGGGGGAGGCCTTCGGCCGTGCGGCCGAGAGAGTAGAGCGTGCCATCGGCGGGAGCGACGATACGGCCGTCGCGGACTTTTTCTTCGAGCGCAGCAATTTCACCGCGGAGTTGCTCGACCTGGAGGGAGGTGCGATTGGCATCGAGCTTCACGCCGTGCTCGAACTCCTGCCGGGCGGCGGTGAGCTGCTTGACCTGCGCGTCGGCTTTGGCGAGGTCGAGATCGTTGGCGGCCAGCTCATCTTTGGTAGCGGCTTGCTGCGAGATCAGGCGCTGGAGGGAATCGTGATTGCGTTGCAGGCGGTCGCGCTGCGCAATGGCGGCGGCGAGCGCGCCTTCGGTCTTGGCCGCTTCGTCCGAGCGGCCGCCGGCATTGGCAGCGCGTAGATCGTCTTCGGCGCGGAGGAGCTTGGAGCGCGTTTCGGCAAGTTGAGCAGAGGCGTCCTTGACGTTTAACTCGAAAAGGAGCTGACCCTTCTTCACGGCCTGGCCCTCAACGGCGCTGATCCGTCCGACAAAGGTGTCGAGCTGGGCGCGGACGACGAAAGGGGCGATGGGCTCGACCTTTCCGTTGCTGGAGATGGAAGACACGACATTTTCGCGGACGGGTGGGACTGCGGAAATTTTGGCGAGGGGCTGGCGGCCGCTCAGGCGCACGAGGATGAAAGCCACAACGCCGGCCAACACGAGAAAGATCACGATGCGATTTCGCAGTCTACGGTCCATGCTCCCTATTCCGACTGCCCGCCGGCCTGGTTGGACCCTGCGGGCACACACTCACGAGGTGAAGTCCCATTGTATATGTGCGGCTTGCTTGCTCCAGCACGGACTAAACCAGAGTAGTTGATTGTAACAACAGCTCTGGAGCTTCCACCAGAAATGATGTCAATGCGCAAAGGATTCCCTTTGATGGATGCGCTGCGCCCGCGGTGGGATGCAAGTGTAGACAGGCAGGTTGCAAGGAAGCACGGGTCCATGAAGATTGGATGTTCGGCGGCTGGCGGCGTCACAAACGCGCGGGACTTATGCGGCTGGGAACGGCAATATTCGCTGTGCCCAGGGCGTAGTAGACTGTGGCGCGGTGTGAGTGACGACCGGGAAAATCCGGCGCGAGGGGCTTGATGATAGAGGCGCGGGGCCTGTCAAAACACTTCCACGATAAGAAGCGCGGAGAGATTCGGGCGGTGGATCACGTGAGTTTTCGCTGCGAGCCCGGGCGAATCTATGGGTTGCTGGGCGCGAACGGCGCGGGCAAGACCACAACGCTACGCATCCTGGCCACGATATTGGAGCCCAGCGACGGGACGGCGGTGGTCTGCGGGCATGACGTGGTCGAGGAGCCGGAGAAGGTGCGCGCCAACGTGGGCTTTTTGTCCACGGCCACGGCACTGTACCCGCGGCTGACGGCTCAGGAGCTGGTGGAATACTTCGGGCGGCTGAACGGGCTGGACGAGGCCACGTTGAAGAAGCGCGTGGACGATATTTTCAGCCGGCTGGACATGGATGGATTTCGCGAGCGGCGCTGCGACAAGCTGTCCACGGGAATGAAGCAGAAGACTTCGATTGCGCGAACCTTGGTGCATGACCCGCCGGTGATGATCTTCGATGAGCCTACGCTTGGCCTGGACATCATGACGGCACGGACGATCACGACTTTCATTCGTGAGTGCCGCGACCGCGGCAAGACGGTGATTTTCTCGACGCACATCATGAGCGAAGTGGAGAAACTGTGCGACGTGATCGGGATCATTCATGACGGCAGGTTGCTGACAGAAGGGACGCTTGTGCAGTTGCGCGAGAGGTATGCGGAGCAGGATCTGGAGGAAGTTTTCGTGAAGGTTGTGAGCCCGCTGCAATCCAGGCCGGAGGTATAGGGAGCGATGAACCTGAACGCGGTTGGGATTGTGTACCGAAAGGAATTCACGGAATGGGTGCGCGACCGGCGCACGCTGATTTCAACTGTGTTGGTGCCGTTGTTTCTGTTTCCCTTGATGATAGTGGGCTTCAGCGCGCTTGCCGTGGTGATGGTCGGCAAAGCCGAAAAAGAAACGCCAAAGGTCATGATTTTGGGCGGGGAGGATTCTCCGCAGCTGGTTACTAGCCTCAAGAAGCTCGATTCCCTGGAAATCGTGCCTTATGCCGCAGACTGGAAAGAGGAAATTTCCAATAAGGACGTTCGCGCGGCGATGGAAATTCCCAAAGGATTCGAAAAATCCCTGGAGACCGGTGAATCCGAGACGGTGAAGATTTATTTTTATGACGGAGAGATGAAATCTTCGTTTGGCGCCAATCGCCTGGAAAAATTCATGAAGGATTATCGCGATACGGTGGTGAAAGACCGTCTTGCGGCGAAGAATCTGCCGGCTTCGGTGCTGTCGCCGTTTTCGATCAAACAGGAGAACGTGGCGCCGCCGGAAAAGGTGAGCGGCGCGACGTTCGGCAGCTTCATCGGCTACACGGTGATTATTTTGTGCATGACCGGCGCGATGTATCCGGCCATCGACCTCACGGCGGGAGAAAAAGAGCGCGGAACGATGGAAACGATTCTATCCAGTCCGATTTCGCGCATGGATCTGGTGTTGGGCAAATTCTTGCTGGTCTTCTCTGCTTCGCTGGCGACGGCCATTCTGTCCGTCATCTCGATGGGGACATCGTTCGCGATTCTGGGTCACAGCAATTTGCTGAACTCCTCGGGCGGGCAGACCTTAGCGCTGAACCTGGGGCTACTCTCGGTAGTTTCCGTTTTCGTCATGGCTTTGCCGCTGGCGTTTCTTTTCTCCGCGGTGCTGATGACCATCGCGCTTTTCGCCAAGAGCTACAAGGAAGCGCAAAGCTACCTGACACCGATGACATTTTTGATCGTGATTCCGGCGGTTGCATCGGTAATGCCGGGCGTTGAGTTGACGCCGAAGCTTGCGCTGATCCCCATTCTCAACACCAGCCTGGTCTGCAAGGAGATCATCAGCGGCACCTATCACTGGAATTCGATCGCGGTTATCTTTGCTTCGACCTGCGTGTATGCGGGCGCGGCGCTATTTTTAGCGTTCAAGACGTTCCAGCGCGAGTCTGTACTGTTCCGATCCTGAGTTTTGCCGGCCTATTCAATTCTTTGAGCATTAGGAGGCTGCTGAAAAAAGCGGAAAATTGTCAACTTCAAACATTTCGCTCGCCAATATTTTCCAGCAGCCTGTTAGTTTAGAACTTCCCGCCATAGAGAGAATCGACGAACTGTCGGAACTCCTTCTCTTGCATCAATTTCTGAAACGAATCGTCGGTGCGTGCATCCGGGATCGTCTCGCCGGGAAGGGCATGCGAGCGGCGCTCGTACGCGAGTTTCAGATTCGCCTTGGCGCTCTGTGCGTCGCCCTTTTCCCCGGCGATGCATGCCATGTTGTAGTAAAACAGCGGATAGCTCGGATCCTTCGAAATACCGTAAGCGACCACCTTTTGCGAATTCTCGAGATCGTTTGTGATTCCGTAGGCCATGGCCAAATTGTCGACGAGCACGTACCACAGTTTCTTTTCCAGCATCGGCGATGCTTTTTCGATGTCTAGGGCCTGTTGATAGGGCCCGATCGCCTCTCGGTATTGCTGGGCCATGAAGTATCGGCTGCCCTGTTGAAACAACTGCATGCTATTGCCCACCGGAATGGTTGCCGTCGTGGGCTTCTTTACCTCAAAGCGAATCGCCTGCAGCAGCGCATCAAAGTCCGGTTTGTCCGCAGCCTTGAAGAACACTTTAGAGATATGGACGTCGACAAAAACGTCGTCCTTGATCAGGCAAGCCAGGATATTCTTCTGATTCACAGGCACGCCGTTTACCTCCGCCATCGAGAATTCGACGGTCTCCATTCCTTGGGCCTCTCCGTAAGCCACGCCCTTCAAGCCGTTGAGAGAAAGCGACGAATCGTGCTTCACTTTGTCTTCCAGCGAGCGCTTGCATTCGCCCGGTTGCGACGGCTCCTTCATCAACTCGAGGAAAACGGAAATGACTAGGCGAGTCTTCTCGTTTTCCGCGCGGAAGTAACGGCGGCCATCGGCCTGCATCTCATTGGCCTTGGCGACGAAGCCCGGTACCTGCAGTTCCAGGGCCCAGGATTTGGACGGCAGCCAGATGCTGAACTTAGCAGCTGCGGCAACATCCTGTGCAAGAGCGTTTTCCGAGGCAACAAATGCAAACAGGACAGCAAGAAGGACGTTTTTCATGAGAACCCCGAAAATGGGTCGTTTCTATTACTGTAAGCGGGAAAGATCAAGTCTCCGCAAAGAAGTTCGCCGAACTTGCTGATGCGTCACCTAGCAGGCTGCTCGAAAGCATCGGCAATTCTGTAACGATGTGATGCCGGATGCGTCTTATGGGACATGCGAGAACCCGACGAGCAACAGGGATACGTGTTCAGCTACCTTTCCCCGGAGCAGCGAGTGCGCAAGGATCACCCGCTGCGGCCGATCCGCGCCATGGTTGACAAAGCACTCAAGGAACTCTCGCCAGCGTTCAACAAGATGTATTCTAAGGTAGGATGTCCGTCGATTCCGCCGGAGCAGTTGCTGCGCGCTCGGCTGTTGCAAATGCTGTACTCGGTGCGGAGCGAGCGGCGGTTGATGGGAGAGATTGACTACAACATTTTGTTTCGCTGGTTTGTAGGGCTGAATTTGGACAATGAGGTGTGGGATAAACCATTGCTCTGCTGCGTAAGGTGCGGCACCGCGGAACGCTGAAAGTCGATTGGATCTTCGCGTTCGCCTGCGCAGCCTACAACCTGGTGCGCATGCGGAATCTGACGCTCAAAGTAATTTCGACGTAGTTCGTCAGGGTCGTAGTGTCTCTGAACGAAGTTCCCACACCCTCTCGCGCGCTCGGTAGCACAGCAAATCACTTCTCTGGCGCTCGCAACCTTCGGGATAATTCAAGCCAACTTAGAAATTGCTCGCTCGGCACGGTTTTTCAGCAGCCCGATAGTGTGTTTCTGCGCAAGGCGCATTTTAGCGGTGGAACTTACAGTCGCTGCATACCGTATCTTCTAAAGAATGCGACGCCTGGTCCGGATTCTTTTCATTCTCGTGTTTACGCCGCCGCTGGTGGCGGCTGGCATGGGCTGGCTGGCGGGTCCATCCTTCCTCCACCCGCTGCGCAGAGAACTTACGCCAGACCTCATTAGGGAAGCCGACTCTGCGTTTTCACACATTGGTGCGCATCGTGAGGATTTTGACGTGCGCGCCGCCGACGGCGTTCTCCTGCGAGGCTGGAAGGTTCGATCCGCGAAGCCCAACGGCAATTGGGTGCTCGTTTTTCATGGAGTCGCCGACAACCGCGCGGGCGTATTGGGACAGGCGCAGCTTTTGCTTCAGGCGGGCTACAGTGTAGTGATGATGGACGCGCGCGCGCACGGAGCGAGCGATGGGCCGATTGCGACTTACGGATGGTTGGAGCGAAACGACTCGAAGGCTGTGGTGGACGCGCTGGAAGCCAAGGAGCATCCGCACCATCTCTTTGCGCTGGGAGAGTCCATGGGAGCCGGCATTGCGCTGCAATCCGCTGCCGTCGAGCCGCGCATCGAAGCGGTGGTCGCCGAAGCGCCGTTCGCCAGCCTTCGCGAGGCGTCTTACGACTACGCGGGACTGCAACGCTACCCGTTGTTGGGGATGACTTTGCTCGCCCCCGGGGCTTGGACGATGGTGTATCATGGCGAACTTTCAGCCGGCTTTCCGGCCGGCGAGGTTTCTCCGGAGAAGGCGGTGGCTGCGCGTGCGTTTCCGGTGCTGCTGATCTGCGACGCAGAGGACACCGTGCTTCCCTGCCGGCACGCGAAGCGCATCTATGCCGCGGCCCGAGGTCCGAAGCAGATGTGGGTCGTGCCACACGCATTTCACACTTCCGCAATTGGATATGACCCTGCGGAATTTCGGCGACGTGTACTCGAATTTTTCACGACTTACGGCGCGAGCTAGTTGCGGGTAAGCAAGCGTCGCCCTTACTGGGCGGGGTGCTGCCGGCGTGATTCGCACTCCTGGCTCAGGCGGCGAACCGTTTCGCGCAGGCGGACGGCCAGGGCGGCGATGGTTTCCAGGCGCTGCTGGCCGCCATGCGGAAGGCGGCCGTCATTCTTGCGGCGAACTTCGGCGAGCAAGAGTTCGGCGTTGCCCAGGATTCCGGTGAGCGGGTTGTTCATCTCGTGGCGGAGAATCTCGCCGAATGCTTCCCCGTTCAAAACACCCTTCGCGCCGGCAAACTGTTGCGCGTCACTGGCCATTCGCTGTGCGTGGCGCAAGCGCCGCTCCACCATCTCCAGCGCGACAGGAAGGAAGCCGCCGCCGCGTTCGACGAAATCGGCAGCCCCGGCGGCGACCAGCGCGGCTAATTCCGACTGCAGGCCGCGCGCGCCAATCACCACCACCGGCGCATGAACAGCCAGAGCGGAAACCACGGAGTTCAGGCGCGGCATCCGTCCCACAGGCCCTTCGCTCTCCGGCGTGGCCGAGCTTTCCTCGAGAAGAATGACCGTAGGCGCGGCGCCTTCGACGATGCGGCGCGCGGCTTCCACGGTACGCACGGCGGCAACACGCAGGCCTTCCTCCTTGCCTTCGAATTCCCGGCGAGCGGCAGCGCACAGCTCGGCGTCGTCGCTAACCAGCAAAATGGTGTGTTCCCTGGTGTGGATCATCTATTCCTCGCTGCATTTTTTTTCGCCGCCGAAGAGCGTGAAGGCTCGCGCGGCGATGTGGCCTCGAGAACGCCACGGACCTTTTCCGTGAGCTCTTCGACGCGAAAAGGTTTTTCTACGTGGGGCAGGTGATTGCGCTCCAGAAAATCGCGGGTACGCGCGGCAAGGACGTCCCCGGTGACGAACAGGAAACGCTCGCGCAGAGGATTTTTGCTGCGGGCCAGGGCCTGGTAGAAGTGCTCGCCATCAAGTTCCGGCATTTTCATATCGCAGACGGCCAGCGCGTACTCTTCGCGGGCCGTGCGATCGAGGGCTTCACGGGCGTTAAGCAGGACATCGACGCGCAATCCTTCGTCCTCAAGAACGTCGGCGATGAGCCGCGCAACGGTGGGCTCGTCCTCCAACACAAGAACGCGGGCGCCGGCCCAGGCACTGAGAGTGGTGCCGCCTTGCGCGGTTTCGTGCGATCCAGCAGCCGGCAAGGATTCGAGTCGCGGGCGAGGGGAAGCGGCGATCCCGGTGGCGGGCAACAGCATCTCGACTGTAGCGATGGCCGGGAATTCAATCGAGAAGACCGTTCCCTGGCCGATGTTGCTGGTTAAATGCAATCGACCGCCGTGCTCGCGCACGATACCCAGCACAATCGCCAGCCCCAAGCCGGTGCCGACGCCGGCGGGCTTGGTGGTAAAGAATGGATCGAAGATACGGGCTTGAATGGCCTGTGGAATTCCTGGGCCGTCGTCGGCGACTTCCAGAAGCACACGCTTTTCGGCGATGCGCTTGGTCTTCACGCGGATCGTGCCGCCCTTGCCTTGCTCCTTGATGGCATGCCGCGCGTTTCCAATGAGGTTCATGAGCACCTGCTGGAGTTGGCCGGCATCACCCTGCACGAAAGGGAGCACGGGGTCGAGATCGAGCTCCACGCGGATCTTATCGTCCGCGCTGCTGAAGCGCTGCAGCTCGAGGGTGCGGGAGACGACTTGATTGAGTGAGACGCGGCGGCGTTCGGGCCGCGAGTCCCTGGCCGAAAGCAGCAGTTGCCGCAAGATGGCGCTGGCCCGTTCTGCTTCCTGAAAGATCTGGCGCGCTTCCTGGGAATCGCCGAGGGCATCGCGGCGCAAGAGCAGCCGCTGCGCATAGCCGAGAATGCTGGTAAGCGGGTTGCTAAGCTCGTGAGCGATGCCGGTAACCATCTGACCGAGTTCAGCGAGTTTCTCGGTCTGCTGCAACTTGGATTGAAAGAGGCGCTGCGCGGTAAGGTCGCGGTAGATTTCGACGCGGCCGAGGAGCGCGCCTTTTGCATCGAGGATGGGGCGGGCGGCACGCTCCAACAGACGCGGAACCGGGCGAGCCAGATGCAGTTCCTCACGCACGGCGCCTTCGCTGCTGAGACTCAATCCGTGCCAGTTCGTGGCGAACCTTCCGGCGTCGGCAATGCGCACACCAAGCGCGCCGACGAGATCGTCGAACGTTTTAATGCCCGCAAGCTCTTCCGGCGTCAGGCCAATGATCTGTCCGAAGCGGCTGTTCAGTGCGCGAATTTCCTGGTTCGGGCCGACGAGCACTACACCTTCCTCGAGCCACTCAATAACATTCAGAATCTCGGTAACGCTGTGCTCAGTGTCTTTTTGCTCGCCGTGGTCCGGCTCCTTTTCCAGGGCTGCGAGGGCTTCCTTATGACGCAATTCCAGCTCGGCGGCCTCCTCGCTCCGCTTCAGCTGCAAAAGGGCCGTAACCGCCAGCCCAGCGCAAAGTTCCAACCGTTCCAGTCCGGCCAGCGAGGCTGTATTTCGACGAACGCCCGCGACCAGCGCTCCGAGGGCTTCACCGGCGGCCTCCAGAGGCCACGCAACCACGCGCGCGACTTGTCCCTGGGGCGACGCTATCCTGGGTTCGCTACCCGCGACGCGATGCGATTCAAGTGCCTGGCGCCATACGCCGCTCAACTCCTCGCTTTCGAGCGCACGAATCCAGGCGGCGGCACCGCTCTGCCAGGCAAAACGCATGCTCTGCGGCTGCGGCTGAATAGAACTTTTCCTGGTCTTTGGTGAGCCGACAAGGCATCCAATCGCTGCGAAAACCGCGCTTGGCTCGGCTTGGTGATCTTCCTTGTGGGTACAGTCCTTTACGATGCCGGCCAGAATATCGTTCGGTGATTGCGAGCTAAGTAAAGCCTCTAGCATGCGGCGGGAATCCTGATGCTGCTCGCGGCCTAAACGGCGCTCCGCTTCGAGTTCCATGACGAGAGCCAGTTCGGCCGCCACGGATTCGAGCAGCGCTCGGGGCAAACGCGCCTGTTTTTGCCGACAGCCGGCGAACAAGATGCCACGAAGCTGTGCGTGCACCAGCACAGGAACCCAGAGCACGCGGCGCATCTCGATCAAAGCACCGATCATAGACTTGTTGGGCGAGTCATCAACGTCTTGCTCGATCGTCCGCAAACTCACTAGCAATTCAGCGGGCAAAGGAGCCTCTGGAGACAGCCTGGACCAATCCTCTGGCGTCCCATCCCTTTCTCTGTCCGCAACAATCCCCCGGAAGCTGCGGATTTCGCCGGTGTCCACGACGGCATCCCCCGTAGACTCGACCCATACACCGACCCTATCCGCCTCACCACTAGCAAGTAATATTCGCACGGCCTCTCTCAGCAATTCTTTACGCGGCTTGCCTTCCGCGGCAGCGCGTGCCACGCCGATCACTCTCCCGCCCTCTCCTCGCGCCTTCCCCCAGCCCCACATGAGCTTGCTTCGATCTGCTCCTTCCTGTGACGGACGCTTCGCCGCTGATCGAGAAGCATCCGTTCCCACCGAACTGCTCCTGCGATCCCACATTGCACTAAAAGGCCCATTGGGATCGGACTGGAACTTGTTGAGAAATGGAACGTTAGGCGGAGGGGAGGGAGTTCCAATATCCCATGTCGAGACTTGCCGAGGATTCTGGTTCCGAAGTGAAAAAACAGATGCAGGAGGTTCTAGGCCAGAGCAGAGCTTCAACGCGCCGAGGGACTCAACGACGAGGACGGTAGCCCTGCGTTTTACTGACCACTCTGAATCCCGTCTTCAGCATCCAAGTGGTACTGCTTCAGTTTTCGGTAGAGCGTAGTCTTGCCGATGCCCAGAATGCGGGCCGCTGCGAGCTTGTCGCCTGCCATCTCGCGCAGGGTGCGCAGAATAGCGCGACGCTCGAGTTCCTCGAGGGGCAGTAGTTCGTTCTTTTCCGGGACGCGCTCCGTCGTAGGGTATTGCAGATTGCTGGGCAAATCCGCCACATGGACAAGGGGACCGGAGCTGAGCGCCACGGCGCGCTCAATCGCGTTCTCCAGTTCGCGCACATTTCCCGGCCAATCGTAGGCGATCAACTGCCGCATGGCGTCTTCGGAGATGCTTCGCGAGGTCTGCTGCGAGGCCGAGAACTTCTCCAAAAAGGACATCACCAGGAGCGGTATGTCGCCCTTGCGCTCGCGCAGCGGCGGCAGTTTAACCTGCACCACGTTCAGGCGGAAATAAAGATCCTGGCGAAACGCTCCGGCCTTGATAGCTGAATCGAGGTCCCGATTGGTAGCGGCGATGATGCGTACATCGATGCGACGCCGATCCGTCGAGCCGACGGGCTTCACCTCTCGCTCCTGCAAGGCGCGCAGCAACTTGGCTTGCAGGTCCACGGGCATATCGCCGATTTCGTCAAGAAAGAGCGTGCCGCTGTTTGCCGCCTCCAGCAGACCTTGCTTTCCATGCAGCGCGCCGGTAAAGGCACCCTTCACATAGCCGAACAGCTCGGATTCAATCAGCGTAGGAACGAGTGAAGAGCAATCCACGGGAACAAATGGCCGGTCTTTGCGCGGGCCCGAAAAATGCACGCTTTTGGCCACCAACTCCTTGCCGGTGCCGCTCTCTCCCAGAATGAGAACGGGATATTCGTGCAGGGTAACCTTCTGGACGATCTTGTAGACACGCTGCATGCGCTCGGAAACGCCGATGAGACCGCCGAAGCCGGGGCGCGTGCGCAACTGCTCGCGCAGCAGATGATTTTCTTGCTGCAGTTCGACGGCGCGCGCCGCACGCTCCAGGCGCGAGCGCAGCTCCTCGATGCGAAAAGGTTTGGTTACATAGTCCACGGCGCCGAGCCGCGTTGCCTCCACAGCCGAATCGATCGTTCCATACTGCGTTAGCACAATGACCGGTAACGTAGGGCTAGTGTCGTGAACGCGCTTCAGGAGATCCAGTCCACTGGTTCGCTGCAGCATCAGGTCCGTCAGCACAATGTCCACCGCGGAGTTTTCCAATACCTCCAAAGCCTCTTCCGCGCTGGCCACGGGAATGGCCTTCATACCCGCTTGGCGCGCGACCTCGGCGCAAGTCTCCCGGATCGACGGCTCATCGTCGACGATAAGGATGTTCATCGAGGCGGATTCGCGGAGGACGGCCGTCTCTTCACTCATGCGTGAGCCAACGGATTCCATTACTGCTCTCTGAGCATTCCCATTTCCATTTCAGGAAATAGCTATTTCTCAGATATAGTGCAGTATATACCAAATTTGTATACTACGGTGAAGTACCGATTCGGGAAATTTCCAGGCCCACCCCTGCCCACTGCATGGATAACGGCTTTGTTATCAAGGGCGTCCCAAAACGGAACGAAGAATTCGCATTTGGCACACGCCCTGTTCCCTTTCCCAATAAAAAAGGCTCTTCGGGAGTGATCTCGAAGAGCCCATTGCATGTATTGAATTATCCAGCCCGTGTCGCTGTCACAAGACCGCCTCTATGCGGCCTTACTCCTTGGAGGCCTAAGGTTTGGAGGACTTCCAGGTTTTCCGCAGTCCTTCGGTCGCGCGCTTTCGATTCCAGGATCGAAGGACACACGCTCCCAAGCGCGGCAGACTCTCGCCCTCGCGTCGGAGGATATTGTGTTGTAGCTTACTGCGCGGAGCCGGGGTTTTGCGCTGCGGCGCCTTGCCCGCTGTCTGCGCTGAAGATGGTCACTTCCACGCGGCGATTCTTCTGCCGGTCGTCTCTGGTCTTTTCGTCGTTGACCGGCTTGTCTTTGCCGAGTCCCACGATTTGAATGCGGTACACAGGTACGTTGTGCTTCGCTACCAGATACGTTTGCACGGCCTCGGCGCGCCGGCGGCTCAACTCGAGGTTGTATTCGGGCGTGCCGGTCTTGTCCGTGAAGCCTGAAATGGCCACGAAGTAGCGCTTCATGCTTCCGACTTTCTCGCCTCCGATTTGGTCGAGCTGCTGCTTGGCTTCATCGGTCAACTTTGCGGAATTAAATTTGAAGAGCACCACGACGTCGCCCGCGGGCTTGTAATCGTCGATGTTTGCAATGCGCTCATTCAGTTCGCTGTGAAACTGGTTGGTCAGGTCGGATTTCACCTGGTCGGTTTTCTTGGAAGCAGCGTCCGCGCGCCCGAGGGCGTCTCCCGCGCGGTTATCGGCGGAATCGGCCTTTTCAGCGGCGGCGCTGATCTTGGGCTCATCACTCTCCAATTGTTTCTGGGTATTCTGCGCCTGCTTTTCCACGTCGTTAACTTTGGCGTTGATGGGATCCGTTTGCTTCGCTACATATTTCTTCGTCGCGCAGCCTCCCAACAGCAGCACCACGATGGCCACAACTGTTGTTATTTCAATGACCCGCTTCATGGGGTATTCCTCCATTTGAATTTGAACTGAGATCCCGTGTGTACAGTGTTCGATTCCTCTGGGCCGGGCAGAAGCGGGCTGGACACTTCGCGGAACTACCTGGCGCGGCAGCAAGCCACCGGAACCATTGAGTCAAATCTTACTGTAAATGCCCGCAAGTTGCCACTACCGTTGTGCCTCTCCCGGCCGTGCTGCGAAGTACGCCGGTTCTCCGTGATTCCCTGAAAGGCGTCGGCTCCTTGCGACCGAGCAGACGTGGCTGGCTTATCGACCGAGGCTCGAAGAAAGGAGCCAGGCAATGTGGATTATAGGCTATGATTTTCATCCGCGGTATCAGCAAATCGCCGCGTTCGACAGCGCCACCGGGGAGACTGTGGAGCGGCGCCTGAGCAAAGGGAAGTCTTCCCATTGCGAGACTCGCCTAAAGTTGCGGCCCGCGCGGGTGGCTGCTAAAATTCACAATTCATCGCGAAACGGTCCTTCAATCAGGCCCGGCCGCAAACGTTCGATCAGCCTGGTTCCCATTGGCACTGAGACAGGTTTTACCTCTCCGGAAGGGAGATTGCGCGTGGCAAAGTACGACGTAGCGATTATCGGCAGCGGTCCGGGGGGCTATGTCGCCGCCATCCGCGCTGGCGAGCTGGGACTGAAGACGATCGTTGTGGAGAAGGACCCGTTCCTCGGCGGCACCTGCCTGCACGTTGGCTGCATTCCGACCAAAGTTTTACTGCACCATGCCGAGGTCTACGACCATTTCAAAAACGGCGCGGAACTGGGCTTCGAGGTCAGCGGCCTGAAGATCAACTGGGGTAACGTGCTGGCGCGCAAAGACAAAATCGTCAAGAAGCACGCCAAGGGCATCGAGTTTCTCTTCAAGAAAAATAAAGTGGAATGGGTGCAGGGCTGGGGCCGCTATGAAGGGCCGGGCCGCATCAGCGTCGAAAAGGACGGCAAGAAAGCCCAGATCGAAGCCTCGAATATTTTGCTGGTCAGCGGTTCGGAGGCGCGCGCGCTGCCCGGCATCGAACCCGACCACAAGACCATCCTCACCAATCGCTCCATCCTGGAGCTGCCGGAAATTCCCAAGACGCTCATCGTCGTGGGCGCGGGCGCCGTGGGCGTCGAGTTTGCCTCCATCTACAATTCCTTTGGGACACAGGTGACCATTCTCGAGGCTTTGCCCCGCGTGGTTCCCGTGGAAGACGAAGAAATTTCCGTGGAGCTGGACAAGACCTTCCGCAAGAAAAACATCAACATCTTCACGCAAGCCATGGTGAATTCCGTGAAGAAGGACGCCAAGGGCGTCACCGTCACCTTCAAAGACAAAGACGGCAAGAGCCAGACGCTGCAGGCGGAGAAACTGCTGTTAGCGGTTGGCCGCAAGCCTATGACCGACAACTGCGGCTTGGAGAAATCGAAGGCCAAAGTCGAGCGCGGCGCCGTGCACGTTGGCCCGTTTATGGAAACCGCGGAAAAAGGTCTTTACGCCATCGGCGACATAGTTTTTGGTCTGCCGCTACTGGCGCATGCGGCCATGATGGAAGGTATTTCCGCGGTGACGCACATTGCCGGAAAACCCGCGCCGGCCATCGTCAAGGAGCGCATACCCAACGCCACCTACTGCGAGCCGCAGATCGGCTCCATCGGGTTGACGGAAAAGCAAGCGCGCGAG
>WNFR01004363.1_pt1 | contig 17220 bp, 15 predicted proteins | sample 5400221 | NCBI WGS metagenome assembly WNFR01 (sample SAMN13153357, study PRJNA577476) | soil metagenome | isolation source: 40 cm soil under Madrone tree | place: USA:California | collected 2016-06-14
AAGCCCCTTCCTGCCTTTGCGCGTCGGCACGCGCCACTAACCACCTTTAGAATCAACACTTGCAAAAGTGTATCAAAACAAACAACTTTAACTCCCTTTATAATCAACACTTGTGAAAAAACCGGGGGGAGGGGCTATGGAGTGCGGCAGTCTTGCTGCCGCTTTCGAGGATTACACGCAGGCAAAGTGTGTCAATGTTGGCTCAATTCCCGCACCATGAATAGCATGGCCCCCAGCCCGGCCAACAGCACCCCGCTCTCCAGCGAAACCGAAATGCGATGCAACCGGCTAAACTCCGCCAGCAGGGGACTATCCTCCGCCGTCGCCTGGATCGATCCCATCTGCACGCGCAGTATCGCCATCCGCGGACTAACCGCGACCTGCGACGCCACCGTGAGCGCAATCATGAGCACAACGCAAAGCGCCACCGGAGCCACAAAGCTGGCAAACGTCCGCGTGCGCACCAGCCGCGCCAACAAAAACACAATGCCGCAAACCACCCCCAGCAAGTGCATCCGCGCGAGCGCAAACCCCACCATAGCCCCAGCGGCATCGCGGCTGCCCAGCACCCGAAACGCCCCCGGCGCCACCACAAAGCTAAGAAACACACCGCTCCCCAGCCACAACCCCAAACATAGAAACTCGACGCTACGCAGGAAGGTTGACATACGTGTTTTCCGATAAAATGAAAATGCCCAAGGAATGGTGGGCGACAAAGGACTTGAACCTTTGACCTCTCCCGTGTGAGGGGAGCGCTCTAACCAACTGAGCTAGTCGCCCGGAACCAGCAGCTCAATACGACGCAAACGGCCTAGCCGTCATCTATGTTGTAACAGGAAGAGCCCGGGTTTTCAATCATGCCGACCGTCACCTCGCAAACCGTCTCGCAGCTGCAGCGTTCCATCGCCCGCGCCATTTTCGGCAAGGAAGAAGCCATCCAGCTCGCGCTGATCACGCTGCTCGCGCGCGGCCATCTCCTGATCGAAGATGTTCCCGGCGTCGGCAAGACCACGCTGGCGCAAGCTCTCGCGAAATCGTTTCACTGCACGTTTCAACGTATTCAGTTCACTTCCGACCTGCTGCCCAGCGACGTGCTTGGCGTCAGCGTCTACAATCCCGAATCGCGCGAATTTGAATTTCGCTCCGGCCCGATCTTCGCCAACGTCGTGCTCGCCGACGAAATCAACCGCACTACGCCGCGCACGCAGTCCGCTCTCCTCGAAGCGATGAACGAAGCGCAAGTCACCGTGGACGGCAAGACTCTGCCGTTGCCGCAACCTTTTCTCGTCATCGCCACACAAAATCCCGTCGAGCATCACGGCACGTACCCGCTGCCCGAATCGCAGCTCGATCGCTTTCTGATGCGCATCCGCATGGGCTACCCATCGCACGAAACCGAGCGCGAAATCCTCCGCACCCGCGTCGGCGACGATCCTATCCACTCGCTCGAACCGGTTGCCGATGTGAGCGACGTTCTTTCCATGCAGCACGCTGTCGCGCAAGTCAAAGTAGATTCCAGCCTGCACGACTACGCGCTCGAAATCGTCGCGCGAACCCGCAAGACCGATCAGCTTTCGCTCGGTGTAAGCCCGCGCGGCACGTTGATGCTGCAGCGCGCGGCGCAAGCCCGCGCTTTCCTCGATGGCCGCGATTTCTGCCTTCCGGACGACTTCAAGCAGCTTGCCGTATCCGTTTTTTCGCATCGCGTGGTGGCCAGCTCGCGCCACGCCTCGCTGCAGAAAAAATCGGAAACCACCGAAGCCGTTCTGCGCGAAATCGTCGAATCCGTTGCTGTTCCGTTGTGATCCGCTTCCTGTGAGCGCCGCTTCAAGAGTCGCGAACCTCTGGGCCAAGGCCGATCGCCCCGGAGTGCGCGCATTCTTTCTCTCCATAGCCGCGCTGGCTGTAGCGCTGATCCTCGCGCTCTACTCCGGAGCCGCCTCCGAACTCGGACGGCTTCGCCTCGCGGCGATTTCCGCCATGGCGGCGTTACTCGTAGCCGGATGGGTTGCTGTCACGCTGGTGCCGGTCCTGGCGCGGCGCACGCCGCTGCGCTGGCTCGGCTACAAAATGGAGTACAAAGTCACGCGCCAGGGATGGTTCTACATCGTCGGAATTATTCTGATTTCGCTGGCCGCACTGAACACCGGCAACAATCTGCTCTTTCTGATTCTTTCCACTCTCATCGCCATCATTCTCATGTCCGGAATTCTTTCTTCGATTACGCTCTCCGGCGTGGCCATGCGCTTGGATTTGCCAGAGCACATTTTCGCGGGTCAGCCGGTTCGCGTCTCCATCGAACTCGCCAACGAAAAGCTGACGCTGCCTTCGTTTTCCCTGCGCGTGGAAGCCGTGACCGCCAAAGACTCCCCGGCCGCCGCGATTCTGGAAACGCCGGTCTATTTTCCCTATTTGCCGAAGCGCGGGCGTGCGCACCAAACTGTTCCCATCTCCTTTCCATCTCGCGGCGTTTACCGCCAGGACGCCTTCCGCATCGTCACGCGTTTCCCCTTTGGCTTCCTGCAGAAAGCGCATCGCGTCAATCTGCGCACGGAAGCGCTCGTGTATCCCTCCGTTGAGCCCACGCGGGAATTTATCGAGATTCTCCCCGGACTTCAGGGAGCCATGGAAAGCCTCGCCAAGGGCCGCGGCCAGGATCTGTACGCGCTGCGCGACTACGTCCCGACGGACAGCGCGCGCCATGTCCACTGGAAAGCGTCGGCGCGCCTCGGCTCGCTCATGGTTCGCGAGTTCACGCACGAGGAAGATGCACGGGTGCTTCTCGTGCTGGATCCCCACACCTTCCCTGTTGACGCCGGCGCAACGCCGGAAGCCGCCACCGGGGCTATGGTGGGGGACGTGGAAACCCCTCTCGCGCCAGCGGAAGAAACCATTTTCGCAATCCTTCGCCATCTCGCAATCGCCAAGCCGCTGCCTCCGGACCCGCAACACGTCCTACTGACAAGTCTCGCCGCGTCACCAGATCTCTTCAAAATTATAGTGACCAGCCAGCCCCGCGGCTCCATCCCCGCAACCCTCTGGCACACCTCCTACGTGGTCTTTCTAGAAGATCTTTTGGGTGACCTAACGTGACGAATCAGGGATTCTTGTCGAAAAAGTCTTCGCGTTGCCTGCGAGCGGTGAGGCTGCTGACGATCCTTGCTTGCGTGGTGTACTGGAGACCAGCAAATGGACAGAATCGCTTAGACATACCCTCTTTCTCTGCCCGGGCGGTTACGATTTACGGAGGCAAGCAAGTCCGCTCACCGGATAAGAAGACAAAAGTGCATTTGGAGGCGCTCAGGGCGCTCTTGGCTGGCTCGCCCGGTAATTTTCCTACCCGGTTGATTGTCGAGGCCGACGGGGAGCAGCTTACCGCCACACTTGGCTTTGCTCTGGATGCTGAAATAATTTGGAGTCCAGATTCTAGAGCCTTTTCGTTAACTGGCAGCGTCGAAGGAGCAAACGGTCCGTACAGAACGGACGTCTTCCTCATTCAATCCGGCAAACTGGTTTCCGTGCATCTAACGGACATCATCGCAAAACAGTTCGGCCACCCAGTGAAGTGTGGTTGGCCAGAACTACCGAATATAGCAGCTGTAAAGTGGCTGGCCCCTTCGAGACAACTGCTGGTCGCCTCAGAAATCATTCATCACTCAAACTGTGACAGCTTTGGAACATTCAAGGCCTACGCGGTTGACTTAGAGCCGGAGCCTCGCATTACCAAGGTGTACGACCAGTTGCAAGTTAAGCGGCTGTTCCACGGCGACATGGGAGAGGAACTGCTGCAAGCGAACGATAACTGCATTCGCGATCCAAAATCTTGTCGCATTGCGTCTAACTGGAAGCGCGCTCCTTGACATAAGGTGTGCGAGAATACGGCTCGCATGCTGCAGCGCCGCGAACTCGCCGTATTCCGCCAACAATTGCTTGGTTGGTTTCGCCAATACCGGCGCGATCTGCCTTGGCGCCGGACCAAAGATCCGTATCGCATCTGGCTGTCGGAAATTATGCTGCAACAGACGCGCGTTGCCGCGGTGATTCCCTACTACGAACGATTCCTTGAGCGGTTCCCAGACGTTCACGCGCTCGCCGCGGCGCCGCAGGAAGAAGTGTTGCGTTTGTGGTCGGGACTCGGCTACTACAGCCGCGCGCGCAATCTGCAGCGGGCTGCGCAGGAAATCGCCGCAAAACATGAGGGACATTTTCCGCGCGGCGAAAAAGATGCGCTCGCGCTTCCGGGCATCGGCAGCTACACCGCGGCGGCGATTTTGAGCATAGCGTACGGCGCGAAGCACGCCGTGCTCGATGGCAACGTCGCTCGCGTGCTGGCGCGAATCTTCGCCGTGCAGGGTGAGTTACGCGATGCGAAGCGATGGCAATCGCTGCAAGAATCCGCGAACGCGCTGCTCGATCCCCAATCCCCGAGCGATTGGAATCAAGCGATGATGGAGCTCGGCGCCACTCTCTGCACGCCGCAGTCACCGCAATGCCTGCTGTGTCCGGTAACGAAATTTTGCCAGGCGCGCAAGCTCGGTCTAGCCGATTCGATTCCCGCGCACCGAAAAAAGCGAGCGACCGAAAACATCACGTTGGCTGCCGCCGTACTCCTGGATCCGCGAGGGCGAACACTGCTGCTTCCGCCACCGACTCTGTCGAAGGGCAAACGCTCACACGAGGAAGTCTCGATGCTCGTTTCAAAACTGTGGCATTTCCCGACGATTGCCGTGCAAACCGATCCCGCCGGCGAGCTGCAAGCCCACCTCCGCGAAATTCTGCCGGCAGCAATGACAAAGCAGCCGCTGCACTTAGAACCGTTGCCGACCGCGCGCCACGCCGTGACCTTCCGCGCCATTACGTTGCGGCCCTTTCGCATACGCGTCGCGCGCCTTCCGCGCATTTCGGGAGCAAAGACGATCTCGCTCTCCGATGTCACTTCTCCGTCCTCGCTCGCCATCTCCAACCTCACGCGCAAAGCCGCCCGCGCCGCACTCGCCGCTCCCGTAGCTCTCCCCGCGCGCGCCTGACGCGTTATCTTTTGTACCGTTCTTCACAGCCGTTCGCCGCGGTTCGCGCCGTCGAGTGCTACCATGAAACTTCACGTCTATGGCCGCCTCGGCTACAGTCCCCGCAAAGCTGCCCGCGCTTCCCGCCGAGCGCTTCTTCCGCGCCTCGCTTTTCCTCCTGATCCTCACCTCCATCGGCACATTGGTCAGCACCGGTAAACTCGATCTGCTCACCAGCGTGATCGCTCCGTTGGCGATGCTCTATAAAGGCGCGCGGCTGTGGCGCGGCCAAACGCCGGAGTTATCGCATACAATGGCCACCTGGCTGGTCATCGCGTACCTTGGCTTTTTTCCGCTCGACATTTTTTTCCTCTCACGCGCGTTCGTCGCCAACTCCACCAATCCGGCGCTGCTCGCCGCCTTGCTCGCCGCCGTGCATTTCCTGATATTCGTGATGCTGGTGAGGTTGTACAGCGCAACCACGGATCGCGACGCTTTGTTTCTCGCCATGCTGGCCTTTGCCGCAATGCTGGCTTCCTCCATCCTCACGATTGACACTTCGTTCCTCGTTCTCTTTTTCATCTTTATGCTGTTCGGCGTCGCGGCTTTCATCGCACTGGAAATGCGCCGCGGCGCGAGCGGAACGCTCACACCGGCGTTCGGCAGGCAGCCCGCGGAAGAGCGCCGGCTGAGCCGCGCCCTAAGCCTCGCCGCACTAAGCGTCGCGCTCGGCTCCATCGTTTTGGGCGGAGCGTTGTTTTTTGTCTTCCCGAGATTCACCGCGGGCTTTTGGGGACGCGCGAGCATGCAGCCGTCGCTGATGAGCGGCTTCAGCGAGAACGTGGAGCTGGGGCAGATCGGCGAAATCAAGCAAAACTCGGAAGTAGTGATGCGCGTGAAAACGGGCAAGCCGGTGGCCGATCCGATGCTGCGCTGGCGCGGCATTGCTCTGATCAATTTTGATGGCAAGCGGTGGAGCAATCCGGAGCGCGCCCACGAGACCCTGGTCGCGAGTCCCGATGGATGGATCTTTTTGCGCGGCCCCCAGCAAGCTACGGCATTAGGAGCGACGGGCTTGCAGTACACCGTGCTCCTGCAACCCATCGCTACCTCAGCAATCTTCACGCCCGGCGAGCCCATTTCGCTAAAAGGAAACTTTTGGGCGGACAATTCCGGCTCTAGCTGGGCCGCCAGCCACAGCTACATTTTCCGGGACTCCACCGGCTCGCTGTTCAATCCGTTTCACAACTATTCGCCGGTGCGCTATACGGGATTTTCAAGGTTTCCCAAGCTTGACGTCGCGCAGCTGCGCCCGGCAGGTGACACGTATCCCTCCGACATTCGCGGAGAATATTTACAGCTTCCGCCGGAGCTTGATACGCGAATTCCCAATCTCGCCAGACAAATGACGACACGCGCGAATACGGCCTACGACAAGGCGCGGGCTATCGAAGGGTTTCTGCGCAGCCGCTATGGGTACACCTTGAACCTTGTGGGCAAACCCGGCAACGATCCTCTGGCTAATTTTTTGTTCGTCACACGCGCGGGACACTGCGAATACTTTGCTTCGGCAATGACGATTCTGCTGCGCACGCTGGATATACCTGCGCGCGAGGTCAACGGCTTTCTTCCCGGCGAATACAATGATCTTGCCGGCGATTACATCGTGCGCGCCAGCGATGCGCATAGTTGGGTGGAAGCATATTTTCCGGGAAGCGGGTGGGTGACGTTCGATCCCACGCCCGCGGCGGTCGAAAAGTCCGGCTTGCTTTCCCGCCTGGGCAAGTACATCGACTGGATGCAGCTCTCATGGAACGAATGGGTGATCAATTACGATTTTGGGCACCAGGCGCAGATGGCGCAAAACGTACAGCGCGCTTCGCGGAATTGGACGGAATCGCTGCGCGCATGGTTTGAACACGCGCAGATTTACAACCGGCGTCGTTTCGAGTCGCTACAGCTGCGCCACGGAACGTTAGGCCTGCTGCTGCCGCTGCTCCTTCTTTTGCCGCTGCTGGCGTTGCGCTACGACTTGATCGGCAAAGTGATCCGGCGGTTGCGTTTGTACTGGCATCTGCACACGCCGAAATCGCGGCAAGCGAATCCGTTGCTGGCCTCGCGCCTCTATGCCGAACTCCTGCGCTTGCTGGAGCGCCACGGTTTCGCGCGGCGCCCCGCGGAGACGCCGCTGGAATTTGCCTCGAGCGTGAAAGCACCGGCGCTCGCGCATGCCGTGGGCGAATTCACGCGCATCTATGCCAGCGCGCGCTTTGGCGGCGCACCTTGCGACACGATTCGCCTCCGCCATCTGCTGACGCAAATTCGCGAAGCCCCGTTGCGGGGCTAGAGCCTCGGCTACTGCAAGAAAGCGAAAAGCGCGCCAGCAAGATGCTGGCGCTACGCCTGCGAACCGCGACGGAAACGTCGTGTTACACTAGAGAATTGCGAAGGCCGCGAAATCATTGCTTATGACTAAGGTCGGATTTGTCAGCTTGGGATGCCCGAAGAACCTTGTGGATAGCGAGGTGATGATGGGTATTCTTGCGCGCGAAGGGTACGAGCTGACGCCGCGCGCGGATGAAGCGGAAGTGCTGGTGGTGAACACGTGCAGCTTCATTGAGGCGGCGCAGAAAGAATCGGTCGACGCCATTCTGGAGATGGCGGAGCACAAGAAATTTGGGGCCGCGAAAAAACTGATTGTCGCGGGATGCCTGGTCGAACGCTTTCGCGAGCAGATTCTGGAGCAGGTGCCGGAAGTGGACGCGGTGGTGGGCACCGGCGAAGTCGAACGCATTATCGAGGCGGTGGAAGGTGATTTACGCGTGCTCCCCGCGCAACCTCCCGCGTTTCTGTATCACGATTTGACGCCGCGCATTGTTACCACGCCGCGGCACGCCGCGTACATCAAGATTGCCGAAGGCTGCGATCATCCGTGCACGTTCTGCATCATTCCGCAGCTGCGCGGAAAATTTCGCAGCCGGCGCTTTGAGTCCGTGATGCGCGAAGCGGAAAATCTGGCGGCCGCCGGCGCGCGCGAAATTACGCTGATCGGACAAGACACGACTTCTTACGGCGAGGATCTTGGCTTGCGCGACGGGCTTGCGCAACTGCTTGCAAAGCTGGCGCAGGTGGAAGATTTGCTTTGGGTGCGATTCTTGTACGCCTATCCGAATCGCGTGACGCAGAAACTGCTCGATACGCTTGCGGCGCATCCGCGGCTGGCAAAATACATGGACATGCCGCTGCAACACGCCAGCCGCAACGTCCTGGCGCGCATGAAGCGCGGTTCGCATGGCGATGCGTTCCTGAAGCTGCTGGAGCGCATTCGCGCCACGATTCCGGGAGTTTCGCTGCGCACTTCGTTTATTGTCGGCTTTCCCGGCGAGAGCGAAGGAGATTTCGAAGAACTGTGCGATTTTGTGCGCGCGGCGAATATTGATTGGATGGGCGTCTTCGAGTATTCCGACGTGGACAATGCGGGCAGCTACGCGCTGGACGAAAAGGTGGACGCGGAAACCATTACGGATCGCCGCAATCGCTTGATGGCCATACAGAAAAAGATTTCGCGCGAGAGGCTGCGAGTGTTCAAGGGGCGCACGGCGACCGCGCTCGTCGAAGGTCCATCGAAAGACAACCCGTTGGTGTGGGAAGCGCGCCTGGAAGGGATGGCGCCGGATATTGACGGCAAGCTGTACCTGACGGACATCGAACTGCCGAGCGGTGAAGCGGCTGACACGGGAGATGTGACGCGAGTGGAAATCACGAAGGCTGACGCGTATGACTTGATCGGCCGCGTCGTCGAGATTCTGCCCCGCCCCGCGCCGCGAAACGCTCCTTTCATTCCGTCTGTGCCGCCCGCCGAAACATTGACGCGCATCGCTACCGGCGCGCCACTGCGAATTCTCAGCTAGGCTATACTGACGGCTGCAGAGAAATTCAACTCTGCGAACTTTGCGTCCCCGATACCAAGTAATTGCCAAGGAATTTCACCACAGAGTTCACAGGGAGCACAGAGAAGAAGCTAGGCCATGCGACACCGCTGTCCGATTTGCAAGACTCCGACTGACTCCGACGTGCACCGCGACTTCCCTTTTTGCAGCGAACGCTGCAAGATGCAGGACCTAGGGAACTGGGCGGCCGAAAAATATGTCGTTTCCGAGCCCATTTTCAGCGAAGATGACGACGAGCCAGACGACTCACCCAAAGCGAATGACACCGAGCACTGACGCATCGACGAAACCCGCGCCGCATCGAGACAAGCCGCGGCTGGCCTACGCCATCGCGACGGCGCTCGGCACGGGATACCTACGGCCGTCGCCGGGCACGTATGGGTCGCTGGTTGGAGTTGCGACTGTCGCCCTGTCCGCAATTTTCTTTCTGCATCCCGCTTCCGTTACCAGTTGGTTTTCGCGCCATCCGCTGTCGGAGGCAATGTTTGCGGACCGGCATTTCCTGCTGCCGGGCAGCGACATTCACGATACCGTCGTGGCGCTGCCGCTGCTTTGCGCGCTGGTGCTGCTTTTGATCCTTGCCGCTATTGGAATCTGGAGCAGCGAGCGCGTCGTGCAATATTCAGGGGAAAAGGACCCTCAATATGTCGTGATTGATGAGGTCGCCGGGCAGCACCTGACGCTGCTGCTCCCGCTGATCCCTATCGCGCTGCCACACCTGAGGGAGCATTTTGATTTTTCCGGTTACGCGATTTTCTTCGCGCTCAGCCTGGTGAATTGGAAATACCTGCTGACGGGCTTTATACTTTTTCGCGTGTTCGACATCTGGAAGCCCTTTCCGGTTCGGCGGCTGGAAAAGCTTCCGGGCGGCTGGGGAGTGATGGCCGACGACTGGATGGCGGGCATCTACGCTGCAATTCTTCTGCGCCTCGCGCTACACTTTAACCTGGTATGAAATTCGGCGTATGAAATTCGGATTCGGTTCCACGGCGGAAAAAAACGGGTTTCCTCGCATCGACAGAATCGCGCCCGCTGCGGCCATTCCGGGCGGGGAGATCGTCATTCACGGCAGCGGCTTTGCTTCGCGCACCGGCGCGCGGCCGGTGGTGCACTTTGGCGAGGCGGAAGCCAGCCTTGTTCTGGCCACGGACAACCGGCTGATCGCGCGTGTGCCGGACAACGCGAACGGCGGCACGGTGCGCGTGGCCACTTCGCAGAGCGAAAGCCAGCCGCATCCGGTTTCCATCGCCGTGCAGATCGCGGACAATCTGCATCCCGTTGCGAATCCCGCCGTCGACGCCAACGGAAATATTTATGTGACCTTCAGCGGACCACGGGGCCAGCGCGTTCCCGTTTCGCTTTACAAAATCACATCGAACTACAGTGTCAAGCCATTTGTCACTTCGCTGATCAATCCGTCGGGCCTGGCCGTCGACCGCGCCGGCAATCTCTTTGTTTCTTGCCGCCACGACGGCACCATCCATCGCGTCACGCCGGAAGGCCGCGCCGAGCAGTGGGTCGAAGGCATGGGCATCGCCACGGGCATCGCGTTCGATCACTCCGAAAATCTTTACGTCGGCGACCGCAGCGGCACGATTTTCAAGATCAGCCCCAGCCGGGAGATTTTTGTGTTTGCGACGCTGGAGCCGTCGCTTGCCGCGTACCATTTGGCGTTTCATCCGAGCAGCGATCTGTACGTCACCGGTCCGACGACGTCGAGCTACGATCGCGTTTACCGCATAACGCAGGGCGGCGACGTTTCCGTGTTTTATCGCGGGCTCGGACGTCCGCAGGGCCTGGCTTTCGACCGCGACTCGAATCTTTACGTCGCGGCATCGCATGGCGGACATCGCGGAATCGTGCGCATCACGCCGCAAGGCACGGCGGAGACAGTGCTGAGTGGCTCGGGATTGGTGGGGCTCGCGTTGCAGCCGTCGGGTCGCGCAATTCTGACGACAGTAAACGCGCTATTCACGCTGGATTGGGATGTGCGCGGCTTACCGCTGGTCGGGTAATCAACAGAATGAAAGCGGAGATCATTGCGGTTGGTTCGGAACTGCTTACGCCGGACCGGTTGGACACCAACTCGCTCTTTCTTACCGGAGAGCTGAACACGATTGGCATCGAAGTAGTGCGCAAGACCGTGGTCGGCGACAACCGCGAATTGCTTGGCGAAGCGTTCCGCGATGCGCTCAATCGCGTGCCGCTGATCATTTCGTGCGGCGGGCTGGGACCGACCGAAGATGACCTCACGCGCGAGACGGTCGCTGAGCTACTCGGCCGCAAGCTGCGACGAAATGACGAGATCCTGCGCTACATCGAAGGGCGGTTTCGCAGCTTGGGCCGCGACATGCCGGAAGTGAACGTGCGCCAGGCCATGGTCCCTGAAGGCGCGGAGATACTGGAGAATTCGCGTGGCACCGCACCGGGCTTGTGGATTGAGGATGCCGGCCGTGCAGTCGTGCTGCTGCCCGGGCCTCCGCGTGAGCTGAAGCCGCTGTTTCGCGAGCAAGTTTTGCCGCGCCTGGAGCGGCGCGTCTCCGGCGTGCGCTTGTATAGCCGCGAGCTGCGCGTCACCGGCCTGGGCGAATCGCACGTGGAGCAGCGCATCCTGCCGATTTACAAGCGCTTTCCCGAAGTGCAGACCACGATTCTTGCCGCGCCGGGCGAAACGCAAATTCATTTGCGTTTCTGGACCGAGGATGCGGCGCGAGCGAAAAAAATCCTGGACGAGATCGTGCAGGGCTTCGAGATCGCACTTGCCGACCGCATCTTCAGCCAGGACGGCCGCGCGCTGGAGGAAATCGTCGCGGAGCAACTGACGCTCAACAATGCCACAATCGCCGCGGCGGAAAGCTGCACTGGGGGATTGCTCGCGCAACGGCTTACCAGCATCGCGGGCAGCTCGTCCTATTTTCTGGGCGGCGTGGTTTGCTACAGCAATGAGTTGAAGACTGCGTGGGCCGATGTGCCCGCGGAAATGATTGCGGCCAAAGGCGCGGTTAGCCCGGAGGTCGCCGCAGCGCTTGCGGAAGGCATTCGCCGCCGCGTGGGCAGCACGCTCGGCGTCGGCATCACGGGAATTGCGGGGCCGGGCGGCGGCTCCGACGAAAAGCCTGTGGGAACCGTTTATGTGGCTATTTCACATGCCGGTGGAATCAAAGAACGCGGCGCGCGCTTCCCTGGCGACCGCGAATCGATCCGCTGGCAAGCCTCGCAGCTCGCGCTCGACCTGGTGCGGGTGCACTTTCTCTACAACAGCCAGAACGCCGCGAAATCTTCCGCAAAGAGGGGCTGAGCGGTGCGCCTGTTTGTTGCGCTGGAGATTCCCGCGGCGGTGCGAGACAATCTCGCGGCGTTGATCAACGAGTTGCGCGCGGCGGACGCTTCGTCGTCAAAAAGTAAAGCGCGCTGGGTGCGGCCGGAGAATCTTCACGTGACGCTCAAATTCATCGGCAACGTTGACGCTGGCAAGATTGACCCGATTCGCGACGCACTTGCCGAGGTTTGCTCCGCCAGCGCGGTTGAGTTGCACTTTCGCGGGCTGGGATTTTTCCCCAACGAAAAGCGCCCGCGCGTGCTCTGGGCCGGTATTGAGGCTTCGCCGAATTTGGCGCCGCTCGCCGCATCGATTGACGCGCGGCTCGAAAAGCTAGGGATTCCGCGCGAGACACGGGAATTCTCGCCGCATCTTACGCTTGCCCGATTCGATCCGCCCGGCATTTCTGAGACGCTGCGCACTGCCGCGCCAGGAAACGCGGCACGAGAATTCGGCGCCGTACGCGCGGGCGAATTCCATTTGTTTGAGAGCAAGACCCGGCCTGCTGGCGCGGAATACACTCACCTGTCATCCTTCTCTTTCGCTAAGGCCGAGGGTTAGCCGCACATGTCCAACGTTTCTCTGGCGCTTTTGAGCATTCCCGTCGCCGCGTACCTGCTAGGTTCGATTCCGTTTGGCTTGCTGTTTGCCAAGCTTTTTGGCGGCGGCAACGTGCGCAAATCAGGCAGCGGCAATATCGGCGCAACCAACGTCGCGCGTGTCGCCGGGCCGGTTGCAGCAATACTCACGCTGGTGTTCGACATTGCGAAAGGTGCCGCGCCGGTTTGGCTGGCCGCGCGAATCAGCAACGAAAGCGCGACGTGGATGATGATTGCCGCACTGGCGGCGCTGCTTGGGCATTGCTTCCCGATCTGGCTGAACTTTCGCGGCGGCAAGGGCGTGGCGACCGCGGCGGGCGCTTTCCTGGTGCTCTGCCCGGCGGCGCTTCTCGGCTCGGTGACTCTCTTTCTTCTTGTCGTTTTTTTCTGGCGCTACGTTTCACTTGCGTCCATTTCCGCCGCTGCCGCCATGCCGGTACTGATTTATTTTTTGTGGGCGCCACATCACGCGCCTCCGATGATCGTGACCTTTGGCGCGCTGGCCGCCGCGGGGATCATTGTTTACAAGCATGACGCTAATGTTCAGCGACTGGTGCAGGGCGAAGAGCCGAAATTTTCCTTCGGCAAGAAGAGAGACGCCGAGTGAGCCGGATTGCGATTCTCGGCGGCGGGAGTTGGGGCACGGCGCTCGCAATCGTGCTGGCGCGCGCACGACGCGGGCACGAAATTACGCTATGGGTGCGTGATTCGACCCTCGCGGAATCCATCCAGCGCGGTCGCGAGAATCGCAGCTATTTGCCGGGACAGTCCTTGGTTCCGGAGGTAAACGTCACCTGCGAGGTTGGCAAGGCGATTTCGGGTGCGCAGATTCTTGTGGGCGCGATACCCACGGCATACGCGCGCGCGGTTTATTCGAGCGCGGCCGCGGACGTTTCGCGCCGCTCCGTTTTCGTGAGCGCCGCAAAAGGCCTCGAGCCGGCGACTCACAAACGAATGAGCGAAGTGGTTTCGGAGGTTTTCTCGCCGAACTCTGCTCCCCGCTTTGCGGTGCTTTCTGGTCCATCCTTTGCGGCGGAGGCCGCGCGCGGAGAACCCACCGCCGTCGTGCTTGCAACAAGCGACGGCGTGCTCGCTGCCGAATTGCAGGAGGAGTTCGCTGCGCCGAACTTTCGCGTGTACACCAATGGCGATGTGTTGGGCGTCGAGCTGGCCGGCGCGATGAAAAATGTGATCGCCATCGCGGCCGGCGTTTGCCAGGGACTCGGGCTCGGCGCAAATCCGCTCGCTGCGCTCATTACCCGCGGCTTGGCCGAAATGTCTCGCCTGGCTGCTGCGCTGGGCGCGCAACCGGAAACGCTCACCGGCCTCGCCGGCCTGGGCGATCTGGTGCTCACCTGCACTGGCACGCTGAGCCGCAATCGCCAGGTTGGAATCGAACTGGGAAAAGGCCGCGCCCTTAACGAAATCCTCGCGGGAATGCGCATGGTCGCCGAAGGCGTCGGCACCACCGCGGCGCTTTTGGCTCTCGCGCGTGATGCCAAAGTCGAGCTGCCGATCACGGGGCAGGTTGCCGCCATTCTCCATGAAGGCAAACCACCGCGTGAGGCCATTCGCGAGATTATGGAGCGGCCGCAGAAACGAGAGTAGTTAGTTGTTAGTTGTTAGTTCTAAGTTTCTGAGATCCAGGCGGCTACACTCGAGATGTTTTGACGTGCATCTCAGACCGGGCAACAGAAACCTCTTTCAAGTGCAAATTTCTGGGATCGCGAATTCTCCGACCGCGCAAGGGGCCAATGCTCGGCGTTTTCTCACTTACAGCTAAAAACTAACAACTAAGAACTGCCTCATAGTACGAAGGTTCCAGTTGCAAGTCGGCGACGCTGGCGCGCGCATTTCCCCGGTACCCCTCCCGAATCCCTTAAAATTGACGGCAAGGCAATGTCTGTCAAGCTGCCCATGCCCGTCAACTTGAAAGCCTCCTGGGAACGCATGCGCGCCGGGCGGGTACGCATTCTTTGGCTGGTTTTGGGCGCTTTGCTGCTGGTCAGCGCTTTTCCGATCGGGCTGTACCATCGCCAAGTGCTGCAGCTCAGCCAGGACAAATTGGTAGACACCGAGCGCGTTCAGCAGACCGATCTGACTCGCTCCTTGACGCAGGAAATTCAATTTTTCGAAGGCAACGTAACGCAGCAGCTTATCAGCCAACGACAGATTCTCGCGTTGATGAACGTCATCGACAACGTGGAAGACCCCGTCGCCGAGCCCAAAGTTACGCGCGTGCTCGAAAGTTTCGCCGACAGCAACCGCAGCACATTTCTGTATCTCAGCGCGGTCGGCAAATCGCGCAAGGGCACCGTGGCTTCGCAGGGGAATTACCGCGCCGACCAGGATCCCTTCGTGGCCAAGGCGTTACAACGCGCCTTTGTTTGGTGCATGCAGCAGTCCGGCGAATTCCGCAGCGACCCGCTGGCGCTTGCGCCCGATGATCGCCCGGCGTTCGTCGTGGCCGTGCCGCTGAAAGACATCAACGACAATTTTACCGGCATGCTGGCCGCCGTAGTTTCACTGGATCCGGTTCTGCACCGCTTGCAGGACGCCAGCGTACGCGGCCGCAGCGTGTTTATCGTCGATCATTTCGGCCATGTCGTTGTTCATCCGGACACGAAAGATTTCGTTCCGGGCACGGACTTAAGCGCCAATTCCGACCTGGTCAAGCAAATCCGCGCGCTGCCGCAAGAGTTGCGCAACACCGAAACAGTTCGCTTTACGCAGCAAATCAAGGGTCGCAACGTAGAGATGGTCGGCACGTTCAGCACGATGCCCGAGCTGAACTGGGCAATTATCGCGCAGCGCAGCCTGGACCAGGCGCGTGACGACGCTGGCGTTGCCGAACTCAATCGTCAGGCACTCGCATTCGTTAGCGTCGTCGTACTCGCCGCCGTTCTCGTCGGTTATTTCTTTGCCGTGGGAATCAGCGGACCTATTCGCGGCCTCGCTGCATCGACGCGCGCAATCAGCCGCGGTGAATTCCACCAACGCTCGCCGGTGCGCGGCGCGCTGGAAATCAGCGAGCTGGCCGAAAACTTCAACAAAATGGCCGGCGACATCGAAGAGTACATCGAACGGCTGAAGGAATCGGCGGAAGAGAATCGCGAGCTGTTCCTCGGCTCTATTCGCATGCTCGCCGCGGCCATCGACGAAAAGGATCCGTACACGCGCGGTCACTCCGGCCGCGTGGCGAAATATTCCACGCTGATCGGCCGCGAGCTGGGCCTTAGGCCTGAGGACTTGGACACGCTGCGCATCTCCGCGTTGCTGCACGACGTCGGCAAAATTGGGGTCGAGGATCGCGTGCTGAAGAAGCCCGGCGCGCTCACTCCGGAAGAGTTCGATCTGATGAAGCAGCACACCGTGAAAGGCGCGAACATCATGCGCCCCGTTTCGCAGCTCAAAAACATGTTGCCAGGCATCGAGCTGCACCACGAGCACATGGACGGCCGCGGCTATCCTTACGGCTTGCAAGGTCCGCAGATTCCGCTGATGGCGCGCATCATCGGCGTGGCCGATACGCTCGACGCCATGACCACGAATCGCCCGTATCAGTCCGCGATGGACCTCGACTACGCCCTGGGCAAAATCAAGGCGCTCGCGGGGAGCAAATTCGACGCCGTCGTGGTCAATGCCCTCGAAGCTGCCGTGCTGGCCGGGCGAGTCCGCCTCAGCGCCGTCGAAGTCCAGGTCTAGAGTCCACGCTACAATTGAGTTGCAGACAGCTTCGTTACGACGCTTCTGTTACACTTTTCTATTGCGCTACATTTGCATGCGCAACTGCATGATTTCTCTCTTTGGCAAACCGGAACCGACGCTGGCGGAACGCCTGAAGGCGAGCGTCAGCAAGACCAAGGCGGCGCTGTCGGAAACCGTCGACACGATTTTTCTTGGCGAAAAGAAGGTTGATCCGGCACTTCTCAAGCAGCTGGAAAACGCGCTGCTTTCCGCTGATTTGGGCGTGGGTACTACTCGTGAAATTCTTGACGCCGTGCGCGAAAAGCTGGATCGTAACGCGCTCTCTGATGCTTCGCAGCTCAAGAGCGAAATCAAGTCGCACATCGTGCGCATTCTGAATGCTTCTGCCGCCTCGAAACCTGCGCAACCTGGCGTTGTCGCCGGTTCGCCCAATGGCAAAGGGCCGCGCGTGATTTTCATTGTCGGCGTCAACGGCGCGGGCAAGACCACCAGCATCGGCAAGCTTGCGAATCGCCTGCGCAAAGAAGGCTCCAGCGTGATTCTCTGCGCCGCGGACACGTTCCGCGCGGCCGCCGTCGAGCAGCTTGAAATATGGGCGCAGCGCAACGGCATCGAAGTCATCAAGCAAAAGTCCGGCG
>WNFR01013695.1_pt2 | contig 17219 bp, 10 predicted proteins | sample 5400221 | NCBI WGS metagenome assembly WNFR01 (sample SAMN13153357, study PRJNA577476) | soil metagenome | isolation source: 40 cm soil under Madrone tree | place: USA:California | collected 2016-06-14
AGGCGTTCTATCGCTATTCCTACTTCCAAAACTCACTGTTCGCGACGTTTGGTCTGGGGTACTCGGTCTACGACAATACCGACTACACTCGCCAGCACGTGGTGGGAATTGATTGGGCGCAAGGCAGCTTCGCACACAGCATTCGCTTTTCGTACTTGAAGTTTCAGAACCAGATCGTGGACGCGACCAGCGGCAATAACTCTCTGCCTTTGTGCTGCATCGGACTGGAGATCAGTTCCGGCACCTTCTTCGTGGGACCGAACCTGCTGGCACCGCAGAGCACACCTCAGTCCAACCACCAGATCAAGTACGACGGCAGCAAGGTCATTCACAATCACACCCTGCGTTACGGGGCCGCATTCAACCACATCCAGGGCGGCGGATTTGCCGACTTTTACGGCCTGGCGCCGCGTGCCTCCTACACGACCAGCGCGGGGTCCGGAATGGGGTGCGGTAAGGGAGACTTTACGAACCCATGCCCGGGCTCGACCGCGTTCTATGCAAACAACAGCTGGCAATCGGGTTGTCCCCTGGCGGGTCCGACCGGACCCTGTTTCACGGGTGGCGACAACAACCCGCTGAACTACGCGGTCAATCGAGTGCGATTCGGTAACGGCCTGGGTTTCAACACCGAGAATCCGGCGCTCGGATTTCCAGCGGGTGGCTTGGGACCGGATAACCGCATCGGACTCTACATTGGAGACGTCTGGAAGCTCAAGCCGAACTTCACGGTGAACATCGGGCTGCGCTACGACCGCGATACGGGCCGTACGGACAGCGATCTTGGGCCGATCGCGCCGGTGAACGCGCAGTTTCCGGGCTATGGGAATCGCGTGCAGCAAGCCAACAAGAACCTAGCGCCGCAACTGGGAATCGCCTGGGATCCGAAGAACAACGGCAAGACGGTGATCCGCGCGGGGGCCGGCATGTTTTACGAGAACGTAATCTACAACAACGTGCTGTTCGACCGGCCGTACCGTCTGAAGAATGGAGCGTTCAACCAGGTGGCCAGCGGCTGTCTGGGCGGAGCTGCCCAAAACGTCGTTCCGACGACGTCCGGTCTGATCGGCCCCGATCCAAACGGATCGATCTGCTCGAACCCAGACGGGTCACATATTCCGATCGGGCTGGCGGCGCCCAACATTCTGAGCTTCTGGCATAACTCGGTACTGGCCGGAAATCCGTTCACCCTCGCAAACGCGAACCCGAACTATATTGGCAACTTCCTGGCGGCCGGTGCAGGTCTCCCGCTGGGCTGGTTTGATCCCAACTACAAGACGCCGGTCTCAGTACAGATGAACATCGGCATTCAGCGTGAAATCCGGCACGGCATGGTATTCAGCGCCGATTTCCTGCGAAACATCGAAACCCGGAGTCTGATGCCACCAACGCACACTTCGGTTGCGGTACGGGCTCAGCAGGAATTGACTGTGCGATTCTTGCCGGCGCCGGGATCGGGGATTACGCTGACAATGGGTTGGCGAATGACAATCACTTTGGCCAAGGTTGCGCGTTCGTATTCGCAACCTCGACGACGGTGCCTAACGGCAGGCCTTGTGCTTTTGGCGGAATCAACTCGACTCAGGCATCTGCTTTTGCCTTGAAGCCGATCGGACGGTCGGTCTACAACGGACTGCAGATGAAGTTGTCGCAGAACGTTGCCAACCCGCTGAAGGGCGTGAAGTCCGCAAACTTCCAGATTGCGTACAGCTATTCCAACTTCAGCAACACTGGTGGCGCGCAATTGACGGGTACGAGTGGGGATAGCGATCAGGATTTCGTTTTGCAGACTTCGGACAACAACAAGCCCGGAAGGTACTATGGCCCAGCTCTGCTGGACCGCACCCACCAGATTTCATTTGGGGGATACGCGGATGCGCCCTTTGGCTTCCGGATATCCATGATTGGCCACTTCGACAGCCCCTTGTCGAGCGCGATCGTCTCGCCGTCGACGGGTGATCCAGGGGTCGACATGTTCCAGTCAGATTTTACTGGTGATGGGACCGCGGGTGATCCTCTGCCCGGAACGCACTTCGGCCAGTTCGATCGCGGCACGAACGCGAGCGGCTTGGCAAAGATGATCAATACCTACAATACGAATGTGGCGGGTACCGCAACCCCTGCGGGCGCCACGCTGATAGCCGCTGGCTTGATGACCCTTCCGCAATTGCAGTGTGGGCTTCTACAACTTGTTCAATTTCTCCAATTTCAACTTGCCGCCGAACACGATGAGCGGAATCCTGAACGGACCGCGTTCGGGTGCGATCAATGGAACGTCTCGGCAGGACGGCTCGCTCGACGGGTTCCGGGTGGGCAACGGTACCGGTGTTTACTCGCTGGGTGCGCAGCGGCAGATCGAGTTCGGTCTGCGGTTCGTTTTCTAGGCGAGTCAGTCTGATGGATGTCGAGACCACTGGAGCCCATGGGCACTGGTGGTCTTTTTTCACACCTAGACTTCGTTGTCGTGTCTAGGTCTGGAGGGGGGGAATCAGGAGTAGTATGCGGTGCGTCTGGGAGGCTGAGATGTCGCAGAGAGGTCGGCAAGTCGGATCCGTTCTCCTGACGATAGCGACAATACTCGCTCATCAAGCGTTCGGCCAGACGTTGTCTTCCGGGGCCTCAAGCCCGACTACCCGCGGTGGCAAGCTGATCGAAAAGATGGTCTTCGTGAAAGCGGATCCGTCAATGGAGATGAGTTCATCTCAAGTGATTATCGATGCCGACTCCGGTAGCGGTGGTGTAGCAGGCACACATGCAGCGCCCGTCTTTCAGACAACCGCGGTGACTAACGTCAGGCGAAATGTCGTCGGCGTAATGAATGTAGATGGATCGAACCCAATCGCCTTGAAAGTTCATGGCATGGATCCCGTCATTTCCCCGGATGGCTCGAAAATCGCGTATTGCTCGCTGCAGGAAACGCAATATTCCCAGATTTTTGTCATGAATCCGGATGGCACTGAGCAAAAGCGAATCACGAATTTCAGGGAGGGTGACGCGTGCGCCCCGGCTTGGTCGCATGATGGCAAGAAGATCGCCTTTCACGCGTTTGCCCTCATGAATCCGCCTCGCAATCCGGAGATCTGGGTGATGGACGCGGACGGATCGAATCAGAAGAAATTGGCCGATCACGGACTTGATCCGGCCTGGTCACCGGACAACCGGCAGATTGCCTTTGCTTCGAACCGTGAGGGCGGGGTGTTCCAGGTTTTCGCGATGAACGCCGACGGATCGAATGTGAAGCGACTCACAAAGGACAAAGGGGAAGCTTCGAATCCGGCATGGGCGCCGGACGGCCAGGCGATTGCGTACAGTGCCGCCGCCGAGGGTGACCGGCGCGCTTTATTTCTCATGGCGAAAGATGGGTCGGATCCGCGGCGCCTGGCCTTTTCGAAGCACCAGGACTTTTGTTTCCCGGCGTGGTCGCTGGATGGAAAGTACATTGCGTTCACTTCGCTGAACCGGGTCGGACCCCAGGGCATTGTCATTGGGGAAGAGCGGCCACGTTGCGAACAGTGGACGGGGGAATATCAGATCTTCACGTTTGATTCCGACGGGAAGACCCAACGTTTGACGGACGCAAAGTTGTCAGCGATGCGTGCCTCCTACGGCAAAGTCGCGGGACAGTAAGGCTCTAGAATCATCTTCGTAGGTCCCTCTTGCACAGTCCAATCGGAGGTGCAATCGGACCGTCGGCAGTAGTTTCCTTTGATTCGTTTGGGGTGGGCACTGTCTCCCACCCGGCATCGGATCACCGTCACTGATCCCGCAAAACTTCTCAGCCCGCTTTCTGTTTCCCAAAGTTTTCTCCCAGATTCCGGAGCCTACATCAGCGGTAGACAAAATGTCAGCTCGCCTGGATCTTCCTGAGAAACCCTGTGTCCAAAACTGTTTGTGGGCTCCAGCTGTTATGGTCTGTCCATTGCACCTGTCTACGAAAGCACAAGAGTACACAGACTTTCTCGCAAGGCGGATGGTAGTCGAGTGTTGGGGCGATTTTGTCTTCCAAGGGTCACTCAAGAGGCATGTCTAACAAGGTTTACGGTTTGCCTCACAATTGTTGATTGTTTCGTTGAGAACTGGTTGAACGCGATACTTCTTGGAGAAAGGTGAACGAATGTCGAGATCAGAGAATTCTTGCCGCGCGGCGCTGCGATTTTGCCTGGTGCTGGCCGCGATCTTGGCGCTGACATGCATGGCACTGCTGGCGCAGACCACCATATCGACGGGGAGCATTCAGGGAACGGTAATGGACGCTTCGGGAGCCGTGCTCAGTGGCGCCAAGGTGACCATCACAAACAAAGCCACGGCACAGAGCATTACCACGACGACCAACGCGTCGGGCACCTACACCTCCGGCGCACTTACACCCGCCCAGTACGAAGTGCGGGTCGAATCCAAGGGATTCAAGACGCAGACGCAGACCGTCACGGTGCAGCTGAACACGACTTCGACCGTCAACGCGAAACTGGCCGTCGGGGAGAGCACGCAGGTGGTCGAAGTACAGGCCTCCGACGTTGCTGTGAACACCGAGCAAGCAACTGTGCAAGGGATTCTCACGGCGCAGCAGATCGAGAACATGCCGATCAACGGTCGCAACTTCCTCGATCTCGCGCAGCTGGAGCCGGGCGTCCAGATTCAGGACGGCGGGACCTTCGATCCGACCAAGAACGGCTTCTCGTCCATTTCCTTTGGAGGCCGCTTTGGCCGCACGGCGCGCATTGAGGTGGACGGTATCGACATCAGCGACGAGACCGTCGGTACGACCACGCAAAACATTCCGTTGGGTGCGATTCAGGAAGCCTCCTTGCAGCAGTCCTCGCTGGATCTTTCCACCGAGCTGACCTCTTCCGGGTCGGTGAACGTCTCGACCAAATCGGGGACCAACGCCCTGCATGGCGAGGGGTTTTACTACTTCCGCGATCAGAAATTGGATGCGGCTCTGCCCGGCGGATCGACCAATCCCTTCCAGCGAAACCAGTACGGCGGGAGCATTGGGGGGCCGATCATGAGGGACAAACTGTTCTTCTTCGTGGATGCGGAGCGCACCAAGCAGGACTTCATCAATCCTGTTCTGCCGGGTGGTCCGTTCACGTTGCTGACCGGGACCTTCACTTCCCCTTTCCGCGAACCGCAGTGGATTGCGAAACTGGATTACAGCACGCAGGCGTTCAAGTTCTTTTATCGATTCACCTACGAGAGCAACAAGAGCGTGCTGCCTTTCATTCCCAATTCGTTCCAACCGTTCGCGAACGTGAACCATTCACGCGGACACGTCCTGGGCATCGACTTCAATACGGGCAGCTTCACGCACAGTATTCGCTTTGGCTACACGAAATTTGAAAACGGGATCGCCGACGCGGTGACGGGTTCGAGCATCTTCGATCCGGCGCCGGGCATCGAGTTGGCCATCGGTTCGGATCCGAACTGCCTGACTGCGGGCGCCGATCAATTCTGTTCTGGGCCTAACTTCCTTGCGCCCCAGGCCACCATGCAGTCCGACCATCAGATCAAGTATGACGGCAGCAAGGTCCTCGGGAATCACATTCTCCGCTACGGCGGCGGTTACAACCACATCCTGGGTGGAGGATTTGCCAAGTTCCTGGGACTGGCTCCGGCGGTCGGCTCTCCGAATCTTGTTCCGTCCTGTGTGGCCGCCAAGAATTGCCCGTTTCCAAACGGCGCGGCAAATCCATTGAACTACCCGGTTACCAGCGTGAATTTGGGGAACGGGCAGGGTTTCTCATCCGAGAAAACCTCCTTCGGGCTTCCGGGAGGAGGATTGGGACCGGACGACCGGGTCTCTGCCTACATTGGGGATTCATGGAAGCTACGGCCGAACTTTACCGTAACCGCAGGAGTACGCTACGTCCGCGATACTGGTCGCACCGACAGCGATACCGGACCGGTTGCGGCACTGGACCAGTTCAATAACCAGTTTTACTCGGGTTTGGGAAAGCGGGTGAACCAACCGAACCACAATTTCGCACCCCAGCTCGGCTTGGCCTGGGATCCGAAGGGCAATGGCAAGACCGTAATCCGTGCGGGAATTGGGTTGTTCTACGAGAACTCCATCTGGAACAACAACCTGTTCGACCGGCCTGCGCGGCTGCAGCAAGGGCTCTTCCTGGGGTCGACCCAGGTCTGCGCGCAGGGCGCCTCGACCGGAACTCCGCCTTTCCAAACGAACATTGATCTGACGCAGGTTTGCGGTCAGCCGATCGGGAGCGTTTTCCCGCAGATCGTGACCCTGCAGCAGCAGTATCAAGCTTCGGTGCTGGCGGCCGGTCCCGCGGTCAATGGCTCCTATATCGGAAACTTCCTGACCGACGGCATTGACATCACCGGCACGAACCTATTTGCGCCGAACTACAAAACGGCGCGCTCGGTCCAAATGAATATCGGCGTGCAGCGCGAAATTCGTCCGGGAATGGTTCTGACTGTGGATTACCTGCGCAACATTGCGACGCACAACCTTCTCAGCGTAGACACCAACCATATTGGGGACGCACGTTTCTTTGACAAGCCCGCCGCGCAAGCGGCGATAGGAGCAACACTCACTGCCTGCGGTGTTGCCAGCATCGATGATGCCATCGCGGCCTGCCCGGGCCTTCACCCTGCCCAAGGGGGAAATCCTCCCGGTCCAGCCACGATCGCTGATTTTGCCTCCAATGGACTTGACTCGGGCTACTCGCTCTGCTCCGGCTTGCCCTGTAGCCTTGCGCAGAAACCGGCTGCGGCGTTCCCCGGCGTCAACAAGAACCTGGGCGCCAACCAGATGCTGTTTCCGATTGGCCGCTCGGTTTACAACGGTCTGCAAGCCTCGCTGAAGCAAACCGTGCACAACCCGGTAAGGGGGATCAAATACTTGGACTTGCAGGTTTCTTACTCATACTCCAAGTATGTGTCCACCGCTCGGGACAGCGATTTCATCAACTTCTCGCAGGACAACGCGCATCCCACCGGTTTCCTTGGACCGAACGGGTTGGATCGAACTCACCAGTTGTCGTTCGGAGGCACGGCCGATTTGCCGGCAAATTTCCGAATGACATTTATTGGACACTTTTATAGCCCATTGCCGCTGAACCTGAATCTCCCCGTCACCGGGCTGGCCGGCGGTCTGTTCGTCACAGACGTGACCGGCGACGGGACCGGGGATGGGAGCTTCGGCTCCAACGGTGGCCTGGGAGATCTTCTGCCAGGGACCAAGCTGGGTGCATTCGGACGCGACGTCAGCGTCAGCAAGCTGGCGACTCTGATCAACAACTACAACACCGGTAACGCTGGTCAAACGACACCAGCAGGGCAGGTTCTGATCCAGAACAATCTATTTACGTTGGGCCAATTGCAGCAGTTGGGTGGCGTTCAGCAGGCGATCGCACCGGTGGTCTCGGGTGCGATTGGCCAATCCTGGTTGAGGGCCTTCGACCTCGGTTTCAGCTGGGGATACAAGTTCAAGGACCGACTCGAAATCAGGCCAGGGGTGACTGCTTTCAACCTGTTTAACCTGCCCAACTTCGATGGGGTCAGCGCACCCTTCAGCACTGTGCTGGATGGTTCGCCCGGGTCCCCGAATGGCACCACGAAACCGCAGCCCAGCAATCTGCGACTGGGGCTAGGTTCGGGAGTGTTCGGTGTCGGCTCACCGCGGGTCGTGGAGTTCGAGCTAAAACTGAACTTCTAGTTGAAGCATTTCGCCTTGGGCCGCCTGGCTTGGACCCGGCGGCCTCTTTACTCCACTCTCTGCAAGCTTTTTTGAGCGGCAATTCGCACCTCGCCAGAGCCGAGATCGACGACCCTTCCCTCGTTGCCCGGGTTCCTTCCCTTGTCCTTCCCTTCAAAACGGGCAGATTCCCAGCTTGTTTAGTAAGATAGTGAATTCGACTTTGTAAAGCGGAAGCAACCATTCCCGCGGGGAGCGATTCCATGTGGCAGTACCCGCATGTTCTGGAGTGGGAAGGAGACAGCGTTTGTTGAAATTGCGCGCTTCGAAGGGTCTGGGGAAACGCGGTTCTCATCTTTTTTCTTTCGCAAACTTAGGTTTCACATGCGGGATCGTGCTACTGGCGGCGTCTCTCGGACAGGCGCAGGACGACCTGCCCCGGGGCTCGATCCAGGGCGTGGTCGTCGATCCGTCGGGAGCGCCGGTGGCAGGCGCACAGGTGGTGATTGACTCCAAAGCCACCGGCACCCAAGCCGCTCTTACGACCGACGCCGCCGGCAAGTATGATTCGGGTCCATTGGTGAAGGGCGCGTACTCGGTCCGGATTGAGACCCCCAACTACCGCATCAACCGCTTCACTCTGATGGTTCGCGATGGCCAGACCACGAATGGCGATCGAAAGCTGGTGCCGATCGATCCCGGACCGGCTACCCTGCAGGGCAAAATCTCTCCTGGCGAGCTGGAGGAGTTCCCCATAGACGGCCGCGACGTGCTGAACACCCAGCAATTTCAGCCGGGGATCCTGATCCAGGATGGACGGTCGCTGGACCCGACGAAAACCGGCAACCTGGGCGTTTCGATCGACAAGGTCAGCGGGCAGGCGTCCCGGTACAGGCTGGACGGCATCGATATCAGCGATGAGACCAGGGGCGATGTCACGCAGAACGTTGCCCGGAGCAGCGTCGAGGAGGTGGTGGTGAGCCGCGCGGCCTTGAATGTTGCGACCGGTCCGACCTCCTCGGGCGCGGTGAGCATGACGACAGCTTCCGGGACGAACAACCTGCACGCCGACGTGTACGGCCTATTTCGCGACAACAGCGCGCTTTTTGCCAAGGCTCCCGGTGGGCAGAATTTGAAGTTTCAGCGCGAAGACTTCGGCGGCAGGGTGGGCGGGGCGTTAATCCGGGAGAAAGCGTTTTTCTTCCTGGGTGGGGAGTACGTTCACCAGGACGCCCATCGGGCGGTGGTGATGCCCTCGCCGTTTCAGGCGCTGACCGGATCGTATTCGACGCCCTTCCGCAACACCTCAGGGACAGGGAAACTGGACTGGCAGTTCTCCAAGACCACCCATGCGTTCTACCGCTTCGCCTATAACTTCAACCGGGCAGTGGATGATTTTGGGGACGACTACTCGGTCTACCAGAACCACGATACGTCCCCCTCCCATACGTTGGGCCTCGATCTGACGAGCGGCGAATATGTGCACAGCCTGCGCTTCGGAATTCTCGACTACCACAATTCCTTGCAGGATGCGACCAGGGGCCTTAACCCTCTGGGTGTGTCGCTTCCGGTGAACGTTCGTTTTGGCGATCTCGCCGGAGGGCGGGTGCAGTTCGGGCAGAGCCCTTTTGCTCCGCAGGAGACCGATCAGAGGAATCTGGAAGGCCGCTATGACGTGATTCGAACCCATCGACCCCACACCTTCCATTTTGGCGGCAGCGTGAATTGGATCCGTACTGGAGGCTACGAGACTCCTTACGGGCTCGCGCCCCAGGTGAGCACGGCGCTGGTCAACGGGATCGATCCGAATCCGCTGGACTACCCGGTGCTGTTTGCCAGCCTCAGCAACGGGCAACGGTTTTCGACCGAGCACTCCGGATTTGGTTTTCCCCATGGTGCACAGTCCGACATCCGGCTGCAGGGCTACGTGGGCGATGCGTTCCGCTTGCGTCAAAACCTGACCCTCAGCTTGGGTGTTCACTACGTACGCGACACGGAGCGCTTGGACACGGATCTGGCGCGGATTCCGTGCTCTGCCGCGAACCCCGGAGTCCCCAGCGTCTTCGTGCCTTGCACCGGGGCCAATCCCCTGCTTGCGCAGTTCTCGAATCTTCCTGGGCGAGGACTGGCGGTGACGCAGCCGAACTACAACTTCGCGCCGCAATTCGGATTTGCCTGGGATCCGTTCCACAACGGCCGGACGGTTGTCCGGGGTGGCGTGGGTGTGTTCTACGACACGTCGCTGCTGAGCAACGTGCGCCTGGACCGGCCCGCGCGGCTGAGCGCTGGCCTCTATTCCGCCACCAACGCGCTTTCCTGCGCGCCGGGATCGGCGGCCGGAACCACCGCTGTGTACTTCCCGAACGCCAACGGGCTTCCGACGGCAGTGCGCACCATCGACGGACTGGACCTGGCAACGCAAGTATGCGGACAGCCGGTGGGGACCGTCGGTGGTGCGATCGCGCATCTGCAGACTGCCTACCACCTACCAGATGAATCTCGGATTTCAGCGCGAAGTCTGGGGTGGCGGTACCTTCACGGCTGACTTTGTGCGCAATGTGAGCGAGCGTTTCGGTATCGTCGTCGACAGCAACCACGTCGGGGACGGAAACTACCTGTACAAGAACGGCAACGGGGACTATACAGCCGCGCTGAATGCAATCACGCATACCATCGCGCAGCGCGCTCCGGGCTGCCTTCCGAGCGTGCCCCTTTCGGCGGGGGCCATCTCACAAAACGCCATTTCGTGCTACATCTCGGCGGCGCCCAACGCGAACATCAATGATTTTGCCGCGAATGGTCTGGACTCGGGCGTGGCTTTTCTCGGAGGACTTCCGGCGACCGAGGGAGTGCAGGTTCCCTCCGGAACCGATCCGCGGGATTTCGGGGCGGCCTTCCCGGGCACGAACGCGCTGGTGGGGCAGGGAAATTTCCAGACCTCGGCAGGGCAAAGCGTCTACAACGGACTGCAGGCATCGTTGAAGCAGAGCTACGTGCACGATTTCTTCATTTTCCGCAGCGGGGATGTGCTGGTGTCGTATACGCTCTCGAAGTTTATCTCCAACGGGGGCGACAGTCCGTCCGGGAGCACGATGGCCTACGATTCGCGCAACCCGGGCTTCTACAAAGGGCCGTCGGCGCTGGATCGCCGGCACCAGTTGACGGTGGGTTGGATGCTTCAGTCACGCTGGGGCGGCCGCCTGTCATTCATTGGGCGCTATGCTTCACCCGCGCCTCTGTTGCCTTCCATGCTGGTGAACTCGGGCAATCCGCAAGCGACGCCCGGTGAAATCTTCCGGACCGATTTCACGGGAGACGGCACTCCGGGCGATCAGTTTCCCTTCCGGGGACCGAAATCGTTCAGCGCTATCTCCAGCGGCGATCTGGCAAGCGCCATCAATACCTACAACAGCACCCAGGCGGGCTCGCTGACGCCGGCGGGGCAGGCGCTGGTAACGGCTGGTCTTTTTTCACGACCGCAACTGGCGACACTACGGGGAACGACCCCGTTCATCGTGGTGCCTCCGATGGGACAGTTCAGCAACCCGATCTTCAAATCGTTCGATACGGCGGTCACCTGGCCATTCAAGCTGGGCGAGCGCTTCAACATCGAGCCGAGCGTGCGTTTCTTTAACCTGTTCAACTTCTCGAACTTCCAGCCGGTTTCCGGGCAGCTGACATATTACTTCCCCGGACCCGGGCAGCCGTCGACCGGCGGAGCGGGATCGGCGAACGGCACACCGTCGGGCAATTCGCGCGATGTCCTGCGAATCGGACAAGGGTCGGGCGTTTACAACTACGGCGCGCCTCGCCAGATGGAGTTTGGGGTGAGGGTCACGTTCTAGCGCTCCCAGATTTCCACCGAATCGAGCCGCTGGCCTTGCAACTGGCGGCTTTTCTCCGGCGCGATCAGTCTGTTGCGCGAGCGATTCGGCGAACTCGAGTGACCGTGTAAAATGATTCCTATGCCTTTCAATGCAGGTCCCCAAGGGGCCGCCCGACGGGGCGGCAAGACTCCGCCTCCTGACGAAACCCACGAGGAAGCCAACTACCTGAAGCTTCTTGGGGAAAAGCAGAAGCCGGTCGCCATCAAGATGACCGATGGAGAAGTGGTGCGTGGCTGGATCGAATACTACGACAAGAACATGGTCCGCCTGACGCGCGAAGGCGCGCCCAACTTGTTCATCTTCAAGCACGACATCATGTACATCGCGGAAGATCCTGGGAAACGCAAGTAGCCAACGCAGGTGGCCGCTGCGCACTGACTTCATTCCGAACATGTTCGAGATGTTATCCCGGGAAAAGGAGTTTTTGTCTTCGTGAAGACCGATTCATCGCCGGAAGTCGCTTCTTCGAGCGTCGAGTTCGAGTTTGTGCCGCGCATGGCGGAGATTGCCCGCGAGGCGGGCGGGCTGCTGATGGATTTTTTCCGGCGGCGCGTCCAGATCGAGTACAAGGGCGATGCTGACCTGGTGACCGAAGCGGACCGGTCTTCGGAGAAACTGATTCTGGAGCGGATTCGTGCCAACTGGCCGGATCATGAAGTGATCGGGGAAGAGGGCGCTCGGATTGAGACCGGTGGCGACTACCGGTGGTATGTCGATCCGCTGGACGGGACCACCAATTTCGCTCACGGGTTCCCGGTGTTCTGCGTTTCGCTGGGGCTGGCGTTTCGCGGGAAGCGCAAAGCGGCGGTTCTCTATGATCCAACGCGTGACGAACTATTCGCCGCAGAACGCGGCAAGGGCGCTGTCCTGAATGGGCAGCGGCTCGAGGTCTCGAAGACGGCGAACCTGTCCCAGTGTCTGGTGGCGACCGGATTCCCCAGTCACAAGCGGCACAAGAATCCCAACATTTATTTCTATCACCAGCTGACGTTGCGCACCCACGGGGTGCGGCGCGCAGGGTCGGCCGCCCTGGACCTGGCGAATGTCGCCAGTGGAAGGTTCGACGGGTTCTGGGAGTTCAATCTGAATGCCTGGGATACGGCGGCCGGAATCCTCATCGTCGAAGAAGCCGGCGGCAAGGTGACCGGGTTTCACGGACAGGCGCTTGAGATCGCCGACCGGGACGTCGTGGCCTCGAATGGCTTGATCCATGCACACCTTCTGCACGAGTTTGATGAGATCTTTGCGGGCCATGGGCTGGAGCCCCTGCCGGACCCGCGGCAATACCGGAAGTAGGACTCGCTAGGGTGATTGTCGTGGGATCACTGTGGTGGCTCGGGTGGTGTTCAGATGGTATCTGATCGTTTTCCTCGCTATGTCTTGGTCGTGCTGTTCGCCTGGAACGGGGCGGCTATTCTTGCGTCCGCTCAGGCCCCGCGCGATCCAGCCTTTGATCAGAGCTACCGGCAGTCGTTCGAGAAGTGGAAAGCGGACCTGGTTGCAGACCGCAAGCAAAACTGGCTCACGCTGGTGGGACTGTTCTGGCTGAAGCCGGGTGAGAGCACATTCGGCTCTGACACTGGGAATGCGGTGGTCTTGCCGGGCGGGACCGTGCCGGCACACGCCGGTACCTTTCAACGGCAGGGGACCGATGTTACGGTGAGCTTCCTTCCCGGGGTGACCGGATTGATCGGAGATCAGCCCGTGCCCGCAGGCAAACTCGATCCGGACGTGTCCGGACATCCCACGGAGCTGGAGTTGGGCCGCCTGCGCATGCACGTCATTCAGCGTGGGAACCGGGTGGGCATCCGGGTCAAGGACCTGCGGAGTCCCGCAGTCGAGAAATATCCGGGCCCGACGTTTTATCCTCTGAGCACGACCTATCGCATCACAGCGACGTGGGTGCCTTCGGACGGCAGGGAAACAGTGCAGGTACCGAACGTTCTGGGCGACGTGACAACGACGCCAGTGGTCGGGGAGGCACGCTTCACCCTGGCGGGCCGGGAGGTGCGGTTGCACGCGGTGGGAGGCGACGCGGCTCGGGGGCTGTTCATCATCTTTAGCGACCCGACTCGGAAGACCGACACCTATCCGGCGGGCCGCTTTCTGGACACCGGCGCCGTGAGCGACGGCAGACTGATTTTGGATTTCAACCGCGCCTACAACCCTCCGTGCTCTTTGACCCCTTATGCGACCTGTCCACTGCCGCCCAGGGAGAACCAGTTGACGGTTGAGATCCCGGCCGGCGAGAAGTATGACCACTCGCAAATGCACCCGTAGACGGTTGAAAAGCGCGCTGAAAAAAGTATTTGTCGGGCAAAGCCGTGTGCTCGGCGAATCAACGATATAGGTCCTTCGCTTCGGTATGACGCTGGGGGATTTGTGCGGCCAGTTGTGGACCACGGGGACCACGGGCAGGCAAACCACCCGGCACGGCCCGACAAGCGTAAAATATGTATGAGTCGTAAGCCGGGATCCTACCATTCACAGCTTTCCCGAGATCATCGGTTCGCAGGTCTTACTGTGATTCAGTCATTGCTCGAACGCGAAATCGCGAAGCGTCCCGACAAGGTGCGCTTTTCGGGACGAATCCTTTTTCTCACCGAAGATCCCGAACTCATCAGGCGGCAACTGGCAGGGCGAGACCTGCCGTGGGACACGAAGAATCCAGCAAACAACCCGAAGCTGCGCGACGACATTTCCACTGACGAAATCACCCCGGCACACTACTGCTTCTACTTTGACCAGACGCTGGGCGAGATTCCGTACATGGGGCTGAGGTGTGGGAGCGTTCTCCCGATTGGGCGGGCCGACGTCAAGAAGGGCGGCTTCGTCTGCTCGGTGAGTGGGAAGCGGCGCGGGAAGGGTTCGAGCCGCGAGCAGTCGCCTTACGCGGAGATGGCGGCCGGAATCCAGGTGGTGATCGCCGAGAACATCGAGCGTATTTACAGACAGAATTGCCAGAACCTGGGGCTGCTAACGTCGACCGACTTCTCGTTGATCGACAAGATTCGGGCCGGTGACGAGATTGCACTCGGCGAGTTCACCGCTGGTGAGGATCACATCACCCGGCAGGTCATCGAGTACGGGGGGTTGTTTCCCTTCAACGTAGCCCGAATGCAGAAGAAGGTGTTTGTGCCGGCGATCAACACCGGCAAGAGGCCCATGACGGTGGCGGAGAAAATCTTCGCAAAGCACATGGTGACCGAGGAAGGAAAGGTCGGAGTGGACGCGGTGAAGCCGGGAGACACCGGATTCACGTGCGTCGATCTGCGCTTCAGCCACGAGTACGTCACGCCCATGGCGGCGATCTTTTACGAGCATTACGTGGGAAAAGACGTGCCGGTGAATGACGCTTCGAGCATCCGGTTCTTCCGCGATCACCTCACCTTCCTGGACGAGGTAATTTCCGAGGAAAAGAAAAAGATCGGGTTGCTCGACCTGGCGACACAGCTGAAGCTGAAGCAGGAAGACTTCGCAGAGGCCCAGGGGATCAAGCTGCACGGCGAATTGAAGGACCGGAAGGGCTCAGAAGGCATCTGCCACTCGGTGATGCTTGAATCCTACGCGCTGCCGGGACAGGTCAATGTGGGATCGGACTCTCACACGCCGCATGTGGGTGCGATCGGGTGCGTGGCCTTCGGGATCGGCACCACGGACGTCTTCAATAGCTGGATCACCAGGGACGTTCGGGTCAAAGTCCCGGAGTCAGTCAAGATTGTGATCCGCGGTCAGAAACAGCCGAATGCGACCGCGAAGGATTTCATCCTGAAGATTCTGAGCCTCGACTACGTGCGTAGCGGGAAGGCATTGGCCAGGGTGATGGAATATGCCGGCGAGGCGGTAGAAGCACTCAGCGTCGACGAGCGCGCCACCATGACCAATATGGCTGCCGAGATTGGCGGGTTTACTGGAATTGTCGCTCCAGACGGCAAGGTCGTGGATTTCCTGGTCGAGCGGCGCGGGATGAATCGCAGCCAGGCCGAGGCGATGATTCGGGGCCTTCAGAGCGACCCCGACGCGGAGTACACGCAGGTGATTGAACTGGATGCCTCAGAGATCTCCCCGATGGTGGCCACGCCGGGCGACCCGGGAAACGGAAAGTACATTCGAGATCTCACCACGCCGGTGCCGGTCGAGCTGGCCTACGGCGGCACCTGCACCGCCGGCAAGAATGAAGATATGGACATGTACGCCGAGGTACTCGCCGACGCCCTCAAGCATGGAAAGCGGGTCGCACGGTCGGTCGAGTTCTTTATCCAGTTCGGATCGCAGGAGACCCGGGACTACTGCCTGCGGAAGGGCTACCTGGAGATCTTCCAGAGAGCGGGTGCGCGGGTGATTGAGCCGAGCTGCGGTGCCTGCATCAATGCCGGGCCGGGGGTTTCGACCCGGCCGGAGCAGGTCGTCATCAGCGCCCAAAACCGAAACTTTCCCGGGCGCAGCGGGCCAGGACAGATGTACCTGGCAAGTCCTTTGACGGTGGCCGCGAGCGCCGTGGCGGGCCACATCGTAGAGTACCAGCCCAGCCAGGCGCGGGAACTCGCCGGAAGCCGCCGGTAGCCGGGCTACCGCCCGCTGGCGGCTTGCCGGCTAAAGCGCAGGAACTGGCGAGTCGGCGTGCGAGGGCGCATCCGGGCGTATCCGGGCGTTCTGCGCTGTACCGTGGCTGCGATTCTTGCTAAAATCTGTGGTTCTTTTAAGAGCCGCAGACCGCGTCAGGAGAGACAGACAACATGACATACGTGATCGCAGAACCTTGCATCGGGACAAAGGACACGGCTTGCGTGGACGCGTGCCCGGTGGATTGTATCCACCCGAAGAAGGACGACCCGAAGCACGCGACCGAGGAGATGCTCTATATCGATCCAGTAGAGTGCATTGACTGCGGTGCTTGCGTGCCGGTTTGCCCGGTTTCGGCGATCTTCGCGCTGGATGATCTTCCGGAAAAGTGGAGCGCATTTACCGAGCGCAACGCAAAGTATTTCGGGCGGTAAGGCGGCTCCCAGCCTTCAGGTATCAGCCGTCTGTTGGACACTTGGAGATTTGTAGCAGGGGTGCATGTCCGAGATGGGGCATGCTCCTTTGCTTTTGAGGTCGCAATTTGCGACCTCAATTGCGAGGAGATCGCGGGGCTCTCCGGGCCAGGCACCGGGGTGGCGCGAAGAACTGACAGCCGGGAGCTGACGGCCGAAAGCTGGCTCTGGCTGACGTCTGGTGCCTGCTTCCATTACAATCAGAGATTACCTGCTGGGCTCCCATGGCACTGAAGGAGTCGGAGGCAGTCGTCCTGCGCACCTACCCGTTGCGCGAGGCCGATCTGCTGGTCACCTTTTTCACGCGGAACGAAGGCAAAGTGCGCGGCGTGGCGCGCTCCGCGAAAAAGTCACGCAAGCGGTTTGGCGGAGCGCTCGAACCGCTGACATTTGTCCGGGCCTTCTACGAGGATCGCGAGCGCCAGGAGCTGGCGCGACTGGATGCCTGTGAAGTGATCGAGTCGCCGCTGGCCGACGAAGTGAGCTACCCGCGGGCCGTCGCGCTGGCACACGTCGCGGAGTTGCTCGACGAATTGCTGCCGGATCGGGAGGCAAACGACGCGGTCTTCCGGCTGACCCTCTCGGTGCTGAGCCGACTGCGGGGGCCGGACATCTGGATGCCGGTCACTTATTTCG
>WNFR01003118.1_pt1 | contig 17213 bp, 13 predicted proteins | sample 5400221 | NCBI WGS metagenome assembly WNFR01 (sample SAMN13153357, study PRJNA577476) | soil metagenome | isolation source: 40 cm soil under Madrone tree | place: USA:California | collected 2016-06-14
CGGCGCTTTCGCGTGTACGGCGCCGCGACGACGACGGGCGTGCTGTACACCGGGTACTATCTGCCCACGGTCGAGGCGCGGACGGCACGCGACTCCCGTTTTCGGTTTCCCGTCCTCGGCCGGCCCGCCGATCTCGTCAGCGTCACGACCGCCGACTTCGGCGCCGAGTGCACGGCGGGCGCGACGATCGTCGGACGCGTCGAGCGCGGCCGTCTCGTGCCGTACTCGACGCGCGGCGACATCGAGACGAGCGGGGTACCGGGCGCGCGCGTCCTCGCCTGGGTCGACGATCCCGTCGCGCTCTTCTTTTTGCAAATCCAAGGGACGGGCAGGCTGCTCTTTCCGAACGGCGCGCGGCCGCTGATCGGCTTCGCGGCGTCGAACGGGAGGCCCTACGTCAGCATCGGCAAGCTGCTCGTCGACGAGGGCCGCCTGTCGGTCGACGAGGCGTCGATGGACGGGATCCGGCGCTGGATAGCCGTACATCCCGAGGAGCGCGATCGCGTGCTGCAGACGAATCCGCGGTACGTCTTCTTTGCGCCGCTCGGAGAAGCGCCGTACGGAAGCCTGCGCGTGCCCGTGACCGCGGGCCGGACGATCGCCACCGACCCCGCAGTATATCCGCCGGGGGTGCTCGCGTTCGTGCGTATCCCGGCGAGCGCGCAAGCGCCCGCCGACGCCGTGTCGCGCATCGTCCTCAACCAAGACGCCGGCGCCGCGATCCGCGGTCCGGACCGGGTCGACGTATTCTTCGGCGAAGGCGCGGGTGCCGAGGCACGAGCAGGAAGACTGCGTACGCGCGGCGAGCTCTACGTGCTCGTGCCGCGCGCCGAGGTGCGGCAGTAGCCTCGCACCGAGGCGCTGCAGTAAAGGACGTGGCCCGGCTCTCGGGTTGAAGCGCGGCGACAAAGTTGGGACAATTCACTGCCCCCGCCCCACCATGCACGAGGCCTACATCGTCAGCGCCGCTCGCACGCCGATCGGTGGATTCGGCGGCAGCCTGTCCGTCGCGTCGGCGCCGGAGCTCGGCGCGGCGGCGCTGCGCGCCGCAATCGAGCGTGCGCGCGTCCCGGCGGCGGCGATCGAGCAGGTGATCATGGGGAACGTGCTGGCCGCCGGCGTCGGCCAAGCGCCGGCACGTCAAGCGGGCCTCAGCGCCGGCATCCCGCGCGAGCACGGCGCGCTGACGATCAACAAGGTCTGCGGCTCGGGGTTGATGGCCGTCACACTGGCGGCGCAAACGATACGGCTTGGGGAGGCTGATCTCGTCGCGGCCGGCGGGATGGAGAGCATGAGCCGCGCGCCGTATCTCCTGCCGGATGCGCGCCGTGGTCATCGGCTCGGCCCCGGCCGCCTGGTCGACGCGATGATCCACGACGGCCTGTGGGATCCCTACGACGACTTCCACATGGGCAACGCCGCGGAGCGTTGTGCCCGCGAGCAGCACATCACGCGCGAGGATCAAGACGCGTTCGCGACGCGCAGCTACGAGCGCGCGCAGGCGGCCGTCACCGGCGGCGCGTTCGCAGTGGAAATCGTGCCGGTCAGCGTCCCGGCACGCGACGGGGCGACGGTCGTCGCCTGCGACGAGGAACCGAGCCGCGTCGATTTCGCGCGCATCGCGTCGCTGCGTCCGAGCTTCGAGCGCGACGGCACGATCACCGCCGCGAACGCCTCGACGCTCGCCGACGGCGCGGCGGCCCTTGTCGTCGCGAGTGCCGCCGCGGTGGAGCGTCACGGTCTCGCACCGCGCGCGCGCGTCGTCGCGGCGACGAGCGCCGGCCGCGCCCCGGCGGAGTTTCCGATCGCGCCCGTCGACGCGATCCGTCGCGTGCTGGCGCGCGCCGAGCTCGCCCTCGAGGACGTCGACCTTTTCGAGATCAACGAGGCGTTCGCCGTCGTCGTCGTGCACGCGATCCGCGCGCTGGAGCTCGACGCCGAGCGCGTGAACGTCCACGGCGGCGCGATCGCCCTCGGCCACCCGATCGGCGCCAGCGGCGCGCGCATTCTCACGACGCTCCTCGCCGCGCTCGAGCGCTACGATCTCCGCCGCGGTCTCGCGACGCTCTGCCTCGGCGGCGGCGAGGCGGTCGCGATGATCGTCGACCGCAGCGTATAGGCGATGCGGAGTGCGGCTCTGATCGCGAACGACGTGACGGCCTCTCGGCCCCGTCCCGAGCGTTACCGGTGGGCGATCGGCGCTGCCGCGCTCGTCGCGATGGGCACGTGGTGGGGCCTCGGGCTGCCGTATTCGCTCTACGGGTGGAACCTCGATGCCAAGCAGCTGCGCTGGGTGCTCATCTGCTACGGGTGGGAGGTCCCCGCGTGCGGGCTTCTCGGTCCGCTGCTCTTCCCGCTGCTGTGGTTCCGCTCGATCGAGCGTCGCTGGCATCGCGTATTCGCCGACGACCGCGTCGACGACGCGGAGGCGATCGCGCTCGAGCGGACGCTCCTCGACTATCCGGTGCGCGTCGCCGTCGTGCTTCTCATCACGTCGCTCGTCGGCTACGGCGTCGGCGCGTTGCAGCTGCGCCTCTTCGCGGAGCTACCGACCGGCGAGATCGTCAAGATCTTCATGCTCGGCTTGGTGACCGGGCTCGTCGGCGCGCTCTTCGCGTTTCTCTACCTCGAGTCGCTGCTGGCGCCGCTGCTGCGCCCGCTGGGCGAGGTGCACCCGCTCGCCGCGACGCGCGGCCGACGCGTGCCGCTCTATGCGAAGGTGTTCGCGTGCTCGGTCGTTCTGACGATCACCACGATCCTGCTTCTCGGAACGATCTTCTACACCCGCGGCGAGCGCATCTTGGAGGAGCAGGTCGGGGCGCGCGTCCTCGCGGAGACGCGACAACTCGCCGACGAGCTGGCGGCGCAGGGTGTCGCGCGCGCGGAGGACACGCAATGGTGGCGCGCGCGCGCCGCGCGCATGCAACTCGGCGCCTCGGGCAAGGTGCACATCGTCGACGCCGACGGCGCGATCGTCGGCGGTGATCGCACGGTGCCGCGGCTCGTCGACGAGGGTTTCCGCGCGACCGTGACCGCCACGATTCTTCACGACCCGCCGTCGCACCTCGTCGATCGCGTCTACCGACCACGGATCGTCGCGTTCGCCCCGATCGGCGACGCTGCGTGGCGCGTCGTCAGTGTCGTGTACCGCCGCGACTTCGAGCAAGAGCTCGAGAGCATGCTGTGGCGCGGCGGCGTCGTCTGCGTCGTGACGCTGCTCCTCGCGTTGATCCAGGGTCTGCTGTTCTCGCTGCGACTCACCCGCCCGATCGGTCTGCTCACCACGATGGCGGGGACGATCACGCACGCTCCCGGCGAGTCCCCGAGGACGGTGCCGGTGCGGACGAACGACGAGGTCGGCGAGCTCGCGACTGCCTTCAACCAGATGACGGCGCGTCTCGAGGACGCACGCGTCGCCCTCGAGCGTCACAGCGCCGAGCTCGAGCAGCGCGTCGCGGCGGCGACGCGCAGTATCACCTCGCTCCACGACGTCGCACGCGCGACGACGTCGACGCTCGAGCTCGAGGACGTGCTGAAGCTCGTCGCCGAGAAGATCCTCGTCACGCTCGCGCTGCCGCGCCTCGTGCTGCTGTGGTATCCCCCCGATCTCGGCGACGTCGTCGACGCGTACGCGACCGCCGGCGGCGAGCCCGGCGGCCGCCTCGAGCTGAGCGAGCCCATCGATCTCGCCGGCCTCTGCCCGCCTTCGGCGCGGCCGACGGTCGTCGACGCCCGCATCCTGGCGACGACGTTGCCGCCGGTCGTCGCCGGCGCGGCGCTCGCCGGCGAGCGCGCCCTCGTGCTGCCGCTCATCTTCAAGGATCAGCTGCTCGGCGTCGTCGTCGGCGGCATGGCGCTCGAGGCGCTGAGCCCCGACGTCGAGCTGGCGGCGGCGCTGGCGAGTCAGGCGGCGACCGCGCTCGCCAACGCCGCGCTCTTCGAGACCGCGCGGCGTCACGAGACGGAGCTGCGGAAGCTCACCGGCATGCGCATGCAGCTGCAAGAGGAGAGCGTCCGCAGCCTCTCACGCGAGCTGCACGACGGTGTCGGCCAGGTGTTGACCGCGATCAAGATGGATCTGGCGATGATCGAGCGCGCGATCGGTGAGGAGACGGCGCCGCTGCGGGAGCGCGTACGCGCGGTGCGCGAGCAGGTCATGTCACTCGTGCAGGAGATCCGCACGATGTCGCAGCTGCTGCGGCCGTCGATGCTCGACGACTTCGGCTTGGTACCGACGCTGCAGTGGCTCACCGAGCGCTTCAGCGATCGCACGCACATCGCGGTCGAGCTTCGCACGCCGGAGCCCGAGCTGCGGCTGCCGGGCGCGATCGAGGTGCTCCTCTACCGCGTCACGCAGGAGGCGCTCACGAACATCATGAAACACGCACAGGCGCATCACGTCGAGATCGAGGTGCGCGTCGGCGCCGATGAAGTCGCGCTCTCCATCGAGGACGACGGCGTCGGCTTCGACGTGGAGCGGTTCCGGCGCACGCCGGCCGTCGGCGGCGTCGGGCTGCTCGGCATGCGTGAGCGCGTCGCGTACTACAACGGCCGTCTCGACATCCGCTCCCGACCGGCAGGCGGCGTCCGGATCGCGCTCAGCTTGCCGCTCGACACGGCGTCGACCGGCAGCGATGGGCGGCGCGGCCGCGTGACGCTCGCCGGGTGAGCGCCGCGCCGAGTGAGCGCCTCGCGGCGCGCGTAGCCCTCTCCGAGCCGCCCCCGGGTGGCGCGCGCGTCATTGCCGCATGGTGCGTCCACCTCTTCACCGCGAGCGGCGCCGTCGTCGCGTTCCTCGCGTGGCGGGCGATCTCCGCGGGTCGGTTCGGCGACGCGTTCCGCTGGCTGGTCGTGGCGATGGCCATCGATTGCGTCGACGGCACCTTCGCGCGCGCGGTCGGAGTGAAGCGCGTCCTTCCCTGGTTCGACGGCACGAAGCTCGACGACATCATCGACTACATCACGTACGTCATGGTGCCGGTCGTGCTGCTGTACGAAGCGCGACTGCTGCCCGAGGGCGACGGCGGGCTCGCGTGCGCCGCCGCCGTGCTGCTCGCGAGCGCGTACGGCTTCTGCCGTACCGACGCGAAGACCGAGGATCACTATTTCCGCGGCTTTCCCTCGTATTGGAACGTGTTCGCCTTCTATGCGTTCGCGCTGCGTCTGTCGCGCGGCGCGACGGCACTTTGGATCGTGGCGCTGGCGATCCTCGTCTTCGCGCCGCTGAAGATTCTCTATCCCTCGCGCGCGCCGCACTTTCGCCGGCTCAGCATCGCGCTCGGCCTGGTGTGGGGGGCGCTGATGATCCCCGCAATATGGATGGCGCCCGACTCGCCGCCGGCGCTCGTCTGGGCGAGCCTCCTCTATCCGGCGTACTATTTCGCCATGTCGTTCTGGCTGCAGGCGACCGGCCGGGCGTGAGGCACGAAATGCCCGTGACGAAGGAGCCGTGAGCGAGCACGACGAGCGACTGCGACGCGCGCAGCAGCTGTTCACGGCGGCGTACCAGCTGCAGATGGCCGGCCGGTTGGAGGAAGCGATCGCCCGTTACCGCGAGTCGATCGCCTGCCACCCGACCGCCGAAGCGCACACCTTTCTCGGCTGGGCCTACAGCTTCCAGGACCGCCTCGACGACGCGATCGCCGAGTGCGAGAAGGCGATCGCGATCGATCCCGACTTCGGCAACCCGTACAACGACATCGGCTCGTACCTCTTCAAACAAGGCAAGCTCGACGAGGCGATCCCCTGGCTCGAGCGCGCCATCGCTGCCCGTCGTTACGAGCCGCGCCACTTTCCCCACTGCAACCTCGGCCGCATCTTCTGGGCCAAAGGCCAATTGAACCGCGCAATCACCGAATTCGAACGCGCCCTTCAAATCGACCCGACGTCCCGCTTCGCCCAAGGCGCCCTAGCCACCTTGAAAAACCAACTCCAGTAGCTGAATCCAGCGCAAGCGCAGCGAGCGCGCCGATTCGCCGTATTCTTAAGGTGCGCCCTGAAGGTCGTCGCTCAAACGCGCCCAGATGCAAGGCGCGAGGAAGCCGGGCCGCGCAGGCGTAGCGGAGCTACGCCGAGCAGCACGGCGACCGAGCAACGCAGCAGATGGGCGCGTTTCAGCGACGACCGATCAAGAGACGAGCCACTCGAGAAGAACGCGTATGTCCTTGTCGGTAAACCCGCTCCCCCCCGCAGCGCCGTCCGCCGATTTCCGCAGCCACGCGCCGTCGTCTCGCAGCGACACGTCGAACCAATCCGCCGCTGATGGATTGGAGCGATCGTACTGAATGACGGAGGCCGTCGCGAGGCCGCCGACGGGCGCCGGCTTCCCGCCGACGCTGCCGAGTGGCTGCAACACGATCTCGACGCGGCGCTCGAGGAACTCGAGCGCGAGCCGCGCACCATCCGGAACCTCGATGCCGCCGAGGTTCTTCGGGTTGAGGGCGCGGTGGGTCTTGATCGCCGGCTCGGGGAGCTCCTTGTTGACCGCCGTCGCAAGTGCCTCGAAGTCGGAGAAGAGACCCTTCACCGACCGCGCCCGTAAGGTGAAGAGCTCCTTCTCGCGGTTGGCGCGCCGGCCGACGCGCCCGTTCGAGCGCATCTTCTTCTCGGCCCGTTCGGCCATGGTGCGCACCCAGTCGCGCATGTCGCCGATCGCCATATTTCAATCCAAACAGGGTTGCAAATCACGCAGCCGCAACCGCGTCAACGTCAACTGCCGCGCAGCAAGCGCTCGCCGAGGCTGATCTTCAATTGCTCGAGGAGCAGGCGCGGCTCAGGTTGAAAACCACCGCCGACGAACCCCTGGACGAGGATGCCGTTCAGCGTCGCCATGATCAGCGCGGCGTCCGCTTGCGGGTTGACGCTGACGCGGAAGAGCTGCTTCTCGCGGCCGGTTTGTAAAATATCGGCGAGCAAGTTGCAGTAGATCCGATAGAGCTCGGTCGTACGATCGAGCAGATCGTCGAGGTTCTTCTCCTCGCGCACGACGAGCGAGAGGAGAAAGCGGACCGAGTAAACGTTCTGGCTGACGAACTCGTAGTACAGATCGACGAGCTTGCGGATCTGCCCGAGCTCGTCGAGGCCGGAGAGCAGCTCGACGACGTTGATCGAGTACGGCTCGAGCGAGCTCTTGAGCGCCGTCCGGAAGAGCTCCTCCTTGCTGGCGAAATGCCAGAAGATCAGTGCCTTCGAGACCTGGGCCTCTTTCGCGACCTGCGCAAGCGATGTGTTAGCGTAGCCGTGCGCCGCAAAGAGCTTCGTCGCCGACGACAAAATCTTTTCACGCGTCGCGGACATCCGTCGGAAACGTACGCCAACGCCAGGCGCGCACGCAAGCACGCTCCCCGCGCGATCAGGCGGCTGCGCTCGGCCGGGCGTGGACCGTCAGCGCGTGCCCGTCGTAGTCGACGACGACGTGGGCACCGTCGGCGATCTCGCCGGCGAGAATCTTGCGGCCGAGCGTCGTCTCGATCTCCTTCTGCAGCAGCCGTTTCAGCGGTCGCGCGCCGTACACCGGATCGTATCCGGCGGCGGCGAAGTGCTCCTGGGCGCGATCGGTGAGCTCGAGCTCGATCTTGCGCTCGGCGAGCCGTACCCGCAGCCGTCCGAGTTGGATGTTCACGATCTGCTTCAGCTCCTCGCGCGAGAGCGAATGGAAGACGACGATCTCGTCGACTCGGTTCAAGAACTCCGGACGGAAGTGCTGGCGCATGGCCTCGAGCACCTCGCGCTTCATCGACTCGTACGCCTCCGGGTCGGTACCGCCGCGGTACCCGAGGATGACGTGGCTGCCGATGTTGCTCGTCATGATGACGACGCTGTTCTTGAAATCGACGGTGCGGCCATGGCCGTCGGTCAAGCGGCCGTCGTCGAGGATCTGCAACATCACGTTGAAGACGTCGTGGTGCGCCTTCTCGATCTCGTCGAAGAGGATGACGCAGTACGGGCGGCGCCGCACGGCTTCCGTGAGCTGCCCGCCCTCATCGTAGCCGACGTAGCCCGGCGGGGCGCCGATCAGCCGCGCGACGGCGTGCTTCTCCATGTACTCGGACATGTCGATCCGGATCATCGACTGCTCGTCATCGAAGAGGAACTCCGCGAGCGCACGAGCGAGCTCCGTTTTGCCGACACCGGTCGGTCCGAGGAAGATGAACGAGCCGATGGGCCGGTTCGGGTCCTTCAGTCCCGAGCGTGCGCGGATCACCGCGTCCGAGACGGCACGTACCGCCTCGTCCTGACCGATCACGCGACGGTGTAGGTGCTCCTCGAGGCCAAGCAGCTTCTGCACCTCGCCCTGCATGAGCTTCGACACCGGAACGCCGGTCCAGCGCGCGACGACCTCCGCGATGTCCGCCTCGTCGACCTCCTCTTTCATGAGGCGCGCCGCGCCCTCGCCGCGCTCGATCTTCGCCTCCTCTTCCGCGAGCTGGCGCTCGAGCTGCGCGAGCTTCCCGTACTTGAGCTCGGCGACCTTGTTCAGGTCGTACTCGCGCTGCGCCTTCTCCATCTCGACGCGCGCGCGCTCGATCTCCTCGCGCAGCTCACGATGGCGCGCGACGCCGCCCTTCTCACGCTCCCACTGCGCACGCAGCTGGTCACTCTGGGTGCGCAGCTCGGCAAGCTCCTTCTCGAGCCGCTCGAGGCGCTCGCGCGACGCGCGGTCGGTCTCTTTGCGGAGCGCCTCGCGCTCGATCTCGAGCTGCATCACGCGCCGCGACACCTCGTCCAGCTCCGCCGGCATCGAGTCGATCTCGGTGCGCAGCTTCGCGGCGGCTTCGTCGACGAGGTCGATCGCCTTGTCGGGAAGGAAACGGTCGGTGATGTACCGATTGGAGAGCACGGCGGCGGAGACGAGCGCCGCGTCCTTGATGCGGACGCCGTGGTGGGCCTCGTAGCGCTCGCGCAGACCGCGCAGGATCGAGATCGTCTCCTCGACGCTCGGCTGGTCGACCTGCACCGGCTGGAAGCGGCGCTCGAGCGCCGCGTCCTTCTCGATGTGCTTGCGGTACTCGTCGAGCGTGGTGGCACCGATGCAGTGCAGCTCGCCGCGCGCGAGCATCGGCTTCAGCAGATTGCTCGCGTCCATCGCCCCTTCGGCGGCCCCCGCACCGACGACGGTGTGCAGCTCGTCGATGAAGAGGACGATCTCGCCGGCGGACGACTGGACCTCCTTCAGCACTGCCTTCAAGCGCTCCTCGAACTCGCCGCGATACTTCGCGCCGGCGACGAGCGCGCCCATGTCGAGGGTGATCACGCGCTTGTTCTTCAACCCCTCCGGCACGTCGCCGCGGACGATCCGCTGCGCGAGTCCCTCGACGATCGCCGTCTTGCCGACGCCGGGCTCGCCGATCAGGACGGGGTTGTTCTTGGTACGACGCGACAGGACCTGGATGACGCGGCGGATCTCCTCGTCACGGCCGATGACGGGATCGAGCTTGCCTTGCTCCGCGAGCTTGGTGAGATCGCGCCCGTACTTCTCGAGCGCCTCGTAGGTGCTCTCCGGATCGGGACTCGTGACCCGCTGGTTGCCGCGCACGGCGCGCAGCGCCTCCATCAGCTTGGCGCGGGTGAGGCCGACCTGGCCGAGCAGCCGTCCGGTCGCGCCGCGCTCCTCGGTCATCGCGAGCAGGAGATGCTCGACGCTGACGTACTCGTCCTTGAGCGCGGTCGCCTCCGCCTGGGCTTGATCGAGAACGCGCGCCAAACGCGGCGCGATGTAGACCTGCGCGTTCGCGCCCGAGACTTGCGGGATCCGCGCAAGCTCGGCCTCCACGCGCTCGCCGAGCGCACGCACGTCGACACCGGCACGCTCGAGCAGCGCCGGTACCAGGCCTTGCGGCTGGGCGAGCAGCGCGGCAAGCGTGTGCTCGACGTCGACCGACTGATGATGGCGGCGGGTCGCGAGCGCTTGGGCATCGCGGATCGCCTCCTGCGATTTTTGCGTCAGCTTTTCGGGATCCATTGTCGCTCGATAACCATTTTGCGCCCGGTCGCAACCGCCGATTGCGGAATGGCACCTCGCGGGCGGCGGTCGGAGCGACGCCCGCTACCAGGCCGGGCGCGCGCTCGGCCGTCGTCGCGGCGGCGCCAGCATCGGTCCGAGCACCATCCCCGTAAGGAAGCCGCCGATGTGCGCCCAGAACGCGACTCCTCCCCCCGTGTCCATTCCGAGCGACCCGATTCCGAGCAACAGCTGAAACGCGAACCAAAACAAGAGAAAAAACACAGCGGGAACCTCGACGATTTGGAGAAACACGAAAATCGGTACCAACGTCACGACGCGCGCCCGCGGGAAGAAGAGGAAGTACGCGCCGGTGATGCCGGCGATCGCGCCGCTCGCGCCGACCATCGGCAGCGGCGAATGCGGATTGATCGTCACCTGCGCGATCCCGGCCGCGATGCCTGCGATCAGGTACAACGCGAGATAGCGCAGGTGGCCGAGGCGGTCCTCGACGTTGTCGCCGAAGATGTGGAGATAGAGCATGTTGCCTAGCAAATGCATCCATCCGCCGTGGAGGAACATGCTGGTGAGGAGCGCGCTCAACGTGTCGACGCGATCGAGGTGCACGCGCCGGGGTACGAGTCCGTACGTACGGATGAATGCCTCTCCCGCGTGACCGAGGCCGGCCTGGTGTAGAAACACGAGAACGTTCGCCGCGATCAGCAGCCGGGTGACGATCGGCGTCGTCTCGGACGGAGTCGTATCGCGCAGCGGAATCATCGGCCGACGCCGTGTCTCATGCGGCTCGTCATCCTGGCACGTCGTCCACGTGCTTCCAACTTCGCGTCGCGCGCTCCACCGTCGACACGCGCTCCACCGTCGAATTGACGCTCCAGCGCGGGGACCTGTAGAATCGTCGTCGGCCGGCGCGGCAGTGATGACGCAGCGATTGTGGAGACTCGGAAAGATCACGCTCGGCGTCCTGCTGCTCGTGCTCGGCGTGATCGGACTGTTCCTGCCGTTTCTGCAAGGCATCCTGTTCTTGATCATGGGGTTGTCGTTGCTCTCGACGGAGAGCTCGCGGGCGAAGGCATGGTTGCAATATCTCGAGGAGCGCACGGGCTGGCGACGGTCCGCGCCTGAGACGGGCTCACGGAGGCCGGACGATGTCTGACGAGAAAGACCGGTTCGGAGACAAGCTTCGCGATGCCGAGCGCGCGAAAGAGGACACGTACTTCGCGAAGCGCGACCGCGATCTCGTCGAGAAGATGCGCGACAAGAAAGGCGCTGACGAACAGACCGGCGCCAAGAGCGGCGCGCAGGGAGGCTGTCCGAAGTGCGGCGAGCCGCTCACCTCGGCGTCGCATCTCGGCGTCAGCGTCGGAGAATGTACGCGTTGCGGCGGCGTGTGGTTCGACAAGAGCGAGGTCGAGGAGCTCGCCCGGCGCGAGAGCGCCGGCTGGTTCGCGCGCTATCTCGGCCGCGGCCGCTGACCGGGACCCGCCGCCGCGGCGTCTGATCCCGTGTTCAGCGGCATCATCGAGCGGGTCGGTGAGGTGGCCTCACTCGGACCGGCCGCGCGCGGCGGCGCTCGGCTCGCGATCCGCGGCGGCCCGCGCGGCCTCGCGATCGGGGAGAGCATCGCCGTGAGCGGCGCCTGCATGACTGTGACGCGCGTCCGCGGCACGACGTTCGCGGTCGACGTCTCGCCGGAGAGCCTGCGCCGCACGACTCTCGGCACGCTGCGGCCGGGAGGCCGTGTGAACCTCGAGCGCTCACTGCGCCTGTCCGACCGCCTGAGCGGCCATCTCGTCTTCGGCCACGTCGACGGCGTCGGCGAGCTGCGCTCGATCACGCGCGAAGGCGACGGCGCCCTTTTTCGGTTCGGCGTTCCCGCGTCGCTCGCCCGCTACCTCGTCGAGAAAGGCTCGATCGCGGTCGATGGCATCAGCCTCACGGTTTTCGGGTGCAGCGCGCGCTCGTTCACCGTCGCGGTGATCCCGCACACGCTCGCCGCCACCACGTTGAGCGACCGCAACCCGGGGGATCCCGTCAACCTCGAGAGCGACATGCTCGCGCGCTACGTCGAGCAGGTCGTGACTCGCCGGCTGCACGCGTCGCGGCGCGCACGCGCGCGTCGCAAACCTCGCTGACACGCATGCGAGGACGCATGCGGCGCCGCAGCTGACGCACGCGTCGTCGAGGATCGAGTGGCGGAAGAGTGCCGCTCGTCCGCAACCATGTGACACGTCGGACGCGCACGGACGCGCACGAGGGGCCATACGTCGGCGCCGATGAAGCATTTTTCGTCGCGTCCGGTACGGCACCGGGGAACGCATCTTGCTTCGCATTTGCACCGCGATGGCCCGCAAACGCACCGTCGGCGACGCCACCGGGTACACGATTCTGGTCGTCGACGACCAAGAGGAGACGCTCGTGTCCGTACAGCGCTTGCTGGAGCGCGAAGGTCACCGCGTGCTCTTGGCCGAGAGCGGTCAGCGCGCCCTCGCGCTCTTCGGCCAACACGAGGTCAACATCCTCCTCGTCGATTACTTCATGCCGCGGATGACCGGCGAGGAGCTCATCGCCGAGGTCCGCAAGATCGACACCCAAGTGCAGATCGTTCTGCAGACCGGATACTCCGGCGAGAAGCCGCCGCGCGAGATGCTGCAGAAGCTCGACATCCAGGGCTACCACGACAAATCGGAAGGCCCCGACAAGCTGCTGCTGTGGGTCGAGGTGGCGATCAAGGCGTACGAGCAGCTGCGCCGCGTCCGTGAGGCGGAGATCCTGAAGTCGCAGCTCCTCGCCAATATCTCGCACGAGTTCCGCACGCCGCTGCACATCATCCTCGGCTACACGCAGATCCTGAAGGAGGATCACCCGCCACAGTCCGGAGGGCGTGAGACTCTCGATCGCATTCATCAGAACGCGGAGATGCTGTTGCAGCTCGTGAACGATTTCCCCGGCCTCTCCGATCTCGATGCCGGGGTGACGATCTCGAGCGCGACCGACGTCGCGGGCGCGACGCTGCGCACCGAGTTCGAGCGCTCGGCTGCGATTCTGATCCGCGCGAAGCCCATTCGCTTCGAGTGGCAGATCGCGGCGCCACTGCCGTCGGTCGCCGCCGACCCGGCGAAGCTGCGCGTGATCGTGATGAACCTGCTCTCGAACGCGGTGAAGTTCACGCCCGCCGGGACGATCAGCGTGACAGCCGACGTTGGTGACGACCGCGTCGTCGTCGGCGTGCGCGACACGGGAATGGGAATCGCGCACGAGGACCACGAGCGCATCTTCGAGCCCTTCCGCCAAGTGGACGGCAGCAGCACGCGGACCGAATCGGGTACGGGGATCGGCCTGCCGATCGCCCGCAAGCTCGCACGGCTCATGGGCGGCGACGTCACCGTCGCGTCGACGCTCGGCGAAGGCGCGACGTTCTTCGTCTCGCTCCGCCGCCCCCAGACGGTGCCGCCCTCGATACGACGCGCGACCGCGCCGACGCTGCGGTCCGTCTCGGCCGCCGGATAGCCGCCGGCCGTCGACGCTTCGATGCGCCCACGGCTCCTCGATCTGGCGCTGGTGCTGACCGGAGGCGCGCTCTATGCGGCCGCGTTCCCGCCGTACGGTCACGACGTGACGGCGTGGATCGCGCTCGTCCCGCTGCTGGCGCTCCTCGCGCGTGCGAGCGCCGGCGGCGCGTTCGTCGCCGGCGCAACGTACGGCGCCGTATTCTTCGCCGCGATCGTGCCGTGGGTCGTCGGGGCCGTCGCCGGATACTTCAATGCAGGCGTCGTCGCCGCGATCGCCTTCGGAGCGCTCATCTGCGCGCTTTTCGTGTCCGGTTGGGTGGGACTCTTCGCGGTCGCGGCGCGGCGGCTGCTGCGACGCGGCAGATGGCACGCGTTCGTCGGCATTCCGGCACTCTGGGTCGGCTACGAGCTGGCGCGCGCGACCCTCTTCACCGGGCTTCCGTGGGAGCTCCTCGGCCACTCGCAGTGGCAACGGCTGTCGCTCGTGCAGGTCGCGGATCTCGGCGGCGTCTACGCGGTATCGTTCGTGATCGCCGCGGTGAACGTCGGCGTCTATCTCACGCTCCGCACCGCGGCACGCACCGCGCGGGCGTGCCGCCTCGTCCGTGCCGCGGCGCCGCTCGCGATCGCGCTCGGGCTCGTCGCGGCGTGTGTGGGCTACGGAGCGTGGCGGATCGACGCGACGACGCGGACATTGCCGCAGAGCACTGCGACGCTCGCGCTCGTGCAGGGGAACGTCCCGGCGAGCTGGCGCTGGGAGCGCAGCAACGCCGAGCGCAATCTCCTCGCCTATGTGACCCTCTCGCGACGGGTGATCGCCGAAAGCCATCCCGATCTCCTCGTGTGGCCCGAGTACGCGGTCACCCTCTACCCGCAACACGACGTCGCATCGCTCCCGGCGTTGCAAGACCTCGCGCGACGAACGGCGGGCGGATTGGTGTTCGGCGGACCGCGCGTCGAAGACGGCGCCCGGATGCGCTACTTCAACTCCGCGTACCACGTCGCGACGACCGGCACGCTCGCGGCGTACGACAAGATCCGCCTCGTGCCATTCGCCGAGTACCGGCCGCTCGCGTTCGACGAGGCACTCGCCGCCGACGGCGACAGCGAGTTCACCGCCGGCACCGAGAGCACCGTCTTTCCGACGGCCATCGGGCGGCTCGGCGTCCTCATCTGCTACGAGGTGATTTTTCCCGACCTCGCGCGGCGCTTGACCCGCGCCGGCGCCGAGATCCTCGTCAACATCTCGAACGACGGCTGGGTCGATCGCGCGGGCCTCGGCGCCGGCATGCAGCACCTCTCGATTTCCGTGTTTCGCGCGATCGAGAACCGCCGCTTCGTGGCGCGTGCCGCCGCCTCCGGGATCTCCGGGTTCATCGATCCGGTCGGACGGCCGTTCGGGCTCCTCGAGGCCGATCGGAGCGGCGTAGCCCTGGGCGAGGTGAGCGCGCGCCGCGACCTGTCGGTGTACACGCGAATCGGCGACGTGTTCGCGCTCGGCTGCATCGTCGTGGGCGCGGCGCTCGTGTTGCCGCAGCGGCGTCGCCGCCGGGGCGCCTGATGCCGAATTCCGCTCGCCCCCTCCCGCGCAGCCGTCAGATCGCGATCGGCGCCTACACCATGATCGCCGTCGCGGTGGCGGTCGGTGTGCTCGTCAACAGCTGCGCATGGGTCGGTCGGACGTTCCCTGGGTTCTTCTTGATGGCCAACCGAGTGGTGCCCTCCGTCGGGCTGACGCATTGGACGGGACTGCAGCAGGCAACGAGCATCTACCAGCGGCAAGTCGTCCGCCTCGACGGACGGCCGGTGGCGTCCGCGCGCGAGGTGTACGACGCGGTCGCCGCCGCACCGCCGGGGACCGTCTTCCAGTACGACCTCGCGACACGCAACGTCCGCGAGCCGCGCGCAATCGCGTCGATGCGCTTCTCGTTACGCGACTACATCTCGCTCTTCGGCGCGTATCTCGTGAACGGACTGATCTTCACCGGCGTCGGCATCGCAGTCTGGATCCTCGGCCGGGCGGGCGCGACGACGACCGGCACCGTCGTGCTCGCGCTGAACGCCGGCGCATTCGGCCTGACGGGAATGGATCTGTATGGGCCGGCACAGCTCTTCCGCCTGCACGTCACGACCGAGGCGCTCTTCCCCGCGACGCTGCTGCACTTGATGCTGGTGTTTCCGGTGCTGCGCCTCGGACGGCGGCGGCGGCTCGTCCTGCTCGGTCTCTACGCTGCCGATCTCGTGCTCGTCGCCGTGTACCAGATCTTCCTCTACGACGCGCAGACGTACTCGCGCGTGCACAACCTGTGCATGACCGCGCTCGGCCTCGCCGGTGCCGGACTGATCGTCTCGAGCATCCACGCCTATGCGACGACCGCGTCGCTCCTCGTCCGCAAGCGCCTCGGCATCGTGCTGCTCGGCATCGTGAGCGGCTTCGCGATCCCGGTATGGCTGGCGACGATGTCCGGCTTCTCCGGCGGCGAGCAGCCGTTCAACCTCGCGGCGTTCACGGCGTTTCTCTTTCCGTTGAGCCTCGCGTACGCGGTCGTGAAGCTCGACCTCTTCGAGATCGATGCGATGCTCCGCCGCGGCATCACCTACCTGCTGCTGAGCGGCATCATCGTGGTCACGTACGCGATCGTCGTGCTCGGTCTGGGCATGGTGCTCCAAACGGCGAGCGTGACGCTCTCACCCGCGTTCCCGCTGGTCTTCAGCTTGCTGATCATCGTGCTGCTGACGCCGATGCGCGAGGCAGTGCAGCGCACTGTGGATCGCCTCTACTACCGCACGAGCCACAACGCGCAGAAGACGCTCGAACGCGCGAGCGGTGCGCTCGTCGCGACGCTCAACGTGCACGAGATCCACACCCTCACCCTGGAGACCATTTGCGAGGCGCTGCTGATCGACCACGCCACGGTCTGGCTGTGCGGGCGCGACGGCGCCTTCACGCTGGCGGACGGTCGGGGCTTGCCGCGCGAGCGCCCGCTCCCGATGTCCGCTGAGCATCCGCTCATCACGCGTCTCCAACGCGCCGCACGCGCCGTCAGCCTGTACGATTTCGCCGACGAGCTGCACCTCGGCCGCAGGGAGCGCGAGTGCCGGGCGATGCTGGAGCGGCTCGGCGCGGAGCTGGTGCTGCCATTGCGCGTCCGTGACGAGCTCAGCGGATTCATCACGCTCGGCGCCAAGAAGTCGGGCACGCTCTACACGCTCGACGACCTCGATTTTCTCCACACGTTCGCGAACCACGTGTCGGTCGCGATCGTCAACGCGCTCTCGTACGGAAAGATCGAGGAGCTGAACGTCGGGTTGGAGCAAAAGGTCTCGCAGCGCACGCAAGAGCTCGGCACGACGAACCACGAGCTCGCGCGCTCGCTCGGCGAGCTCGAGCGCGCGTATCACGAGCTGCAACGCAGCCAGGAGAATCTGGTGCGTGCCGAGAAGATGGCCGCCCTCGGACGGCTCACCGCCGGCATCGCGCACGAGGTGAACACGCCGCTCGGCGCGTCACTGAACGCCCTCGAGCTGCCGCAGCTGATCGAGGACACGCGGATGCTGCTGTCGCACCGACTGCGCTTGTCGTCGTGCTCGGTCACCGTCGACTGTCCGCGCAGCCTGACGCTCTACGGCGATCCGGGAAAGCTCGGGCAGGTGCTGACGAACCTCATCACGAACGCGATCGACGCCTACGAGAATCACGGCAGCGCCGACGGCCGCATCCATATCGCGGTGACCGCCACGGC
>WNFR01003119.1_pt1 | contig 17209 bp, 13 predicted proteins | sample 5400221 | NCBI WGS metagenome assembly WNFR01 (sample SAMN13153357, study PRJNA577476) | soil metagenome | isolation source: 40 cm soil under Madrone tree | place: USA:California | collected 2016-06-14
TCGACGATAGACTCGTCCGCAAAAAACTCACTGGTGGAAAGAATCTCGTTTTCGGATTTTCGCGACCGGCGTTCTTTGACTTCTATTCTCTTTACCACCAGTCTGCCCGGAACCAGTAGGACCAGATCGGGCCAAGCAATGTGGACCGCTTCCAGCGGCCCTCCCTGCTGGACACTCATCCTGTCATCATTGAAGTGCATTGAGCGAATCCGTCTGACGCTACTATCCTTTGCTCCCAGATCATCGTCCCCAAGTGTTATTGTCTCCACACCCAGGGCGTGAAGTTTGTCGACAACAAGCGTTGCTTCTTCCCGGCTGTCAGTACGTGCCAAAGGAAGCGGCCTTCCAGCAGAAACAATTCGCTCCAGATCTTCCGGTGCGAGTTTAAGAAGTTCCGCAGCTTCGGCCAGCGTATCGCCTGGAAAAGGGCTTTGAAGCTGAGGCAGAAAGATGCTGTTATATCCGGGTTGGCCCTTGTCTGGACGTTTGAGAGTCGGTTTCCGAAGCTGCGCAGACGACTCCGTCAAAGGGAGTGCCGAAGCGCAATAGAGACAGTTGACGCGGGTCGGAGCATTAGCGCGCAGGCACTCTTCGCAGCGAATCATCTGGTCTAGTGCAAATCCTTGCGGCTCTAAGGGTGCTATTGGACCAACAATTGGCAGACGAATGTTTTCGTTATCTTTAGGCAACAGCTCCTCCAAGAGTTTGGATTATACGACGGGTCAGAGAATTTAACGCGGGATAAAGGATTGACTGTCACTGTTAAGCAAATTGTATTTTGGTGTTTGCTCGCATCGGTCGCTTTGTTCACCGGCGCTTGTTTAGCCCTACAACCGCCCGATGCTAATGGGCCGAGATCGAATCTTCCGGCTTATCCCGTCTTATTGCCGGAAGAGGCAACAAGACAGGACGCATCCTTATTAGCCTGGCGCCAACTCGTCCAACGATACGGAGTGTCCGAGAAGACGGCACCAGATCTTCAACCTTTCACGGCCACACTTCATGGATTGCCCGCCAACTTGAACGGTTCGGTGTTCCTTCCCAAGGTAGGTGCCGGACCAAACTTTACGGAAGAGGAACTTAGGGAGGCACTGCGACGATTCATTGTCGATTGGCGGGTATTAATAGGAGCAGACCCGGCTCAACTATCGCTGGTAGAACGAACAGATGAGAAAAACGGCGACAAGCTCGCCCGCTACGAGCAGCGGCCTTTTCGCTACCCGCTGCGCGGAGGCTTCGGAAATCTTGTTATCCGTTTTGCGAGCAACCTCCGGGTGCTCGATCTATCGAGCAACTGCCTTCCTAACGCTGAGCGCCTCCAAACATCGCTCGCCTCCATCACTCCCAAGGTGACTGCGGAAGATGCCTTGAACCACATCAACAGTGGCTCAATTACTCTTACAGATGCTACCGGGAAACAGCAAACCTTTACCCTCCCAGCAAACACCTCCGTAACTGTTCGCCAGTTGGTCGTCTATGCGTTGGCGAACCAAAACAACGCCCTTGAGTTGCACCTTGCCTGGGAAATAGACATACCAAACGGCTCCTTTAAAACGGTTTATCTGGACGCGGTAGACGATCGAGTAATCGCCGGAGTCTAATCGGGAACAGGGTGCGTCTTTTCAGACGTATCCACTTGACCAACGAACCGCAAAACAGCATTCTAGATTAGATTTGATACAGCCTCTCTCTGGAGCGCTTCATCGTATGAATAACTTTGATCCCACGAATAATATTTCATGGCAACTCGGACACCGTGGAAGAGTCGCGGTTTTCATTGATGGCAATAATCTTTTTCATGCGGCACGCTTCCACAACATCGACATTGACTACAACAAACTGCTGCGCGTGTTACTGGGCGATGGACGTCTGCTCAGAGCCTTCTTTTATACCGGAGTCGATGTGGGAGCCGAGCGGCAACAAGGTTTTCTTCTGTGGATGCGCCGGAATGGCTTCCGTGTCATTCAGAAAGAACTAAAGACTTTCTACGACGGTACGCGCAAAGCCAACCTTGATGTGGAAATCGCGGTCGACATGCTATCGCTCGCCGGGCGTTACGATACCGCAGTGCTCGTCTCTGGAGACGAGGATTTTGTCTACGCAGTTAATGCCGTAGCTTACAAAGGCTGCCGCGTTGAGATTGCCGGCTTCCGATCAAACACTGCACCCAAGCTGATCGACGTTGCAGATTATTTCATCGATCTCGGCGAAATTGCAGATAAGGTGCGCAAAGAGATCAGTCACGGCTCACGCTACGATGAGCGTGATTTACACGAGCCTTTGCCTGCTCATTATTTGCAGGAAGAGATTGGGATTCAAGAAGCATCACCCGATGGCTACCAGACCGCTATGCGCGTCGTCATTGAGTCCGAAATTGATCAGGACGTAGAAGATTTTGAGTCGGCCACCGAGTTTATCCGGATTACTGACGATCATTAAAACGAACGAACTGCTAACGACATGAAGATATTTACCGTGCAGGAGGCAAACGCCCTCATTCCCAACGTTCGAAACATTCTCGCGAGGATTCAGCAGGCCCACAAAAACGTTTCGCGGTATCGTACAGAAGCAAAAAAAGCTGCCAATGCTGCCGAACAAGGTGGCGGGGGAATGGTAGATGGGGTTACCTACGCCAAACTATTAACAAAATTCACTGCCCTACTGACTGACCTGGAAGGTTTGGGGGTACAACTCAAGGACTATGAACGCGGCCTTGTCGATTTTCCCTCACTCCGTGATGGCCGCGTGGTGCTGCTGTGTTGGCAACTCGGCGAGGGCGATGAGCTCGAGTGGTGGCACGATGTGGACGCTGGTTTTGCCGGTCGAACCCCGCTTTAGAGAGTCCCAGCTGCACTCCCTTTTCCAATTTCAGTCTCACAACCCACGAGCAACAACTTCAAGCCCTGCTTCATTTTCTCATTGACCACTTAAAGTTATTCCTGATAGGATGCGTCCCTATTGCGGACCGACGGAGGGGTGCGGCAATTAAGGCCCCTTCTTCCAAATACCCGGAGGCAGTTTTGCTATGCGATGTCCCTCGTGCGGCGCCGTCACAGAGGCCTCAGATTGCTGTAACGAATCCGGATTGATGGTTGCTCGCGGCCAGGACTGCAGCGAGTATCAGTCTGAAACGCCTCGCATTGAGATGGACATGACGACGAAATCCGACGATGTTTCTTCCGAAAATCTACAAAGACCAAGAAAGTCATCAACACTAATTGAGTTTCCAGGCGTAGCAAGAAGTTCGTTACCCGAATGGCGAAAAGAACTAAGCGAACGCGTTCGTGAGGTACAGGAAAGACGCGCTCGCGATGCGGCGTATGAAGCGGCTGAAGCGGAACGCCGGCGTCTGGAGGCGGATACGTCTCCACCACAGCTTGAACTCCTTCCACAAGCGACAATGCCGGCGATAAACCCGCTGGTTGCCGCCGCATTAAGAAGGATCGAACGTGCCCACCAGGGAACGGTGGTGGCCGACAACCGTGGGCACAGAGCAAGTACTGCCGCGGCTGTCGCTTATTCACCGGTGGTGGAAGAGAGCGAACCTTACGAGACGAAAGAGGTCTCGTCCCCAGCTACCCTTGAAAAAGAAGTCTCGTCCCCGGCCACTCTTGAATTTGATGCGGGATTAGAAGTAACTAGCTCCGAACCCGCCCAGCCAAAAACGGAAAAGAGTCACAATCTTGTAATGGTCGCAGTGAGCCAATCTTTGCCTACACAAAGAGCTGAAAAGATGCCGCCGCCCAAACGCTTGATTCGCGATGATCCGAATGACCCCGCGCTGAACTATCTTGACTCGATTTCCAGAGAAATTAGAGTCGAGGAGGTCTCACACAAACGAGCGTCTATGCCTCGCCGTTTGTTCTGTGCAGTTCTTGACTTCATCATTTCAGCTCTTCTTTGTTCACCTATCATTGTGGCGATGAAGATAACGAACAACGATTTTCACGATGTCCGAATTGTTGCTTTTTCCGCGGGTGTTCTCATCGTCATGACATTCATCTATCTAACGCTGTCGGTAGCGCTAACTGGGCGCACGTGGGGAATGCGCTCGCTTTCTTTGCGTGTGATAGATAGCAGGACAGGGTTGATCCCAACCGGCAGTCAGTCTGCTGGGCGAGCATTTGTCTACCTCATTTCGCTCTGCACAGTGGGACTGGGGATCCTCTATGCGCTTTTGAGCCGCGAAGGGTACACGGTCCACGATAGGCTGACGCGCACCGAGGTAATAGGCCTGTAAACCAAGGCCCACAGTTTTGAGACATTGGCCCTGCTCGGCGACGGAGCGGGGCCTTTCTCTTTGGCGACAAGAATCTGTTAGCCTGCACTTACCCAACATGCATCAGCAAGAAATCCAGCAGATTGTTGAAGAGATTCGGGCCAAGCTAACAGGCAGATATCTCGGTAAGTTTTTTCAGCTCACGCCACTTTCGTTGGCCCTGGACTTCGGTCTGAAAGACGGTCATTACCTATTTATCAATGTCGAGCCATCCAGCCCTCGCTTCTTCCTTATCGAACGTCGCGCCCGTGATCTGGAGAAGCAGGCAATTCCCCTCTCACACTTTGGCCAGTTGATGCGCGCCAGAGTTGGCGGAGGAAAACTCACCTCAGTTGTCAGGGACCCTGCCGATCGAATCGTACGAATGACGTTTAGTGTCGAAGATGAATTGGGACAAGCGCGTGATTTGAGAATCGTGGTTCAATTGACGGGAAAAGCGGCAAATCTCTTTCTGCTGGATGAGATCGATCAGATTACAGACGCACTGCGTCCGCCAAGAGGAAGCGGCCAGCAACTCGGCGAGATCTATCAGCCGCCAGCTAAGCAGGAAAAACACGTATCAGAAGACGATGTTGCTCGCTCAGATTACTCCGGTTCGCCGTCAGCTGCCGCAGCTGATTACTTTGCCAAACGCGACGCTGAGAATGATTTCCGATCTCGAGCTAATAATCTGCGGGCCCGCTTGCAAAAAGCCCTTTCGCAAAAACGACGGTTGAGGGCAAATCTTGAAAAAGATCTGGCCGCTCATGGTGATGCCGAAAAACACAAGCTAAGGGGAGATCTGTTGCTTGCCAACGTTGGGACGGCCGTGCGTGATGGGAACAAAGTCAGGATCATCGATTACTATGCCGAAGGCGAACCGACCATGGAGATCGAGATTGATCATGGCACCTCACTGCAAGATGAAGCGGGGCGAGAGTTTCGTCAATACACCAAAGCCAAACGGGCAGGTGAAGAAATCGCGCAAAGGCTAACCCAGCTCGGACCGGAGATAACCGACTTGGAGCAACAGGAAAGGGATCTTGAGCAGAGTCTTCTCGAGCGAAACGAAGTAGCTCTGGCACACTTTGCCGGCTCGGAATCGGCTCCCAAAAAATCGCAAGCCAAAAAGGACGCATTGGAGCGGATACCCGGCGTGCGACGCTATCTTTCCTCGGACGGCTACGAGATTCTGGTGGGGCGGGCAGCGCGCGACAACGACAATCTCACTTTCCGCCTGGCACGGCCGAGCGATCTTTGGCTTCACGCGGGAGACTATCCAGGTTCACATGTCGTCGTGCGTAATCCAACCCGCAAAGAGATACCCCAGCGAACTGTTATTGAAGCGGCTCAGTTGGCCGGCCGCTTTAGCCAGGCAAGCGAGGATACGAAGGTGGTGGTGCATTACACAGAGCGCAAGTTTCTCTCAAAGCCGAAGAGGTCAGCACCCGGATTAGTGCGTATGTCTAGCTTTCGTTCGATCACAGTTGAGCCAAAGGAAAGCGTTAAGCGATTATGAATGATCGGTCTGAAGAATTGTTTGCTAGCGCTGTGGAACTAATTCCAGGCGGAGTGAATTCTCCGGTGCGTGCGTTTAGAGGAGTTGGCGGAACACCGCGCTTTATTAAGAGCGCATGCGGCGCCACCATCACAGACGTCGATGATCGGACGTATATCGACTATGTAGGGTCATGGGGCCCGATGATTTTGGGTCACGCAGATGGCGAGATAGTGACGGCGTTGCAGCAGGCTGCGGCCCGTGGAACAAGCTACGTAGCCCCTAACGAACTCGAGGTGCTACTCGCTCAAGAAATTGTTGACGCTGTGCCATCAATGGAGATGGTGCGCATGGTAAGCAGCGGTACGGAAGCTACGATGTCAGCGATTCGTTTAGCCCGCGGCGTCACCGGACGAGACAAGCTAGTAAAGTTTGAGGGCTGCTATCACGGTCATGGCGATAGCTTGCTTGTGAAGGCCGGCTCGGGCGTAGCGACATTGGGATTGCCGGACAGTCCGGGAGTTCCCGCGTCACTGGCAGCAAACACCTTAACCTTGCCTTACAACGATTCGGATTCGCTGCAGGAGGTTTTCTCCAAGCACGAGGATATTGCCGCGGTAATCATCGAGCCCGTCGTCGGCAATATGGGCTGTGTTCCGCCTCGGCCCGGCTACCTGGAAGCAGTCCGCGAGATAACCAGCGCGCATGGAGCGCTCTTGATTTTTGATGAGGTAATGACGGGGTTCCGTGTTGCTCGGGGTGGAGCACAGGAACTCTATGGCATCGCGCCCGACATAACTACGCTGGGCAAGATCATTGGAGGCGGTCTTCCTGTGGGAGCTTACGGAGGAAGCAAGGACCTGATGAGAAATATCGCGCCTGCCGGTCCAATCTATCAGGCCGGCACATTGTCCGGGAATCCTCTCTCGATGACTGCAGGACTGATAACATTGCGGCGCTTGCGCGACCCCTCGATCTACGAACGACTGGAACTCTCCTCTGCACAACTCTGTGAAGGAATGTCGACAGCTGCGCGCGATGCAGGAGTGACCACTATTACAAATCGAGTGGGTTCGATGTTTACCACGTTCTTTACAGAAGGGCCGGTTTTTGATTGGCAGACGGCGAACAGCTGCGACAGGCAACTCTATGGCAGGTTCTTTCATTCCATGCTGGACCAGGGAATCTACCTGGCGCCATCACAGTTCGAAGCCGGCTTCGTAAGCGTAGCGCACACAGAGGAGATTATTGGACGAACGATAGAAGCGGCGAGAAAAGGGTTTAAGCAGATCCACTTCAGACCGGCAAATCAATAGTGAATCGGGCGCCCTTGCCAGGTTCACTCGCGACGCTGATCCTTCCACCATGCTGCTCGACAATCTGTTTCACGATTGCCAGTCCCAGACCAGTGCCACGTTTTTTCGTTGAGAAGAACGGTTCAAAGATGTGATCTCGAGTAGCCTTGTCCATACCCTTTCCACGGTCTGTAACTGTAATACGCGCGTAGCTCTTGGGCACGTGGCCATGACCATCCCCATCGGCGCTGCCATCGAGTCTGACTATTTCAGTTGAAATGCGAATTGGTGCGCCTTCCTGACTCGCGTCGATTGCATTTGCGATCACATTGACAAACACCTGTCGCAACTGATCGGCATCCCACCCTCCAACCAGCTTCTCGCTACTAAAGCGTTTCTCGACCGCAGAATTCTTTTCCCGTATCCGTTCGCTAACCAGATCAAGGCTGCGCTCGAGGGAGTCGTGCAGATCAACTTGAGAGCGATCCAACTCCTTCTGTCGTGAAAACTGGGTAACATCAACGACAAGTTTGTTCAGATGCTTGATACCTCGCTCAACCAACTCGATCGTGTTCAAGGCTTCCTGGTCCGTCACGCTGTCTCGCAACATTGAGACGCCCAGGCGAATGCTACCCAGCGGATTGCGGATCTCATGGGCCACTTGAGTGGTGGCTTGCCCAACTGCAGCCAGAGATTCGCTCCTGCGAAGGGTGCGTTCTGACTCGGCCACTTCGGTTGCGTCAACAAGCGTTATGATCTGGCCGCGATCTCCATTGATTGCCAGAGGAGATGAATAAACGTCAAAGGTTTTTTCCTCATCCCCCACAACAGAAACCCAGCGACCTCTGTATGTGGCTTTAGACACCTGGCTAGCAGTAGCCGCTTCCAGCATCTTCATTGCATCTTCCGAACCAAACTTCTCTCGGGCGGACGCGCCGATGCTGGCGCCGGGAAAGATCTTGAAGAAGGCGGAGTTTGCGCTACGGATTCGGTCATCTTCATCAATTGCAGCTATTGCGCTAACCATTCCTTCGAGTAGTTGGTTCGTAAAGGCACGCTCACGACGAGATTCAAACATGCTGCTCCGCATCTGCCTGAATCGTCGCTGCACTTCCCAGACAGTCCCGGTCGCGACCAGAGCGCCCACAATTAGCGCAATCAGGCTCCACAGCCGAATAGATCGAGTGGCGTCGTTCTCAATAGCCTCTATGCGTCGGAATATCTCATCCTGTTCGTTCCGCGAAGCGTCAAACAAATTGTTGAGTTCCGTATCAACAGTCTGAAAGGTGCGAAATCCTTCGAGACTGTAGCGTCGCATGTCTTCCGTGATGGTGACATAGTATTGAAGATCCCCACGAAATTGGCGCCAACTGGGATCTTCCGAAAGAGGGGGTTTGTCGAGCTGAACGAAAAGGCCACGGATGTTGTCGCGTGCGCTGGTCAAGCGGAGGTCAAAGGGTGGTTTCAATTCACGCCGTGCTTCGGCTTCGTGCCGTGCTCGCGCCTCATTGTCGAGTTTGGTTAGAGCGAGTCGAAGGTTGAGCAGCAGGCTCAAGCGGGCCGAATGCTGAAGCTCGAGATCACGCGCCTGAAAATTGACCTCATCCATGCGTCGCACACTCCAGTAGCCCAGCACAGAGATGAGGACAAGCAACACGGTAAAACCAATAATTAGCGGAGTGAGAGCAGGGGCAAACTCGCGCGCGCGCGCGCGCATGGTTAGGCCACGCGGACGAGGCTTATCACCTTCCTGAGGTGCGCGCCTGTAGACAACCTCGGTTTCGTCAGTCCGCTCGGTCGGATTGGGGGTTTGTGGTTCCGATTGGGCCATCTTGTGAACTAGTACTTCAAAACTCGTTCAGGGTTTCGCATCCATCCAATTGTCTCCCACGCCAACGTCCGCCACAAGAGGAACGTCGAGAGAAACTGCAGACTCCATCTCATGCTTGAGGATCTGAATCACTTTCTCAACTTCTTTCTCCGGAACCTCAACCAGCAACTCATCGTGCACTTGCATCAGCATCCGGGCCTCGAGCCCTGCCCGTTTGAACTCCTCATCCACGCGCAACATTGCGATTTTTACAATGTCACTGGCAGTTCCCTGGATCGGCATATTGATAGCTTCACGTTCCGCGGCCTTGCGAATGTTTGCATTGCGGTCGCCGATTCCCGGAAGCGGTCGAATGCGTCCGTAGATTGAGCGCACATAACCGTGCTCCCGTGCCCGAATCGGTACTTCTTCCATATAACGTCTAACACCCTTGTAGGTATTGTAGTAGTCCTCGATAACTTTCTTCGCTTCTTGCCGGCTGATGCCGACGCGCTGCGACAATCCCCATGGCTCGATGGCGTAGGCGATAGCAAAGTTTACGATCTTAGCGAATCGTCTGGCTTCCTTCAGTTCCTCATCCGTCCTGGCGCCAAACACTAATCGTGCCGTGCGTGCATGGATGTCTTCTCCTTTTTGAAAAGCTTCGAGCATCACAGGGTCTTGAGTGATATGGGCCAACAGCCGGAGTTCGAGTTGCGAGTAGTCTGCTGAAATAATCTTGTTGCCCTTCTCAGCTACGAACGCGCGCCTGATGCGCCGGCCAAGATCACTGCGAATGGGAATATTTTGCAGATTGGGATCGCTCGAAGAGAGGCGGCCGGTGGCGGCAACCGTCTGATTCAGTTGGCAATGAATGCGACCGTCGGCGGCTATCTGGTGTGGCAGCGCGTCTGTGTAGACACTCTTAAGCTTATCGAGCTCGCGGTAATCAATAATCATTCGCGGCAATTCAAAGGTTTGCGCTAACTCCTCCAACACGGCCTTGCTCGTCGATACACGCCCCGTCGAAGTTTTCCTGCCGGAATTAATATTCAGCTCCGAGAGTATTTCGCCGACTTGCTTGGGCGAGCCTATATTGAATTCGCGTCCGGCAAGCTGATAAATCTTTGTTGTAAGTTTATGCAACTCCAGACCTATATAGTTTGAAAGGTCAGACAATACAAGTCTGTCAACTTTCAGCCCGGAGCGTTCCATCCGATACAGCAGGGGAGCTAAAGGCAGTTCGACCTCCGAGTATATGGTCTCGAGCTTCTTTTCGAGAATTCGCTGGTGCAATACGCGCGCAGTTTGCCCGGTAAGGTCAGCTGTAGTCGCAGTTTGCCAGGCAGACACAGGCCAGTTTGCGGGCGTACCATTCTCGCTCTCAACTCCCAACGCTTCACGGGCGAGATCGGTCAATTCATACTTGCTGCGCGTTGGATCGATTAAATAAGCGGCCAGAAATGTGTCGTCCTTGATGCCTTCCAGAGTGATGTTAAGCGGCGCCAGCAGGCCTATTGCTCGTTTCAGATCGTGCACGGACTTCTCGATTAAACCATTGGAGAGAACGTCGCGCAGCGGACCGGTCGCAGCGTCAACACCATCCGCGAATTTCTCAAGATCAACGTAAGCGGAAACGTTCGCACTCGTTGAGAATGCGATACCACGCGCCCCCTCGAGGTCGACGGCACATTCCTGCTCGCCCGCGCCCGGAGGAGTTGAATCAGCAATGGCCAGGCCGACTCTTTCAGCATCCCATAGACTCTTAATGAGCTTCTCAAGGTCAGCACTTGTTTGCACCAAACGATATTCGCGTGCCGTTTCAACCTGTGCCGGCCGAACCTCAGCCGCATCGGCAAAGTCGCGCGTGAGCGCCGAAAACTCCAACTCGCGAAACAGCGCGTAAGCCGCTGCGCGATCCGGCGTCCTTGCTTTGATCTGCTCAAGATCGAGCTCGACATCAAGATCAATTTTGATGCGTGCCAGCTCACGCGACTGCCGGATCAAGTCTGCGTTGTCGCGAAGGGATTCTCGGTAGGTCTTGTGCTTCACCGACTCCCAGCCTGAAAGTGCCGCTTCGATTGATCCAAACTGCTGAATTATTTGTACGGCACCCTTCGCGCCAATACCCGGAGCGCCAGGAATGTTGTCTACGGAGTCGCCCATCAGGCCCAACAGATCGACAAGCTTGTCCGCCGTAACGCCAAACTTCTTCGCAACCCACTCTTCATCGCACCACTCGATTGGAGGCACCGGCTCTTTGCGCTTCATAACCTGTGAGTTCTGCCGCATGCAAACGATTAGTGGGTCCTGGACAAGCTGGCACATGTCTTTGTCGTTCGAAACGACGACGGCCTGCAAGCCTCGCTGCGCCGCTTGAGTCGCCAGCGCACCGATCACATCGTCGGCTTCGTAACCCGGAGAGTTGATGACCGGAATATTGAACGCTTCGCAAAGACGGATGATGTATGGCATTTGTGAAGCAAGATCGTCCGGCATATCCAGCCGGTTGGCTTTGTAGTCGGCAAACGTTTCGTGGCGAAAAGTCTTCTCGCCTGATTCGAATATTGCGGCGATATAGTCCGGTTTCTCCTCACGCACCAGTTTAATAAGCATGTTAGTGAAGATATAAATGGCTTGAGTTACCTGTCCCTGCGAAGTGGATAGCGGCGCGGCGCGATTCTGCATGGGAGCATAGAACGCGCGAAAGATGTGCGACATCGAGTCGATTAAGAACACACGTTCAGGTCGTTCGTTTCCAGTTGCAGACTGTTTGGCAGGCATCTGACTTGATCATAGGAAGGCAATTTCAGCGTGTCAAACAAGCAGCCGGACTTTAATTACATCTTTGGTCTTTGGTCTTAGGTCTTCGGTCTTAGGGGATCCATCGGATCATAAATGCTTGGAAGAAACCAAAGAAAAACACAAAGCCTAAGGCCCAAAACTCAAGACCTAAGACCCAAGATGCTAACTTTGTAATTCCTTAACGTGTGCACGGACGGTTTCGCCAAGCGTTTCCAGATTGTAACCACCCTCCAGGCAGGAAATCACTCGACCTTTGCAACTGCTCGCGGCCCACTGCTTCACAGCTTTTGTCAGAGAGACGAAGTCGTCATCTTTGAGCAGCAGTTGACCCAGTGGATCGTCAAGGTGGGAATCGAAACCGGCCGAGATGATGATCAGATCGGGAGCAAACTTTCCACTCATTTCATCCAACGCGGCTTCGAAGCCTCGTCTTTGTTCCGCCGCGGGAGTCGCCGCGCGAAGTGGCAGATTTAAAGTGTAGCCCAAACCACGGCTGGTTCCCTTTTCACCGCGCGTACCGGTGCCCGGATACCAGGGATATTGATGAGAAGAGAAAAAGAAGACTGTTGGATCGTCGTAAAAGATTCCCTGGGTCCCATTACCATGATGAACATCCCAATCGACAATGGCTACCTTCTCAATTTCCGGATAGTGATTTTGCGCATAGCGGGCGGCGATGGCGACGTTATTAAAAAGACAAAACCCCATGGACCGTTCCGATGTTGCGTGGTGGCCGGGCGGGCGCACGGGAACAAAGGCATTGCTGGCCCGGCCCGTCAGCACGAGATCGATTGCCTGGCATGGCGCGCCGGCGGCATATCTCGCAGCGTCGAGCGAGTGCATGGAAACCACAGTGTCGGCGTCCAGGTAAGCTGTTCCTTCACTCACAACACGTTCAATGGTTTTGTAGAGCTGTGGGGTATGGCACGCCTGTATGTCTCCACGAGGAGCTTCCTTCGCCTGCACTTCCAAAAGTGTTGGCCAGAGTTTCTGGTCTGCTCGCAGAGCATCCATCACAACGCTATAACGGGACGGAGACTCAGGATGATTGGGACCCGTGTCGTGATCTCTAAAAACGGGATGATGAACGATTGCGGTTGTCATAGGTTGTGAATACTTTGGGCTTTGGGCCGTGTACTTGGTGCTTTGTACTTTGTACTTTGTTCGCTTGCTGACAAGGTACTCTGTTCACTTGCTGACAAGGCCGGTTACAAGGTGATGATCCTCAGTTTATACAAAGCACCAAGTACAAAGTACCAAGCACAAAGCACCAAGTTCAAATCAATCTGTCTCAATCCTAACCAGTCTCGCCCGTTGAGAATTAAAAGCGTACGGTATTGAGCGCTTCCGGGTTCCACTACGGAAGCAACGAATTGGCGACAAAAGTTGCCGAATTATTGAGCGTTTCTGTCTTCTTACCCGCAATTGCCCAGCTTTGAGGCGCAACGGGAATGGCGATTGCCGAGGGAGACAAGTGGATTGCAAGCCGACTCTCCCACAGCCAAGGGAAATTATTATCGATTCGAGGAGGTTCGCATGAAGAGATTGTTACTCCTAATCATTTTGTTGAGCTTATTAGTAGTGGTCGGAACCTTTGTATCGGCTGAAGCCCAGACCCGCCGTTCGCGGTTTGGTCGCAAGGCTCGCACAGCGGCAATCATCGCGGGCGGCGCAGGCGTGGGCGCCGTTGTCGCCGGTAAGAAAGGTGCCGCAATCGGAGCAGGCGGCGCCGGTCTATATGCGTTCAACCGGCGTGCTGCCCGACACCATTTCAGAGGTCGGACACGCACCGCGGGCACGGTGCTCAGTGGAACAGCGCTCGGCGCGGGCGTTGGGGGAGCTGCTGGACATAAAAAGGGAGCAGCAGTTGGGGCGCTCGCGGGCGGAACTGGATCCTACATCTACTCTCGCAGCCGGCGAGCACGCAGACGTTATTAGAGATGATTTTGGATTGAGGAACGCGGATGATTTCTTGTGCCTCAACAAACTTCGATACGGGTAGATCAAGACAAGAATGGAGAAAAAAAGCGATGGCTTACGATGAAGAACAGGCAAAAAGGAGTCGGGTGGTAGTACAAACACCGACCTCGAGACGCGAGGTTGTTGAGTCAGAATCTGTGCGGGCTCCGGAACGCAGCGGGATTTCCGCCGGAATGGTTGGCGTGCTCGTAGTTGTAGCAATCGCGCTCATAACCATTCTCGTATTGTTCTGGATGAGCAACCAGCCAACAAACGATGCCAATGCTAATCTTGCGGCACAGCAACAGCCGGCGCCGCCACAGACAACAATCGTGCAACAGCCCGCTGCTCAGCAGCCGCCGGTAATTATTCAGCAGCCGGCGCCCGTAACGCAGCCAGCTCCTGTAATCGTGAACCCGGCCGGCGGGGGCACAGCGACCAATCCAAACGACGACAGTACTATTCAAGCAGCGATTGATAAACAACTCGCTGACGATCCAACATTCTCGACTCTCGGTATCACTGCAACCGTGATGGACGGCAAAGTAACTTTGCTGGGAAGCGTTAAGAATAACGGTCTGAAGAATCAGGTTGAAAAAATGGTCCGAAGATTAAAGGGCGTAAAGGCCGTCGACAATCAGATCTCTGTAATTGCGGGATAACATGAACCAGGGGCAGGAGCAGCGGGCAGGAGCAGAAACCAGTCCTGCCCCTGCCTGCTGCTCCTGCCCCTGATTCTTGAATCTGCGTATCTGCGATCAAAAAATGCTAGTAGCCTTCAGTCTGCTCGCGAAGCCATTCGTTCATCTCCTCGGCAGTCGGCTCCCGGCCGAACTCAGCTCGGAGACGTTGTCGAACAAACTCTTGCTCGGCCCGAACCGCATCACTCAATCCTTCTTCCTCGTTAACGCCGTCCACTGGATCCTTGTCTGAATTCATAATCGTTAACTCCCCACTCTCCAAAGAACTCTCTACGACAAAACTGCCGTCTTCGCACGTCAACACCAGTCGCCGCGAGTTTTCGCGAGCAAAGAACTCGACACTTTGAATCAAACAATCGCTGCCGGCAACAGTAAATTGCTGTAGCCCGGTTGCAGTTGTGCCTTCTTGCAATAACAAGTCGATATCAGCACGAAACTCGGTTCTCGTATGCTCATCTGTTTCGAGTTCACCAATAGCTACCGGATGAGGCAAGAGTCCCATCTCGCCGTCGAGATAAGTTCTCCAGATGAAACCAATATCAAGCAGCAGGTATGCTGTCTCGTCCTTGATAAAATATCCAAGCACAGTTGCGCCAATCACATGCGCGATGACATGGTCCTGGTGCGTTGTGGTCTCGTGGGTTGCCCACTCAGTCACTTTTGTCCGTCGTACTCCATTAGACTCTTCGATCGCCAGGCTGCGATACAAGCGCAAACAAGCGAACCTATTCCCCCAGTCACCACTGAAAGCGGCGCACCAATCAGACTTGCAACGATGCCCGCCTCAAGTTCGCCAAGCTGCGGTCCACCCATGAAGAACATCATGTTAATTGAGGTCATGCGACCGCGAAGATGATTTGGCGTTGCCAGCTGTCGAATTGTCTGTCGCAGCACAGTGCTCACTGTGTCGGCGGCGCCAGTAAGGGCCAGCATCAACAGTGAGAACCAAAACACCCGGGAAACACCGAAGGCCGCAGTTGCCAGGCCAAAGACTGCCACGGATACAACAACAAGGCGACCCTGCCGGTGAAAAGTCCCGACACGTGCCATTATCAGTGCGGTTACAACGGAACCGACGGCGGGTGCCGCTGATAGAAAGCCATAGCCCCGCGCGCCGACGTGTAATACGTCCTGCGCAAAAATCGGCAGCAAGAAAGTCGCAGACGCGAAGAAGGTTGCAGCGAAATCAAGCGTCATTGTTTGTACGATGATGGGCGTTCTCCAAACGAATTTCAGACCCTCTTTCAATGCCTCGAGGCTCACAGTATTCCTGGGTTCGTCGCCCTCCAAACGGCCGCTCGTGCGCATTGCAGTCAGCGCGGCAATCACCGCCAGGAACGAAGCGGCATTGACACCATACACGATTGCGGGCCCGTGGCTGGCGAGCAGAAAGCCCGCCAGCGATGGGCCGCCAATCGTGGCAATATTGAAAACCACCAGACCGAGGCTGACGGCATTGGGAAAATCTTTTGCCGGCACCAGCATCGGCATCAGCGATTGACGAGCAGGAATGTCGAAAGCGATTGCAGCCGAAGCGATTCCACTGAGAATGTAAATTGGCCAGACGCTTTTCAAGCCAGACATAGTGGCTATTGTAAGAAAAAGGGCACTAGCAAGCATCACACATTGCGTCGTTACCATCAGGCGCTTCCTGTCAACGGCGTCCGCTACAACGCCGCCTAAAAGCGAACAAAGGATGATCGGTGCACCGCGAAACAGGCCGACTAAACCAAGCGCAAAAGCAGATTTGGTTAGCAAATAAACGTGCCAGTTGATCGCAACTGACTGCATCTGCGAACCCGTTACAGAGATGATCTGTCCGAGCCAGAGCAGACGAAAATCGCGGTGGCGGAGGGCGCTGAAAGCGGAACGAGACGTGGTGTTATCAGATTCTGATTGTGCGGATCCGAGATTGGGCGCAGCCATCAGAAGATAAGTTACATGTTTGGAAGGCGCTACTCAACACGGTAGCGTATGAGGGGAAACAGGCGTGGACTCTTGATTTAACGAAAGGAGAGTTATTCGATGTAGTGCTCACCCAACCTGGTCTGCAGCGACATTGGTACTGTTTTCCAACTCGTCGTAGCAAACATTTGCGTTGTCACGTCTGAAGTGTTAACACGTGAGGAATGCCACCGAGCACCTTTTTCATCATATCGCCAACAGTAATACGGACCAGCGCCGCGACGACTATAGAAGACTTTATATTCTCCGTCGGCAATGTTGGTTAGTGTTGGAATGTAAACCCGTAAGCCATTCATCTGCGCCACCCGGACAAAGTGCCCCATAAGATCCAGACTTCGCTTTTCATTCGGCAACCGATGCCTTTTTACCATTCACGCTGCGAGTCGTGAACGGCACGAGACCCTGCCGAACCTCCTCCAGAGCTATGCTTGTGTTCTTTCGTTTCAGCGGATTCGGAACGATTCTCGGGTGAGAGCCGCGCACGAGTTGTTTACTCCTCAAACCGGCAACAATGATCAGCCGATAGATGGAATCAAGTTTCGACAAGTCTGCATTCAGTCCATTGCCACTATTCGTGAATTCAATTGGTGTAGCCATATTTACTTTTCATCTTTCGTCAAACAGGTATGGTGGGCGGAATCAGTATGAAACCTTCCACATGTACGAGTCATTACTTGGAATTGCCCACCATCAAGGCAAGCTCTGAGTGACTCAGGAGCTGACCGCGTTTCATGTTGGTCGACTCCTTCTCCACAAGCCAAAAATCAACTTTGTCTCCGTTGGTTGAAGCGAGAGTTCTCAATCCGCCATCGGTCAGGAGTACTGGTTTGAAGACGAGCATTTCTGAGTTGTACGAGCGTGCTGTCATAGCTTCGCGGCTGTTGCTGAAAACCGGAACGCGAAAGCGTCCTCGATCGT
>WNFR01003120.1_pt1 | contig 17208 bp, 13 predicted proteins | sample 5400221 | NCBI WGS metagenome assembly WNFR01 (sample SAMN13153357, study PRJNA577476) | soil metagenome | isolation source: 40 cm soil under Madrone tree | place: USA:California | collected 2016-06-14
CGAAGCCGCCGCGGCCCCCCCCTCCCCCTCCGCGCATCCGCTCACCGCCCCCGCTGTCACGGCCCTGCGTCATCTCGCGGGGGTGGTCGCTTTGCCCCTGGTTCCAGGCCCAATGCCCGGAGAGATCGGGATGCTGCGCACGCGCGGTCGCACTGCCGAGCAGTACGAGGGCGACAAGGAGGGCTGCGGTCTGTTTCATTGAAACGCTCCGAAGGGGAATGCTGTGAGACATGGGGCGTTGCCGGGCGTTAAGGGGCGCGTTGCACATTAGGGCAGTCTTGCTTTCTCGATCAGCGCACGATCAATTCCGCGTGCGTTCCTGATCCCCTCGCTCGACCGGAGAATACCCTCGTGACCACGCTGCACCTATGCCGAGCCGCTCTGTCCGCAGTTGTTCTGCTGACCCCCGCGTTGTCAGCGCAGGAGCCGGCCGGCGGGACGCCGGTTCGCGACGCCCGCGTGGGGTTGCGCGCGGGCTGGTGGGATGCCGCGCAGGCCGCGTGGAACATGCGTCTCGTTTCCACGAGCCGGCCGCCCGCCGAGTTCATTCCAGCCGAGCCCGGCGATTTCGACTACATGAATTCGGACATCGCGTTCAAGGGGGATTACCTGATCCAGGGCAATTTTCAGGGGTTCTCGGTGTGGGACATCACCGATCCCTTCCACCCGCGCCTGGTCCACGCGGAACGCTGCCCCGAGCAGCAGAACGATGTGTCGGTGTACAAGAATCTGCTGTTCCTGTCGGGCGAATCGCAGAACGGGCGCATCGATTGCGGCGCGCAGGGTGTGCAGGAGCACGCCAGCCCGCAGCGCTTCCGCGGCGTGCGCGTCATCGACATCGGCGATCCCACCCATCCACGCATCCTGGCCAATGTGCAGACGTGTCGCGGATCGCATACCCACACACTCGTGACCGATGCCAAGGATACCAGCGTCGTCTACATCTATGTCTCGGGCCAGGCCGGGGTGCGTCCCGCCGAGGAGCTGGCGGGGTGCTCGTCGGCGCTGCCGGAGCAGGACACCGCCTCCGCGCGCTTTCGGATCGACATCATCCGCGTACCGCTCGCCCATCCGGAGCTGGCGAGCATCGTCAGCCGGCCGCGGATCTTCGACGCATTGGTCGATCCGCGCTCTCATGGTGCCTCGCCTGCTGACTCCGCAGAGGCCGCGCGGGAGACGGATTCCGCGCGAGCAACCGGCGCGTTCGTCGTGAAGTTTCAGGGGCTCCCCGTGGTCGCGCCCCCACCGTTCATCACTGGCATGCTCGACAGCATCGTGCGTAGCCGCGGCGGCACCGGCGCGCCCACAGCCGCCGACAGCAATGCCTTACGCGGGGCGCTCCAGGGTATCGTCGACGCGATGTTCCAGGCCCCGATGGGTCCCGGTGGCGTGCGGCATGGTCCTGATCAATGCCACGACATCACGGTCTATCCGGCAATGGGCGTGGCGGGCGGCGCGTGTGCCGGCTACGGGCTGCTGCTCGACATCAGAGATCCTGCGCACCCCGTCCGCGTCGCGGCTGCGTCGGACTCGAACTTCGCCTACTGGCACTCCGCGACATTCAACAACGATGCGACCAAGGTGATCTTCACCGACGAGTGGGGCGGCGGCGTCGCGCCGCGCTGCCGCGCGACCGACAAGCCGGAATGGGGCGCCGACGCGATCTTCACGATCGCGGACAAGCGCGCCCTGACCTTCCATGGTTATTACAAGGTGCCGGCGCAGCAGACGAGCACGGAAAACTGCGTCGCACACAACGGCAACCTGATTCCCGTCCCGGGCCGCGACATCATGATCCAGGGGTGGTATCAGGGCGGCGTGTCACTGTTCGACTTTACCGATCCCGCGCACCCGACCGAGATCGCCTACTTCGATCGCGGCCCGATGGACTCGACCAAGCTGGAGATGGCGGGTAGCTGGTCGGCGTACTGGTACAATGGCTACATCTATAGCACTGAGATCTCACGCGGGCTCGATGTCCTCGAGTTGCGGCCCAGCGCCCAGCTCACCCAGAACGAGATCGATGCCGCGAGGCTCGTGAAGCTGGCGTATCAGAACGTGCAGGATCAGCAGCGTGTGACCTGGCCTGCGAGCTTCGTCGTCGCGCGCGCGTATCTCGATCAGCTCGAGCGCTCACACGGCCTTGCTGCGGATCGCATCGGCGCGGCGCGATCGGCGCTGGCCAGCGCGGAAGTCGGTCGCGCTGGACGTCGCGCCACATTGACCACACTCGCTACCCAGCTCGACCGCGATGCGAGGAGCGCGTCCGACGCAGCGAAGGTCCGCACGCTGGCATCAGTGGTACGGGGGATCCAATGAACGTTCGCCTGTCGCTGGTCCTGACGTCTCTGCTTGGAACTGCCCTAGTCGTCGCCGCGTGTGGTCGAAGGTCGTCCGTGGCCAGCGTGACCATCGACACTCCCGCCAACGGCGACACGGTGCGAGCCTCCGCGGTGCACATTGCGCTCACGGCGCGCGGCGTCGAGCTGGCGCCCGCCGCCGAGGAGCGGCCGGGCACGGCGCATCACCATCTGTTCCTCGACGTGGAAACCGGGCCCCTGGATCGCGCGATTCCGGCGGGAGTGACCGGGATCATCCACTTGGGCCGTGCGCAGACCGAGTTTCAATGGGACAGCGTAGCGCCGGGACCGCATCGGATCGTCGCGGTACTGGCCGATTTCAAGCATGTCCCGCTCGTCCCGCTGGCCACCGACACGGTGCATTTCGTCGTACAGCCGCGGTAGCTGAAACAACCTTTTTCAGGGTTGCGTCATCCAACGAGGAAACCACCTCGGACTCTTCATGCTGCTTGGATGGCCGTTCCTTGCCGCCGTCACGTTTGCCAGTCAGTCTCCTCAATCCCCTCCGCCACAGCGCCGGGCGGACCCGCCGCCGGCTGCGGTCAAGAGCATCGCCGCGACGCGCGCGGCGCAGCCGCCTGTGATCGACGGGCGCGACGACGACGCCGTATGGCGCGACGCGCCGCCCATCACCGAATTCCAGGAGTGGCGACCCAGCGAGGGGGGGGCACCGAAGCTCCCGACCGCAGCGAAGGTCGCTTACGACGCCGGCAACCTGTACGTCTTCGTCCGATGTTTCGATCCGCACCCCGACAGCATCATCACGGTCCTCGCCCGCCGCGACTACTTCACCCCCAGCGACATGGTCTGGCTGTTCCTCGACTCCTATCACGACCGCCGCACCGGCTTCGAGTTCGGGGTCAACCCGTCGGGGGTGAAGCTGGACGCGCAGATCTACAATGACGGCAACGAGGACTTCGCCTGGGATGCGGTGTGGGACGTCGCCACGCGCATCGACTCGCTCGGCTGGACGGCCGAGTTCCGGATCCCCTTGACGCAGCTGCCGTACGGCCGGCAACGGACCCACACATTCGGCTTTACGGTAGATCGCGACGTCTATCGCTATGCCCAGCGCGTGAGCTGGCCGCTCTTCCGGCAATCGCAGGCGGGGTTTGTGTCGCAGTTCGGCGAAGTCACCGGGCTGGAGGGGCTCGAAGCCCCACGCCGGCTCGAGGCCGCCCCGTATCTCGTAACGAAGAACGTTCCGCAATTCACATCGAGCGGCATCGGGCGTACGCAGGACGTAACCGTCGGCGGTGACCTGAAGTACCTCGTCGCCTCGAACCTGAAGCTCGACGCGACGATCAATCCCGACTTCGGCCAGGTCGAAGCCGACCCCGGCGTCCTCAACCTCTCGGCGTTCGAGACGTTCTTCCAGGAGAAACGTCCCTTCTTCGTGCAGGGCGCCGGGACGTTTCAGATCAACGTCAACTGCACCGCGGTGAACGACTGCAATACGGGCGAGGGACTCGTGTATTCGCGGCGCATCGGCCGCGCCCCGGAGCTCGCGGACGCGTATTCGGATAAGACGTCCGCGGCGTTCACCACGATTCTGGGGGCTGCAAAGCTCACGGGGCGCCTTCCCGGGGGCCTGACGATCGGCGCGCTCGATGCCGTGACATCGCATGAGACCGGCGTGGGTGGCGTGACGATCGAGCCGACGACCAACTACGGTGTGCTGCGGCTGCGGCAGGACCTGCGCGGCGGCGAATCGAGCATCGGGGCCATCGTCACGAGCGTCAATCGCAACAACGATTCCTGGAGCACGCCGTATCTCCACTCGAGCGCCTACGTGGGTGCGATGGACTTCCGGCACCGCTTCCCCGGCGGCCGCTACGAGCTCTCCGGGTCAGTCGACTTCAGCCGAGTCGCGGGGAGCGCGCAGGCGATTGAATCGACGCAGCGCGACGCGACGCACTACTACCAGCGGCCCGACGCAATGCGCTTCGACTCGACGCGTACTTCGCTGGCGGGCGATGCGGAGATGCTGCAGTTCGGCAAGGTTGGCGGCAACCATCTCTTGTTCCAATCGAACCTCGAGCGCCGTTCGCCGGGGTTCGAGATCAACGATCTCGGTTATTTGCAGCGGGCCGACCAGGTCGCCTGGAGCACATGGGCCGGATACTTCGATCGCCACACCCGCAAGCTGTACCAGCGGTTCCAATGGAATTTCAACTGGTGGCAATACTGGACGACCGCGGGGCTCCCTGAGGAGCGGGCGTTCAATACCAACACGCACACCACATTCCGGAACACCTGGTCGCTGCACTTCGGCGGGACCGTGGGTCAGCTGGGGACGACGTACTGCTATTCGTGCGCGCGCGGTGGCCCGGCGGTGCGGCAGGATCCCTACTTCGCTCCCTGGCTCGGCATCAACGGCGACGACCGCAAGGCCATCGTGCCCTATCTGTGGTTCAACTGGTTCCGCGCCGACGGTGGCCGGTCGCGCAACTTCAGCTTCGGGCCGGAGATCGACTTCAAGATCGCCCGCCGCGTGACCGCCGCGGTGTCACCGAGTTACTCGCGCCGCACCAACGACATTCAGTCGCTGGGCTCCACGACGGACACGAGCAACATCACGCACTACCTCTTTGGGCACCTCGAGCAGAAGCAGCTCGCGCTGACGATGCGCGTCACCTATCCATTCAGCGCGAACATGTCGCTCCAGGTGTACGCGCAACCATTCGTCTCGAAGGGGACGTTCAGCAACGTCCGTGAGCTGTCCGCGAACCCGCGTGCCGTTGCCTATGACAGCCGCTATCAGGCGTACAGCGATACCGCGTACACGAACAACATCGGCGGATTCAACTTCAAGCAGTTCCGCTCGAACGTCGTGTTCCGCTGGGAGTACCGGCCCGGATCGACCCTGTTCGTGGTGTGGAGTCAGGGCCGGCAGGGGTCCACCGGTCTCGAGGGCACGCGCAGCTTCAGCGGCGACCTGAACGATCTGTTCAATCTGCGGCCTGACAACAGCTTCCTCGTGAAGCTATCGTACTGGATCAATCGCTAGTAACCAAGAAGAAAGAAGCCCCGCTCGATGTCCGTGCGGGGCTTCCTGTTGACCGGGAGGCGGTTAGTGCCCCGTCCCCGCGTCCGCTCCCTCGTCGTGATCGTCGTGACCGTCATGATCGTCGTCTTCGAACGCCCGCAGCGATGCGCGAATGGCGTGTTCGATCGCTTCCTGATTCGCCGCGTTGGTCGGATCGAGCACGGCGCCAGACGCGTCCTTGAACCAGCTGCTGACGTCCACGTCCACCGTGAGGTTCTTGGAATTGGCGTCAACGGTGACCGGGCTCGCAAAGTCCACGGAAAGCTCGGCCTCGACGTCGGAGGTGAACGTGAATGCATGATCGGTCCCGCCGGGATCGGTGAAGACCCCAACCACGTTCACGTGCTCGAGCGTCGCACGCACGCCAGTGTACGTGCCCGCGGGGACCAATGCGTCGAGGATCACCTTTGTGGTACCGTCGAGCGGCAGATCGACGGTCACGGGGTCAACCTGCACCTCGCAGTCGTGTTCGTCGTTGTTCTCTGTGTCGGGTTCGTTGGGTTCGGGCTGGTCGGGCGTCTCGTTCGCGCCGTCGGCTTCAGCGGCGTCGTCGTTGGCGTCGTTAGCGCACGCCGCATCGCTCGCCAGCTCGATATGCGAAAGGACGACCTTCGCCGACGTGATCCGTACTGTGCCGCCCGTCCCGGTGACGATGAGGTCCGCCATCGGGCTCGACAGAGAAGCACGGGGACCGATCGTGGTGGACAGGTTGACTCGTTGCATCGGGTGAGGCGCGGTCGAGTCGCACGCCGTGAGCAGCAGTGCCACGGGAGCGAACTGCAGAACAAACCGTGTGGTGTGCATTAACCCTCCGGAGTTATTTCTACTCAGATACTATACCGACCACCTCAATTGTGTCCCTGTCACTTCTAATGAAGTCCCGTCCCGCGAACCCGACGCTCGGTGACGCGCGTCACGCGGGCAACACGCCGCGCACAAGTCGTTGTGACGCTTGCTTCAAGCACGCCATCTATTGTCGTCTGCGGCCCGAAAGTGAATGTTGCCTCCCGTGACTATCTGGGAAAAAACCACTCGATCGCTGCGCACGCTGCGCCTCGACACCATGCGGGGCAAGTTTGTCGCGTTCGCGGTGCTGGCGACCTTGTTCACGACGCTCGTCATGACGGTGATGTTGTACGGACGGAATCGCCGCTCGCTGAGCGATCGCATCGGGCAGGAGCTCCGCGGCGCCAGCTCGGACGCGGCGCGCGAAATGGGCGTCTGGCTCGATCAGCGGTTGTACGACCTGCGACTGCGGGCCAGCCCCTACGTCGTGTCCGACAACCTGGCGCGAGCCACCGGCCGGAATGCGGCGCAGTCGCTCACGCGCCTCCGCGACTACCTCAATACCATCCGCCAAAATCTTCCGTCGCACGACGGGCTCGCGATCGTCGGGCGCGACGGACAGGTCCTGACGAGCAGCGGCAGCCGGACAGGCTTCCGGCTGTCGGCCGACCAGATGAACACGCTGCGCACCCGCGACGCGCTCGCGGGCGAGCCGTTCTGGGACGCCGGGCTGGGCAAAGCCGCGATCGTCCTGGTCGTACCTATTCGTCAGGATGATGGGATGTTCCTCGGCGCGTTGGGCGCGAAGATCAATCTCGATGGCGTCAGAGACATGCTCGCGGAGCTGTCCGTCGACGGCTCGCGCAGTCTCTACCTGATCACCGAGCCGGGACGCATCGTGGTCACCTCAGCGGGCAACTCCGCAGATCTGATGAAGACGACGATGCCGCTGGCGACCACGCGAGAGCTCGTCGAGCGCGAGGGCCAGCCCGTCGTGCAGTCGCGCTCCGCGGGACGTGAGGTGGTCGCGGTCTTCCGTCGTATTCCGCAGCTACGCTGGGCGGCCGTGGCCGAAGCCCCCCGTGCCGAGGCGCTGCGCGAAGCGGGTGTGTTGCGGTCCCGCACCGTGTTGCTCCTGATCACGTTGATTCTCGGCGTCGGACTGTTGGCGTTCATGGTGGGCGTGTTCATCACACGCCCGCTCGAGCGCCTCACCGAAGCCGCGGCCCGCGTGGCGGCTGGTGACCTGTCGGTCGAGCTTCCCGCGGGCGGTAGCGGCGAGGTCGGGTACCTGACACGGGCGTTCAATACCGTGCTCACGCGCCTGCGCGAGAAGGAGAGTCACGGTGAGTTGGAGAAGCTCTCGCTCACCGATTCCCTGACCGGCCTCTACAATCGCCGGCACCTGATGGGGACGCTGGCGAGCGAGGTGCAGCGGTCGCGGCGCCTGCGGCGCGCGTTCGCGGTGCTGCTGGCCGACGTCGATCGGTTCAAGCAGTACAACGACACGCACGGACATCTCGCCGGCGATGCGGCGCTCGTGAAGATCGCGGAGGTGTTCCGCAAGACGACGCGGCAGGTGGACTGCGTGGCGCGCTACGGCGGCGAGGAATTCGTAGTGATGCTGCTCGAGGCCAACCTGGCGACGGCTACCCTCGTGGCGGAGCGCATTCGCTCCCGCGTCGCCGAGCAGGATCTCGGCGAGGGATCGCTCACGCTGAGCATCGGCGTGGCCGAGTACCCCGATGGCGGCGATACCCCGGAGGAGCTGATTGCCACCGCCGACGCGGCGATGTATCGGGCGAAGAGTGGCGGTCGGAACCAGGTGGTCGTCGGCGGGACCGTCGAGCAGCGGCCGCAAGAGCCGCAAGAGAAGAAGACGCGGCGCAAACGCGAGGCGTAACTGTCGAACCTTCTCCTGGTAGACGATGACGATTTCGTACGCAGTGCCTTGAGCCGCGCGCTCAATCGCACCGGCGGGTTCACCGTCATCCCCGCCGAGCATGGGAAACGGGCGCTCGAGCTGCTCGCCACGGAGCACGTGGACGCGATCCTCACCGATCTCCAGATGCCCGTGATGGATGGTCTCACCCTGCTCGCCGAGCTGTTCAAAAGGGAAACCCGTCTGCCGGTTGCGGTCATGACCGGCCAACAGATCCATGCGGACCTGCGGCACCGGCTGCAGACCTACGGCATCGCCGCGGTCTTCTCGAAGCCCGTGGATGTCGTGTTGCTCGCGGACGAGCTGCAGCGGGTGCTCGATCCCAAGGCGGTCGGTCGCATTTCGGGAATCACGCTGTTCGGACTGCTGCAGCTGCTCGAAGTGGAACGCAAGAGCGGCCTCGTTCTGGTCGAGGCCTCGCAACGGGAGGGCCGCCTGTATTTCGATGAAGGGACCTTCGTGCACGCGCACACCCGCGTGCTCGATGGTCTGGAGGCGGCCTACGAAATCCTGGGCTGGCCCGACCCCTCGGTCGAGATCTTCTACAAGCGGCGGGCGCGGCAGCGCACGGTGCGCGAGCCGCTGCAGCATGTGTTGATGGAAGCAGCGCGGCTGCTGGATGAATCAGCCAAATCGGGAATCCAGGAGCACCGCCCCGTTCCAGCGGCGCCGCGCGAGGCCTTCGACGCAGACAGCATCCTGGGCGACGTCCTCAAGATCGATGGTGCGATCGGCGCCGCGCTCGTGCACGCGACGACTGGCGCGATCCTCGGACAGGTCGCCGTGGGACGCGGGCTCGACATGACGCGTGCGGCAAAGATCGCCCAGGATCTGGTGCAGGCCGCGCTCCGCCTCCGCGACGGCATCGAGGACATCATGATCACGGTGGACACGCAGTATCACGTGATGCGCGTGCTCGGCCCCGGCGAAGACGTTTTCGTGCATCTCGTTCTCGACCGCGAACGCGCGAGCCTCGGCATGGCGCGACAGCAGCTCGCCAAGCTCGCGCGCAGTTCCGGTCATTGAGGGATCAGAAGATCCCGTTCGCGATGTTCCGGGACCGCAGAAACGTCCGGAACGCCGGCAAGTCCGCCCCCATCACCCGGTCGAGCCGCCCCCGTACGTCCCGGACCTGGCCCTGTAGCACCTGCTGCACGTCGCGCTGCGGGCCCGTGGGCGCGAAGTCCGACCCCTGCACCGACCCCGAGAGATACATCAGCTGCTCGGCAAGCTTCATCGGCCATCGCAGCAGATCCTGCCCTCGACCCGTTACCCGGACCTGAAACAGGTCCTGCTCTACGGCGAGAAGCCTCTGGTCGAATGAATCGGCGGCCGCGCGCACGTCGGCGAGCCCCGAATCCCCGGCGAATGAGGCCTTGAGCGCCGCGAGCTGGCCGCGCACCAACTCCACCCGGTTGATCATCGCCACCGTGCTGTCGATGTCGGCCACGAGGTCGGCCAGCACCGCGCCCTGTGCCGCGAGGTCTTGCGCGCTCGCTCCGGTGTTCGAGTCCTGGCGCAACTCGAGCGGCTGATCGTATGTCTTCCCCCCCGCCAGGAGCTGAACGGTGTAGCGCCCGGGAGGCGCGAGCAACGAGAACCGGCCGATTCCCGGCGCCGGCGTGCCCTCCGGCTTTACCCGGAACCACGGCGCCAACGCCGGACTGACCCGCAACTTTGCCTCGGGCGTCGCCTGGTAGCGTAAATCCCACCACACGCGGTTGACGCCTGCGCTCGGTACCTGTTTGAGTGTCCGCACGACCTTGCCTTGCGCGTCGAGGATTTGAATCGCCACGCTGTCCTTCGCGCTGTCGCGGGGCGCGGTGCGGATCCAGAAATCGAGCGATGCGCCATACGGCGGATTCGTCCCCGCCACGGGGTCGTCCCCGTTCTCGAACGCGCCCTCGATGTTGCGGAAGCGGTACGCCGGCCGCGGCGCGAACAGCGCGGCGTCCAGCGACGCGAGCGACGGCGTGAGCGCGCGGAGCGGCGTGATGTCGTCCAGGATCCAGAAGCCACGACCGTAGGTGGCCAACACCAGGTCGCTGAACTGCGGCTGCACCACGATCCCATACACGGGCGCATGCGGCAGATTCATCTGCAACGGCTGCCACCCCCCCCCGTCGTCGAACGAGACATACAACCCGTTCTCGGCGCCGGCATAGAGCAGCCCGCGCCGCGCTGGGTCCTCCTTGACGATGTGGATGTAGCTGAGCGGCGTGTGCGGCAGCCCGGTCGTGATGAGACTCCAGCTCGCACCGTAATTCGTCGTCTTGTAGATCCAGGGATCGCGGTTGTTCACCTGGTGGCCGTCGACGGCGACATAGGCCGTGCCGCTGTCGAACCGCGAGGGCTCGATGCTCGAGATTGTCCCCCAGTCGAGCAGCCCGCGAATGTTGCCGGTGACGTCGCTCCAGTGGGCGCCCCCGTCTCGCGTGACCTGAACCTTGCCGTCATTCGTCCCCGCCCAGATCAGCCCGCGTTTGATCGGCGACTCGGCGATGGCGAACACGACCCCCGCATACTCGACGCCGATGTTGTCGGGCGTCAGTCCCCCCGATGGCCGCTGACGAGTGGTGTCGTTGCGGGTGAGATCGGGACTGATCTCCTTCCAGGTGACGCCGGCGTCTGATGACGCGTGCACATGCTGGCTGCCGACGTACACCGTGTTGTGGTCGAATGGCGAGATCGTCAGCGGGAACGTCCACACGAAACGGTACTTCACCCTGGCGGCGGGATACCCGATCGTCGCCTGCGGCCAGACTTCAGTCGAACGCGCCATTCCGGTCCGAACATCGTAGCGGGAGACGATCCCGCCCACGCTGCCGAACCCTGACGCGGAAGACCACACGATGTTCGAATCCACAGGGTCGGGCGTCGCCCAGCCGCTCTCGCCGCCCCCCACCGTTGCCCACATCCCGCGCGGGATGTCTCCCCCCGTACGGCTGTTGCTCGGCCCCCGGGCCGACGGGCCGTCCTGACGGTTGCCGTAGACGTAGTAGGGGACGCGGTTGTCCACCGTGACGTGGTACATCTGCGCGATCGGCAGCTGCACGCGCAGCCAGCTCTTCCCCCGGTTCGTGGTGATCGACACGCCGCCATCGTGACTCACGATCATGCGGTTGCCGTTGACCGGGTCGATCCAGATGTCGTGGTGGTCGCCCCCCGGGATCTGCTGGTCGGGAGGATCGATAATCGTCTCGCCGCCGTCGAGCGTCTTGGCCCACGCCGAGGTCAGGAAATACGCCTCGTTCTCGTTGTCGGGTGCTGCGGCCATGCGGTTGTAGTAGTGCGTCCGCCCGGCCACCTGGCGATCCTGGTTCACGAGCTTCCACGAGCCTCCGCCGTCGTCCGAGCGAAACAGACGGCCGCTGTCGGGTTGGGCGATGTTCACCGCGGGGACGCCGTCGCCCGTCTCGATCAGGGCGTAGATGCGATTCGAGTTGGCGCGGGTCATGGCGAGCCCGACTTTGCCGACGGGACGGGTGGGGAGGCCACTCCCCGTGATCCGCTTCCACGTCGTGCCGCCGTCATGAGATGACCAGATACCGCTCCCCGCGCCCCCGCTCGAGCGGCCCCAGGTGTGGACCTCCACCTGCCAGAACCCCGCGAAGAGAATCCGCGGATTGTTGGGATCCATCACGAGGTCGGATGCGCCCGTGCTGTCGTTGACAAACAGCACCCGCTCCCACGTCTTGCCACCGTCGGTGGTCCGATAGATGCCGCGCTGCGGCTGCGGGCCGTAGACGTGGCCGAGCGCCGCAACGTAGACGATGTCGGGATTCGTCGGATGGACGATGACGCGCGAGATCCGTCCGGTGCTGTCGAGCCCCATCTTGGTCCAATGCTTCCCGGCGTCCGTGGACTTGAAGACGCCCCAGCCGACGGAGATGTTCGAGCGGATAAACGGCTCCCCCGTGCCCACCCACACCACGTTGGGATCGGAGGGGGCCACCGCCAGCGCGCCAATCGAGCTGACCGGCTGATCGTCGAAGACCGGCTCCCACCTGACCCCGCCGTCGCTCGACTTCCACAGGCCACCCGACGCCGCGCCGGCGTAGTAGACGCTGCCGTCGCTCGGGACGCCCGTCACCGAAGTGACGCGATTCCCCTCGGGACCGATGTGCCGGAACTTGAGCTGCGCGTATGACGCCGAATCGATGCCCGCGGGAGCAGGCGTAGCAGCCGCCGGGGCCGGGCGAGCTGTGGCGCGGCGTTGCGCAGTAATCGGAGCAGCGGCGACGAGGCAGAGCAGGATCGCGATGCAGGCCCTCATTGCGGCGTCTCCAACGGATGCTTGCTCTGCTCGTAGAACTGATTCTGCAGCCGCAGGCTCTCCTGGTCCGCTTTGACCGCCTTGATCGTCTGGACGACGGTGTTGATCCACGTTTTCGCCTCGAAGTCGCCCAGCTCGCGCGAGGCGACCGCGCCGTCGCCGGCGTAGTGATTCGGAAAGCGCGCATACCACCAAATACCGGTGTAGAGACCCTCGGGCAGCGCCTTGAGCCGCCCCTGATCCGCTCCTGATTCCAGCTTCGCGCGATCGAGATGCACCAGATCGGGCCGCGCGATCATGCTGACCGACGTTTCGCTCTCGCCCGCGTGCATGTCCGTCGATCGGTCCGACTTATGCTGCGGCTCACCCGGGGCGCTGCGCGCGATGCCCTGCACGTAGACCACGTACTCGTGCGGCGTGTCGAGCTGCGTCTGCGCGAAGAACGGCAGCAGGCTGTTGTTGCCCCCGTGCCCGTTCACGATGATGATCTTCTTGCAGCCGTTGCGCGCCATCTCGTCAGTCGTTTCCTGCAGCAACTCGAGCTGCAGGCGCCGGCTGTAGGCCACCGTCCCCGGCTCATGCTTCGCCTCGGCGATTTGCCCGAAATAGTATTCGGGAAAGACGACGGCGTACTCCTGCTGGGCGGCGTTGAGGGCGATGTAGCGCACGTTCAGCAGGTCGTTGCCCAAGGGGAGATGCGGCCCATGCTTCTCCATGATGCCGATCGGCAGCAGACACGTGCTTTGCGCGCGCGTGATGGCATCGCGGAATTCGGCCGCCGACAGTTCTTCCCAGTGCACCGACAGCTTGCTTTGTACTGCGGGTGATTGCGCCGAACCGGTAGAGGCGCAGAGAATGCTCATGCTGAGCAACAAGGGCTTGTACACGTGTTCTCCCGTGATGGCGTTCGAGCATATTGTATCACTTGTGAGCCCTAGAGGAAGGATGCGAGACGCGTTACTCGGTCTGGCACTGCTGAGCGCGGGGTGCGGCCACGCGGCGCGATCGGGGATGCCCGAACCGGAAGCGAAGACCACCGTGAGAGTGCGGAATCAGAACTTTCTCGACATGGACGTTTTTGTCTTGCAAGGTGGTCAACGCATCCGGCTCGGCATGGTCGGCGGGCTCTCGACGCAGGTCTTTACGCTGCCCGACTACGTCCTGCGGGGTTCCCAGCAACTCCAATTTGAGCTTCACCCGATCGGCGGTCGCGCCAACCCGCGCACGGAAACGATCTCGGTGCAGCCGGGAGACGAAGTCGAGCTGATAGTTCCGCCGTTGTGAGAACTTCGTCACCGCACGACGATGGTCCCGCTCATCGCAGTGCCGTGCACCGCGCAGTCGTAGTGATAGGTCCCGGGCGTGGCGAATTTGACCGCATAGGTACCGCTGGACAGCACGCCACTGCTCGCGAAGGTGGCCGATCCCACTGACTGCACGCTGTGCCCCCCGTAGGCGTCCGAATTCGCACCCCACGTCCACGTCACCGTATCGCCGACCGCGATCGTATCCACGGCGGGATTCCGGCTCCCGTTGTGGCCGCTCACGAACTGGATACTCGGGCCGACCGTGACAGACCCGACCGGGCCGCCACCGGCCCCACCGCCGCCACCGCCGCCACCACCCCCTCCACCCCCGCCGCCAGTGCCGGTTGCGTAGGTGTTGCTACCGCAGCCCGGAAGGAACACGAGCGCCATGAGGCCGATTGCTGCATTGCGTAAGCGCATGGGATTCTCCTCAGCTCGCCGGCTTGTGAGAGGTGGATTGTTCCCAGTTCACAAACAGAAACCCGCCGGGTACGTCGAACTTGGGCTCGCCCGGTCCCGGCAGAATCTGCAGCTGCAGCTCGTCGATCGTGTTCTTCGAACAATCCCAGCATGCCAGCGCGAAGTCCCCGGGGCGGCGAGTGCGCGACAACAGCATCACGTGCACCATGGCGTTGTCGGTCACGAGCGCGCCGTTCTTGTACAGGTGCCCGAACGCCCACAGCGCGACCGCGCTGTTGATCGTGGGCACGAGCGGCGTATGCACGGAGGTGTTGCCGTGATAGTACAGCCCGAGGATCACGCCTCCGAAACGCGGGTGATGCGGGACATCCTTCGTCTGGACCCGGTCCAGCACCAGCTTCCAGCGCGCGCCATCCTGTGTCGCAAACTGGGCGAGTCCATCGACTGAATCACGCGTCGCGCCTTTGTCCCAGGCGGCGAAGGTGAAGGTGCCCGAAACCCGTGTCACATTGTTCGAGTACGGCCCGTTTTTCACCTGCGACTCGAGACCCTCTCGCTCATCGCCGAACTGCGCGAGGATGGGCGCGGCGCTGTCCGGAAACGGAAACGGCCCCGGGAGGATCTGGATGACGGGCCCCCCGCCCGTCACCCGGATCGCCTGGCTGCTCGGCATCGCGGCGCTCATTCCCCCACCTCCGGCATCGTAGTCCGACGCCGCTGCGCCGGTGGCCGGCGCGACTTTGAGCTCCGTGTCCATGCCGAGCTTCTTGTGCGAGTCGTTGCCCACGGGGCAGTAGATCTCGTACTTGCCCGGCTTGAGCGTGAGCGTCAGCGTCGCGGTCGAACCTGGCTGAATGGCCGCAGTCTCCCGCTCGATTCCCTGCCCCTCGACCTCGAACGCGTGCGGGATGCTGCCGACGTTTGCGATCGTGAACGTCACGGCGCCGGTCGTGATGGTGCGTTCGGAAAGCTCTACCTTCCATTCCGAGAGCTTGACGCTCACGGCGGCCCCCTCGTTGGGTGCCGGCGCTCCAGCGAACGCGAGTCCCGTGAGCAGTAGCCTCGCGACGTTTCGAACCTGAACTACCTGTGCGTACCACATACCGATCTTCCTCCTGCGAGAGTGTGACAGCAGTTTCCTTCGCTGTCAGAGACTCCGCGCACCGAGCGCCTATTCCCGCGGGAATAAAGTCGCCCGTCGCGAAGTCTCCTCCCTGAAGGAGGATCAGTTGGAGTCACGCGCGCCGGCGCGATTTGAAGACGTCGTGTTGCCGCACCTGGACGCCGCCTACACGCTGGCGCGCTACCTGATGCGGAACGCGCAGGACGCCGAAGACGTCGTGCAGGATGCCTGCCTGCGCGCGCTAAAGTATTTCGAAGGATTCCGCGGGGAGGCGACGAGCGCGCGCGCCTGGCTGCTGACGATCGTGCGCAACACAGCGCATACGTGGCACAAGCGGCACCGCCCAGACGCCCTCACCACCGAGTTCGATGAGACCGAGCACAGCGATGCCGTCGCAGATGACCATGTCGATGCGAAAGAAACACTCGCTCGCGCGCTCGAGCGTCTGGCGCCGGAATTCCGGGAGGTGATCGTGCTGCGCGAGCTCCAGGGGTTGTCGTACAAAGAGATCAGCGACGTGGCTGGCGTGCCGGTCGGCACCGTGATGTCGCGCCTGTCCCGCGCACGCGCACGCCTCCAGGAGGCGCTGCGTGAAAAGGAGGTGCGTTGAGGTGACTCATCCGAATTTCGAAGCCCAGGTCGACGCCTATCTGGATGGCGAGCTGGCCGCGGACGACGCGCGCCAGCTCGAGATGCACCTTGCCCAGTGTCCGGAGTGCGCGCGATTCCGCGACCAGCGGGTCGAGTTGCGCGCGGCGATCGTAGCGGGTGTTCCGACATTCCAGGCGCCGGCCGCCCTGCGCGAGCGCATCCGAGCGGCGGCCCGAGGAACGTCGCCCGCTACACGCGCTGGTCGTTTCAACCCACGCAACCTGTGGCGACCGCTGGCTCTGGCCGCATCACTCGCCGCGGTCGCGCTGGGGAGCTGGACACTCGCGCTGCAACGCGCCGCGGGCGAGGCACTCGCCGATGACGTGCTCGCGAGCCACATCCGCTCGCTGATGCCGGGCCACCTCACGGACGTGCCGTCGTCCGACCAGCACACGGTGAAGCCGTGGTTCAACGGCCGGCTCGACTATTCGCCTCCCGTGTACGACTTCGCCGGCCGGGGCTATCCGCTCCTCGGCGGTCGCCTCGACTATGTGGATGGACGACCCGTGGCGGCGCTCGTGTATGGCCGGCGGCAGCATATGATCAACGTGTTTCTGTGGCCGGCTGGTCGCGGCCCCGCCGGTCCCGCGACGCGTACCCGCCAGGGCTATCACCAGCTGCACTGGACGGCGGGAGATTACACCTACTGGGTCGTGTCAGACCTCGGACTGGTCGAGCTCCGGGATTTCGCGCAACTGCTGCGGCAGGCGGATTCGACTTCGCACGCGTAGCATCAGCGCTACACGCGCCGCGCCGCGGCAACACGTCTGGCACATCTGGACCGGACTCACGCACCCAATCACATTGCGACACGGGGTATGGAACGTGCGCACGCGTGCGGGCACTCTCATGCGTACGCAACAGGGAAGACTCGCCTCCCTCGCCGTCGCACTCATTATCGGATGTAGCGTCGGAAGGCTCTTCGACGCCCCGCCCACCAAGGTGATTGAGGTCACGCCGTCGCGGGTCGTCGATTCGGCGGCGGCTGGCAGCAGTGCCACACAATCGGCGGCCCTCGCCATATCCACCGCGCAGCGCGACGCGGCGCCAACCTGGACCGCGCACCGCGCTGCGAATGCGCCGTGGCTGACGCTCGCCGCCGCCACTGGCTCGGCACCCGACACCCTGGGATTGGCACTCGACCCCACCCGCCTGTCCAGCGGCATCTACCGCGACACAATCGTGATCGTGCCGGACGATCGCGGCATGGCGCAGCTGCGCGTACCGGTGGAGCTACGAATCTCGCCACCGCCGCCGCCGCCACCACCGCCGCCACCACCGCCGCCGCCACCGC
>WNFR01003121.1_pt1 | contig 17208 bp, 26 predicted proteins | sample 5400221 | NCBI WGS metagenome assembly WNFR01 (sample SAMN13153357, study PRJNA577476) | soil metagenome | isolation source: 40 cm soil under Madrone tree | place: USA:California | collected 2016-06-14
AACTCCTCGCACCTACAACCGATGCCGTTACGCGTTGTGAAGGGGTGTGTTCGGTGGGGCAAATGTGTGTGCGTCTCCGTGGGGGCGAAGAATTCTTGCGCATTAGCGCACGACCTGACGACCACAAATCCCTGCCGCGCATTGTATTGTGGAGAGGAGCACGCGACGAAATTTTCCAGAGCGGTACGATTTACTTGCTGTGCGCAGTGCCCTCACTAATTGCGATCCAGTCGAAGTTACTGAGTGGCGACCGAGGTCACGGTTCCTCCCTCTCCGGTTTCCGATTCTCATTGCCAAGATAATGCAGTGCGTCTAGTTGCCCGTTCCGACTATCACGCAACTGAGGCCGCTCCGGTAGATATATTCAGACCCTAACCCTATCATTACTTGCACTCAATGTGCTTCCACTTCCGAAATTGGATGGTGGCATATTGCTAGACGCCATACTCCGACAGCCCGAACGTACCACTTTTGTCGACATAGATGTTGAAGCCGGGATAAGAGAGGCGGGTGCATCCTCACGGAGCCTACGAGGAAGGCTTATGGGCAGACTTCTGAAGGCTTTAACGACAGGGCTTCTTGGTGGGTGTGGGCTGTTGGCAGTGTGTGATATTATATTGGGAAAATACATGTATTAGTCAGGACGAAGGGAGAAACATAGCTTTCGCGCATGTGTAAAATCGTTTTAGAATTGGCGTCTGAACACAGGGATCTCGTCGCCGAACATGGTACCAAGACCTCCATAGAGAACACAAGAAAAGTTTACTTCTTCTTGGATTGCTTCTTCACTTCCTCAATGGTAAGTCCTTTAGAACGCCAATCACATCAGAATATGTGCAATGTCAATGATATAAAAAGTGCTCACCAGGAGGAAGACTTTGTTTGAGTTTCTCTGCCTTCTCTGGATCTTCGATCGCAAGAGTGTAAAGATACCGTGAGCATCTAATCTTGAACTTTGTTCGCTCTTTTCCCCCAGGGGTCGCGGGAGCAATCTTTTTGATGCGCGCCGCTGTAAACATCGTTGTTAGAATTGTGAGTGAGCAAAGAAGACAAGCATAAGTAACGAACAACGGGCGTCCTTCCGCCGTGCAATGTCGATGAATTGCTTGATATCGCGAATCTCCTTGGGCTATAAAATATGCGTGAGGGGAGTTACACAGAAGGTGACGATGGAAAATACCATGGCGTGGATGGGGCGTGTGTCTTGACGCGGGCGAATGTAATTGTCTTTGGTGTGGTGGCTGAATTGTGCTGTATAGTTCTCGCGAAATGCCGTGGCCAGCATGCCCAGTCCGCTTACGTATGTCAGGGAAGCTTGGCACGTGAGCAAATCCAATTGTGTCTCATTTATGGGAAATAATTTGTGTCTGATAAGGGCGACCATGTGAGCAGAGCTCTGGTCAACTGGCGCGTTCCTATTGAGTTGAGTTCTGGACACATCGTGAATGTAGGGACACCTCGCTCGCGCATTAGTCCTCACCTCTTCGTTGCCCTCATTTCGATATACTGACGTAACCTCGCGACGTGTTGTCGCCCTGGGATTTGACTGGCAATCTCTCTGACATTACTGATAAACGCATCCACCATGTCTACACCACGAATGTCTCAAAACGCAGAAGCTGCGCGTGTTGCCGCTCTTCAGGCAGAGTTCAACGAGAAGAAATGGGTCTGGGTTCCCGATGAAAGGGATGGGTATCTCGCCGGATGGGTCACCAAGGAAGAAGACGATTTGGGCGAGGTGGTAATGGGTGCAGGTGGAGATGTGCGTCTTGCGATGTTCTTGTGTAATCCGTCTATCTTATTCATTGTTCATGGCGATAGATCCGCAGGCTGCCATTGTACGCGCTTTCCAAGATGAACCCACCAAAGTTTGATCGGGTCGAGGACATAGCAGACTTGACTTATTTGAATGAGGCCAGTGTCGTGCATAATTTGCGCCTAAGATTTGGATCTGGTGCGATATATGTGCGTTGAACATCCACATCGCTGTTCCCTTCGGTTCTGACTATGTCATAGACCTACTCTGGTTTATTCCTTGTCGCCATCAATCCTTACCAGAACCTTCCACTATACTCTGACTCTATAATACAGCAGTATCGCACTCGGCGGCGTGACGAGAACCCCCCGCATATCTTTGCAATTGCAGAGCGTGCTTGGGTAAACATGGGAGAAGAACGCGAAAACCAAAGCATTCTAATCACAGGCGAGTCTGGAGCCGGAAAGACAGAAAGTACCAAAAAGGTTATTCAATACCTCGCTGCAATCGCTATGGATGCACATTCCCATACCACAACCCCGTCACACACCCATACTCAGTCTCTTTCTTCATCGTCCTCATTCAGCGCTATCATGCCATCTTCTGGTCTACCAGGAAGGGGGTCCATTCTGAGGCACAAGCCTCACCAGTCCATGTCTGTCACCAGTACGGGCACGCAAACGAGCCTAAAGGGTCGACTTGGTCTGCTTGAGCGCCAAATCCTTCAGGCCAATCCCATTCTCGAGGCGTTCGGTAATGCGCAAACTCAGAGAAACAATAACTCGAGTCGATTCGGTAAATTCGTGCGCATAAGCTTTGCCCCAGATGGGAGCATCGCCGGCGCGAATATTGACTGGTATCTTCTTGAGAAAAGTAGGGTCATCGTGCGTGCTGCTGCGGAACGGAATTTCCATGTATTCTACCAGTTGCTAGAAGGTGGTGGCGTACTGAAGGGTGAGTCTGCGGCACCCTGTACGAATCAGGAAAATAGACTTACCCGATTCCAGAAACGCTATTGCTTGAGGGTAACGCGTCCAATTTTGAGTACCTCAACAAGAGCCGAAGAGAAGTGGACGGCATCGACGACCTAGAGGAATGGAGCGTGCTCGAGGCAAGTCTTAGATTGGCAGTGGGGCTCGTCGTCTGAAGATATGTCTTGTAGAATGCGCTTGAAGTGGTTGGCTTCTCGGCAGCGGAGCACCTCGACCTCTTTCGCATCGTAGCGGCGGTTCTTCACCTTGGAAACATCACAATCACGGCTACTCGTGCGGATGACGCGCTGATGCCTGACCCTTCGCAGGCGGAGCGTGCCTGCCATATTTTGGGTATACCTGTATCTGAATTCACGAAGGCGGTGCTACGCCCACGTGTACTTGCGGGACGGGAATGGGTCACGCAGGCCCGTACAAAGCGACAAGCGCTGGACGAGCTTGGCGCTCTGTCAAAGACACTGTATGAAAAGTCTTTCGGTGCCCTTGTCGATCGTATCAACCGGGCGCTAGACCGACCAACGTCCAAGTCGACTTTTATTGGGGTGCTTGACATTGCAGGCTTTGAGATCTTCGAGGTTAATGCCTACGAGCAACTCTTGATCAACTACACAAACGAAAAACTTCAACAATTTTTCAACCATCACATGTTTGTGCTAGAGCAAGAAGAATATGCACGAGAGGGGATCGAATGGGACTACGTCAACTTTGGGCTCGACCTACAGCCAACCATTGGCCTCATCGAAGGCAGCGGGAATGTCATTGGCGTGCTTAGCTTGTTGGACGAGGAGTGCATCATGCCCCGTGCGACCGATCTTACCTTCACAAACAAACTACATCAGCTTTGGAGTGGCGACGTGCAGGGTGAAGATCTTCATCCTGGTCGTGACAAATACGAGCCTTCGAGGTTCGAACAAGGCTTCATCGTGCATCATTATGCAGGGAAGGTCGAGTATCATACCGACGGATGGCTCGAGAAGAACAAGGACCCACTGAACGATAACCTTATCCGTGTACTTGCCGCTTCGTCGGAGCCGTATGTCGCTTCCCTCTTTGCTGAATTCGCCGATACACCTTCCACTTTCGCTATCTCAACGGGCACGTCGAGTACGCTCACCACCGGGAAAAAACGAGCACCGAAGAAAGGCGCGTTCCGCACCGTTGGCCAGAGGCACAAGGAACAGTTGCAAAGTCTGATGGCTCAACTTTATGCTACCCAGCCCCATTTCGTGCGTTGCATCGTTCCCAACGCAAACAAGAAACCGGGTCGCGTAGATGTTCCTCTCGTTCTTGATCAGCTGCGTTGCAATGGCGTACTTGAAGGCATTCGCATTGCACGCCTCGGTTACCCGAATAGATTACGTTTCATTGAATTCCGTCAGCGCTACGAGATACTCACACCAGGTATCATTCCACGTGGGTACATGGACGGGCGAAAGGCGTCTCTTCGCATGGTCGATGCGCTTGATCTCGACAAGTCACTTTTCCGTATTGGCACCTCCAAGATCTTCTTTAAGGCCGGTGTGCTTGCCGAACTGGAGGAACGCAGGGATGCGAGTTTGTACGATATCTTTTCGAGACTGCAGGCGCGCGCCCGCATGTTCTCCGCTCGGAGACAAATGAAAAAGGTTCTCAACCGCGCGGTGGCAATCCGAACCATTCAGAAGAACGCACGCATTTACGCTGAGCTCCGTGAGTGGCCCTGGTGGCAGCTGTATACCAAGGTTTTTCTACACATTCACCTTTGATGGTGCTTCATACTAATTCACGTAGGTTCGCCCGTTACTCGCCGCCACGCGCAGTGATGCCGAGCTCCACAAGAAGGAAGCTGAGCTCCTTCTGATCAAAGAGCGCGCCGAGCGAGACGCGAAGGAGAAAGAAGCCTTAGAGAGCCTTAAGATGAACCTCGAAGCTGAAAAACGAAGGGTTGAGGATGCCTTGGCGGCGGAGCGCAACCTTGCGATTGATAAGGATTCATTGCTGGAGCGGAGTAAGAAGCGGGAACTCGAACTCGAAGAGGAGGTAGCTGCGCTCCATGGCGACCTTGATACTCTCGACTCGCAGTTAGACCGCGCCCTCAAATTGCAAAAAGAGGGCGAAGACAAACACGAAGCTCTTCGTCAGGCATTTGACCAAGCGGCTGAGCATCTCGTCCATCTTGAGGGCGAACAGCAAGAGTGGGCGAGCCGACGAGAGGATCTTATGAAACGATTGGCTTCTACAGACCGGAATCAAGAGGAACTTCGCCAAGATCGCGATGATCTAGAGAAAGAGGCGACCGAGCTCCGGCGACAATTGGCACAGCGCGAGGAAGACCTTTCTCGCGTCAAGGAGCGGATGGAAGCTGCCATCGTCGAACTAGATGTGAAACTGAGTTCTGAGGTCCAAGCACAGTGCGTTTTCTCCCCCCGCACACTATCATCACTTACATTTACTCGATCGCCTAGTGAACTCGCGAAAGGTCGTACCGACACACTCGAACACGACGTCCGTCAGGCTAGGACTCAGCTAGCTGAGCTCGCTCGAACCACGACCGATTACTCTGACATGATCAAGAAAAAGGACGCTGACATTGCCCAGCTTACTACTGAACTGGAGGCGTCCAAGTCAGAGCGAAGTCGTCTCTCTAAGGAGATTCTCGAGTGTCGAGGACGAATCGAAGCCCTCACTACCGAGATAGTCTCCCAAAGAGACAGCGAAGCCCGCCACAGTGTCGTGCAAGAGAAGCTTCAGGACGAATTGGACAAGCTTCGATCGCTAATGGCAGCCAAGACGAGCGAAGAAAGTCGTCGGAATGAGGTGGAGAGGCAGAAGGATGCTGAGCTGCGGGAACTTCGATCACAAGCCACTCAGCTGCAGCAGGAACTCAGTGGAGCACGCCGAGCGGCGATAGAGGTTGAGAACAAGCTCAAAGTCGATTTGGAGACCTCCACGAGGGAACACACTTCGTTGCTGCATAGCCATCGTTCTCTATCAGATCGTGTGCAAGCAAACGATCAGAAGCTCAAACAAACGGAGGCGTCCTTAGCCGAGGCGTCGAAGATCAAAAGGTCTCAAGAGTCAGAATTACAGGAGCTCAGGTCCCGCCGAATTGACTTGGATGGACAACTAGCTGAGCTGCAGAAAGCGAAAGAGGTAATACCGTGTACTTTCCAGTACAGAAGACGTCATTTTTCTGAAGCACGGCTCTCTGTAGAGCCTAGAACGCCAACTCCATGCTGCGCAGGCCAAATACCAGGATTTCGAAGACGCAACGCTGCAACTTGAACGGGACAAGAACGCACAAGACCGTCAAATGGACACATTGAAGCAACAGCTCAATGCGGAGACAACTAAGTACGCTCAACTGGAGAAGGTCGCCTCAAGGCAGAAGGCAGAGCTTATTCAACTGCGAGACAAGAACGCCAAGTTCGACCGCGAGCTGAACAACCTTCTCACGGAACTGAAGAGCCGTGAATGGGAAGTCAAGCAACTGGAATCTCGCCAAGATAAAACGATCGTCGAGCACGTGCATGTTTTGGAAGAGGCGAAACGCGTTACTGATCGCCAACTCGTCGACGCACAAAAGGAGCTCGAGGGCCAAGCCGCCTACATCCGATCTCTCGAGAAGGCCAAGGCAAGGCTAACAAACGAGGCCGAAGATCTTGCTCGTGTAACAGAGAAGGAGCATGCGGAGCTTCGTTCGAAGGAAAAGGCAGCTCGGGCTCAGGAAGCCTTGGCGAAGAAAGCTGTGCTCGAAGCCGAGCTTGAGCGCAAGAATCGGCAAGTTTCAGAGGCTAATGTCCGTCGGGTGCAGGAAGACCTCCAAGCAATGCAGGACAAGGTTACAGAAGTTACCCAACAGTTCCTCTCCATGCAACGATCCAAGGACGAGCTTGAAGTTGAGCTAGCGCGCGTGGCGGATGAGGCTGGCGGTTCTGAGTCGTTTGGGAAGATACAGCGCCAATACCAAGTGCGCATCTCTCAGTTGGAAACACAGTTGGAAGAAGCGCAGGTTACCTCGAGTACAGTGACACGGATACAGGACCGCATTGACCAGCAGCACGCCGAAATTCGACGAATGATCCTGTCAGATGGCCCGCAGGATATCCTGTTCCGAGACGCTATTCTTCGCGAGTTGCTATCTGCTGAGCAGGCGAGCCGTGAGTTGGTACCACAGAGTCGCGGAAAGCCGCGTGTGCGGACATTGGCGAACATTCAGCCTGCGAAGCGAACATCTCTTGTCGCAAATGGCGCTGTACGGTCCCGATCTGACTCGACGAGTGCCCAAGCCGAAGTCGAAGATGCTCGACGCCGCATTCAAGAACTTAGCCAAATTAAGACTCAGCTACAACGCGAACTCGTGGATGTGAAGGGCCGTCTCCAAGTCGAAATCGCGGCGAAGAACGAAGAAACCAGTACGTCTCCGCACCGCTTAATGCATCGATATGACCTACGTTTCTTCCTCTGCAGCTCAAAGACGCCAGCTGCAAGCGCGCTTGAGTGAAGAACAAGTTTCCTCGATATCTTCTTCTGCTGCGCAGTCGGAGTTACATGAAGCCATGGAAGCCTTCCGAGTCAAGGCAGAAATGTACCGCGCCAAGCTTGAAGCTGCTGAGATTGAAAAGGTCAAGGCTACTCGTGCAGAAGTTCAATGTGGGTTGCTGTCATTCCCCTACAAACATTCATTTTGTTGAATACCTCGCAGTACGGCAGTCCATGGCAGATGCAGGCAAATCTCAGAAAGTACTTGTCGCTGAAAGGGATGCTGCGACGAATAAGTTGCGGTTTGCTGAGGCCAAGATCCAGCAGCTTGAAACTAGACTTGAGAAAGAGAGCCGTGAATCTTCGGATATGGGCGCCCTTCGACAGAGGATCTCAGAAGAGATGGACGATGAACGTAAGCAATACCAGAAGGATTTGGTCGAACGCGACTTCACTGCGGATCAGACTCGCAAAAAGTATCAAGGTACTGTGATACCCTTATATATCCCACACCACGAACTGATAAATCATTCCGCGTACAGCCGAGCTAGCGCAGTTGAGCGAAGGTAAGGGCCTTCTCACATGCCTGCTTGTATCGAACTTACTTAACGTTTACAGAATTACAAAGCCAACGAGAAGGTATTAGCAAACTTCGTGAAGAGGTGCGAAGAGCGCGCTCAGACTACGATGCACTCTCACTGCGCTATGACGACGAAGTCTATAACGGTGCCGGCTGGAAGAAGGAGCGCGAGCGGCTGGAGACCAAGATTGCCGACCTCTTGAAGGCTTACGATTCGTCAATAGCTGCCCAGGCCGAACAGCAATCACAAATCGTCGCATTGCACTCGCAAGTGCGCGAGCTTCGTAGTGTTCTCAACGATGCTGAAGCAGACCGAGCTCTACTACAAAAGGCGAGGCGCGGACTACAAGCGGAGCTCGAGACCATCAAGATGGATACAGTTGATCCCAACAAGATGAACTCGGACCGCGAGCTCCAGAGTCTGCAACTGAAGAACCATGATTTAGAGCGCGCAGTAGAAGAAAAGGCTGACCGAGTGGAGATGGCGTACGAGCGCATGAAGAAGGCAGAAGTTCATGCACAAGAATGTCAAATGGAACTCGGCAAAGTGCGAGTTGAGAACTCGGAGCTGGACAAGCTTAACGTATGTCACGACTCGCATATATATTCGCGAGCATTTTGATCTGATTTGACGACAGGCCAATCTTGAGAAGCAGATTAAGGAGCTGAACTTGCGCATCGTTGATCTTGAGACAAAGTCATACTCGAGAAACCCACGGTCTTCCTCGGCCCCCACCATTCGCCGCCTTGAATCCCAGGTGGAGGAACTGACGAATCAGCTGAATCAGGTGACGAAGGACCATCGCCACACTCCCCTTTCGAAAGATGGAGGTTCCAGGCTACTTGAAAGCGAGCGACAGAGAATGAAGCTAGAAAAAGAGATACCTTTATACGAACAGCAAATAGAGGCATTGCGCCAGAATTTGGACGCTATGGTAAGTATCCTCGCATAACAAGGTTCCGTTTTCTGAATAATTGGCGTGTTTTTTTTAGCAAACGGCGGAGAATGAGCTACAACTGGCGAAACGTCGCGCAGAACGCGAGGCCACGGAGTTGAGGCAAAAATCTCTCAAGTAAGTTTTCTAATTTATCATTGGCATATCAGCGACTGAGAGCACCGTCGATCAGCCTGGAGGGTCAAGTGGAGAGATTGCGCGCTCGCCTGGAAAGGCCATCACTCCTGGATCGCGGGTCACCTTCGAATTCACCACGAAAGAAATGAATATAGTTGATTGTGACATTTTGATATCTTTAACTGTATTGTTTGTACTAGTTTTTTCCCCACATATACCACCTAACTGTGTACTGTGTCCACGGTCCAAGGAACGGAAATGAGATGTTGCGTAAAACGCGTAAACGGTTATGCATACTGCAAGTCGGGTATACTCAAATTCATAGTTCTATGACCATTATGCCGACTGGGGGCCAAACTTCCGGATCTCATGTGACATGTGACCGTGCACAGGTGTGGGAAAGAAAAAGCGTTCTTGTGCGTGCGAGTCTGATGAGACTAATGGTCTTGTTGATTGACCTTGGGCCTGGCAGGTAACTCTGCGAATTACCGGGTGCTGTAAAAGCTATAACCCCCGATATAGCGTTAGAGTACATGTTGGGTGGTTCCAAGCGTGGGTGTGCATGCAGGGGTGAATGGAATCAGAAGTGGTACGTGCAGGGGTGAATGGAACCAGAACTCGGATATGGTGTCTAATATGTTCCCTTTCCAATGAAGTCGCTCACTCGGGAGTTACGATTAGATTCGGGTTCGACAGATGCGGTTGTTAGATCGTGGCTCTAGCGGGGAGATAAACTTCAGGCCTCACAATAGGGCTTCTGGACCTGTTACCAAAATATCAGCAGATTACGCGTGCGTCACATAAGACACAACTCAAGATACATGCCTGTGCAATGACCTTTTCCACCTCCAGTGCCAAAGCAGCACTGAATTTGATCAAGGCGGCTCTCCCTTCGTCTTCACACTCCAGGCAAAACGCTGTTTCCTTGTAAAAGCGTTCAAGCAGTTCGGTCGAAGTGACAGTACTGCCACGCGGTCGATCTGCAAGCAGCTCCAGTGCTTTGTGGAGGTAACTAGTCCACCAATGCGGGACCCATAAAAAATTTCGAGGAGATGATACAGAGTAGAAGTGAAATTGGGCACGACACGATGAAGATGTCGTTGGGGAGGGCTGGTACGGAGATGATAGGGCATTGAACCACATGAGTTGTGGTTCAGTACTTGCCCGACGTGCACATTCACGACGGTACACCAACAAGCGATGATATTGATGGCCTGTGAGATCCTTCAAGGCTTGTTTGCTTGACATGACTGTCGTTGGGAGGTTCAGCAGTCGCTTTGCAGCCTCATTCGCAACATCTCCGAGCCCATATCGACTGGCGAGCGCGAAAACGGAAAACAGGTTTGTGTCAGCGACTTGAAGTAGCGCATCCTTAATGGTTTCTTCAAAAGCTTCGATCATATACTTCCGGCACGCCTCCAGGAACCGACGAATGTCTTCAAGATTACTTAGATCGGGGTTTTCGACTGGATAGCAGAGACGGAGGACGATTTGAAGCGTGCTGGAATCTTCTGTTAACTCGATGAGAGGAAGTCCATCGCGCGGATTATCGTTTCCGAGAGGTGGGACAGGAGGGGTTTCAGGTAATTCGAACATGTCTTTGAATACAATTGACACTTTAGCGAGGACTGGCTTGAGGACAAAAAAGTCGACGTTATCTGAAGACCGTAAAATTACAGTAAGGCCGGGCCAAATGTCGTTGAATGGGGGGCCAGCATCGCGGGTCGTGGAAGGTTGGGTAGTTGGAGAGGTTGGTCGGGACACGGCTGGAGAAGGTGGTCGGGACATGACCAAATGGTATCTGAATTATATAATCAAAAACACGAGAAGAAATTTCCTTTTGGGCAACCACACTTGCCACAACGTTCTTCATCGGAGTCGTTGGACACAGCTCCGAGAGCGAACGCCCCACGTACTCCCGCTCTTTGACGGGCCTATAGCCCTATTATTTCTCCGAACATACCATTATGTGAGTTTTTCTTCTCTCTAGTCAATCCCAACTACAGTTTTTCAATGACGTGTAGGGTCTCAGTAAACACCATTTCGTCAGAGATTGCCGGTACAGACCTGCGTGTCTCTATACCCCGTTGGCGTCACATATATGCTATCCCATTCCTTCCGTTCTACCCTCTATTGGCCTACGCGTACTACGTTAAGTATGACCAGTGGTTAAGGAGCGAGGAGTGGACCTTTCTCGCTTGTGTCTTACTCGGCGCGAGTCATGCCTTAAGCTTTTTGGTAACACGTTGGAATGCAAGGGCAAAGGGGTGGATTACAACTCGCAAGGCGCGTGTTCGTCACGTTCTTTTTCAGATCGCGCTGACACCAGATTCAGGCACCTTCACTCGCAGAGGCGGACTGCATTCGCATTACCCCTGCTCCTCATCGTGGGCAGGGAGAGATCGTACCCCTCCTCAAACGCGTCCCATCAGATCCTGCGACATACTCGTTCAGTTATCAACAAGACACATACTCCGTGCATTCCGTTGGACCAATCACTTTCGGTCTGCTCCCGTACCCATCGTCTACGCACCCGCCTCTTTCTACCTATCGTAAACCTGTCGGCTTGTCTGCCTCTGATCTTCCGGCGCTCCAGTCAATGTACGGGAAGAATGAATTCAACATCCCGATTCCGTCTTTCGGTTCGTTGTTTTCCGAGCACGCTACAGCACCGTTCTTCGTCTTCCAGATATTCTGTGTCGCACTGTGGATGCTCGATGAGTATTGGTACTATAGTCTCTTCACGCTTTTCATGCTCGTCGTTTTTGAGTGCACAGTCGTGTGGCAGGTATGTAATCCTGTCATTTTAGCGCTCTCTCAGCGCCTCATCCCCTCCCTTTGATAGCGTCTTAGGACACTAACCGAGTTTCGCACTATGTCTGTCGCACCCTTCCCTATTCAGGTGCTCAGGAACTCCAAGTGGTCGGTTTTGCAGTCCGATGAGCTACTTCCTGGGGATGTTGTTTCTCTTGGTATTTACACTATCTTCAAAAAATCCGTTTATTACGCGTCTGACACGATTCAGTGCGCAGCCATCAGTCAGAAACCAATGTTCCAGCAGATGTGCTCTTAATTCAAGGAACTTGCATCGTGAATGAGGCGATGCTCTCTGGCGAGTCGACCCCGCTACTAAAGGAGTCCATAGAACTTTTGGATTCCAATGACAAGCTGGATGCTGATGGTCAGCATAAGAACACCGTGTTATTTAGTGGTACAAAACTCCTTCAAGGCAGCAATGGTGGTGTGTATATTTCAGTGCACTGCCGGCCGTTCTCGTCTCACTACCCCGTCACTACTTTAGGGAACACACCTGATGGCGGATGCCTCGGCGTTGTTTTGCGCACTGGATTTGGTACCGCTCAAGGGCAACTCGTTCGCACAATGGTTTTCTCCACTGAGCGTGTATCTGCGAATAACCTCGAGTCGTTCCTTTTTATTGGATTCTTGCTCATATTCGCAATCGCGGCAAGTTGGTATGTGTGGGTCAAGGGTAAGGGCTCCCTTACAGCACACGCGATTTCTTTACTGACTGAAATGATACTTTAGGTATTGAGAGGGACTTGAAAAAGTCAAAGCTGTTGCTTGACTGCGTGTTAATCGTTACGAGCGTGGTACCCCCGGAACTACCCATGGAGTTGTCTCTAGCTGTCAATGCGTCCCTGGTTGCTTTGTCAAAGTTTGGTAAGGCTCCACAGGTTGCATGCAGGATCGGTGCCTCATCTTCTTTCCAGCAATATTCTGTACAGAACCTTTCCGGATTCCGTTTGCAGGACGTGTCGATGTCTGCTGTTTTGATAAGACGGGCACGATCACTGCAGAGAATCTTATTGTTGAGGGAATTGCCGGTGTAGAGTGCGTACTTTCTTCCATCCCAACACGCTTTGTCTCATCCGCCGTCAGCCTATCACACCATTTGAAACTTGTGGACGTAAAAGCAACTTCACGCGAGACGACGCTGTGCCTAGCAGGTGCACATGCCCTAGTTCGATTAGACGATGGTACTATCGTTGGCGACCCAATGGAGAAGACTACACTCGAGTCTCTTGAGTGGCAGATAGGTAATGGGGACGGTGTATCACCTACCTCTCCTTCAGCGCCTCATCGCACAATACTCTTGATTCGCCGTCGCTTCCAATTTTCTTCTGCGTTGAAAAGAATGTCTACGATTTCTACCCTGCCTGGTGGCCGTGGTTTGGTCGCTGTCAAGGGGGCTCCAGAAACGCTAAAAACTATGCTGGCCCACGTTCCTTCTGATTACGATGAAACGTACAAGTGGTACACGCGCCGCGGAAGTCGCGTACTCGCACTTGGTATGAAGGAATACGAATCTATCTCAATGGACAGGGCACGTATCAGAACAACATTTTTGGGATGACCCCCTGACAATACCATTAGATCAAGAAGCTGAATCGGGATGAAGTCGAAAGTCAGCTCAAATTTGCCGGGTTTCTGATTTTTCATTCCCCGCTCAAGCCGGATGCGGTGGATGCACTCAAGATGTTGGCAGATTCCTCCCACCGAGTTCGTTGTCGTCATCATTTCAAGGAAGAGACTCTCACATGAGCTGGCAGTGCATCATGATTACTGGAGATAATCCTCTCACCGCTCTTCACGTTGCCCGGGACGTTGAGATCGTCGACCGAGAGGCACTGATCTTGGATCTGAAAGAAAATCCGGCACACGAAGCGGGTATGTGAGATGTTGTCTCATTTCACCGAAGGCTAATTCTTCTGGAAGACCTTGAATGGCGGACTGTCGATGAAACCAAGATCATTCCTGTTGACCCGACTGAACCATTAGATCAATCGTTATTAGACAACTACGACATTTGCATCACAGGAACAGCCCTCAAGCAGTTCATGTCGCAGCCGAGTTGCAGGCAACTTGTGCAGCATACGTGGGTTTACGCACGGGTGTCACCATTGCAGAAGGAGTTCATTGTGACCTCATTGCGTGAGCTCGGCTACACAACCTTGATGGCAGGCGACGGTACAAATGATGTTGGCGCACTCAAGCAAGCACATATCGGTGTGGCCCTTCTAGACGGGACGCCAGAGGATCTCCAAAAGATCGCTGAGCGGGAGCGTCTGGAGCGCATCAAAAAAGTTTATCAGAGTCAGCTTAAAATATCTGCCCGATTTAACCAGCCACCGCCTCCTGTTCCACCGGCGATTGTACACTTAGTTCCAGATGCCGTTGCGGCTCAGCAAAGAGCAGCAGCTGATCAAGCCGAGGCGCGAAGGAGGAATCCGATGGAAAAGGTCCGTCGATGTCTTATATTAATGATAAGTTACCCTGTAACTGACGTTCTCCTTGTAGTTTGACCTCACTAACATCACGAATGCTCTGGCAGACATGGAAGGCGACGAAGACGTTCCGAAAATCAAATTAGGCGACGCATCTTGTGCGGCCCCTTTTACGTCGAAGCTGTCTAATGTCTCCGCGAGTAAGTCTTCCGTAGCCCTGGTCTTTAGTAATTCTAGGTATATTGAACTTTCGGGGTCAGTCACGCATATCATTCGCCAAGGGCGGTGCACTCTCGTTGCCACCATTCAAATGTACAAGATTCTCGCGTTAAATTGTTTAATCACCGCGTACAGTCTCAGCGTGCAATACCTAGACGGGATTAAGTTTGGCGATTATCAAATCACGGTCACCGGAATGTTGATGTCCATTTGCTTTTTGTGCATTTCCCGAGCGAAGGTCTGTACCGGCTCTTTTCACCTTACACATGTGTTCTAAACCTTGACGTTGCAGCCGGTGGAGAAGTTATCTCGCGAACGGCCTCTCAGCAACATTTTCAATTTCTATGTACTCCTATCCGTGCTATTACAATTCGCCCTTCATATCGGATCTATGGTTTATATCACGGAGCTCGCACATGGGCTGGAAGAGTATGTTATCGTTGCATGCGTGACGTGGTGCGTTACTGACTATTTTCCAATAAGTCGTGGTCCCATAGACCTAGAGGCCAAGTTCGAGGCGAACTTGCTAAATACAGCTGTATTTTTACTCGGGCTTTCTCAACAAGTTTCGACATTTGCTATTAATTTCCAGGTCAGTCCAGCTTTGTTTATTCGTGGCAACTCAGATCAACTTTTTTTGTAGGGGCGTCCCTTCCGCGAGGGTATTCGGGAGAACAGTGCATTATACTGGGGACTGGTTGGGGCAAGCGCTGTTGCCTTCTCAGGGGCGACCGATTTTATGCCTGAACTTAATCGATGGTTACAGGTGGTTGAAATGGACAATGCGGTCTGTTGACCGTCGATTTACTTTACGTGGTCTTGGCTGACACTTAAACGAACAGTTCAAAGTCCGTCTTACCGCTTCCATGGTCATTGACTTCATTGGCTGCTGGGTGATTGAGCAAGTCTGCAAGTACCTGTTCGCGGACCTGGAGCCCAAGTCGATGGTCATCCGCGGGCGAGAGAGACGCGAGAAACGGCGTGCAGCAGAGGAGTTAGCAAGGCAGGCGCAAGAAACTGGTGACGAGAAAAAAACCCAGTGATCTAAACTACTCGGGTCAGGCTCTCACACTGGACGTTGTTAGGATCGATCGTATAGAATACTAATGTTGTCCGATTGGATCAATGGACGCAATGTCTGGCCGGTGTTTGCTATTTCTTGGCCGGTCTCTTGACTTTCCGAGATGATGTGACACGATGGATCTCTCGGCACCGGTCTCGTGTACACATTGACAGTGCGTGGAATTCCTGGTGGGAACTCCGCCTCGGATGCTGACCTTGCCAGACCTCCTCAACTAAGAACGCGACTTTGGACCATTTTAGCATTCAGTCCGTGTATCAATCAAAAATGTGCTATAAGACATCGCCTTGCTTTGCGTGCTGACCCCGCTCTGAGCCCATCATGTCATCTACCTTCTCTCCATTCTTACCCTTTCCTAGTCCCGATCCTCTCCTCATCCGTCAATTCTTCATTTCTCTCATCTTTTTCGTTCTGTACTCTATCCGTTATGCCCGTAGCCCTTGGCGTAAGCTCCCCCCAGGCCCTCGTGGCCTCCCGCTACTTGGAAATATCAAGGAACTTCAGGACAAAAAGTGGTTGACATCTCGGGAATGCAAAGCAGCATACGGCAGGCCTAGTCCATTCCTACCATCCGTCTCTAAGTTCATATGGCAACAGGGGACGTCGTCTACCTGCACGTTTTCGGAAGACCGATCGTCGTTCTCAATTCACAGAAGGCGGCGGCAGACCTGCTCGGACGACGCGCTAGAGTCTATTCTGATAGACCCCGTTTCATCGTGGCAGCAGAAATACTAACAGGTGGGTTGGAAGTCAGCTTTCTCCAATATGGAGTACTGTAAGCAATCCTTTCCACTTTGCGTCGATAGTCTCCTCTGAACAAGGATAGCTGGAGGCGAATGAGGAGAGCGGCCCACCAAGGGTTGCACAAACATGCGGTAAAGGCTTTCAATAACACACAGACGATGGAAGCTGTCTTGCTCGCCTGTGGAATTCTTGAGAGTCCAGAACAATGGGAAAAACACATGCGGCGCTTTACAGCTTCTATGATCATGACGGTGGTTTATGATACCCCCGTCATTCACTCTCTGGAGGATGAATCCGTGCGCCGTATCAACGACCACGTCATGCGCGTTGCACAATCGACATTGCCTGGGTCCCATTGGGTTGAACTCCTTCCTTGGATGAAACACATCCCAAGCAAGTTAAGTACCCACCTGCTCAGTCCCGTTGCCCTCGAAGCGCGCCGCTAATTGAGCAACGGTTTCCAGATTCGCGAAATGGAAACGTACGGCGGAGGAATGGTTCCGCCGCGACTCGGAAATGTTTGAAAGTCTCGTCGACTCTGTCCGCACGAACCTGGTAAGCCCGCGGACCTTCACTCTGGCTTTGCTGGCATTAAATCTGTCTACCCACTGGTAGGCCAAAGGTATCGACCGCCCGAGCTTGAGCGCTACGTTCATCAAGAATCAAAGCCGCCATGGTCTCGACGCGCGAGAGATGGCATGGCTCGCTAGCACGATGTAGTGAGTAACTTTTTTGTTGCAAGGCAAACATTTTCTCTCCCAGTGACTGAGTACGGTTCCTCGCCAGTGGCGCCGGTGCCGAGACCACGACCGGTACGATGTATTGGTGGATGCTCGCCATGGTCGCGTTCCCTGAAGCTCAACGGCGAGCCCAGGCGGAACTGGACGCCGTGGTAGGTCGCAGTCGAGTCCCGTCATTCTCCGACCTTCCTGGCCTGCCCTACTTGCGCGCCATGGTCAAGGAGGTTCTCCGCTGGCGATCTATATTACCCGTCGGGATCCCGCATTGTTCGCTCGAAGACGACTGGTACGAGGGGATGTTCATTCCCAAGGGAAC